>WBZT01000614.1_pt1 | contig 28377 bp, 25 predicted proteins | sample 5204241 | NCBI WGS metagenome assembly WBZT01 (sample SAMN12344358, study PRJNA552823) | activated sludge metagenome | biome: Activated sludge suspended growth; feature: Nitrification reactor; material: Wastewater; isolation source: activated sludge from nitrification reactor of wastewater... | reverse complement strand
CTCGCCGCCGGGACCCACCACGGTGGCGGTTTGCGGCCCCTGCACCACCGGCTTGGGGGTGACGCGCGGCGCGCGATACTGCTGCTTGGCCTCGATGGCGGTGATCTCGCTTCGGTGCGGTTTGCCGGAAATCCCGCCTCCCATAAAGGACTCGAATTCGTCCGATTCGATCTGATGCACCGCCGACACGATCAGGTATTCGCGGTTCTGATCCTCGCGCGGGCAGTTCTCCAGGCTGAACAGGTAGCCGGCGGCCAGCCCGGCAGCGTTGCCCTCCCCGCGCACGATCTCGTGCTGGGCGAGCAATTCCTCCAACCGGATCTTGGAATAGCTGCTACCGTCACCGGGATCGATGTACTCGCCCGGATAGTCGTAGATTTCGAAATTGGCCAGGGCATGGGTCTTGGGTTTGTTCAACACCGAGCGCAAGTTCTTGCGCGGAGCGGTGAAATCGTAATCGTTCAGGGCGTAGACACCGGGTTGCACATTCTGAACGATGCGCCATTCGTACAGATGGTCCCGCTCGCGGTGGTCGTGGACGTCCGGGGGGAAATAGGGCACGGTCTCGTATTTCGGGAACTTCTCGTGGGAACCATAGTTGTCGGCCAGCACCAGCAGGTGCTTGCCGTTTTCGTGCGTGAAGAAGCAGTACATGCCCTCCTGCTCCATCAACCGGCAGACGAAATTGAAATCAGTCTCCCGATACTGCACGCAGTACTCCCACTCGCGGTAACTGCCGCTCAGGGCGTCCTTGAAATCGGTGAAACCCTGCTCCCGGAACACATCCTTGATGATGTCGGGCACTTTCTTGTTCTGGAAAATCCGGCAGTCGGCGGTGCGGGTCAGAAACCACAGCCAGGGGTTGAGCGTGGCGCGATAGGCCCCGTAGCGCAGGCCCCGAGTACCAATATAGCTGAAGCGGGTCACCAAGCCATTGAAGTAGCGGGTACCCTGCTGATAGGGCAGGTCCAGGCGCACCGTCATGTTGGTGCCCAGCACGTCCGCCAGCTTGATGTCGGTTTTCTCGCTGAACAGTTCCAACTCGCACTCGAACAGCTGGCCCATTTGCTCAGTGACGGTCATGCGTCCCAACAACAGCACATCCTCGCCCAGGACGCTGTTGACGGCGATCATCCGGTGTTTTTGCGTGGCGGTAGCCATACCCTCGAACTCCACAAGCCTGCTGCGTGACGCAGCCCCATCGTTGAGTGTAGCAGCAAAACCGGGGCAAAAAAGCGGTGGGTCACCCATCGCCAAAGCCACCAAAACCGCATTAGACTTAGAAGTATCAGCCATCGCTCCGGAGAGCCCGCGCCATGCCAGGCCGAATGGAATTTCAACTCGAACTGCCCCGTTCCGATTCGCGGCCCCACCGCCGCGATCCCGATACTCCGCTGCGCGTGCTGGTCATGGCCGACTTCAGCGGACGGGCGCGGCGGGAGAACCCTTCCGCCCTGCTGGAGCTGAGCAGCCGGCCGCTGTTGACGGCCAACGCCGACAACCTCGACGCAGTCATGGCCCGGCTGGCGCCGAAGCTGCGACTGACGCTGAACGGCGGGGCCGGTGGGGCGGCGCTGACGATCGGCTTCGCCCAGCTCGACGACTTTCATCCCGATGCGCTTTACCAGCGGCTGGAGTTGTTTCAGTCCCTGCGCCGCAGCCGCGCCCGGCTGCTCAACCCGGCCAGCTTCGCCCAAGCCGTCGCCGAATTGAGCCCCGCACCACTCCAGGAACCTGTCAAGCCGGAACCGGCCGCCGCGGAAGATGACTCCGCCCTGCTCGAACGCCTGCTGGGCAAGACGCCCGAGCCACCGTCGACGCGACCGGCGGCCTCCGAACCACCGTCGATGCGACCGGCGGCCGATGTGGGAACGGCGACCATCAATACCTTGCTGCAAGCAGTGGTTCAACCGCATATCGTGCGGACCGATCCACGCCAGGAAGCCTGGATCGAGGCGGTGGACGCGGCGATCGGCGAACAATTGCGGGCGATTCTGCACCAGCCAGCGTTCCAGGCCCTGGAGGCGACCTGGCGCGGGGTACAGGATCTGGTCGCCAACCTCGATAGCGACCTGTTGCGCGTCGACCTGCTCGACGTCACCAAGCAGGAGCTGCTCGCCGACCTGCGCACCGCCGCCGGCCAACCGCGCGCCACCAGCCTTTACACGCTGCTGATCGACCGGGAAGTCCAGTTGCCCGACAGCCAGCCCTGGTCGCTACTGGTCGGAGACTACGCGTTCGGCGCCACCCCAGACGATATCGCCCTGCTGGCGGCGCTGGGATCGGTGGCCGCCCACGCCGGCGGTCCGTTCCTGGCGGCGGCCGATCCCAGCGCACTGGGCTGCGCGTCCGCCGCCGAGCTGGCCGACCCCACGCAATGGGCGCCGCTGCCCGCCGCCGCCGAACAGCACTGGCAGGCACTGCGCCAGACCGAGGTCGCGCCCTGGCTGGGGCTGGCGCTGCCTCGGGTACTGTTGCGGCTGCCCTACGGCCAGAAAACCGAACCGGTCGAGCAGATGGAGTTCGAGGAAATGCCGCTAGGCCGCGACCCCGACGCTTATCTATGGGGCAATCCGGCCTTCGCCTGCGTGCGGTTGATCGCGGCGGCGTTCGCGGAAAACGGTTGGGACTTCAGCCCCGGCGACGTGCTGGAACTGGACGATCTGCCGGCGCACGTGTATGAGGAAGCCGAGGAACGACGGATGCAACCGGGCACCGAAGTTCTGCTGGGCGAACGAGCCATGCAAGCGCTGTTGGCACGGGGCATCATGCCGCTACTGGGTCATCGCCAGCGCAACGTGGTGCGTCTGGCGCGGTTTCAATCGCTGGCCGATCCCCCGGCGGCGCTGGCGGGAGGGTGGCGAGGATAGGCCGCGCGCCTCGTGGGGACGGAGGATGGGCGGGATGAGCCTGACCCTGTTCGCCGCGAACCGTTCCGGAGCTTGTCCACTGCCTCGCCGCTCCCTCTCACTGCGTCCGCAACGCCTCGATCACCGGTTTCGTCTCTGGCCAGACCCCGCGCCAGAGATGGAACGATTCCGCCGCCTGTTCCACCAGCATCCCCAACCCGTCCAGGGAATGGGCGGCGCCTTGCGCCCATCCCCAGCGCACGAAAGCGGTCGGCTCCTTGCCGTACATCAGGTCGTAGCACCAGCCATCCGTCGCCAGCACGCCGTCCGGCAACGGCGGCACGGCATCGTGCAAACCCGCCGCCGTGGCGTTCACGATCAGATCGAACCGGCGCCCAGCCAGATCGGCGAAACCACAGCCGGATACTCGCCCCAAGTCGCTGAAGCGCAAGGATAGTTCCACGGCCTTGGCCGCCGTGCGGTTGGCGATCACCAGTTGTGCCGGCCGTTCGGCCAGTAGCGGCTGCAACACCCCGCGCGCCGCGCCGCCCGCCCCCAGCAGCAAAATCTTCTTGTCCGCCAGCGGACAACCGTGATTGCCGGTCAGGTCGCGCACCAGACCCGGTCCATCGGTATTGTCGCCGCGCACTCCAGTTGCATCGAAGATCAGGGTATTCACCGCCCCGGCCCGCTCGGCGCGCGCGCTGAGCAGATCAGCGAACACCCAGGCATCCTGTTTGAACGGCACGGTCACGTTCAGTCCCTTGCCGCCGGCATCCCGGAACGCCCGCGCCGCCGCCGCGAAACCGTCCGCTTCCACCAGCATGGCGCGGTATTCGAGATTCTGGCCGGTTTGGGCGGCAAACAGCGCATGAATCCGTGGGGACTTACTGTGGGCGATGGGGTTGCCCATCACGGCATAGGGGTCCGGTAAGCCAGTCATGGTCGTTCCTCGCTCTCTCGATCACGCAACGGAGTCCGCAACCGTTGCTCGAACTTGGCCGGCGGCACATATTGCAGCAGCGCCCCGCCATTGTCGCCGAGCAACAAATCCAATCCCAGCGACGGGTACAGCCAGTGCATCCCATCCTGAACGGGCAGACGTTCGGCCGGCTCGCCAAAACGCTTGCGCACCAGATCGGCATCGAACTTGACCACCGGCAAGAAAGTGATGGCGGTCACCACCGCGTCCAGCGCCAGCTCGTGATCGGCTTCGGTCAGCGAATAGCGGCGGTCACCACCGGCGGTGGGCTGACCCGCGCCGGCATGGGCGCGGAAGGCAGCCAGTCTCTCCTCGGGCAAGCGCGCCGACAGCACCAATCGGGCATTCAAGCCACCGACCACCGCATCCCGAAAATAGGCTTCCAGGCTCAATCCTCGATCCCGCTCCTGAAAAACTCCGATCTCGTAGCGCCGGCCCAGCTTGCCTACCGCATCCCGCAGCGTGCTCTGGCCCAGGGTCAGGCCAAATACGGTCGAGCTCGCGCCGTTCTCGCCAACCGCCACCTGCCAGGGCAAATCCCGTCCGGGCGCGGTGGATTGACCACCGGGCGGGCGCATGATCGCCAGGAAAAACCCGCTCATGGCCACGCCCATCGCGACCAGCAGCAGCACTTTCCAGTTTTTCATGCCGTCCGCAACCAACCGGCCGCCCGCCCGGCGAAATAACTCAGTATCGCGTCGGCCCCGGCCCGCTTGATCGCCAGCAGCGATTCCATCGCCACCGCTCGCTCGTCCAGCCAACCGTTACCGGCCGCCGCCAGCAACATGGCGTATTCGCCGCTGACCTGGTAAACGAAGGTGGGCACGGCGAACTGATCCTTGACCCGGCGCACGATATCCAGATAAGGCAGCCCCGGCTTGATCATCACGATATCCGCACCCTCCTCCAGATCCAGGGCCACCTCACGCAGCGCCTCGTCGCTGTTGGCCGGGTCCATCTGGTAGCTGTATTTGTTGCCTTTGCCGAGCGCGCCGGCCGAACCGACCGCATCGCGAAACGGCCCGTAAAAGCTGGAGGCGTACTTGGCGGAATAGGCCAGAATCCGGGTATGGATGAAATCGTTGGACTCCAATGCCTCGCGGATGGCGGCGATGCGCCCATCCATCATGTCCGAAGGCGCCACGATGTCCGCGCCCGCCTCGGCGTGCGATAGCGCCTGCCGCACCAGCACCGCCACCGTTTCGTCGTTCAGCACGTAGCCGGTTTCGTCCACCAGCCCGTCCTGGCCATGGCTGGTGAACGGGTCCAGGGCCACGTCGGTGATCACACCCAATTCCGGGATCGCCGCCTTGAGCGCGCGCACTGCCCGCTGTGCCAGACCGTTTGGGTTATACGCTTCGGCGGCGTCCAGCGACTTGGCCTCGGGCGGCGTTACCGGAAATAATGCCACCGCCGGTACGCCGAGAGTGGCCAGGGTCTCGGCCTCGCGCAGCAATTCATCCATGCTCAAGCGCTCCACCCCCGGCATCGAGGCGATGGGTTCGCGCCGCTTCTCACCCTCGATCACGAACAGCGGCTGAATCAGATCGGCGGGTGTCAGCACGGTTTCCCGCACCAGCCGGCGCGAAAAATCATCGCGGCGCATCCGGCGCGGGCGAGCGCCGGGAAACTGACCGGGAATGATCTGAGCGAATCGAGACATGGGATTATCCTTCGGTACGGAGGGTCAAACGATCGTCGTATTCATGGGGGCGCGACATTATAGCCCAAGCTGATCTTCCCTCTCCCTGAGCAGGAGAGGGTTACTCAATGGAATCTGTCCATGACCGCTTTGCTACACAACGAACCCATTATCCGATTGGCGTGCTTCTTCGCCGTCCTGCTGGCGATGATGCTGTGGGAACGGCGCAAACCGCGCCGCGCCTTGAGTCTACCGCGAGCGCGGCGCTGGCCCGCCAATCTCGGCATCATCGTGGTGGACAGCATCGTGTTGCGGTTGGTGTTCCCGGTGCTGGCGGTTGGGGCGGCCGAACTGGCGGCGACGCGGGGCTGGGGATTGTTTCACGGGCTGAATACACCATTCTGGCTGGCGTTGCTCGCCTCCCTGCTGATACTGGATCTGGCGATTTACACCCAGCACGTCATCTTCCACAAGGTAGCGGTGCTCTGGCGACTACACCGAGTACATCACACCGATTTGGATTTCGACGTCACCACCGCGCTGCGCTTTCATCCACTGGAAATCGTGCTGTCGATGCTGATCAAGCTGGTGCTGGTCACGCTGCTCGGCGTGCCGGCGGTGGCCGTCATGCTGTTCGAGGTGATTCTGAACGCCACCGCCATGTTCAACCACGGCAATGTTGAGCTGCCGCGACGGCTGGATCGGGTTTTGCGCTGGATCTTGGTCACGCCCGACATGCACCGGGTCCACCACTCGATCCGACCGGAGGAAACCGACAGCAACTTCGGCTTCAACCTGCCCTGGTGGGACCGGCTGTTCGGCACCTACCGCGACCAGCCACGCGACGGTCATGCCGGCATGACCATCGGGCTGGAGTACTTTCGCGACCGGCGGGCCATCGGGCTGTATGCGCTGCTACTGCAACCCTTCCTGAATCCCGACCGGCGAGCCGAGGACGAGTCGCCAGTCAACTAGCGCGGCGTCTGTCTCCATCGAGATCGGCCCACTCAGCCAAACGCCAAGCGGAAACCAGCCTTTCTCAGATAGCGCGCTTCCGCCGTCAGATCGGCCTGCGTCAGCGGATGATCGTCCAACCAACCCGCCGGGAAACGCAAATCCAGGCGGCGCTGGCTGACGCTCAGCTCCAGCGACGGCAGCGGCTGGCGACTACGGCTGCGATGCAACACCACTGCCAACCGCAGCAACACGCCCAAGCGCTGGGCCAACGGCGCCACCTCCTTGGGCAAATGCTGGAACGCGCCCGCCGAAAATCCCCGCCGGTGGCGTCGTACCAGCGCCGCTAGCAGCGTTTGATCGCTGTTCGAGAACCCCGGCAGTTCGGCATGTTGCAGAATATAGGCACCGTGTTTGTGATGGAGATCATGCGTCAGCAGCAGGCCGATCTCATGTAGGCGGGCTGCCCAATCCAGATTGTGCGTCCACTCTTCCGCCGTTAAATCCCAACGATCCCGCACCTGATTCAACAGCGCCTGAGCGGTCGCGTTGACCCGCTCGGCCTGCGCTCGATCCAGGCCGTAACGGTCGATGACTGCGGCGATGGTACGATCGCGCACATCCTCATGGCGGATGCGGCCCAGCAGGTCGTAAATGACCCCTTCCCGCAATGCGCCATCGGACACTTCCATTCGGCTCACACCCAGCGCCTCGCACAAACCATGCAGCACCACGAATCCGCCGGTGAACACGCGGGCGCGGGCCGATTCCAGTTGCCAACGCGCGGCCAAGGTCGCTGTCTGTCCGCTTTCCAGCAGCGCGGCGCGCAGACGCCGTAATGCCTCCAGTGTGATCCCCTCGCGGCTCCATCCTTCCTTCATGATCACTTCATGGATAGCTTTGATCGAACCGGAAGCGCCGGTCGCCACCTGCCAGCCCAGCGCCCGGAACTCCTCGCAAACCGGTTCCAACTTCAAGCGCACCAGCAGTTCCGCCTCACGCAAGCGGGATTCGCTGATCCGTCCGTCGTCGAAGCAGGCCCTGCTCAGGCTGACACAACCCATCTTCAAACTGGTCAGGGAGCGGGTATCGAATTTCTCGCCGACGATCAGTTCGGTGCTGCCGCCACCGATATCCACCACCAACCGCCGGCCAGCGATGTCGGCAACGCTGTGCGCGACCCCCAGATAGATCAACCGCGCCTCCTCCTGACCGCTGATGATCTCGACGTTGTGCCCCAGCACTTGCTCGGCGCGGCTCAGAAAGCCGGTGCCGTTGCGAGCTTGGCGCAGGGTGTTGGTGCCCACGATGCGCAACTGCTCAGGGGAAAGATGGCGCAAACGCTGGCCAAAGCGCGCCAGGCAGTCCAAAGCCCGCTGCTGCGATTCCTCGGACAAGCGGTTGCGGTTATCCAGACCACTGGCCAACTGCACCATTTCGCGCAACCGGTCCAGTACCTGCACATGGCCGTTGGCGATCCGGGCGACGATCAGGTGAAAACTGTTGGAACCCAGATCGATGGCGGCGACGATGTCGGTAGACACGGAAACTTCCCCCTCAATCCTGCTTGAGGCCGCGCAACTGGCCGGCGGTCAATACCCAGTGCAACACACCTTCGCCCGGCGCGACACGGCCGGGAAATTCCAGCAATGCCACCCCACCCTTGCGAAAGGCGATCAGCGGACAGGGTATCGCCGTCAGCAGCAGGCCGGCCAGCAAACCCAGATGCGGTTCATGGCCCACCGCCGCCAGCACCGCCTCGGCCGGGTACTGTCCCAGCCATGCCGCCGCCGCTTCGGGTGGACAGGTAAAATCCAGTTCGGGACGCTCCAGCACCGGCAGATCGCCAAACGCGCGAGCGATGATGCCGGCGGTTTCACGCGCCCGCAGCCGCGGGCTGCACGCCAGAACATCGATCCCATCCACCTGAGAACGCAGGCGGTTGGCACCCTTGCGCATCTTCTTGCGACCGATTTCGGTCAACGGCCGCAGCGCGTCGGCATCGCCGGCGGCGGACGATTCCGCATCCTCGGCGATGGCATGACGGACCAGCAGTAATTTCATCGGACACTCCTCGGTGAAAACGCCGTCAGCTTAACATCGGGCGGCGGGCCCGTGACATGCCGACGCGATGATGGCCGGCTCTACCCGTAGTTCCCCTGGAAAATCGCAGGTAAACACGCTACCCACACCCAACTCGCTGGTGATTCGTAACTGGCCGCCATGATTGTGCAGAACGTGCTTGACGATGGATAGCCCCAGCCCGGTGCCGCCGCTGCCGCGCGAGCGGTCGCGGTTAACCCGGTAGAAGCGCTCGGTCAATCGCGGAAGGTGCTGAGGGGCAATGCCCTCGCCGTTGTCCGCCACCACCAGGTGCAGGCCGCCGGCATCGGCGAACCAGCGGATTTCGATCCGCCCACCCGCCGGAGTATGGCGCACCGCGTTGAACACCAGATTGGAAAACGCGCTGCGCAATTCCTTCTCGCAACCGAGCAGCCACAATGCCGGGTCGGCGTCGACCTCGATCCGATGGCCCTGCTCGCCGCTGAGAGCGATGGCGTCCTCGGCGATATCCGCCAGCAGCGTCGGCACCGCCACCGGCTTGCGCGGCGGCCGTTCACGCTGGGTTTCCAGGCGCGCTAGCATCAATAGATCCTCGACGATGTGCAACATACGTCTGGATTGCTGCTGCATGCCCGACAATGGCTGCCGCCATGCCGTCAGTGCCGGGCTTTCGCTGTCGAGCAAGGTCTCCAGATAGCCACTGATCACCGTCAGCGGCGTGCGCAGTTCGTGCGAGACGTTGGCGACGAAATCGCGCCGCATCTGCTCCAATTGGCGGACCCGTGTGATGTCCGCCGCCAGCAGCAGTCGCTGCTTCTTGCCATAAGGTACGACGCGGGCACTGAGCAGCACGTCGTCATCCACCGGCGCGGGAAACTCCACGCTGTCGCGGTAGCGCCGCTGCGTCAAGAACGCCACGAAACCAGGATGGCGCATCAAGTGCGTGATCGGCAGGCCGATATCCCGGTTCGGCGACAACCCGAGCAAGGTGTGAGCGGCGCCGTTGCACCACAACATCCGGTCGTCTTCGCTTAGCACCACGGCGGCGTCCGGCAACGCGGCGGTGGCCTGCTGAAACTGTTTCAGCAACCGACTGAGCTTGCGTTTGCGCTTGCGGCTCTGCCGACACAGGCGCGCGACATGGGCACCGATATCCGCCCACACCAACCCGCTGAACGGCGCCGAACCACCATCCCGACCCTCGCGCAGCCAGCGCTCCAGTTGTCGCAGCTTCCACATCTGCCAAGCCAAACAGCCCAGTGTGGCCAACAGCAGAGCTCCCAGCGGATGACCCACCAGCCAGCCGGCCCATGCGGCGCCCAGCAGGATCAAAGCCTGCCGTCGCAGCAGCGACCACCAGGAACGGGACATACTAGATCCGAGTCGAAAACCGATAGCCGGCGCCGCGCACCGTTTGGATCATCACCTCGTAGCCATGAGGCTCCAATACCTTGCGCAGCCGCCGGATATGCACATCCACGGTGCGTTCCTCGACATAGACGTTGCTGCCCCATACGCGATCCAGCAACTGGCCACGACTGTAAACCCGCTCCGGATGGGACATGAAAAACTCCAGCAGCCGGTATTCGGTCGGCCCCACATCCAGTAGCGCCTCGCCGGCACTCACCCGATGACTGGCCAGATCCAGGGACAAGCCGTTGGCACGCAGGATTTCGTCCTCCGCCGCTGGCCCGCCACGCCGTAGCACCGCCCGGATGCGCGCCACCAACTCGCGCGGAGAAAAGGGCTTGGTGATATAGTCGTCGGTACCGCTTTCCAGGCCCTGCACCTTGTCTTCCTCTTCGGCGCGGGCGGTCAACATGATGATCGGCAGTTCGCGCGTCAAATCTTCCTTCTTCAAACGCCGGGCAAAATCGATGCCGCTGATGCCGGGTAGCATCCAGTCCAACAGGATGAGATCGGGCAGGCGTTCGGAGATGGCGGCCTGCGCCTGTCGGGCGTCGGCGGCTTCCCGCACCTCGTAGCCGACCCCGGCCAAGGCGAAGGAAATCATCTCCCGGATCGGCTGCTCGTCCTCCACGATTAAAATGTGCTTTGCGTTCATGGGTCCCCTTGAATTTACTCGAATCGTCCCAAACTCCCCGCGGAGCGATCGCCGCAGCTTCCTTATTAAGGAATCTTCATGACAGGAACGTTACAAGCCCGGCGCGCGAATTAGCAAATAACTATCGGTAGGTTTGCATGATTCAATTTCCATAATGAGCGATCTTCGCTTAAGCTACATCCCAGTTCATTGATACCAACCTTCGACCACTCTCTAAGGAACCATGCACATGAGCGTATTAGTCACCCAGCCCGCCCCGGACTTCACCGCCGCCGCCGCCATGCCGGACGGCTCGATCAAGGAAGATTTCAAGCTGTCCGATCTGCGCGGCAAGTATGTGGTGCTGTTCTTCTGGCCGCTGGACTTCACCTTCGTCTGCCCGTCCGAGATCATCGCCCACGATCACCGCATCGCCAAGTTCAAGGAACTCGGGGTGGAAGTCGTGGGGGTCTCCATCGACTCGCAGTTCACGCACTATGCCTGGCGCAACACGCCTCCCGAAAAAGGCGGCATCGGTCCGGTACAGTTCCCCATGGTCGCCGACGTCAAGCATGAAATCACCCAGGCTTACGGCATCGAACATCCGGCCGGCGTTGCCTTGCGCGGTTCCTTCCTGATCGACAAAGCAGGCGTGGTGCAGGCGCAGATCGTCAACAACCTGCCACTCGGCCGCGAAGTGGATGAAATGGTGCGCTTGGTCGAGGCCCTGCAATTCACCGAGGAATTCGGCGAAGTCTGCCCGGCCGGTTGGAAGAAAGGCCAGAAGGGCATGAAGCCCACCGCCGATGGCGTGGCCGCTTACCTGGCCGAAAACGCCTCCGCGCTGTAAATCTCAACGCCTGACCCCAACCCTCTCCCCACCAGGAGAGGGTGTCTTACAGGAAAGCAGGAGTCAGGATTACCGCAGTGCCCGCACGCCAGCGCCCGACCTGGACGCTCGCGTTCCGGCATTGTCCGCCACCACGCACGATGGGGAGACTCAGCGATGAGCAATACACCGAAACACTGCCGCCTGTTGATTCTGGGCTCCGGCCCGGCCGGTTACACGGCGGCAGTCTATGCCGCCCGCGCCAATCTGCAACCGGTCATGGTCACCGGCCTGCAAATGGGCGGGCAACTGACCACCACCACCGAAGTGGATAACTGGCCCGGCGACGTCGAGGGCTTGCAGGGACCGGATTTGATGGACCGCATGCGCCGACACGCCGAGCGGTTCGGCACCGAGATCGTGTTCGATCACATCCACACCGCCCGCCTGGAGCAACGGCCGTTCCGGCTGAGCGGCGACGCCGGCGAATACACCTGCGACGCCCTGATCATCGCCACCGGCGCTTCGGCCCAGTATCTGGGACTGCCGTCGGAACAGGCATTCATGGGCAAGGGCGTGTCCGGCTGCGCTACCTGCGACGGTTTCTTCTATCGCAATCAGAAGGTGGCGGTGGTCGGCGGCGGCAATACCGCGGTCGAGGAAGCGCTGTACCTGGCCAACATCGCCAGCGAAGTCACGCTAGTGCATCGCCGCCAGCAGTTCCGCGCCGAGAAGATCATGGTCGACAAGCTGATGGAGAAGGTTGACGCCGGCAAGATCCGGCTGCAACTGGACAGCGTGCTGGACGAGGTGCTCGGCGACGACAGCGGCGTGACCGGAATCCGGTTGCGCAACGTCAAGACCGACCAGACCGAGGAAATCGCCCTGCAAGGGTTGTTCGTCGCCATCGGCCACAAGCCGAACACCGATCTCTTCGCCGGTCAGTTGGAGATGCGCAACGGCTATCTCCTGGTCAAGGGCGGCGCCGAGGGTGGCGCCACCACCACCAGCACCTCGGGGGTATTCGCCGCCGGTGACGTGGCCGACCACGTTTACCGCCAGGCCATCACTTCCGCCGGCAGCGGTTGCATGGCCGCGCTGGATGCCGACAAGTATCTGGACGGGCTGGGGCACTAGATCCACCGCCGCAAGGCGGGTTGCTCCCGCCTTGCTCCCACCCACCGATCCATCAGATCAACGGCTTGGCCCATTCCGTGTTTTCGCTGTCCGCGACTGGAACGACCAGCACCGGGCGCTTCGACGTCAGGGTAATCCGACGGGTGGTCGAACCCAGCAGGTCGGTCCGCATGCCGGAACCGGTATGCGTACCCATGACGATCAGATCGACGTTATGCCGGTCGGCCTCGGACAGGATCACCTCGCAAGCCAGGCCGCTGGCCACGCGCACTTCCGCGATTACCTCCGTCTGCTCAAGCGTGGCGCCGAGCTCCTCGGCGCAAAACGCTTCCATCCGCTGATGGATCTTCTCCAGCATACCCGCGCTGGCCTGCTGGTGTAGATCCTTCGCCGCGTCCGGCTTCAGATAGGAATCGATCAGAAACCGCACCGAATTACTCAGCGGCTCGACCACATGCAGCAGAATGATTCTGGCGCCAAGCTGCTTGGCCAGCCCCACGGTGAACCGAAATACCGGTCGGGTGTGGCTGCCTAGGGCCGTGGTGTACAAAATGGTCTTGACTTGGGGAATCATAAGCTTCACTCCGCTCACTGAGAGTTGACACGCCTTGCGACCCGATCCACCGCCGTGTCGGGTTCACGGCCATGATGCGCAAGAGGACAAGGACAGTAGATTACGGAATTAGCGGAAAAAAAACTAATGTAAAGCTCCTTTTCGTCCTTGGATGGGAAAAGACAATATAAACTCTACAGGCTTTCGGCCATGTCCCGGTTGCGCTAATCTTTGCCAAATCTTGCGGGCACTCCAAGTCCGCGTATTCCAAACCTCACAGGAGAACCGTTATGCCCAAATCCGCGCGTCCCCGCCGCAGCGTGCTGTATATGCCAGGCTCCAACGCCCGCGCCCTGGAAAAAGCCCGCGCCCTGCCGGCCGACGGACTGATTCTCGATCTGGAAGACGCCGTTGCGCCCGATGCCAAGGAACTGGCGCGCAAGCAGGTGTGCGAGGCGGTCGCCGCTGGCGGTTTCGGCATGCGCGAAACCATCATCCGCGTCAACGCCCTGTCCACCCGCTGGGGCTACGAAGACATCGCCATGGCCGCCAAGTCGGGCGCCGACGCCCTGCTGCTGCCCAAGGTGGAAAGCGCCGACGCCATCCATCACATGGAAGCGATCATGAACGCCAACGGCGCGCCGGCCGATATGACGATCTGGGCGATGATGGAAACTCCGCGCAGCATCCTCGAATCGCAATGGATCGCCCGCGCCTCGTCGCGCATGGAGTGCCTGGTGATGGGGACCTCCGATCTGGCCAAGGAACTGGACTGCGCCCATACCCACGAACGCCTGCCGTTCGTCACCTCGCTCGGGCTGTGTCTGCTGGCCGCTCGCGCCGCCGGGCTGGCCATCCTCGACGGCGTGTATCTCGATCTCAATGACGACGCCGGTTTCGAATTTGCTTGCCGCCAGGGCAGCGAGTTCGGTTTCGATGGCAAGACGCTGATTCATCCCAAGCAGGTGGGTCCCTGCAATACGGTCTTCACCCCGAAACCGGAAGACGTGGCCTGGTCGCGACAGATCATCGAAGCCCATGCGGCGGCGGCGGCGCGCGGCGAGGGTGTGGTGGTGGTGAACGGCCGGCTGGTCGAGAACCTCCACGTCGAGAGCGCCCGCCGCGTGGTGAGCATGGCCGACGCCATCGCCGCGATGGCCGCAGCGGCCTGAGCGCTACTCCTCTCGTAACGATCGGCGGCACCCAGCAGCAGGCGCCGCCGGTTTCGCCTCGGCCCGCGCGCGCCGGCTCACTGACTCTTCATAACGCCATCATGTCGAACCGCCTTTGCAGACCGCCGCGCCGTCGGTGGCCAACCCGCCTCCTGCCGTTACTGGTCGGACTGGTGCTAGCCGCCTGCGACAGCGCCCCGCCCGACCCCACCGTGCGTCTGACCGGCGCCACCATGGGCACCAGCTACGAACTCAAACTGGTGCCAGCGCCGGGGCAAACCGTCCCCGCCGACCTACAGGCGCGGGTCGAGGGCATGTTGACCCGCGTCAACCGGCAAATGTCCACCTACGATCCCGATTCGGAACTGTCGCGCTTCAACAAAAATCCCAGTACCGACTGGATCGCGGTTTCTCCCGAACTGCAACAGGTGGTCGCCGAGGGTTTGCGGATCGGCGAACTCAGCGGCGGCGCGTTCGATATCACCGTCGGTCCCCTGGTCAATCTCTGGGGTTTTGGACCGGAACCACGCCGCGACGAGGTTCCTTCCACGGCCGCCATCGCCCAGGCTCGCGAGCGGGTCGGCGACTGGCACCTGCACGCCCGCGCCGAGCCGCCGGCGCTGAAAAAGGATCGCGCCGACCTGTACGTCGATCTTTCCGCCATGGCCAAGGGCTACGGCGTGGATCGCATGGCCGCCTTGATCGACACCACCGGAATCGGCAACTATCTGGCCTCGATCGGCGGCGAAATCCGTGCTCGGGGCCGCAACGGTCGCGGCGAACCCTGGACCATCGCCATCGAAAAACCGGAAGCGGGCCAACGCTCGGTCGAACGATTGATCCGACTCGGCGATCATACCGTCTCCACCTCGGGGAATTACCGCAACTTCTTCGAGCAGAACGGTCAGCGTTACTCGCATGTCATCAACCCGCGCACCGGTTGGCCGGTCCCACACACCCTAGCCTCGGTGACGGTGATCGGTGATCGCTCCATGGTGGCCGACGCCACCGCCACCGCGCTACTCGCCGCCGGCCCGGAGCTAGGTTTCCAACTGGCCAGCGAACACCATCTGGCCGCGTTTTTCGTACTGATCGAACCGGACGGCGGCTTCAAGGAACGTTTCACCCCGGAATTCGAACCGTATCTGCTACCCCAGCAACCCTGATCCCCTACTTTTCCCGGACCGCGCCATGACTGCTCCCGCCCTGACCCTTCGCCAGTTGCGCAAGACCTACGCCAACGGCCTTGAGGCCCTGCGCGGTATCGATCTGGAGGTCGCGGAAGGTGAGTTCTTCGCCCTGCTCGGCCCCAATGGCGCCGGAAAATCCACCACCATCGGCATCATCTGCTCGCTGGTACACAAATCCAGCGGTTCCGTTCAGGTCTTCGGGCACGACCTCGACCGCGAACTGAGCGCGACGAAAGCCTGTATCGGACTGGTGCCGCAGGAGTTCAATTTCAATCAGTTCGAACCGGTTGTCGAGATCCTCGTCAACCAGGCCGGCTATTACGGTATTCCGCGCGAACTGGCCCACCAGCGAGCCGCAACCTATCTCGAACAACTTGGTTTATGGGAAAAGCGGCGGGTGATGGCGCGGGAGCTGTCGGGCGGCATGAAGCGCCGGCTCATGATCGCCCGCGCGCTGGTTCATGAACCGAAGCTGCTGATCCTGGACGAACCGACCGCCGGGGTGGACATCGAGATTCGCCGCTCGACCTGGGATTTCCTACGCGCCATCAATGCCCGTGGCACCACCATCATTCTGACCACACATTACCTGGAAGAAGCGGAAAGCCTGTGCCGGCACATCGCCATCATCGATCAAGGCCGGATCGTCGAGAACGATCGGATGAGTGCCCTGATCGGCCGCCTGCATCTGGAAACCTTCGTGCTGAACTTGCGCCAGCCACTGGTCGAACCGCCGGCCGTGACCGGCTACGCACTGCGGCGGGTGGACGAATGGACCTTGGAGGCCGATGTCTCCAAGGACCGAGGCCTGAACGAGCTGTTTCAGGCGCTGTCGGCCCAAGGCATCGACGTGGTCAGCCTGCGCAACAAAACCAACCGGCTGGAAGAACTGTTCGTGCGGCTGGTGAACAAGAACGCGCGGGCCGCCTGAACCGGCGACGCGGAACCGCTTAGAGGCGCGGCCCCGCCACCACCTTGTCCTCGTGTAGCCGGGAAATCTCGGTGTCGCTCATGCCGAGAATGCCCGACAGAATCTCGTCGGTATGTTCGCCCAACACGGCGGCCCGCTTGGGTGGAGTACGCTCGAACTCGCCAAACTCGTAAGGGGAACCCGGCACCAAATACTCCCCGATTCCCGGTTGTTCGAGCAGGCTGAACATCGGATGCTGCGTCGACAGGTCGGGATCTTCCTGGACCGCCTGTTTGAAGCTGCGAAACACCGACCAAGTGACCCCGCTCTCGTCGAAAGCCTGGGCGAAATCCTCCACTTTCCTAGCCAGAAACCAGGGCGCCAACAACGCGGTAATCTCGGCGCGGGCTTCGAACCGATCACCTTCCCGATTCAGATTCAAACCCAGTTTCTCGCCCAGCGCGTCGAATTCCGCCTGCAAGCCAGTGATCTTGCACAGCCCTTCCCACTGCCGCCGGGTCAAGCCGACCACCATCACCTTGCGACCATCGGCGGTGTCGAATTCGTTGCCGTAAGCGCCGTACAGATAGTTACCGTACTTGGGTCGGTCGAAATCGTTGACCATCACCTCGCCGATGATCCCCAGATTGCCCAGCATGGCCAGAGCGACATCCTTCAAAGCGATCTCCACCGCCTGCCCCTGCCCGGTCAACCGCCGATGCCGCTCGGCGGCCAGCAAGCCCAGCGCCGCCATCTGGCCGGTGATGCAATCCCAAGCCGGCAGCACGTGGCAGACCGGCTCGGTGGAACCCTCAGGCCCGGTGGCATGAGGAAAACCCACGCCGGGGTTGATGGTGTAATCGACTGCTGGCCCACCTTCCCGATTGCCCAGCACGGTCAGCATGATCAGGTCTTCGCGATGCTGCTTTAGATGCTCGTAATCCATCCAGCCGCGCACCCGCAGATTGGTCAGAAAAATGCCCGTGTTCGGGCCGGGGGCGCAGATCAACTGGGTAACGATCTCCTGCCCGCGCGGCGTGCCGACATCCACGGCCAGGGAGCGCTTACCCTTGTTCAAGCCAGCCCAGAACAGGCTTTTGTTGTCGTGGGTAACCGGCCAGCGGTGATGGTCCAGACCGCCCCGGATGCGGTCGAACCGGATTACGTCCGCACCCATCTGCGCCAGCGTCATACCGGCCAGCGGCGCGGCCACGAACGCGGTTCCTTCCACGACTCTCAATCCTTGCAAGATGTTCACCATGGAAAGTCGCTCCTATAAAATCGCGAAACTGGAAAAATCATCACTCTCGCTTGAGGATTAGATATCCAGAAAGGTTCGACAACCTAAATGACGCCCAGAAGACTTTAATTCAACAGACCGGCTAGCCTGGCCCTTTCAACCAGGGTATGGCAGATTCTGAGCGAGGCAACATCGATCATCTTTCCCTTGACGCTGAGGGCACCCCTACCCTCTTGCCGTGCAAGTTCGTACTCGCGCAACACGGTTTGCGCCCATTCGATATCCTTTGCCGACGGCACAAAGGTACGGTTGACCGTTTCGATCTGACTCGGATGAATGCACCATTTGCCGTCGAAGCCCATCGCTCGCCCGATCTTGCAGGCTTGCGTCAAGCCCTCTGGATTCTTGATGCCGGCGAAAGGCCCGTCGATGGCGCGTTTGTTATAGGCGCGAGCGGCGGTGACAATCGAATGCATGATGTGGTGCCAGCGATGGCCGGGATAAGCCGCGTCGTTGTCGTCCAGCTCTCCGATCGATTCCATCGGCATCCGCACCGACGCCGCGTAATCGCCGGGTCCATAAACGAAACCTTCCAGCCGGGTGGAACAGGCTGCGATTTCCCGAATGTTGACGCAACCGGCCGCTGTCTCGATCAGCGCCTCGATGCCGATGGGGCGCGAGAATTGCCGATAGCTCTCGATCTGCGTCAGCAGCGTTTCCACTACATAGACATCCTCGGGACGGTTGACCTTGGGCACCACGATCAAATCGATGCCATCGCCGGCGGCTTCCACCACCTCGATCAGATCCCGGTAGGCATAATGGGTATCCAACCCATTGATCCGGTACATCCTCAGCTTGTTGCCGAAATCCAGTTCCTTGTACGCGCGAACCACGTTGGCGCGACTCGCCTCCTTTTCGTCTACCGTTACCGCGTCTTCCAGATCGATGCACACCGCATCCGCGTTGGAAGTAGCGGTCTTTTGAATCATGTTCCAGTTGGAAGCCGGCGCCAGTAAGATCGAGCGTTCCAGTTTCTCCACCATCGACGTTATCTCCAGGATAGGGTGGCTTGCATGCCAATATCGTTAGCGGTATTGGCTGTATATAACTCGTGACCACCGTCCGAGTTGGGCCGGCCGCAAACCGACACTCGGTCAAAATCGAAAAGGGGTCGCAGCGCTCGAAAGCGGTAGCTGGCTGGTCGTCGATCCGGGTTGTTGCGCTTCGCCGATTCCAGCAGCAACACAGCCTGCAAGGGACCATGCACCACCAGGCCCGGATATTTTTCCACCTCGCTGGCGTAGTTGATGTCGTAATGAATTCTATGCGAGTTGAAGGTTAGCGCGGAGAAGCGGAACAGCAGCACCGGATCGATGGGATACGCCTCTTGCCATTCAAGGTCCTCGGGAAGCGGGTTGGGGGCCGCCGGAATGAATTGCTTGGGCATCGGCAGATAGACGATATCCTGTTGTTCCTCAATGGCGATCCCGCTAGCGGAACCGATCGTGTGCCGGACGGTGACAAACACCATGCCCCCGGCTTTACCCTCCTTTTCCGCTACCTTGAGAATCTCGGAGGTTTTCGTGACCGCCTCGCCGATCCGTAAATTCTGGTGAAACGTCAATTGACCGCTGGCCCACATCCGCCGCTCCAGGGAAACCGGCGGTAAGAAACCACCGCGTTTCGGATGGCCGTCTGGACCTATTTCCGCGCGGGCAACCAGCGGCAAAAAATACAGCCAGTGCCAAAGTTCAGGTAGCGGATCGCCTTCCTTACCCGCAAAATTCCGATCATTCAAGGTCAAGGCCAGCGCTCTGGCTGGCGTGGGATAAACGCAATCCTGGATTTCTTCCTTTCTGCCCACCCAATCCTGTAAGTTGATGTTACTCATCGTTCATCATCCCCATAATGGCTCACATTCTCACGAAATATGGAATACCTGAGAGCACAGCACCCACCATGACGAGAAGAGCAGTGCTGGAAATGAAATAAGGAACGACCATGAGAGCAAGACCACAAACAAGAGGCACGACTGCTCGCTGCTTCTTGCCATACAAAAAATAACCAAGCCCGACCGAGCCGAAAAACACACCAAGGAGGAGCAAGGTAGTATTCATCATTTTCTTTACAGAATGCCTAACGGTGAAATCCAACAGTCAAATGTTTACAGGCGATCCGCTGAAACGATTTGTTGAGCAGGATTTGCATGCTGCTTTTCCAAAATGACCAACGCGATCCCACCGAGTGTAGCTACGGACGCCAACACTAGGCGCAGTGTGATATGCTCACCGAGGAAAACGATGCCACCCAAGGCTGCAATGACTGGCACACTGAGTTGCACGGTTGCGGCATTGGTGGCTTTCAATGCAGGTAACACTGTGTACCAAATAGCGTACCCTATTCCTGAAGCTAGTGCCCCCGACGAAACCGCATACCAAAATCCAGCATAATCCACAGAGATGCTGTTCGCCATTAACAGGCTCAATGCTATCGCGATAGGAACAGCACGTAGAAAATTACCCGCTGTTACCTTGATGGGATCACCCACGCCTTTCCCTCGCAAAGAATAGACACCCCATGCAACCCCAGCGCCCAACATTAATATGGAACCATACAGAGGCGGTGCCGAGAGTCCCGGAAACAATAGGCCAACCAGCCCCCCAAAAGCGAGTATAAGGCCGACAAGTTGCGGTTTATTTAGACGTTCCCCTGACCAAATACCATGACCGATCATCGTTGCCTGGACAGCGCCAAAAAGTAGTAATGCACCACTTCCCGCAGGCAGGCTCATATAAGCAAAAGAAAAGCCGGCCGCATAAATAAACAGTGCGATCGCCGACAACCAGTTACTCGTGCTGGTATTTACGCCATGCCGTATTCTGACAACTAACCAAAGCATCACTGCTCCCGAGATCAATCGAATTGTCGTGAAGCTAGCCGCATCGATGCTGGTATGTTTTAGGGCAGCCCGACAGAGTAATGAATTACCCGCAAAGGCCAACATGGTTAGCGAGGTCAGGGAAATTATACGTGCGTATGACATTGAGCATTTCTCTTTAGGGCACCAATCAACATAGCAATTAATATCAAGTTTGATGAAATTCTCCTTAGGGTTAAATTTTCAGGTTAATCTATAGTGCCGCACCGTAAAACGTAGTGAAGGAGTGGATACCAAATTAACCATGTTGCCAACTGCGGATGCGCCCAAGAAACATCTCCATGTGGACAGACAATGGTTCCGTTAAGCCAAAAGAATCGTAACGATCAACAAAGAGTGTCCAAGATTTGGATAAAATTCCCCTTCTTCGAAAATATGGATGAAACCAAATCCAGTCCAAACACCATGATTTTTCTCGGTAAAAGCAACATGCTCCCGCAACTACCATCTGTGTAGGAGCATCTTCGTATAGAAGAGCGTCTTCTGAGCGATGGAATAGATATGCCTCATATGGAATATATCTTTCGTCGCCCGGTTTTCTGTTTGCACGGAATTGGCAAAAAGCAAATGAAAACTCTCTCTTGAAATGCCATGCACATCGCTCCACTGCATTGCGGTGATGAAATGGCGACTTAAATGTAACTAGAGTTGGTCCATTGCCCTGAATGGAGGCAAGTTTTGAAGGACAAATACAATATTCGTTGGCCAATATCTACTCTCTGAATCGATTAGGGCGCAACAAGCAGCAGAACAGGATGCTAGTTGCACGTCATCCTGTACGGAGCGAACCTACCACCCAATCAAGTAACGCACGAGTTCCGTATAATTTCGGTGGGCGGTGAGAAAGTAATACGGGAAGACAAAGTCGCCGCGAAGCGGCAACGCTCCAACGCTGGCTCGACAACGATTCGTACCGAGAACCTGAAGCGAGCTTCAACCAGCCCCACCTCATTCACAGACGACCCATGCGGCGAAGAAAGCTAGATCACCCTCTTCTTCTTCAACTCGCCGATTTCCTCTTGGCTCATCCCCAGCAGTTCACTGAGCACCTCCTCGGTATGCTGCCCGAGTTTGGGACCGAGATGGCGGATTTGCCCCGGCGTTTCCGACAGTCTGGGAATCACCGAAGGCACGACGATAGTCTCACCCAAATCCTCGTCGTCGATGGCCACCAGATTGCGCCGGGCGTGAAACTGCCGGTCACCGTAGATATCGGCAATGTTGTTCAGCGGACCCGCCGGCGCGCCGGTCGCATAACAGCGCTTGAGTACTTCCTCGCGAGTCAAGGAACCACACCAATCCCGCACGATTTCGTTGACATCGGAACGATTCTCCAAACGGGTCTTCTGTTCGCCATAGAGCCCGGAAGAAGCCAGTTCCGGCCGTCCCATCGCCTCGGCCAGCCGTGCGAACAACTTGTCGGTGGCACAAGCGAGGGCCACCCACTTTCCATCCTTGGTCGGGAAATGGCCATAGGGACAGGCGAAATCGTTGTGGGTCGGCCCATGTCGCTCGCGCACGGTGCCGAACATGGCAAAGGCCGACGCCAATTCATCGGTGCAGCGAAACACCGACTCGTACAGAGCGGCATCGACGTACTGGCCCAAACCGGTTTGCTCACGATAACGCAAAGCCATCAGCACGCCCACGCAGCCGTACAGACCGGTCAGATAATCGCCCAACGTGGTCGAACCCGGCGTGACTGGGGTCCCCTTGGGCATCCCGGACAGGTAGGCGATGCCGCCGACGGCGTGCGCGATGCGGGCGAAGCCGGGCCGATCCCGGTACGGGCCGGTCTGGCCATAGCCGGTCACCCGCAGCATGATCAGGCCAGGATTGATACGTTGCAGTACCTCCCAACCCAGGCCCCATTTCTCCAGCGTCCCGGTCCGAAAGTTTTCGCACAACACGTCGGCCTTTTCGATCAGTCGTTTGAACAGCTCAACGCCATCGGGGCGGTGCAGATCGATAGTCACCGACTTCTTGTTGCGGGCCTCGCCAAGCCAGGCCAGCGTATCACCGCGATGAGTCGGCGTACCGAACTTGCGGCAAACGTCGCCGCCCATCGGGTGTTCCACCTTAAGCACATCGGCGCCGAATTCGCCGAGAATGGTCGCGCAATAGGGCGCCGCGATCACCGTGGCCACGTCGATGACCCGGATGCCGGCGAGCGGCAGTTCAGCCTGAGGGGTTGCGGTCGTCATGGTGATCTCGCTCGCTAAATGATTTTGCGCTGGCGCAATTGCTTGATCTCCTCGGCCGACAAGCCGAGCAGTTCGCGCATGATTTCATAGGTCGCATTGCCCATCGACGGCCCGAGATTGTTGATCTGGCCGGGCGTCAGCGACAGCCTGGGCGTCACGCCGGGCACCACCACCTCGCCCAGCCCCGGCTCTTCCAGCCGGGCCAGATTGCCGCGCGCCTGGAAATGCTCGTCCTCGAAAATATCGGCGATGCTGTTGACCTTGCCGATTGGGACTTCCTTGTCCAGGCAACGATTCAGCACCTCCTCACGGCTGAGCGACCCCACCCACTCGATGACGATCCGGTTGACTTCGTCGCGCGCCGCCAGTCGCTTGCGCTGCTCACCGTAGAGCCGGGAAGAGGCCAGTTCCGGCCGTTCCATCGCCTCGGATAGTCGCTCAAACATCTTGTCGGTGGTGCAGGCGATGGCGATCCATTTATCATCCCGGGTGCGGAAATGCCCGTGCGGCACCGCAACGAAACTGCCGGCGCCCTCGCGTTCCCGGATCTTGCCGAACAAACCGTAAGAAGCGGCGATTTCATCCAGATGGCGGAACACGGCCTCGTAAATACCGATATCGACGATCTGGCCGCGCCCGGTTTTCTCCCGGTGGCGCAGAGCCAGCATGATGCCGATCGCACCGTATAGACTCGACAGGTAATCGCCCAGCGGCGCGGTACCGGGCACTACCGGTGTCTCGCCCGGAAACCCGGCCAGATAGGACAGCCCACCGAAAGCGTGGGCGATGTGCGCGAAGCCGGAGCGGTGACGATAGGGTCCGGTTTGGCCGTAACCCGACACCCGCAAGAAAACCAAACCGGGATTAACCTCACTCAGCTCCTTCCAACCGATACCCCACTCTTCCATGGTCCCCGGCCGAAAGTTTTCGATCAGCACGTCGGATTTCTCGACCAGCTTGAGGAACAGTTGCACACCCTCTTGCTGCCGCAAGTCGATCAGTACCGATTTCTTATTGCGCGCCTCGCTGAGCCAGGCCAGGGTGGCATCGTGACGCTTGGTCGCCGTACCGAAGCGCCGCATCGGATCACCCGCCAGCGGATGTTCCACCTTGAGTATCTCGGCACCGAATTCGCCCAGCACCGAAGCTGCGTAAGGGCCAGCCAGAAAGGTACCCACGTCGATGACACGGATGCCGCTCATTGGTAGCTTCGTGGTCTGAGGGTCGTGCTCCTGGGAAGGCGCACGTTCGGAATTTTCAGGCATTCCCGTTGCGGTTTGCGCGTTCTCGTCCGACATGCCGGCATCCCTCTATTATTGAAGGTCTTCACCCGACGCCCCGTTTGCGCCACGGTATGCGCCACACTGTCCGAACCATGAAAACTAACTGAAATATTAGTAGAGTATGGCGCCGTTGCCAGCGGGAATGGGCCTCAGCAATCCGGAACCAATCACTCCCATGAACATTCGCACCCAATTCGTTGCCCTGCAAACCATCCTAATCAAGGAAACCCTGCGTTTCCTGCGTATTTGGATCCAAACCATCCTACCGCCGGCGGTGACCACCGCCTTGTATTTCATCATTTTCGGTACACTGATCGGTGCCCAAATCGGGCCAGTGGAAGGCTTGAGCTATCCCCAGTACATCGCGCCGGGGCTGATCATGATGGCGGTGATCACCAATGCCTACTCGAACGTGGTGTCCTCGTTCTTCAGCGCCAAATTTCAACGGCACATCGAGGAAATGCTGGTCTCGCCTCTACCCAACACCATCATCGTGCTGGGCTTCGTCGGTGGTGGGGTGGCGCGAGGTCTGGCGGTAGGCGGCGTGGTCGCGGCGGTCTCGCTGTTTTTCACCGACCTGCCATGGCGACATCCGCTGATCACGCTGGTGGTGATCGTTCTGACCTCGGTACTGTTCGCTCTGGCCGGATTGCTCAACGGCATTTACGCCAAGAGCTTCGACGATATCTCGGTAGTACCCACTTTCGTGCTCACCCCACTGATCTATCTGGGCGGCATCTTCTATTCCATCAAGATGTTGCCACCGTTCTGGCAGGCCGCGTCCCTGTTCAACCCCATCCTGTACATGATCAACGCCTTCCGTTACGGCATCCTGGGTGTGTCGGATATCGATATCCGCTTCGCCTTCGCCATCATCCTGCTGTGCGTCGCCGTCCTGTTCGGCTACAGCTTGTGGCTGCTGCGCCGAGGTACCGGTATCCGCAATTAAAACTCTCCGTCCCTATTGAGGTGCAAAAAATAACGTCATGCACGTTATCCGCGCATGACGTTATTTTTTTTCTATGCTTAATTGTTAGGGTTCCGGTTTCACCGCGACTCTAAATGACTGGGCTAATACCACCGATTAGCCCTCAACACCTTAGAACCAAGAAAAGCAATCCCCAAAGGAGAATGCCGCTCATGCGCAAATCAAGCCTCTTTCATGCCCTGCTGGCGGGCGCCACCCTGGCCCTACTCAGCGGAATCGCCCATGCGGAAATCGTGATCAAGTTCTCACATGTGGTCGCCGAGAACACCCCCAAGGGCAAGGGTGCCCTGTTGTTCAAGAAACTGGCCGAGGAGCGACTGAAAGGCAAAGTGACCGTGGAGGTCTATCCCAACAGCTCACTGTTCGGCGACGGCAAGGAAATGGAAGCATTGCTGCTCGGTGACGTACAACTGATCGCGCCCTCGCTGTCGAAATTCGACCGCTACACCAAGCAGGTTCAGGTATTCGACCTGCCGTTCCTGTTCAAGAACATTGATGCGGTCCACCGCTTCCAGAACGGACCGACTGGCCAAGCCATTCTTAGCTCAATGAAAAAGAAGGGTTTGACCGGTCTCGGCTATTGGGATAACGGCATGAAGCAGCTTTCGGCCAACAAGCCGTTGCGCAAGCCCGAAGACGCCAAGGGCATGAAGTTCCGTATCCAGTCTTCCGACATTCTCGAAGCACAGTTCAAGGCCGTCGGCGCCTTCCCGCAAAAACTGGCCTTCTCGGAAGTTTACCAAGCCTTGGAAACCGGCGTGGTCGATGGCGCCGAAAACCCCTGGTCGAACATTTATTCGCAGAAGTTCTTCGAAGTCCAGAAGTACATCAGCGAAACCAACAACGGTTATCTGGGCTACATGCTGGTGACCAACACCAAGTTCTGGGATGGTCTGCCCGCCGACGTGCGCAAGACCCTGGAAGAAATCCTCACCGAGGTTACGGTGCAGGTCAATCAGTGGGCCACCGAGTTCAGCGAGGGCGACCGCCAAAAGATCAAGGACTCCGGCAAGAGTGAAATCCTGGCACTGACCCCAGAAGAATTGGCAGCCTGGAAGAAGGCCATGAAATCGGTCTATGACCAGTTCACTCCCGCTATTGGCAAGGATATCGTCGATGCGGCTCTGGCCACCAATGGCAAATAACAGCGGGCCTACATAAGCCGTCCCCTCCCGGCAGCCCCGCAAGCACCGGGAGGTAGTTTTTCAGGCTTCCGTTCGGAGGGTTTCCCATGTTTGCCCGCATCGTCCATCATCTGGAAGAAGGGTTTATCGCCCTGCTACTGGCGCTGATGGTCACCATCTCCTTCGTTCAGGTGATCAACCGCTACGTCTTCGGTACCGGCTTTACCTGGGCACTGGAACTGGTCACCTATCTGTTCGCCTGGCTTGTCCTGTTCGGCGTCTCCTACGGAATCAAAACTGGCGCGCATATCGGTATCGATGTACTGGTCCGTCAGTTTCCGCATAAGCTGCGCCGGGCCATAGGCCTGATCGGGGTGCTGGCCTGTTGTGCCTATTGCATCATCATGCTGGTTGGCGCAACGGGCTATGTCTACAAGCTTTACGATCTAGGTATCGAAGCTCAGGACTTACCTGTCCCACGCTGGATCCCCTTCATCATGTTGCCCATCGGGCTTTTCCTAGCTCTGCTACGGCTGCTACAAGTCGGCTGGCGAACTCTCCTCGGTCAGCAGGAAGGCTTGCAACTGGCCGACGAAGCCCGTGAAGCCATCGAATCGGTCGAGGGGGTCGAGGTAGTCGAGGCGGTCGAAATTCTGCATCCCGCTGACCCCGCCCGTCAGGAGAAGGCGCCATGACTTCGCTATTCCTATTTACCATTCTATTCGTTTTCCTGCTGATGGGCGTTCCCATTGCTTTCTCCCTGGGCTTATCCAGCATCCTGACCATTCTGTTCTTCACCAACGATTCACTGGCCTCCATGTCGTTGAAGCTGTTCGACACCATGGAGCACTACACCCTGTTGGCAATTCCCTACTTCGTGCTGGCTTCGGCGTTTCTGACCACCGGTGGCGTGGCCAAGCGGCTGATTCGCTTCGCCGTCGCGGCGGTCGGCCACATCACCGGCGGCATGGCCATCGCCTCGGTACTGGCTTGCATGTTATTCGCGGCGGTGTCGGGTTCGTCACCGGCCACGGTTGCGGCGATTGGCTCCATCGTGATCGGCGCCATGGTCAAGGGCGGCTACCCACAAAAATATGCCGCCGGCATCATCTGTAACGCCGGCACCTTGGGAATTCTGATTCCGCCATCAATCGTGATGGTGGTCTATGCCGCCGCCACCGAAACCTCGGTCGGTCAATTGTTCATGGCTGGGGTGGTGCCTGGCATCGTCCTGGGCCTGATGCTGGCGATCGCCATTTTCGTCAGCGCGCGGAAAATGAAGATTCCGCTGCAACCACGCGTTTCGTTTCGAGAGCTGCTGGTGGCGGCCCGGGAAGCCATGTGGGGACTGGGCCTGATTATCGTGGTGCTAGGTGGCATCTACGGCGGTTTCTTCACCGCCACCGAAGCGGCGGCGGTCGCTGCGGTCTACGCCTTCGTGGTCGCCCTGTTCATCCACCGCGACATGGGCTTCCGCGACATACCCCGTGTATTCGCGGACGCCGGCAAGGTGACGGTGATGCTGCTGTTCATCATTGCCAACGCCATGTTGTTCGCCCATGTGTTGACCACCGAGCGCATTCCGCAGGTCATGGCGGAAACCATCGTTGGCTGGGGCCTATCGGGCTGGCAATTCCTGATCGTGGTCAACATCGTGTTGTTGATTGCCGGCAACTTCATGGAACCGTCGTCAATCCTGCTGATCCTGGCGCCGATCTTTTTCCCCATTGCCACTCAACTCGGTATCGACCCGATCCACTTGGGCATCATCATGGTGGTCAACATGGAGATCGGCATGATCACCCCACCGGTGGGATTGAATCTGTTCGTCACCGCCGGCGTCACCGGCATGCCATTATGGGATGTGGTGAAAGCCGCCTTGCCCTGGCTGATGGTCATGCTGAGCTTCCTGATTATCGTTACTTACATCCCCCAGATCAGCCTGTTCCTGCCACGGCTGCTGTTCTAGCACGGGCAAGCATCGGCTGGATCGCACACAACTAAAGAGGCGGCTAAAGCCGCCTCTTTAGTTGTGCACCATTCAAAACGAACGGAACAACGCAACGCAGTAGAGGGACTTCTGCAAAAGGAATCGAGCAGTAGCCAACTCAGCCAACCGGCAATACCGAAAAAACCGTCGCCGGCAATCGCGACAGCCAGCTTCATCGTGTCATAGTAATTTGAAAAAACAATTATCCATGGTGTTATAAAAAGATGAGTTATTCTTAGGACTTACGCCAGCGGGCGGTGCGATATGTGGAGGAGGGTGGC
>WBZT01000613.1_pt1 | contig 28386 bp, 23 predicted proteins | sample 5204241 | NCBI WGS metagenome assembly WBZT01 (sample SAMN12344358, study PRJNA552823) | activated sludge metagenome | biome: Activated sludge suspended growth; feature: Nitrification reactor; material: Wastewater; isolation source: activated sludge from nitrification reactor of wastewater... | reverse complement strand
TATTCTCCCGACCTCAATCCCATCGAACACGACTTCGCCAACCTCAAGAAAATCCGCGAATACAACGAACAGACCTCCCTGGATTCCCTCGTCAAAATGTATAATTAATTATTCAAATTACTATAATCGATGAGCCGGACTACGAATGGCTGATGATCGACGCCAGCCATTGCAAGGTCCATCCCCATGCCGCCGGAGCCAAAGGCGGAAACCAGGACATGGGTCGCACAAAAGGGGCCTCAATACCCAGATACATCTGGCCGTGGATGCGCAGGGCATGCCGGTCAGAATCGTTATTACAGAAGGTCCCCGGGCGGATTGCACGCAGGCAGGCCGCCTGATTGAAGGGATCAACGCCGATCATCTGATCGCGGACAAAGGGTACGATACCGACGCCCTTCTTGAGCAGGCCGCAGCGCAAGGTATGAATGCCGTGATCCCACCCAAAGAAAAACCGCGTCACCCAAAGAGCGTACGACGAAGATCTGTATAAACTCCGCCACCTCGTCGAAAACGCATTCCTGTGCCTCAAAAGATGGCGGGGCATCGCCACAAGATATGCCAAAAACAGCAAATCTTTCCTCACCGCCGTCCACATCCGATGCATCGCCCTCTGGCTCAATATCTCGTGACTACAGTATCTAACATGGAGATCGTTCGGATTTATGCAACAACGCCGTTACCTCCCTTCTATCGCATGATAATGAAAAACTGATAGGTGGTAAGCGAGGTTCCCCACAATGATAACAGTTCATCATCCTATGATAACCCTGCTCACCTTGTTGAGCCACTACCGCAAATTTCGAGTCAAGCTATCTTAGATACTGTAGTCACGAGATTTGAAATATGAGAGAATCATGTTGACCGGAAAAGAGGTTGGCATGAAACCAATGCAGAGAAGGCACGATATTTCGGACAAGGTCTGGGCGTTACTGGAGCCGTATCTTCCGGGTCGCGAGGGCGTATGGGGCGGCGTTGCGAAAGACAACCGTTTGTTCATCAACGCCGTTTTCTGGATTTTGCGCACGGGCGCGCCGTGGCGCGATTTGCCGCCAGATCTGGGCGGGTGGAGCAACACGCACCGCCGTTTTATCCGGTGGCGGGATGCTGGAATTTGGGAAAAGCTACTGGAAATCCTGATCGACGATCCAGATTACGAATGGCTGATGATTGACGCCAGCCATTGCAAAGTCCACCCCCACGCCGCCGGAGCCAAAGGCGGAAATCAGGAAATGGGCCGTACAAAAGGGGGCTCAACACGAAAATACATCTGGTCGTGGATGCGCAGGGTATGCCGGTCAGAATTGTTATTACAGAAGGTTCCCCGGCGGATTGCACACAGGCAGGCCGTTTGATCGAAAGCATAAACGCCGATTATCTGCTGGCCGATAAAGGCTATGACAGCGACGCCGTCATAAAACAGGCCAAAGACCAGGGCATGGAGCCGGTTATCCCACTAAGGAAAAACCGAACCGAACAAAGGCCTTACGATGAAGAGCTCTATAAACTCCGCCATCTGGTCGAAAACGCTTTCCTGCACCTGAAAAGATGGCGCGGCATCGCCACAAGATATGCCAAAAACTCAAAATCATTCCTCGCGGCAGTCCAGATCAGGTGTATCGTCCTATGGGCTAATATCTCGTGACTACATTATCTAGCCTAACTCACATCAGCCGGCCTTCACGAAAGCCGGGGCGGGTTCAATAGATCTAGACACGGATTGAGTCCTTTGCTCTCAGATTTTTCGGCCAAATTGGTAAGGCTTCCTACAAGCGCTAACTGCAGGAACCAGAATACATCCATCTGATCGAAATATGTAATACCGAACCAGTTGACGATGTGGATAAATACTACGACGCCCAAGGCCCAAAGCAACAATTCGACTCGATTATCGGTTTGGTGTTGAGATCTAACCATAGACATGGATCGACCGAGGTGTGAGAATATGGAAACTAGTAATGCGACAAACAACAAGACTGAGCCAACGCCACCGTCGAGACCGAATAACAGGAAGTAGTTGGTTATATCCACATGGCCGGTGGCCACGTTATTGTATGGCAGCCAACCCATTGTTCCACTCAATGGCATTCCGGCGAGCCACCATTTGTCCAGATTCTGGAAAGCCACGTCTAGCAGTGCCGCTCTGTGGTATCCGTCACCTCCCGTTATTGAGCCCAGACGCGCAAGCAAATACCAGATTGGCGCCTTCATAACGAGGGCAAGAAGAACTATCATCGCCGTAAGGGCGCGACGCACTGATCGCATTGCAAACCTCAATGGCCAGATCATCCAACCAATGAACGCAGCGACTGCGCAAAGGGCCGGCCCGCCCGAATTCGAAGCTGCTACGATGGCAATGCATAAGCAAGTGCCTATAGCACCAATGATGCGCTCACCATGAATTAACCACATCGCCATATAAATCGGTAGAAAAATCCCGCCGAAAGTCCCAAGTAAGCTTGGATGAAGAAAGCTTCCGGCTGCACGCAGCCGCCCTTCTCGAAACCACAGATCACCTGCGCGTGCGAGTTCCACGCCCCCTACGACTGCAAAGAGATTCTGAGATGTTATGCTCTCGATCCATAGTAGCGGTACGTACGGTATGAGAAGAAAGATCATCTTACGTATAAGCCACTTGAAGTCATCAAAAGTTCTGACGAACGTGCGGAATGTAAAGTAGAGGGAAAGCGAATCAATGACTACTCCTAACTGATATGTCAGTCCTTCGTTGGATCGGAGTAAAAACACGCCGAACGAGTACGTGTAGAGCAGAATCAGAATCTGGTCGATCCTGTTCATTTCTACTACTGCGAATTCACGTCGAACGATAATCCTCGCCAAGGCAACCAGAATCAGGAATCTGGCCGGGTAGAGAGAGAAGCCTGCGACAGTCAGGGCCATCCCCTCGGTGAGGTAGAGTGCGCCGGCCACAATGCTAAGCAAGGCCCATCGTTTAGACCCAAATAGGATAGGGATCGAAAGCCCAGATAGTATGGTCAGAGTGAGTGCGTTCATACAGGTAGAGCGTGGAAGGGAGCAGTCATCATCTCGGGCTTCAAGCAAATCGCTGAAATTCAGCGGTGTGATGCTACCTATTTACTAGCGAGACTATCATTTAACCCGTATCTGACCTTCCGATTCCTCAACATATGGATGCTTGCGATAATATTTCCGCCCGATCACTCGTCGCACTGTGCCCATGATCGACCGCAATTTGTGCCAGAACGGTATTTGTAACCAATTCAGAAACAATGAAAATCCGGGAAAACTGGGCGCTGGGACATTGAGTGCAGCCATCGTGACGATGCGGCCCCATATCGCGCCGCGCTTGAGTTGCAGCTCGCGTTGGGACAGTGAAAGTGTCTTGGGATCTGCTGGCACAAGCTGGACGGCGTCAGCCTCGATTGCGCGCCGGATGATGTCGCGCCCTTTCTCGGTTCTCACGACCACCAGCGACGTTCCCAACTCGCCTGGCTCGATCTCCCGATACCACGGATCCCCGCAGGAAATGTCGGCGAACTCGCTCGTGCCATCGGGGCACAGATGGCAGCGATAAGGGCGGTAGGCTTGTAGAAAACCCCATGCCTCAGCGTACGTCGCGAGATCTCTCCAGACAAGATCGCCTTTAAGCCGTACCGCGAACACGCCAGGCCAACCGTGGCCTCGGTAACGAAGTTCTTCGACATCCTCGGATCGAATACCGTACCGATATAACAAGTCCAAGGTACCCCGGGTACTCGGTGTACCCGCGCAAAATATGCCAATAGCGACACCGACGTTTCGGTTGAGTTGCGGCCGAATCGACTGGGCCTTGCGCAAGGCTTCCACGTCGCACGGCTTACCCATAAAAACGGCTGAGCCGCCTGCATTCTCAATTGCATCCAGGCGATCACAGGGAGAGGCCGGAGCGTAGCGGGACCCGGTGCTTTTCAGCAACGCATCTCGGGTATGGCTGAAAACTGTTTTGTTCAGGTGCGACGCTTCCGGGTCACCTTGGATATGCACCGTACCGCGCATTCCGAGCTTCTCCGTGCAGAATAGTGCTAGTGCGCTGGCCATGCCGGCTGAGGAGCCCTGGTACCGGATGTCGGGATCGTTGGCGAAACCCTCCCAGACCTCGAGAACAGGTCCCCAACTCTCCGCAAGCTCTGGAGTGGTGTTCTTTTTGAGCACTTTTCTGTCGTGATCAATACCAATGCCTGGGCAAACATCCAGACAGTCGCGACACTGTCCGCTTACACAGGGGCCATCGGGCAGCACTGGACGCAGCCCCTGATCCAGAAAGTTCACCAGCTTGACCTTGCCTTCAGTGCATGCGTAGACGCAGGCACCGCATCCAATACACAGGCGCCAGCTTGCAACATCCGCGACATTGCGAAACGTAGTGGGGGGGCGACGGCAATCGTTCCTCATAATTCAATCCCGTCTAGCGCGGCGAAGAGTTTGCGCTTCACCTCAGCCACCGTACGGTGTAGGCTCGTTGAAATCTCTTCGCGGCGTCCCATTGCGTCATTGATGACCTTGAGGATCTGCTCGGTCGTCAGGTGGCGTGGATCCGCCACCAAGGGTCCCGCGCCGACGGTGTCGAAGACACCGAGGAACTTCTGGCTGTAGGCAATACCGATCGCGGGTATCGCCTGCGAGAGTGCGGCAATGCATGCGTGCATGCGTGCACCGACGAAGAAGTCGCATTGTCCGATGAGGTACTTAATCTCGTTCTGGTCGTAGCGACCCCGGATGCAGGCAAGCCGGCTAGGGTAACGATCCTTCAGTGCTGCGTGGATCGAAGCCGACGCCATCGCATCGCTCTCCGCCTGTTCGCCGAAGACGTGCGGAATCAGGACGACATCTGCATCCTTGACGCGGACGAGGAACTCGATCATCTTCTCGATCAAGCTCCGATAGTCGACCTTGAGATCGAACGCGTTGCTACGATCATAGCCGCCCATGAGCAGAAGTCCGCTTACGTTGAGCCCGACCAGCACGTGCCCGCCGCGCTTCAGCGAGGCGAGATCATCCAGATCGTCGTGTCGCTGCGGTCGGCGCGGTTCCAGAATGAAACCCAGGTCGTAGCAGAAGCGAGCACGCTCCCGTTCGCTTCCAAGCATGCTCTGGGCATCCCGAACGCCAGCCCGATCCCGCGAATAGACCCGTTGGGCTCGCCTCATTAATTGTTTCGCCAGGCGGCGCGCGAGGCCGGTCCGGAATGGCCCGATGGTCTGCGGCAGCAGAACGAGTTTCGTGCCGAGGGAAACAACGAGGAGTTGGGGCAGATATACATAGAAGAACCGGCCGAGTCCGTAGATGTCGCTGAAGCTGTCGCCCCCCGACACGGCCACCGCCAGGTCTGCGTCGCGGATCGCATTGATCCACTGATTTTTCTGTGTCATGCGCTGTGAGAATCGCTCATCGAACAGTCGGTTTAGTCCCGAAAGGACAAGCAGGTATACGATGTTGTTCCACAGGAAGATCTTCCATGAGAAACGCAGATTGACCAGCGATACCTGAAGCCTCTTTCCGTCCACATATACTATCGAGACAGTCGGTTGATGGCCGTAATCGAGGAAACGGATCTCGGCGTCCGGGTAGCGTTTGGAGAGGATGGAAATAGCTCCCGATGCGAGCGCTCCCACGCCCATGTTATCTGTGCCGAACGTGGCGCCCAAGATGAGGACACACCTTGTGGCGTTCGCGCGAATCCCCGCCCTCACGGCGCCGAACCCCCACGCTTGGTGCTCCACATGGGCCGAAGTTCCATGCCGAGATTTCCCTGACGCCACACGGCCATCCTTCGCGATTTGATTTCGACGTTCTTGTGCATAGTCTAGGAGGACTCTGCCCCGAAGTTGTGCACCCACGTTTCGGCGCCAACAGCCCAACGAAGCACACTGTTCCATTTGCGAAGCCCGTTACCGATCACCTTCGGCTTGTACAGCCCTAGTCCGAGCAAGCGCGTGAGCCCCAGCACGCCAAGCCTGGCCAGTGCAGTGAACGCTAGCGCAACCCTATACGCCAGTGCGTAGCGAGCCCCACGATGCAGCCGCAAGAATTTGGCGATGGATTCCCGCATCATCACGTTGCTGAACTGGCTTTCGGTGCTGGCGTTCGAACTCTGCCCGCCATGGTGTACCACCGACACGTTCCCCAGATAGTAGTTGTGCTTTCCCGCGCCTTTCAGCTTGAAGCAAAGGTCGATGTCCTCGGCATACATGAAATAGGCCTCCGTGAACCGACCGACCTCCAGGAAGGTATCGCGCCGCACCAGTAGGCATGCGCCGGAGATCGCCTCGACTTCAGCCGGGATGGCGGGATCCCGCAAGAACGCACGGGTTCCCCAGAGCGGCGACTCAGGAAGGAGGCGGCGCAGGGCCTCCGCGTCCAGGATCTGGTTTAGGATCGTCGGAAACGGCTGGATGCAACTGGTCTGCAACGACCCATCCGTATTGAGCAGGCGGCACCCGACCGCGCCGGCCTCGGGTGTCGCGTCGATGAAGCGCACCATCGTCTCAATGGTGCCGTCGCTTACCTCCGTGTCTGGGTTCAGGAAAAGAAGGTTACGCCCGTTTGCTTGCATGGCCGCCGCATTGTTGGCACGTGCAAAGCCGACATTCTCGTCGCCCTGGATGAAAATAACCTTGGGGAACTCGGACCGCACCATCGGCTCGCTGCCGTCGTACGAGGCATTGTCGATGACGATAATCTCGATCCGGAGGTCGCCGGCGTACTGGAACACGGTCCGCAAGCACTGCCGGAGAAACTCGTGCGAGTTCCAGTTGACGATGATGACCGATACATTTGGAAGAGAGGGAGTCTGTCCCATGCTACGCTCCGATGAACCGTTGATGCCAGAACTCGAAGGAGATGAGCAGATACAAGTGCCGCATGTGATTTCGCTGGCCGGACTGGTGCTGCGCGAACAGTTCCCTGATGTAACCACGGTCAAAATAGCGCGCGACCGCCGAGCTATCGCCGAGCAGGCAATCCGCCACGAACGACTTCATCCGGTTTTTGAGCCACTGGTCGATGGGGTTGTCGAAGCCTTTCTTGCGGCGATGGACCACTTCCCCGGGTACCCACTTCTCCAACGCCTTCTTGTGCAGGTACTTGCCTCTGAATCCCTTGAGCTTGAGGTGAGGCGGCAGCGACTCGATGAATTCGACGATCCGGTAGTCGAGGTAGGGCACGCGGGCCTCGAGCGAGTTCGCCATGCTCGTCTTGTCCCCGACCATGAGCAGGTCATCCGGCAGGTTGGCGCGGGTATCGATATAGAGCATCTGCGATAGCGGGTCGAGAGCAGCGACATCTTGCTGCAGTCCCCGCAGCGTGTCCCGCGCCTCGACACCCTCGACAGAAATCGCCGCTCTTACCCACGGCTGGAACAGGCGAGCCTTCATAGCGGAGCTGAAAAAGGAGTAAGTCTTTACCATGCGCATTAGGACATCTGGTTCCGACAGCGCCGCGACACCGCGACGCAGCCGTTCGTTTCCGCTGGTCCTCTCAATGATTGGACGGATCATTCCATCGGTCAGGAAGGCCGGTATCCGGCTGTACCACTGGGAAAGCTTGATGCCTATGTAGCGATGGTAACCGGCCCACGGTTCGTCCGCACCTTGTCCAGCCAGCGCTACCTTGACCTTGCGACTGGCGATCTGGCTCACGAAGTAAAAGGCCGCAGCCGTCTCATTCCCCAGTGGTTCCTCCAGATTCCACAGATGCCGATCAAAGTAATGCTCGTAGTCGCTGGCTCCGACGATCATCTCGTTGTGCTCCGCGCCGAAGCGCTCCGCGAGGGCTCGGGCATCCCGCGTCTCGTTCGATTTTTCGCCGTCCTCGAAGCCGATGGTGAAGGTGCGGACCGGCGCGCCCGCATGCTTGCCCATCAGGGCCAGCAGCGCGGCTGAATCCACGCCGGAGCTGAGGAACAGGCCAACGGGTACGTCGCTGCGCATCTGGAGGCGGACGGCGTCTTCGACCAGGTACCGGTAGCGGTCGATCAACTCCGCTTCCGTTGCGGTCGAGAAGACGCTTGGTACCCATTGCCAGTAGCGTTCCACGCGAATACCTGCTGTGTCGGCGATCATCCAATGCCCTGGCGGCAGCTTCTGGATCCCTTCGAACAACGTATTCGGCGATGGGACAAACCGAAGGGTGAACAACTGACTCAATGCAGTCAGGTTCACCATCCGGGGACATTGTGGGTCTTCCAGCAAGGCCTTGATCTCGGAAGCGAACAGCAGGCGATCAGAAATCCGGGTGTAGTACAGGGGCTTGATGCCCAGATGATCGCGCGCGATGAACAGCCTCTGCTTGTTCTGGTCCCAGATCGCGAACGCAAACATGCCATTGAAGCGATTGACGCAATCCACACCCCATTCTTCATAGCCGTGCAGGATAACCTCGGTGTCCGAGCGGGTCTTGAATCGGTGTCCGGCTGCTTCGAGTTCCCCGCGCAGTTCGATGAAGTTGTAGATCTCGCCGTTGAACACGATCTGGAGCGTGTCGTCTTCATTCGAGATGGGCTGAGCGCCGCCCGCCAGGTCGATAATGCTGAGACGACGGTGGCCAAGTCCCACTGGGCCTGCCGAGTAGAACCCCGATCCGTCAGGGCCGCGATGGCTGATAACGTCCATCATGCGGCGCAACAAGGCAACATCAACTTGCAAGTTGTCTAGGCTTAGAATTCCGGTAATTCCGCACATCTGCTCAGCCGTTTTTCTTGCTCATAGATGGAAAAAGGTCAACAGCCGCGAGATCGGGGCAGTGAGGCGTTTGTTGAGCATGCTGCGATAGAACCGGGCCTCATCCTCGCTCACGAGTCGAGCTTTGTGTGAAAGCAAGGGAACGATGTAGCCAAACAGCATCGCGAGCCCGCCAATCATGAGGGGCCGTGCAACAAACATCCGATGCCCAACTTTCGCTAATAGAAAGAGAACACCGCCACCAGTCTGGTAGTAGATGTCGCCGTGAAAGCGATGCGTTCGAAGCGGACCCATCGCCATTCCTTCGGGCTTCAGATGCTGAAATTCGACGTCGGTGAAGTGCCCGGTCTTCCAACCCTTCATTCCCGCACGAATCTCGTCGACCGTGTCCCACCCCTTGCGCGAGACAAAGCCACCAATAGCTTCAAGGCACTCGCGCCGTATCACCTTCGACGCTCCCGCTGCGTGGTAGGCAGGCATCTGGACGCTGGACCACTGGCCATAGCGCTCCTCACTATAGACACCCGACGCAATGCCCCAGCAAGGGTCACTGCTCATCCGCTCGATCACTTGCTCGAAATAAGTGGGTCCAAAACGGACATCACCATCAAGCTTTACTACGAAGTCGTACCGGACATCCGCACTGATCGCCGCCAGCCCCCGGTTGAATGCGAGAACTTCCGCACTTCCGAGTTGCCGCTGGGCGTTACCGGTAGATAGCAACCGAATCCATGGCACTCCATTAGTTTGCTCGCGGACGATCTCTGGAGTTTGGTCAGTCGATCCATCGTCTACGATTATCCAAGCGCTAGGAAGTTTAGACTGCGAAAGTACTGATTCGATGGTCTGCGCGATGTAGAGAGCCTCATCGCGTACTGGTGTGACGATGACGTAGGAACTACCGTACGAAGGTTGATTGAGCATTACGCCCCGACCCTCTTTCGCCATAATGTCCGCCCCTGCTTGTACAGGCGTTGCCCCGATCGAAGCCAGTCATAGTGCCCGACCAGCTTCGCCCCCAGCAGCGCGTCATCATCGCAGTCGTTCACGGGCAGGCGGGGTAGAAAGCGCGGGTTATCCCAGCAACTCGACCGACCGATGGTGGTCGTCACGCCACCGCAGTATCCGCACTCGTCGAGCAGCCGGGCCAGCAGGCCCGTGAAGCGCGAGTCCTCCTCCGGGAAGCGGAACGGGTAGGAGAACAATGTCACCTCGCGACCGACAATGTCCTCGATGGCTGCCTTGGAACCGGAAAGTTCCTCCGCGAGTTCGGCTGGGCGAAGTTCCACCAGTCGCCGATGGCTTGCGGAATGGGAGCCGAACTCGATTCCCCGGTCACTGAGGGCGCGAATTTCAGCTGTGGTCAGGCACATCCGACCGGTGATGAAGGGCTTGCCGATGAAATCGCTGGGCAGGAAAACGGTCGCGGTAAAACCGACGCGTTCCAGGATGGGAAAGGCCTCGGTGAGGAAGTCGCGGAACCCGTCGTCGAAAGTGATCACGACCTTGGGCGAACCCGGCACCGTCTCGCCGGATGGGCCACCGAGCCACTCAATCGCCTGGGACAGGCTGATCGTTGAATAACCGTTCGCCCGCAGGAAGTCGATTTGTCGAGCGAAGACCTTCGGCGAGGTCACGGTGCGGTAGTAGGGGCGTACGGCATCGTCCAGATCGGGCGCGATGCTGTGGTACATGAGGATGGGAATAGCCGCCGGGGCATCGGACGCAACGACACCTCGCAACGGCCCGAACACGGCCAGCGTCAGCGCTCGATCAATGCGCATCGCAGGGGGCCTATGCCGTGACGTCGACGAGCCTGCGCACGATGGCCAGGTAATCGTGTTTTTTCACGCTCCAACTGTTCTCCACAACATACGCCAGCGCATTGGCAGCCATGGTGGCAGCTCTCTCCCGCTCGTGGTAGGCGTCAAGCATCGCCTGAGCCAGTGCTTCGACATCCGAAGACTTGAAGAACCGAACCAGCGTATCGTCGAAATAATGACAATCGATGCGCGTGTCGGCAACGAGCACGGGAACTCCCAGCGCCATGAACTCAAGGATCTTGGTGCTAAATGCTTCCCCGCCAAACGAGTCGTTTCGTTTCGGAACGACGCCCAGGTCGGCGTTAGCCATGATTGCGGCAATTTCGCGCAATGGCAGCGGGTCCTTGATCAGGACCTTCCCTTCCAGGCCCAGTTCGCCCACCAGCCGCTGAACTGTGGCCCTCGCGCTTCCTTCACCATAAATATGGAACTCCATTTCGGGGGCCTGGGGCCACGCGATGGCAAAAGCCTTTACCGCGATGTCCAGGCCCTGGTGCCAGTTCAAGGTGCCCGGATATGACAGAATGAATCGCCCGTCGTGGCCACGCGTGCGGAGTTCCTGGCGAAAGATCGCCATGTCTGGATAGTTGATAAACGCTGAACACTTCTCGTGCCTGGAAGAGCGCGAGGCTATTTTCTCCAGCCAGATATCGTTCGCGACGATGACATGGTCTGCGAACCCTGCGGACAGCCGTTCGACCTGTTTCAGCGCGCGGAAGACGAGCGACCCATGACTCAGACCGAACTTGGCGGCATAGAACTCGGGGACGATGTCATGGATATCGAGGATGATTTTTGTTCCACCTATCTTGGGAACCAGTGCCGCGAACACCTCGAAATCCGGCACCGAGTGCACGTGGATCACGTGATAGCGGCTCTTGAAGTGCTGCCGGGTCACCTCGACCATGGAGCGGAAGAGGAATCGCGTGATGCGGGTGAAATACGAAATTTTGCTTCGCTCGTTCTTTTCGCGTGTCTGGACCCGCAAGACCCGCACGCCATGGACGATCTCCTCGCGTGGTTGCCCCGGGCGGCCGAGCACAATGGCATCAACCACCGCGCCTTCCTGCGCCAGAGCCTCCGCATAGCGCATGACACGCCCGTCGTTTTCGTAGAACGAATACGCCAGCATGCAAGCCCGGATCGGACGAGCACCTAGTTTCTGCTGGTCGCGGCTCATGTCCAACTTGCCTTGCCTCCCGTGCGCGATGGTATCAACCACCGCTGTTCGCAATCAACCGCCGGAAATAGTCGATTGTGGAGGCGAGTCCCTTATCCAGCCCCACTTTCGGGATCCATCCCAGCAGGGACGTCGCGAAGCCTATGTCAGGTTGCCGGCGGATGGGGTCGTCCTGGGGGAGTTCGCGAAACACGATGCGCGAGTTCGATCCCGTGAGTCCGCGTATCGTTTCAGCCAACTGCAGGATGGTCCGCTCCTCGGGGTTGCCCAGGTTGACCGGGCCGATCACGTCGTCCGGCGAGTTCATCATCCTGATCATCCCGTCGATGAGATCCGAAACATAGCAGAACGAGCGTGTCTGACTGCCCTCGCCATAGATCGTCAGATCATCTCCCCGGAGGCATTGGACGATGAAGTTCGACACGACCCGCCCATCGTTCGGAAGCATATTGGGACCGTAGGTGTTGAAAATGCGCACGATCTTGATGCGCAGATTGTGCTGTCGCCAGTAGTCCATGAACAAGGTCTCGGCACAGCGCTTGCCCTCGTCGTAGCAGGCGCGCAACCCGAGCGGGTTGACGTTGCCCCAGTAGCTTTCGACCTGAGGATGAACCAGGGGATCCCCATAGACCTCCGAGGTCGAGGCTTGAAGAATCTTTGCTTTTACCCGCTTCGCCAGCCCCAGCATGTTGATCGCGCCGTGCACGCTCGTCTTCGTCGTCTGCACGGGGTCGAACTGGTAGTGGACTGGCGACGCCGGGCATGCGAGGTTATAGATTTCATCAACTTCGATGTAAAGCGGAAACGTCACATCGTGCCTCAGTACATCGAAGTAGGGATTGCTCAGGAGAGGAACGATGTTTTCTTTTCTGCCGGTATAGAAGTTGTCGATGCAGATCACCTCACACTTTTCCTGGAGCAGTCTCGCACAGAGGTGACTCCCCAGGAAGCCAGCCCCTCCCGTCACGGCAACTCGCTTCATCTCGCCATACCTTTTGTGATCATATGAAGTTCTCATGTGGGACGCCGACGCCGACGCCGACGCCGACGCCGACGCCGACGGCGTCCCTGGGCCGGGCGTGGTTCAACGGCTGCGGCGAATACGAAACAACAACCGCGGTGCCAGCTTCCCGCAGGCCCAGCGCCAGGGAATGCGGGCAAGCCCTGGCGATTCCTGGACCGAGGGCACTATTTCGGCCAGCTCCAACGCACTCGCCCGGCACAGGCGCGCCAGGCGCCCTTCGCTCATCGGTTGCGCGCCATTCACCAGGAAGTCGGGGCAAATCCAGCGCCAATGACCACCGCGCCAATCTTTGAGCGGCCAAAGCCAACTGCTGGTATGGCTGACGCTACCCACGATTTCTCCACGCGGTGACAGGATCTTCGAGACGGCGCGCAACCAGTCCAGCGGTTCCGGCACCAAATGCAGCACATCGGCGGCGAATATCACATCGAAGTCAGCGCCCGCCAACGCCGCCGTGACCACTTCAAGCGGTCCAGCACGCACCTTCAGGCCCCGTCTCGTCAGGGTGTCGCCAAAGACCGCATCCAGCGGTACCACGCTGACCTCGCAGCCTCGCCGCCGCAACTCGATCTCGTCATGACCCATGGTCGCCCCGACCGACAACACTCGCCGCGCGGACCTTGGGAGGAGAGCGAGCAGTTCCTGGCTGGCGGCCCGGTAAAGATGCTTCGACCATCGGAAGCCGGGGGCACGAGTCTCGGGGTCGAACAGGGACGTTGTCCAGGCACCGCCCTCGGCAAGGCCACAGACCGCCTTTACCTGTGCCTCGAATTCCAGCGCCGGAATGCCCATGGTTTGATAGTACTTGTTCGCCAGATGCGGAACGATGAAGTCTGCCAGCCGCGTGAGGCAAATGACTCGCTTCAGCCCGCATTGGGTGTGGATGTCGCTCGCCGCTGTCTCGAGCATGCCGTATCGGTCGACGCGAGGCTCGACGGTGAAGCCGCCGGAAGCGATGGCTCGCGCGAGTTGGCTGCGCGTGACGATAAAGCAGCCGGAGTGCTGATTTGAGAATTCCGCGAAGCGGTATTGCGTCCTGGAGAAGGCCGAGTCGGGCATCCAGCGAAAATGGGAGTTCGCGCTGACGATGTAGCGAATTCCATCGGGACTCGTCTCCGACCGCAGGAACCCGGCGATCTCATCCTCCCGCAGATACTGCTGGACCTCGAGAAAGGCGCGAAGATTGGCCGGCGTGATCAGCGTGTCGTCTTCCGTGTAGACGAACAGGTCGAAGTCGTTGGCGCACTCGAGGAACAGTTTGCGGTGGGCAAAGGGTAACGAATAGGTGTCCCGGGATGGGAGACCCACGCGAACCTCGGCGCCCCGCACCGGCTTGTCGAGGTTCGACAGGACGACAATTCTGCAGTCCATGTCGAGATCATGGTACTGGGCCACGACCTGTTCCAGGAAGTGATCTTGGGCTGTCCCATAACTAGCGATGGCCACCAGCAGCGAAGGGCGCCGACCTGCCAGTACGGTTGATGTGGCTGCCTGCGGGTCCAGGGGCTGGTGGCCTGCTGCAACGATCGCTGTCATGCGCACTAGGGTCCTGTAACGGATCGATTGAAGCTCGGAGTGCTCGAACCCACGCTACGCGCTTCCATAAGCACGCTCGCCTCAAGACGAGCACGACGGGAACAAACGGTCCCGAACATGCAGTACCGGCCACTCCACGGCCTTGCTTGCCACCACGCCTGCCAGGATAGCCCCAACACAAACCGTCCCCGCGCTGACCAACCAGCTAACCGACGACGTTCCGCCTGCCCAAGCCAATATACGTGAACCAATCTCGCGTTCCAGAATGCCCATTGCTGTTATGTGCCAAATATAGATGGAATATGTATAGACGCCTATCCACGCCACCAGCGAGGCTGGCGGCAAGACGTACCGAGCCCAGCGACCAAAGTCCGGCGCGTGCGTGTGGTAAGTGGCCAGGAGGAACGCGGCGGAACCCAGGTAGTTTCCCAGGAGCCCAACAGTGCGGACGAAGTCCGTAGTAGGTTCGATCACAAAGTTCAAAGACCACAAGGCCAGACCGGCTGGAATCAGCCAATGCCGCCACTGCCGGGCAGCCATAAAGCGTTCCGGGAAATATTCAGCTAGGGCGCGGAGCCCCACTCCGAACAACAACGCGTCCAAACGTAGATGAGTTGCCGACATCTTCTCGGCAAACGGATCGCCGGTCCAGACCGAAAGACCTCGTAGGCTGAGCAGGAGTATGGGTACCATGAAAAGGCATAGGAGGATCAGCATCCTGATCCGATCCGCTAACATCAGGGCCACCAGAGCGAACGGCAACACCAGATAGAAGTGTTCCTCCACCGCTAGGGTCCAGGTATGCCCAGCAGGGTTGGTACCCACGTAGTTCTGCAGAAACAGCAGGTTCGGCCAGTACAGCGCCCACTCTCCAGCAAGCGTTGCCCCCGCATCTTCTCCATGTACCAATGCCTTAACCGTCGGGTTAAATATCAGGTAGGCAATAAAGACGAAGTATGCCGGATAAATTTTCAAACCCCGGCGTACCAGGAATCGCGTGACGTCGATCCTGCTGCGCTTCTTCAACTCCGTGATCAGTAGTCCTCCGATCAGGAAGCCGCTCAGCACAAAGAACAGGTCCACCCCAAGCCAACCGATTTGGAACCATGCCCACGCGAAACCTCCAATAATACCGTCTGGACGTGGCAACTCCAAATGCCGGCCGATGACCAGCAGGATCGCAATACCGCGCAGAATATCCAGTTGCAGGTTGCGCCCGCCGCCAGGATTCCGGACCGATCCGATCGCCATCAGGCTTTCCTCGCAGACATGATCTGCACGAGCCGGGCTTTGTACCGGCCGGCGAGATTGCGAAACTCTCGTTCGTACCAGACTCGCGTGGCCGTCGCGATGCAACGAATCCGTTCGCCCCGCCCGAGAGGCGCCCGTCGGACCGAACGAATGAATTCAATACCTAGCCACATCATTGGCGACACCCATTTTCCGTAGCGTCGCCGGGATGGGTCGAACCATTGCAGCAGTTGGGTGGAACTGCGGTTGGTATAGGTCGAGATCTGCGGATGAACCCTGCGCAGGAAAAGGGTCTGCGGGATCTCGCGCAGCTCGCCGAGCAGCGCTAGTTCGGATAGGAGGACGTAATCGGAAGCGATGAACGGGCCGATCAGCCGAGTTTGCCGCAAGGCACTCGAACGGATCAACCCAAACACGGCGCAGGCCATGTTGAGGTTCTTCAGAACCCTGGCGAGGCGGCGGTGGGGACTTTGATCCCGAGTATCGAGGGTTTCCGCGACATGCTGTGGGAGGGCGTTCCCATCCGCGTCGATGATCTCGGTTTTCGGGTAAACCAGGGCCACCGAAGAAGGAGCCGTGTCGAATACCTCAAGGCAACTTCCGAGAAATCCTGGTAGGCACAGGTCATCGTGGGCCTGCCACTTGAAATATTCGCCGCGCGCTAGTTCGAAGACACGGTTGTAGTTCCATGCCGCACCGTGGTTCGTGTCGCTGCGGTAGTAGCGAACCCGACTGTCGGTTTCAGCGAAATGCTGGCAGATGACTGGCGTTGCATCGTCCGACCCATTGTCGGAGAGGATGAGTTCGAAGTCGCCAAACTCCTGTTGAAGAATGGATTCGACGGCGGCTTCGAGGTAGTTCTCGCCGTTGTAGACCGGCAATCCGATACTGACTCTGGGAACGCTCATGGTAAAGAGGAATCGGTGTTTCGTAATTCTGAGACTCAGGGTGCTCGCGCAAGCAACAGACTCACGCGTTCCCGCAGAGCCATCACGCGTCCGGAGCCGAGCAATCGCTCCAGGACAAGCCTGGCCGGCGACGCGCCACCGAGCAGGAGATCGCAACCTACCACAACTACGGCGCCCATGGTGGCAAAGACCCCTCCCATCAGGAACAGGCCGATCCACCCTGGTTCCCCCCACCAGTTGCGCAAGCTCGTCTGCGCGAATACCAGGCCGCATCCAACGGCCAGCGGTAGCCCCGCGACTCGCAACAACACGAGCAGGGAACCCTGGCCATACAGCCAGCGCCAGCCGTGCACGAGCCCGCCTAACCATGCTGCAGTGCCCATCAGGTACGCCCACGCGACACCCACCACGCCCCAACCAGGCATCAACAGCAAGCTGGCCACCACCACCAAGATGGCGACCACCACCATGACTGCCGTCACGAAAGCAGGCTTATTGATGCCGCGGAACAGGGTGGCGATTGCCGAATAACCCAGGGGTCCGACCAGGCTGAAGGTCAGGATCTGTCCGACCAGACCGCTTTGGCGCGCAAATTCGGGGTTGATCCACAACCTGAGTAAATCCGGCATCAGCACGGCAAGCGGCACGTACAGGATCGCGCCGCAGGCGAAAGCGGACCAGGTAGCCAGCGTCAGCAGGAGCTTGCCGCTCTCCCGCTGTTCGGGCGCGCTGAAGCGCGGCACGAGGGTTTCGATGGCGCTGACGACAATCATGTGCAGGCGGTTGGATATGCTGTCGGGCGTCCCGAAATAGGCGACGCCGGTGGTTCCAATGCGGTTGCCCATCAGCAGCTTGGGCCCCTCTCGCCACATCATCAGGAAGATGTGGGTCAGGAATGAATACATACTGTACCCGATAATTTCCCGTATTCCCGTCAGCGACATGCTCGGCAGCCACCGGAGTCCAGGCAACATCCAGCGCGCGATGAGGACCTGCGCAACGAGCACCGCACCGATAACGATCACCTCCCAGACGACCAAGTAAAGGACGCTCAGGTGGGCTAGGACGAGGAGGATCAGCCCGATCGAACGCACGGCGCCCTGAATCGCGCCCACCTTACTGCTGATGTCGTATCGGCGCAGCGCCATCGGAATGACCCGGAACGCATTCGCGATCATTCCTACCGAAAATAGCACGGCGGCTAGACGGACGAGCCATTCGGTCGGGTAGTCGGCACCTACGGGCACCTTGACCCATTGTGCGACGATAGGGGCAACTACCCACAGTACGCCCGTGATGAGTGTGCAAATTGATAAATAATACGTCAGTGTCGCACCAAAAACACGATTGACACCCGCTAGGTCGCCTTCGGCATGATGGTGCGCGACAAAACGCAGGGACGCTTCACCGAAGCCGAAGTTGGCGACCCCGAGAACGCCCGCGAGCGACCAGACCAGCAGCAAGAGCCCCCATTGATCGACTCCCAGTCGGTGAATTAGCAACGGCGCGAGCAAGAACGTGATGACGATGTTGAATAGCGTGCCAAACGCATTCCAGCCGGCGTTGCTGAGCAACCCGCGAGGTTGGGATCGTTCGGATGTCAATCGCATAAAATTATTTTTTCTCGGGCGATGAGGTGGCTCGCCCGACCCTCAATGATGAGACCCTGGTCGCGGAGTCGTTTCGCCAAACATGCAGATCCTTGAAGGCATCGTAGGCGATGCTCACGATGTCGAGCCTCCCATCGCCGTTGAGGTCGACGAGGCGAGTGCCTAGGTGGCTTTCCTTGCCGCTGTCGACGACGATATTAGCCCAAGTCTGCCCGCCGTCGGCGGATCTCCAGATCCGAACCCGCAACTGACCCTTGTGTTCCCCCGTCACGACCTCGATACTGCCATTGCCGTCCACATCGGCAACGCTCATCGAGTTGGTCGAGCCCTGGATCGCGATCGTGCGGCGCGCCCATGTCTGCGTCACTGGGTCCAGCGGGGCCTGGAACCAGTAGGTCCCCGCGCCGGAAGTAGCGCCATTCTCGACTGATACGACTACATCAAGCCGGCCATCGCCGTCGACGTCCGCAAGTTCGGCCCGATCTACCCATTTCGGGACCTCCCCAACCTTATGGCGGATCCAGTCGCCAGCACCGGTGCCCGGGTTCTGGTACCAGTCGATCGTCTTTCCGTTCGCGTCTGACGCAACGATGTCAACGAATCCGTCACGATTCACGTCGCCGGCGGCAAGTAAGTCCTCGCTCGTTCCCGATGTGATCCTGACGCCGGGCCAGATGCCTGTCGCAGGGTTGTCCGGTATGTGCAGAAACCACACGCCATCACCGGTGGTGAACACGATCTCAGGTCGAGTGCTTCCAGGAACAATGTGCGCGAGTCGATAACCCTGGCTGTTCTTGTGTTCTGTGGGTGGCAGGCTGGCGACCACTCGGGCCGTCCACTGGCTGCCGTCGGAATTTGGCTTGAGCCAGTAAACGTTGGGCAAAGACTGTGCAATTACATCCAACTGGCCATCTCCATCGACGTCCACCACCAACATCGCGTCGGCATCGACGGGGAATGTGATTCGCGACCATGGACCGGTCAAATCACCCCCCGGATTGCGGTAGAAATACTTGCCTGAAATGATGTCCACCCAGCCGTCGCGGTTGAGGTCGCCGAAGGCCAGGCCGAAGGCCGGGAAGCCGGTACCCATCTTCGTTCGCGCCGCATCGACCTTGATGTAGTGCCAATGGGCAAGAGCCGGCGACGCAACCGGCTGGTTGAACCAGAGTTCCACTGGCGGATGGTCGATGTAATTGGCACACAGGATATCGGCGCTGCCGTCGCCGTTGACATCAGCGACGTGGGTATTGTGGCAGCCGGTGGTGTTGATGGTTTGTTCGCTGAACGTGGGCAAGATTCCATCATTGTTCAGGTACAGACGCAGTTCGGCCAGTTCCAGCCCGACCACGAGGTCAGTCCGACCGTCGCCGTTCATGTCGACAAGGTTCAGTTTATGTGCGCCGATGTCGCTGGCCAGTACATTCTTGGCCCAATTGCTCTGGCGCGGGTCGGATGGTGCCATGTACCAAGCAAACTCATGTCGTTTGTGCTGTTCGCTCACCGCGATGTCGGGGTAGCCATCGCCATTGAGATCGCCCACTATCGCGGTGTAGCTGCCGCCGTCGTAGCCAGAAGCGAATTGGTAGGGGGTCCAGGTTCCAGCCCGGCTACCTGGGTTCTCGAACCACCAGCCGCCCTGTACGAAGTCGATGCGGCCATCGCGGTCCACGTCGCCGATGCCGATACCCTCCTTGGTTTTGTCTCCCGAACTTAGGATCCGGTCCACCCAGGAACCGGGTGAGTCTTGGTACCACAAGTGCGTGCCGTGGCCGTGGGTGAGCACGTCGGGCTTACCATCGCCGTCGAAATCGGCCACCTCCAGGTCGTGAACCCAGTTGCCGTGGGAACCAATGACATGACGTGCCCACTCTTTGTCACCAGCGATGTTTTCGAACCAGACGACGTTGTCCGCGTCCTTGCCGTCCCCAGTGACGATATCCGGGCGGCCATCACCATTCATGTCCTGAGCTTGACAGTCGGTGGTGAACTCCTTGGTCGCTGTGGCGATCAGAAACTTCCGCCAGTCGGGGTTTCGATACCACACGAGCGTTGAGCCTCCCACAATTAAGTCGGGTTTCCCGTCATCGTTGAGGTCGGCAATGGCCTTGCAGTCACCGGCATTGGCCTTATCGACCACCACGCGCGTGAAATTCGGTGTGCCGCCAACCGACATGGGCGTGAGAGTTGGCGCCGTACCCGCAGGCTTGCCCGAACAGGCGACCAGCGCCATGAACGTCATGGCCAAGAGCGTGCCATCTAGTTTCATTCGATTCCCCATCGATCTGTCATCCCAGCGCCTACCAGCAGTGTAGCGGAGCCCGGCAGATTACGAAGTCATGTAGGCGTTGTGTGGCAAGTTCACCAATATGAACTTCCGCACGAGGTCATGCACGACGGCCGAATCCTCAGCGTTCAAGTTTCCGGCATGCAGGCGCTTCAGCAGTCCTGAGTCGAGTTCGCATGACTTCGGCAAGTAATCCTCGATTTCTCGACATTCATCCTGGAGACGGGTATTGGGCCATGATAGGGTCAGCCGCGTGACGGGATCGCCCAGCTGGATGCTGTAGATCGGGTTGACGAGCAGGTGCTCCGGGTGGCTCGACAGCCGTTGGGCGAGATCAGCGCGAGCATGCCAGAAGTCGGGCCGGTGTGTCCCGATAAGCGTAAGGTTCTGCGCCCGCGCTGCCTCATCAGCGGTAGGAACGCGATCGAGGAAGAGTATCCCTTCTTTGTAGAAGTCGCTCAGCAACAGGTTCTCAGAATAGATCCAGTGCGGCACCTGCGCGAAGCAGCGCCCGTATTGATCCGGAGATAGAGGAATGCCAGGGTTGAAATTCTCAGCATGCGCGTTGTGGAGATGCGGGAATAGCCACAAGGCCGCATGTTCGGTCACTCGGTCCAGCTCTCTGGTCAGTGCGACCTTGGATCGCAGGTAGTGAAAGCCATCCAGGCAAAAGACCGCATCGAAGAAGTGGTCGGCGAAGGGGAGTGGTGCCTCGGCGTCGAGGCAAACCAACTGCGCGTCAGGAACGAAATAGCGTCGCGCAATCCACAGGTTTACGTAGTCGTGGTCGGTGACCACGAGCTGTAGCTGAGGGAACAGCACGTGCATCAGAAAGGCCGAATGGCCGATCCCGCAAGTCAACTCCAGCACGCGCTGTCCAGCGTTCAGATCACCGAGCAGGCACAGCGGCGCGACCGAAGCCAGGAAACTGTTGTTCGCATAGCGATGGTACAGGTACCGCGCGTATAGGCCTGGACGCAGCATTTCGAGCAGCTCGGCAAACGTACTATCTCGCCCCGGCCCCGCCCTGTTCGCACGCCCTGATTGTAGGCGTGTCAACGCGCTTGCGAATGGGATACCACGTGCGGCGGCGTGCTGCAGCGCACGATGCCAGCGCCCCGGTGAAGATGCTAGGGGTGCATCCACATGCATCGCGCGATATCGAGCTTCATCAATTTTACTGGCCATCAAATGCGCGACCCGTGCATCGTGCGTGTCGGCGGGCCCCGATTGCTGTTTCAGGATTAGGATGCCATCAATGATCGGGTAGCGGTAGCAGCCACATCGCACGATGCCGTGCTCGATGTGATTGGCCCACGACTCGATCACCTGCTCGATGGCGAGTGACGACGCACAGTAGGGGCAATGTAGTTCTTGGATGAACACGGTGTTCAGCATGGCAGGCATTCAGGTGGGCTTGGCGACGATGTGCCTGACCAGCCAACGGATTCCGGGATACGAGTCAGGTAGCTCTTTAACCTGGTATCCGCAGCTGCGCAACCACTGCTCACACGCCGCCTGTTTGTGCCGCAGCGACTCGGCTTCGGCAGCGTCGACCTCGACGACGATCACCGGTCGGTGCCGCTTCGCTGTCGCTTCCATGCCTTCAAGCACTTCAAACTCAGCACCTTCGACGTCGATCTTCACGACAGCTGGCGGCTTCAGACCGTGGTGTTCGACCAATTCGTCGATGGTAACGACGTCGACCTGCAGCGTGCCAGCAGCATCGGGGGGGGCATCGACACTGGCTAGAGCCGCTCCACCGGAATACTTCGCCAGGTTCAACTCACCCACGCCGCTGCAGTTGGATACCGCCTTCTCGATGACTTGGACCTGCGTAAAACCGTTGGCCTGAACATTCCGGCGAACATAGGCAGCATTCGACGGCACAGGCTCGAAGGCGTACACCATGCCTTGCGGGCCCACGAGGCGTGCCCCGAGGACGGTCAGGAATCCCACATTGGCCCCGATGTCGTAGAATACGGACCTTGCCCGCAGATGATCGGCAAGCGCCTGCTGCACGGGTAACTCGTTGTCACCGGAAGCGTAGTCCGAGTTCGACGGTCCCGGATCGAATCGCAGGCCGCAGCCCGGGCCCACGATGATCGTGCCAGATGGAGTCATGCCGCTACGCTTGAGCAATCGGGCAAGAAACGTGTTTAGTGACATGGGTGTTATTGAATCTTGGTTTCAGATCCGCGCACGGAAGCGGCGAAGCACGCTACCGGTGTCTGTGCCCCATTCCCAGTTTCCCAGCAATCCGACTCGGCGGATCTGCAGGGACTTGGCATCGGGGTAGACATCGGCCAGAGCCCGATACAGCACGGGTTCGTCATCGACGAAGGCCATGTAGCGCATCCCGTCGAACGTGATGCGTAATCGGTGCGTGCGCCCCCAAAAAATCCGGTTGCCGACGTTGGACCAGATAGCGTCGTAAAGGTCCTCAAAGCCGTCGAGCAGGAAGAAGGTGGAGATCGAAGCACCTCCGTAGGCTTCGTGAAGCCAGATGTTCAACATGACGTAGTTCTGCGGGTCCTGCCACAGGATGAATCCGCACAACCCACGCTCACCCTGACCAGGCCCGGTACCGGGTGGTGTGATCTCGACCTCCAGGTCAGCGAACTCCAGATAACTCCAGTCGACCGTGTAGGCTAGCCGGCCCAGATTGGGCTGCCTTACGCTGGCGCGAAATTTGGCGCTGCCTTCACCGGTGATGTCGATATGCCCACTGCCGATGGTGCGTCGCCAAGTCCGAGCACCGGTCGTCGTCGACTTGCCGTCGAGGTCCCGCGCCGGCCCTTCAAAGTTCTCCGTCACGACCTCCTGTTGCCCGAGCCGCCACCATGGCTTGCCCTGATCGAGCCCCACTGGCAACCGACACTCAAGCGGATGTGCTTCAAAACGGGTCAGTCGCACGCCACTGTCCTTGCTGGGCACAACGATGCCAATACCCGTCGTGCGCCAGAGTCGATCATCCGTGAAACGAGTATCGAAGAGCAGCGTACCATCAAGGAAGAGGCTGAACCGACGGCCTTCATCCTCGACCTGCAGCGCCTGCGTGATGTTCGCCTTGAGTCGAACTTTGTCACTTTGGGCGACCATCGACCACTGCCCGGTTTGGCGCAGCATGAGTTCGCAACCCGTGGCGCTGACCACCAGCCTCCAGAAATTGTCTGGATCGGCATAACGCCACAGGAGTCCTGCCGCCCGCTCGTCCTGCGATCCAGCATCGATAACGATGTGAATCAGGCCCGTTGGTTCCGTAACGCGCAGCAGCGCGAGGCTGGCATCCTCGCCAGCCTCGGCGCCGGCAACCGTTCTTTCGAATCGTCCGCTGACTTGCTGCCAAGTGCCGCCGATGTCGGCGGCAGAGCCTGCCAGCGCACCACTACCGCTCAAGCGGTCCGCCGCATGGGCCGTTCCATACCAAGTGCCCCATTCTGGAATGTCGATGACTCGCATACCGTAGATTCGAGTATCGAGCCGGAAACCAATCTGCCCCAGTGTGGCTTGGAATACGCCCGCATACACGGACGGCTCGTCGTTGAAGGTATCGATGGCAAGCAGCCGCATATTCGGATAGGACCCGAGCCCGTTGGCTCCGGCCACCGACGAGGCGTAATAGGCGGCACCATGCTCGCGCAGGACGACGACGTAGTGAATCTGCAGGTTCTGCACGCCGCGAACCGTTGGCAGCATCGATTTACCGACCCGCGCCCACAACTCGCCATTCTCGGCGCCCGTCGCGTGCATCACCAGGCCATTGCCTTCGGCCAGGGGATCGACAGGAACCTCCATGGGGAACCAACCGATTGCAAGGTTCTCGTCGATACGGGGAACCGGCGGCGACTTCACGGAGATGCGATGCCACCATAGCCACTGTCGCCACATGCGGCCTTTGCGCTTGCTCAGCAACCATTGCAGTATTCGCCGTGAGCGGCTGTACAGATCCGGGCCGCGCAGCCAGCGATCGAACCGATCTCGAAAGCTTTCTTTCAGATTCTCCGCCTGCGACGTATTGTGGCAATTGACCATGAATACCGCAAATGTGCGGCCATTGCGCCTTTCAAAAGGCCCGTACGCGATGCCGGCACGGCCCCATCCTGGGTTGATCAGCGGTTTGATCCGTAAGGCGTCGTTGTCGATGCCGATAACACCCTCACGGTCCACGCCCTTGCGCCGCCCGCCTCGCGGGTTGGGACTACCCACCACGGAGCCGGCACGTCGCGATTGTGTGAAATCTTCGCTCAGCTTGAGGGCTGGCTCGGGATGTATCGCTCTCGCGGATGTCGTGCAAGTCGAGCCGTCGTCATGGAGAGCTGATCTTTGCTGAGATGTCGGATTCATTGCATTGACCCAGACCTTGGAGCCAGCACTGCCTTATTTGGCATGGCACACACGTCGATAGACATTGAGCAAGCGCTTGGCGCGTGTGCTCCAGGTAAAATTCGTCACCGCACGCTCCCGGCCGCAGGCGCCCATGCGGCTCGCCAGCGCCCGATTGTCGAGGATCTCGCAAATGGCTTCCGCCAGACTCTTGGGATCCTCGGCCGGTACCGCCCGGCCGACATCGTCCACGATGGTGTCGAGCATGCCACCCACGCGGGTTCCCACCACTGGCACGCCGCAGGCCATGGCTTCGACAATGGAGATACCGAAGGTTTCGCTGAGCGATGGATTCACCACCACGTCGGCATTCTGATAGTAGGAAATGATTTTGCTGTGTTGCAGATAGCTGTGAAAGGTCACGCGATCCTCCAGACCGGCATCGCGCACCATTGCATCTAGGCGCTGCGGGTAGTCCGAGCTGCCATCGGGCTGGTAGAAGCGCTGGAGCGCGCTGACCAGCGGATCGTCGGATAGCCCGACCAACAACTGCATTGGCATCGCTCCACGCCCGCCGACAAGATCGAGGCGGGCTTGCGGAAAGCGGGCCGCCACTATCTCGAACGCCTGCAGTAGCGTGTGCACACCCTTCTCCGGCGACACTCGCCCGACATACAGCAGCCGCTGCGAATCCGTGTCTTCTCTCGCAGCGGCCGCAGGGCGGAAGAGTTCGGTGTTCACCCCGTTGTGGACCACGTCCACAATACCGTCGTAGTTTGGAAATGCGGCCCGGAACAGACGTTCGACATGACCACTGACGGCGACCACTGCATGGACCGCGCGTAACTGTTCTGCAACGGCTTCGCGGTTCATCTGCGATAGCCACTCGCTTTGCATTTCGAGAACCACTCGATTATCACGCAGGCGTTGACTCCAGCCCCAGTAGTTCATGACATGCACAACATCGACGGGCGCACGGCGCAGTCCTTCCGCGACCGCGCTGGCCCATCCCGAAAAGGCATCGGCGCGTTTTTCAAGCCACGAGGGTCGAAGAACGCGCGGACAGCGCCTAACCAACATCTGTACCAACCTGTCCGAGATGGAACGGGCATGAGCAATCTTGAGCGGCGAACCGTCGCCGAGCGTACTTTTCGTACCTGCCCGCAGGTATAACGTGACCTGTGCCACGCGCGCCACCTCAAGTGCCGTGTTGTAGATGATCAGCCCGATGGAATTCTGTCTGGGGGGCAAAATGGCATCATGCGGTTGCGTGACATAGGCAATCTTCATAGAACTTACACATTGGCAGGGGGTCGAGATTATGGGTTGAGATGCCCTAGCTTTGACTGCGCGCCACTACCGGGCGAACAACCGAATCAAAGTCCACGGAGCTTCGCGTGTGTTGACCTAGCGCAAATCGGCCTTGCCATCGTTGATCGTACGCGAGTTCTCCGGTGTCCACCCCATGAACAATAAAGACCGAGAGAACCCTGCATGACGATGGAGACCAAGAAGAAGTCTGTGCGTTTGCACTTAACTGCACTATGGGTGGTGCTTCTCATCAATGTCGTTTCGTACTGGTACCCTTTCACACTTGACCTGCCGCGGTGGGTGACCAACACTGCGCAGCATCAGCCAGACGGAACTTGGAACCTTGATGGCGACAGTCTAATAACGGGTTATGCTCCTGACTCTGTGGTAGCGACGATGGCGTCGGGGCAATTTCGGTTGGCCGTCAAGGCAAAGCCCGCATTACCCAATCAGCATGGTCCGGCACGGTTGTTCGCAATCGGGCACACTCCCTACGATCCCAGCTTCATGATTGGCATTGAGGGCGACAACATCGTGCTTCGCCTCCCCTGTGGCGCGGCTGCGTCTGACATCGATGCTGAATGGAAGGTATCCATGCAAGGGAAGCAAGACATCGTAGTAACCTTGTGGTTTCAAGCGCTTGCAACAGGCTTCGTGTCGTTTATCCAAGTGGCCAACGATCCACCAGTCCAACTGGAAAACCACTGTCCGGGCGGTGCGTTGCCACGGCTACCCGACGCGAAGGCATCTTGGACACTCGGTAATGTCGAATCGGGACACCGTCCCTTCATGGGCCAGATCGTCAAACTGGAGTTGGCCGGAGACGGGCACCTAATCGATCTTTTAAGGAATATGTCCTGGCAGGTTCCAGTGATCTTCTGGATATGGCCCGAGCGGTTGTATCAACCCGCTGGCGGCGACCTGCTGGCAGCGTTGTGGCACTTTGCAGGCTTCGTTCCACTGGGCTACTTGGTGGACTTTGCCGGCCAAATTTATAGCCCTCCGCAAGTACTAACAAGCATTTTTGCTTTTGCAACGGCTCTAAACGGAGGCAAACTACTAATTATGGGCCGTCATCCGTCTATCATCGACTTGCTACTCAACGTCGCGGGAGCGCTTGCGGGTTTTTTTGCTCAACAACAACTCACAAGCAAGCGTAAGCTCCCTTGAAAGTAATAGGTATACATCTTTGATGGGTAAGGTCAATATTCTGTTCGGCGGAAGATCTCCACACCTGTCAGAAACCGGGCAAGAAATGCCCCACCCGATACATCGGACAATATTGGCCACCGTGGATTGTTATACTGGCGTTGCATCTGCGACCGGTATTCCGCAAGCGCGCCAACCTTGTGTCGAAGAACGGGATGAATATCGATGCGCGTGTTGCAGCCAAATGTCAGCTCGGCGCCGTCGCGCAGTAGTTTCGGTACGCGAAGCGTCCTGGAGTCTTCCCCGCGCCAACTGCCTGTCCAGGGCCAGGTATTCCACAGCCACACTGGATACTCCAAGAGTGTAATTCTTTTATTATATGCATGGAGAGCAGACACGACGATTTTGAACGTCGCTACATGATCTGAGAGTCGATCGTGCCGGTGCGGAACAAATACTTGCCCCGGCTCTGATTGTTCAAGCATCTCAACCACATGGCGTCGCGCTTGGCTGATGTGCTCGTGGAGACGGTGATCCTCAAAGTCGAGAAAGGTGTAGTCAGAAGGCTCAAGACCGAGATGCTTTGCGGCCTTGAGTGCCTCCTGGCGCCGCATTTGGATCAAGGTTGGCGCATTCACGAATTTTGCGTGCGAGGTGCGTCCGTCAGTCATGACCACAACCCGCACGTCTGCGCCTGCCATTACCTTTAATGTGATCGTACCGCCACAACCGAGAACCTCGTCGTCCGGGTGTGGGGCGAAAACTATCGCGCGGGCATTCTGATTGAAGTCGTGGCCATCACCGACCGACCATTTGCGTCCAGCGGCCAGTAAAATTTCGCTGAAGTTATCTCGGGTAAAACGTTTGGATAGGGTAACCAAATTTTCGAGACCCCGATATTTAGGATAGGTAATTCTGAATAAACAGCTTTAGCGGCACTGGGCTCAAACCACTGTAAGTGGCCTTTCTGGATAGGAGGAGAAGGGAATCGAGGGATTGACCTGCTGTTGCTGCAGCCTTTGGCATCATCAGGATGGATCTCTTCAAGGCGTAAAGAGGTTGCCATGATACCCAATCGCACGGCGGGCACCTCGCCGGTAGTCCAGTGTGGACGGACGATGTTTGTTGCACCAGATGCACGTCCAAGGTTCGCTGTAGGGCACCTCGAAAAACCCCTGATTATGAGAAAATGGGGTTATTGATTTCCGCCAAGAGTCCGCACCTCTGATGATCAAAGAAAGCCTGTTTGCCGCTGAGGAACGCGAAGCGAAATTGGACCGTC
>WBZT01000612.1_pt1 | contig 28395 bp, 26 predicted proteins | sample 5204241 | NCBI WGS metagenome assembly WBZT01 (sample SAMN12344358, study PRJNA552823) | activated sludge metagenome | biome: Activated sludge suspended growth; feature: Nitrification reactor; material: Wastewater; isolation source: activated sludge from nitrification reactor of wastewater... | reverse complement strand
TCGACGGGCGCCTGATCGACATCGCGAGCATCCGCATGGCGGAAGCCTTGCTCGCCAAGGCAGACGCGATATCATCCGCCCGCTAGGCATATTGAACGCAGTCCAACACAACAAGACGGAGACACAGGATGGATTCCGATATCGAGATCGCACAGCGGGCGAAGCTGCAGCGCGTGACAGCGATTGCCGCCAAACTCGGCATTCCCGAGGAGCACCTCGAGCCCTACGGCCACTACAAGGCCAAGTTCTCGCTCGACTACGTCAATAGCCTGGCCGACAAGCCGGACGGCAAGCTGATCCTCGTCACCGCCATCAGCCCGACGCCGGCCGGCGAAGGCAAGACCACCACCACGGTGGGCCTCGGCGATGCGCTCAACCGCATCGGCAAGAAGACCGTCATCTGCCTGCGCGAGCCGTCGCTCGGCCCGGTGTTCGGCGTCAAGGGTGGCGCGGCCGGTGGCGGTCATGCCCAAGTGGTGCCGATGGAAGACATCAACCTGCATTTCACCGGCGATTTTTCGGCGATCGCGCTGGCCAACAACCTGCTTGCGGCGATGCTGGACAACCACATCCACCACGGCAACGAACTCGGCATCGACGTGCGCCGCATCACCTGGAAGCGCGTGGTCGACATGAACGATCGCGCGCTGCGCCAGGTGGTCGGCTCGCTCGGCGGACCGGGCAACGGCTATCCGCGCGAAGACGGCTTCGACATCGTGGTCGCCTCCGAAGTGATGGCCATCTTCTGCCTTGCCACCTCGGTCGAGGATCTCAAGGAACGCCTGGGCAACATCGTCGTCGGCTATACCGGCGCGCAGAAACCGGTGACCGCACGCGACCTCAAGGCGCATGGCGCGATGACCGTGCTGCTCAAGGACGCCCTCAAGCCCAACCTGGTGCAGACGCTGGAGAACAACCCGGCCTTCATCCACGGCGGGCCGTTCGCCAACATCGCACACGGTTGCAACTCCGTGATCGCGACCAAGTCGGCCTTGAAGCTGGCCGATTACGTGGTGACCGAAGCCGGTTTCGGCGCGGATCTGGGGGCCGAAAAGTTCGTCGACATCAAGTGCCGCAAATCGGGCCTGCGCCCCTCGGCTTGCGCGATCGTTGCCACCATCCGTGCGCTCAAGTACCACGGCGGCGTCGATCTCAAGCAGCTCAACACCGAGAACCTCGACGCGCTGGAGAAGGGACTGGTCAACCTCGAACGCCACGTCAACAACGTCACCCAGCACTATGGCATTCCCTGCGTGGTATCGATCAACCGCTTCACCGCCGACACCGAAGCCGAGATCGAACTGGTGCGCACCCGCGTCAAGGCGCTCGGCGCCAACGTTGTGCTGGCCGAGCACTGGGCGAAGGGCGGCGCGGGTGCGGAAGCGCTCGCGCACGAGGTGGTGCGTCTCGCGGAAAGCCCGAGCCAGTTCAGCTTCGTCTATCAGAACGAAGACAGCCTGTGGGACAAGATGACCAAGGTCGCGACGAAGATCTACGGCGCCGCCGGCATCTCCGCATCGAGCAAGGTGCGCCAGCAGATCGACAAGCTGCAGGCCGACGGCTATGGCCACTACCCGATCTGCGTGGCCAAGACGCAATCGTCGTTCTCCACCGATGCCGGCGTGCGCGGCGCGCCGAGCGGCCACACGGTGACCATTCGCGAAGTGCGGCTGGCTGCGGGTGCCGAGTTCATCGTCATGATCTGCGGCGACATCATGACCATGCCCGGCCTGCCCAAGGTGCCCTCTGCCGAGAAGATCGACCTCGACGAGAACGGCAAGGTCGTGGGATTGTTCTGAAGCGTATCGTCGCGCGATGCCATCGTGTGAATAACGTCGCGCAAGCGGCGTTATTCTTTTGGTTGTAGCCTCAAGGCTGCCCAGGACGGGCCGTTGATTCCGCATTCGAACGCCCGGATCTCCCTTTTGCAGGCGACTTACGGACTGCCACAACCGCCCGACGTACGCGCCAAGCAGACGTTGCGCATGCGCCGCTTTTTCATGGCGGCGGCCACCTATGGCGCGTGCGGACTTTTTGCGCAGACCTGTGCGTGGATGGGCTACCTGCCCGGCTGGCTGCCCGCATGGTGGTCGGGTGGCGTCCTCGTGGTCAATCTGGCGCTGTTCGTCGCCTTCCGCCGGGGATGGAATCTGCGATTCAGCGATCCCAGCCTGACCGAGCTGCAACTCGTGCTGTCGAATACCGCAGTGCTGGTGCTGATCTTTCACGCCGGCGCGGCGCGGGCCGCCTTCCTGACGCTGCTCGTGGTGCCGCTGCTGTTCGGGGTGCTGCGCCTTCGCTCCCACCAGATGGCGCGTGTCGGCGCCTTCGGCGTGATCGGCTACGCAGTGTTGATCGCCGTGCTCGACATGCGTCAGCCGCGCGAAATCCGGCTTGGCGTCGAGATGCTCAACCTGCTGGCGTTAACGCTGACAACGGTCTTCGTCTGCCTGCTCGGCGGTTATATCAGCAAGGTGCGCGCCGAACTTTCGCGCTCGGTTGCGACGATACGCGACATGGCCCAACGCGACCCGCTCACCGGAGTATTCAACCGTGGCCACCTGATGGATGCGCTCGAGCGCGAGGTGGCACGTTGCGAGCGGCATGGCGGCCGCGGCTTGGCGGTGTGCATGGTCGATCTGGACTACTTCAAGCGCATCAACGATACCTACGGACACCCGGCCGGCGATGCGGTGCTGGTTGCGGTGGGGCGTTGCGTGTCGGAGTCGATCCGCGGATCGGATTACCTCGCCCGCTATGGCGGCGAAGAGTTCGTTGCGCTGCTCGAGGGCGATTCGGCCGAGCAGGCAAGCCTCGTGTGCGAGCGCATCCGCGGGCAGATCGGGCAGCTGCGCATGGCGGCACTGCAGGACACGGCGCTCAGTGCGTCGATCGGCGTCGCGGTATACGAGCCAGGTGACGACGCGGGCTCGCTGCTGGAACGGGCCGACAAGGCGCTCTACCAGGCCAAGGCGGAAGGACGCAATTGCGTGCGTATGCTGTCGCTGGACGGCATCGGTGCGAGCCTGCTGGCTTCAGCGGCGACGTCCGGCATGGCATCTCCCGAGCGATGCTGCGCCTGAACTGCCCGACCGCTCCGGCTTGGCGTCAGTTGATCGGCCACCGGCTCGCGCCGTGCAGCACGGCGGCGCCTAATCCGTTTGCATGACACGCCTGCTTCTGGGAAGATGCGGCGGATTTCCATCGAGAGTCGCAATGAGCGAATCCTCCAACGCATTTCCCGGTGCCGGCCACGGTGACCTGACGATTCCCGCGCCATTGGAGAGCCGGGCCGAACCCGGCCGTCTGCCGTTCCATTTCAGCGGGCGCGGCGGCGAGTACTTCGGCATCTGGATCGTCAACCTGGTACTGACCATCCTCACGCTCGGCATCTACTCGCCGTGGGCCAAGGTGCGGCGCATGCAGTACTTCTACCGCAATACCACGCTGGCGGGCGCCAGCTTCGATTATCACGGCGATCCGAAGGCCATCCTCAAGGGGCGGCTGATCATCTTCGCGCTGCTGGTGGTCTATAACCTCACCATCGAGTTCGCACCGCTGATCGGCATCGCCATCTTTGTCGCCATTGCGCTGATCATGCCCAACCTGCTGCTGCGCTCGCTGCGCTTTCGCGCAGTCAACACGAGCTGGTCAGGTCTGCGCTTCGGCTTCGACGGCGACCAGGCCGGCGCCTACAAGGTATTCCTGGCGTGGCCGATCCTCGCGGTCATTACGCTGTATCTGCTCGCGCCGATGTGGCACCAGCGCATGAAGGCCTACCAGCACAATTTTGCGCGCTTCGGCGCGACGCGCTTCGCCTTCGATGCGCCGGTCGGCGGCTTCTATCGCGTCTACCTGCTGGCCTTCGGCGTGCTGATTCTCGGCGGCATCGTGGTCGGGGCCATCGTCGGCCTGGGTTCCGTGACCAGCCCGATCGTGGCCGGCATCGCGCCGCTGGTGCTGGTCGGGCTCATGCTCTTCATCCAGCCCTTCCTTATGGCGCGGCTGCAGAACCTGGTATGGAACCACACGCAGGTCGGCGATCACCGCTTCGAGAGCCGCGTCGAAAGCGGTCGCCTGTTCTGGATCGTGTTCACCAACCTGCTCGGCATCGTGTTCACGCTCGGCCTGTTCCAGCCCTTCGCCGCGATCCGGCTGGCGCGCTATCGCATCGAGTCCATGTCGCTGCTCGCCGCGGGGCCGATCGACGAATTCGTCGCCGGGCAGCAGGAGGCGGTCGCCGCTACCGGTGAAGGCGCGGCCGACCTGTTCGACATCGACATTGGCCTGTGAGCCCGTGAGCGGCAACGATTCGTCTCCGGCCGCGCGGGCGGTCGACGCGGTGTACTTCGACGGGTGCAGTACGAAGCGGCACGCGGTGCGCCTCACGCTGTCGGGCGATGTGCTGCACATGCAGGGCGAGTCTGCCGCGCGCGAAGCGCCGCTCGCCGTGCTGCGCATTTCCGAGCCGATGGGTGCGGCTCCGCGGCTGATCACCTTTGGCGACGGTGCCTATTGCGAGGTGCGCGACCATGCCGCGCTGGCGCATCTGCTCGCCGCGAGCGGCCACCGTGACCGGGCGCACATCCGCTGGCAGTTCGACCTGCGCATGGTGCTGGCGAGCTGTGCCCTGTTCCTCGTGCTGACGCTCGCCGGCTACTACATCGGGCTGCCGCTCGCCGCGGAACTCGCCGCACCCGCGGTACCCGCCGGCGTGCGCCAGGCGATCTCGGAGCAGACGCTGGAACTCATCGACGGCGGCATGCTCTCCGCCTCGAAGCTCGCACCCGAGCGCACCGAACCGATCGTTCGCCGCTTTGCCGCAATGCGTGCGCCAGGCGGTCAGGTGGTCGGTCATCGCGTGCTGTTCCGCGATGGCGGTGCGTTCGGCGCCAACGCTTTTGCGCTGCCCGACGGCACGCTGGTGGTGACGGACCAACTCGTGCAACTGGCAGCGAACGATGACGAAGTGCTCGCCGTGCTGACCCACGAACTCGGCCATGCCGCGCGCCACCACGGCCTGCGCATGGTGCTGCAGGGGTCGCTGGTCGGGCTGTTCCTCACCTGGTATATCGGCGACGCGAGCACGCTGCTCGCCGCCGCGCCGGCGGCATTGCTCCAGGCGCGCTATTCGCGCGGCATGGAAAGCGAAGCCGACACCTGGGGTGCCGCCATGCTGCGCGAGAACGGCATGTCGCCGGGCCTGCTTGCCAGCATCCTGGAGCGGCTCGAATCAGCGCATCGCGGCAAGGGCATCGACGTGCCGGAATACCTCAACAGCCATCCCGAGACCGAAGCGCGCATTCGCGCCCTGCGCGGCGCGTCCTGATCCGCTGCAGCTTCACCGCCCGGAATTCCCGCGGATTTCCTATTGCGGCGTCGCCTGCCGTGAGACGGCCGGCGACGCCACCCCGATGCATTCGCAGTGCGTGCCGAGATTGAGGTGCCCGTCGGCGTTGAAGCGCAGTCGCCCGTCGGGCGCGCCGCTGGCGCGGCAGGCTGCAACGCATTCGCCGACGCGCGTCCACGCGCTGTATGCGATCAGGGCGAGCGCCGCGGACGCTGCCACGGCGAGCAGCCAGCGCAGTACGCGGCGTTCGGCGCGAGAGGCGGGCAGGGGCGGTCGCATGGTGCCGTGGCAGTTCAGTTCGGGCGGCAGTTCAGGCAGCACCGGCCTGGAACCCGCATGGATATTGGGCTGCAGCCATGCATGCCGCGGGATCGCCGAACCATGCGCCGGTCGGGTCAGTGGCGCTATGGGCCTGCGGGATTGGACGGCGGCAAGGGTCACCCGTCGCTCACGCCATGTGGTGGATGTGCATTGCGGCGACCACCCATAGCACGATGAGAACGGCATTGCTCGCGGCGAAGGCCGCCAGCCGATGCAACACGTTGTTGTAGCCGAGGTGGATCAGGCCGTGCAGCATGCGCAAGGCCACGTAGTTCCAGGCCAGCGCGAGGGCCGTCGGCGTGACCCCACGCACCGTGAAGAGCATCAGGCATGCCACGTAGAACAGCACTGGCAGTTCGAGCAGGTTCATGTAGTTGCGGTTCGGCAACCGTACCGACTCCGGCACGGCAGCCGACTCGCCGAGGCGGAAATCCGACGCACGCACTTCGCCGCGCCGTGCCGCGCGGATGCGCACCACGGGCAGGATGGACAGCACGCCGAAGGTCCACGTGGCGAGCGCAATCAGCGGATAGAGGATGGCGATCTGATCCACGGCATCACTCCGGATTTCGTTCGGTTGCGATGCTACGCCAGTTGTGCAGCGTCGTCGCCGGAGGGCCGCACGCACAGTCTTGCGGCAGCATGCCTTGCCGGAGAGGCACGCAGGGCTTGCCGCGCGCGGCAGCCTGCCTCTGGATGTCCGATAGGTGCGCCTCTTCGGGTGGCAGTGCGCCGCGCCGGTTTGCTACTGTTCGCGCAGTTGCGCGTAGAGCAGCGGCAGGCGCTTGGGCAGTTCCTCGGGCTGGCGCAGGATGGTGAAACCGGCCGGGCCGAACAGGTGGGGCAGGTAGTCGGCGCCTTCGCGGTCGATCGTGACGCAGAAAGGCTTGAGGCCCTGCTTGCGCGCCTCGATCAGGCTCATGCGCGTGTCCTCGATCGCGTAGCGACCTTCGTAGTGGTCGTAGTCGTTCGGCTTGCCGTCGGAGAGGATCAGCAGCAGGCGCTGCGCATTGCGTTGCTCGCCGAGGATGCGCGAGGCCATGCGGATCGCTGCGCCCATGCGCGTGTAGTAGCCGGGCTTGAGCGCGCCGATGCGTCCGCGCGCCGCAGCATCGAAAGGCTCGCCGAACTCCTTGATGGTGTGCAGGCGCACGTTGTCGCGTTTGAGCGATGAGAATCCGACCATGCCGAAGGCGTCACCGGTGGCGGCGAGCGCCTCGCCGAACAGCATCAGCGAATCGCGGATCACATCGATCACGCGGTGTTGGTTCGAAACATAGGCATCGGTCGACAGCGATAGATCGGCGAGTACCAGACAGGCCATGTCCCGCGTGTTGCGCACTTGCGCGAGGTAGCCGCCCTCGGCGCCGCTGTGGCCGGCCAGTCGGTCGGCGCTGCTGCGCACGCAGGCGTCGACGTCGAGTTCGCTGCCGTCGGGCTGGTTCTTGAGCCAGGTGCGCGCCGGTGCGAGGGCGGCAAACTGCGCGCGCAGTCGCTTGGCGGTGCGGCGCAGGTGCGGCGGCACCGGCCCCGGTTGCGCGTCGCGCGCCAGCATCGGCTGGATGCGGCAGTAGTCGGGCCGCATGAGGTGTTTGCGGTAGTCCCATTCGGGTACCAGGATGCCGGGACCGAGCGGCAGGTCGTCGGCGGCCGCACTCGGCAGGTCGAGGTCGAAGCGCACGCGCGAGGCACCGGCCTTGCCGCCGCGCTGGATCGCGAGTTCGTCCATCTCGTCGGCGGCGCGCACTGCATCCTCGTTCTCGTCGTCGTCGTGCGGGCGATTGACCTTGATGTACTCGGCCCAGGAAAGCAGGCTCTCGGCGCGGAACATGAGCAGGAACCCGTCCTTGCCGTCGCCGTGCTCGACGCGCTTGGCGCGCCGGCGCTTCGTGCCGCCGTCCTGCGATTTGCCGCCGCCGCCTTCAGGCGCGGCATCGCCGGATCGCGGCGCCTCTGCCGTGCGCGGCGGCTGCGGCACCAGCCAAAGCGGCACCGGCTGGGGAGGACGCTTGGCCGACGGCAGCATGGCGATCGTACCCGGCTGGCGCAACGCGGCGCGGATCGCGTTCTCGGCTTGCGATTCGTCGCGCGGCAGCTTGTCCGGCGCGATCCGCAATGCAATGGCCGCTTCGACCAGGCGCTCGTATCGCTCGCGCAGACCGGGGTAGCGTTTCAGCACGGCGAGGGTGGCCTGCTGGTTGCCGGAAAGCCAGTCGTCACCCGGCCGATGTTCCGCCGCGACTGCCGCAAGCCACAGGTAGAGATCGCGGTTCAGCGTCGTGTCGGCGAACAGCGCGATGCGCGGGGGCAGGCGCAGCGTTTCCTCGTCGCGCGTGGCGGGGGCGTTGCGCTCGCCGCTGCCGGCAATGCGTTCGAGCCAGCGACGGCGCGCGCCGTGTGCCTCGTCCTGCGACGCGGCAACGCGCAGCCCGGCATCGCCGCCCATGGCACGGAACATCACGCCGAGCGTCTTTTCCACCATTGCGAGTTCCACTGCGGCGGCGGCGTGCTCGCGCGACGCCGCGCGCGAGATCAGCTTGTGCCAGAGTTCGCCGACGTATTCTTCCACTACGCCGATTCCTTCCTCGAACCGGTGAGTCCCATGGTGGCCTCGTTGCGGCGTGCCGCCTCGTCGCTCACCCAGGTAAGCAGCGAACCGTGCGGGTTGTGGCGCTGCACCGTTTCGCAGGCGGCAACGCATTGCGCACATTGCGTGCAGGTGAACATCGCCTGCTTGACGTTGCGCGGCTTCAGGCGCATCGGGCAGACGTGGTCGCAGGCCGAATAGCAGCTTGCGCAATCGGCCGCGCGCTCGCGCCGGAAACCGACCACCATCGCGTCGCGATTGCTCATCCAGGCCAGGCTCTGGAAGAGGCCGACGGCGCAGGCATAGCGGCAGAACAGGTGGCGCGCAAAGAGAAATTCGATCGACAGTAGCGCGGTGCCCGCCGTGATGAAGATCGTCTGATTGCGCGTCGGCGTGCCGTGCAGCAGGTTGCCGTAGACCTCGAACGGCGGCAGCAGGTAGGTGAGCAGCACGACCGCCCAGAGGAAGGCGAAGGCGATCGCGCAAGGCACGACGACGAACCACCAGCGCGCGTCGTAACGCGTGCTCGTGCCGTCGGGGTTGCGTGCCGGCACCGGCCGCTTGTCCCAGATGCTGTGCTTGCCGCTAGCGCGCCGCATCAGGCGGTTGATCGTCTCGACCACCGAAAAATGGGGGCACAGCCAGCCGCAATAGAGGCGGCCCCAACGCCATGCGACATAGAGCAACGCGCCGCCCACCGCGAGGATCGGCACGAACACGCGCAACAGGACATCGAGCCCGGCTTCGAGTGCACTGCTGCGTCCGCTGCTCAGGCTCTCCAGCCCGGCCTGCCAGGGATGGCCGAGCAGCCAGGCGTGGCCGGCAACGAGGTCATAGCGCAGCAGGTCGAATACCGGCGCCATGATGAAAAGCATGAAAAAGGAGGCCTGCGCGAGCAGCCGCGCCGCCTGGCGCTCGCTCTTGCGCACCGCTTCCGGGTTGGCCGTGCCGACCGGCACCAGCGGAATCACGCGCCGCACGTTGGTCGCCGGCTCAGCCATCGCAGTACGCGCCGGGCCGTTCCAAGCGTACTGACGCCCCCTCGGGGGGCCGCGAACGCAGTGAGCGTGGGGGTCGTTTCATTTCTTGCCGATCAGCGGAAACACGTAGAGTTTGCCCGACATAGCCTTGGCCAGCCCCAGCATGCCGAACATGATCAGCGTCGAGTGGATCAGCGTGAAGTAGAGCACCACGATGACCCAGGTCCACGCCCAGTCGAGGCCGCCGGCGAGGATCACGAGCGTGACGGCGACGACGATCGCTGCCCCGCCGATCAGGCTCACGTAGAAGGTCTGGTCGAGGTGGCAGCGCGCCAGCGGCGGCGCATCGCGATGATGCCGATGCCATAGCCACGCGAGCACCAGGAAGGCGAGGCCGGGTGCGAGCATCAGGTTCACCAGATACATCGACTCCGCCATGACCGCGATGCGGTAACCGGGTACGTCGGCGGGATCGCTGCGTTCGGCCATGGGCTTATTTGCCGAAGGTGGCGCGCACGACTTCCATCAGCGCCACGGCCACTTCCGTGTCGTCGGTCAGCGCCTCGACCAGTGCGGCGCGGCAGGCGGAAAGCGGCGCCATGCCGTCGCGGATCAGTGTGGCGGCGTAGACCAGCAGTCGCGTGCTGGCGACCTCCTCGAGATCGACGTCCTTGAGTGCGCGCAGGCTGCGGCCGATGGAAACGAGCTGTTTCGCGAGCATCGGCTCGCAACCGGTCTCGCCGACGAGGATAGCCTCTTCGCGATCTGCGGCCGGAAAATCGAAGCTCAGCGCGACAAAGCGCTGGCGCGTCGAAGGTTTGAGGCCCTTGAGGAAGTTCTGGTAGCCGGGGTTGTACGAAATTACCAGCATGAATCCGGCCGGCGCCTCGAGCAACTCGCCGGTGCGTTCGATCGGCAGCACGCGCCGATCGTCCGCCAGCGGGTGCAGCACGACGGTGGTGTCCTTGCGCGCCTCGACGATCTCGTCGAGATAGCAGATGCCGCCTTCGCGCACGGCACGGGTCAGCGGTCCGTCGCACCAGCGCGTCTGGCCGTCGCCGATCAGGTGGCGGCCGACGAGATCGGCCGCCGTCAGGTCGTCGTGGCATGACACCGTGGTCAGCGGCAGGCCGAGGCGTGCGGCCATGTGGGCGACGAAGCGCGTCTTGCCGCAGCCGGTCGGCCCCTTGATGAGCAGCGGCAGGCGGTTGCGCCAGGCATGCTCGAACAGGTCCACCTCTCCGCCGGCGGGCGCATAGAAAGGCAGGTCCTTGTCGACGGGCGTGGTTTTCATGTCCATGGTTCGATCGATGTCTTGCAGCGCAGTATGCACAGATTCGGCATGGTTGTTCACCCGGGCAAACCGTTCCTTGATCGGGAGCAAGCCGACCGGACGCCCCTGGCCGGAATCGCCTTGCGCCGGGTGTATAATTCGCGGGTAGCAGAATCCCTTGAAACATGAAGGGTTTTGTTCCTTTCGCGGGCCGTCGTGTCGAGGCGACCGACGTCCTCATCTTCAATCGCCTTGGCGCCCGGGCTACGGGCGCCGAATACGGACGATCGTCCAGTTCCTGAAGTCACGCAGCCGGTGCGCCGGTTGTGCCCCCTTCGCGGGGAAACACGCAGAATCAATCGTCGCCACGAGAAGTGGCGCAGTACTCGGTTACGACGCGTCCGCTCGGTTCGGCGCGTCGGGAGGAGGCACCGACATGGTGGAATCCCTGATCTGGCCCGCGTGGCCGTTGCAGGGCAACGAGCTGATGCGGCTCGCCTTTGCCCTGCTACTCGCTGCGGTCTGCGGCGAAGGGGTAGCGCGGCTGGCGGGGTTGCCGCGCGTGACCGGCTATTCGCTTGCCGGGCTGCTGATGGGGCCGGCGCTGCTTGGCTGGTTCGGCCCGGCGGACCTCGACAACGTGCGCATCGCGATCGACCTGGCGTTGGCGCTGCTGCTGTTCGAACTCGGCGTGCGTCTCGACGTGCGCTGGTTTCGCGCCAATCCCTGGGTGCTCGTGTCGAGCTTGGCGGAGGCAACGCTGGCCTTCGTGCTGAGTTTCGCCGTGATGCGTGCGCTCGGACATCCGAACGGCCTTGCGGCAACCGTGGCGGCGATCGCCGTCGGCACCTCGCCGTCTGTGGTGATGCGGGTGGCGGCGGAATCACGCGCGGAAGGCCAGGTCACGCAGCGCCTTTTCGTGTTGTGCGCCTTGAACGTCGCCTACTCGATCGTGTTGTCGAAGCTGATCGTCGGCGGCATGCACGGCGTGTTTCGTGGCGACTGGCTTTCGGCGGTGCTGCATCCCGTCTATCTGCTGGCGGGGTCGCTGCTGGTCGGTGCCGTGCTGGCCCTCGCCTTCCGCTTGTTGCGGCGCGCCTTCGACCTGACCGACGAGCAGGGCGTGGTGGTGCTGTTCGGCCTGCTGCTGCTGACGTTGTCGCTATTGTCGATGCTCAAGCTGCCCAGCATGCTGGCGCCGCTTATTGCCGGCGCGATCATCAAGTATGGTGACCCGCGCCCCCATCTTTGGCCACGTCACTTCGGCACCGCGGGCGGCGTGCTGGTAATTGCGCTGTTCATGTTGACCGGGATGACGCTGACGCCGGCCTCGGTGGCGGCGGGCGGTGTGGCGGCGGTGGCGCTGCTTGCCGCGCGGCTGGTCGGCAAGCTGGGCGGCGTGATGCTGATCGGCGCCCCGAGCGGACTCAGCGTGCGCCAGTCGACCGCGCTGGGCATGGCGCTGCTGCCGATGTCCGGCGTGGCGTTCCTGCTCACCGAGGACATCCGCGCGATCTATCCGTTCTTCGGCTCGCAGCTTGCGCCGATCGTGCTCAGCATGGTGGCGATACTCGAACTGTTCGGGCCGATCGCGGTCCAGTGGGCATTGCGCAAGACGGGCGAAGCCCGCACCGGAGGCTGACCATGGCACTCGAAGCATTTGCGGAATCGCGTTCCCTGACGCTTGGCGTCGAACTCGAGCTGCAGATCGTCAATACGCATGACTACGATCTGGTCGGCGGGGCGGAGGATCTGCTGCGTGCACTGGCCAAATGCACGCTGCCCGGCGACGTCAAGCCGGAGATGACGGTGAGCATGATCGAAATGTCCACCGGCGTGTGCGAGCGCCATGCCGACGTGCTCGACCAGCTCGGCACGATACGCGACGCCATGGTCGACGCCGCGAAGAAGCTCAACATCGGCGTTTGCGGCGGCGGTACCCACGGCTTTCAGCGCTGGGACGAGCGCAAGATCTTCGACAAGCCGCGCTTCCATTACCTCTCGGAGCTCTACGGCTACTTGGCGAAGCAGTTCACGATATTCGGACAGCATGTCCATGTCGGCTGCCCGGGCCCGGACTGCGCGCTCTACCTTGCGCATTCGTTGTCGCGCTACATCCCGCATTTCATCGCGCTGTCGGCTTCGTCGCCCTTCGTGCAGGGCGCGGATACCGGTTTCCAGTCGGCGCGGCTCAACTCGGTGTTCGCCTTTCCGCTGTCGGGCCGCCTGCCGTTCGTCGAGAGCTGGACGGAGTTCGAAGCCTACTTCGACAAGATGACGGCCACCGGCGTGGTGCAGAGCATGAAAGATTTCTATTGGGACATCCGGCCCAAGCCCGAGTACGGTACGGTCGAGGTGCGCGTGATGGATACGCCGCTCACCGTGCGCCGCGCAGCGGAGATCGCCGCCTACATCCAGGCCGTGGCGCGCTGGCTGATGGTCGAGCGCCCGCTGCGGCCGTGCGACGACGATTACCTCGTCTACACCTTCAACCGCTTCCAGGCCTGCCGCTTCGGGCTGGCCGGCACCTACGTCGATCCGCGATCGCACGAGCATCGCACGATCGCCGACGACATACTCGCCACGCTGCAGAAGATCGAACAGCATGCGATCGAGCTGGGCGCGGATTCGGCGTGCCGCGTCCTGCGCGAGGTTGCGCAGTCGGGCGTAAACGATGCGACCGTCCTGCGCGGCGAATATGCCGATGCGCGCTCGCTGAACGAGGTGGTGCGCAGGCAGTGTCTGCGCTGGCAGACCTGAGCGGGATTCCGACGGGCGGGACCTCGTGCGAACCCTGCGCATCGGACTCTCGGCGCGGCTGCTGCACACGCCGCCCAAGGAGCTGGGCTTTCCCGGCAAGACACTGCAATATCTGGAGCAGTCGGTCGCCCACTGGATCATGTCGCACGGCGCGCTGGCCTACATGATGCCGACCGTCAGCGCGGACCTCGCGGTCGAACGTGCGGCGATCTCGGTGCGGGAATACGTCGCGGCGATGGACGGCCTGGTGCTGCAGGGCGGTGCGGACGTCAGTCCGGAGAGCTACGGCGAGCTGGCGCAGAAGCCGGAGTGGGCGGGCGATCGTGTGCGCGACCTCTACGAGATCGAGCTGCTGTGGGAGTTCGTGATCCAGGCCAAGCCGGTACTCGGCATCTGCCGCGGCGCGCAACTGATCAACGTCGCGTGCGGCGGGTCACTCTACCAGGACATCATCGAGCAGAACCCGGGCGCCAATGCGCACCGTGACGAGGGCCTCTACGACCGCTTCCACCACGAGATCGATCTCGAGCCTGGCACGCGCCTCGCGGCGCTCTATCCGGGGCATGCGAGCGGGCGTGTCAACAGCATCCACCATCAGGCGATTCGCAAGCTCGGCGACGATCTGCGCGTCGAGGCGCGATCGAGCGGCGACGGCATCATCGAGGCGATCCGCTGGCAGGGCACCGGTTACATGTTCGGCTGCCAGTGGCATCCCGAATTCCACGGCGACACGCCCGACCTGCTCGACGGCGGGCCGATCATGGCCGAGTTTCTCGAGGCGGCGCGCGTGGCGGTGAAGTGAAAGCGCGCGGGCCGTCGCTACGATTTGCGCCCTGGCGATGGCTCGAAACCGGCATGCACAGAGCGTCCCAAGCCGGCATGCGCCACGTGCTGCATGGCATCCCGCTCCTGGCGATGCCGTGCCTGCGCGCGCCGATCCATGCGCCTCGCAGGCCGGCCGCTTTCAGGCGAACAGGTCGAACGGCGCCAGCGGGGCGAGTTGATTGGTGACATCGTCGAGCAGGCGGTAGAAGTCGCCCATCATCATGTCCTGGTTGTTGCCGGCGGCGGTGTTGGGCTGGCGCGTGTTGACCAGCGCCGCCTGGCTGATGCCGTTGGCGTAGCGCTTGAGCACGCTGAGCGAGCCGGGCAGGGCGCCGTTGTGGTTCCAGTTGCCGGCGCCGTCGACCCCCCATCCGAGCGCCACGTTGGGATTGGCGGCGCAGCCGGTGGTCATGCGTGTGATGCTGGTGGCGTTGAGCAGGTCGCCGGGTGGCGAGAAACCGTCGACCACGCGCAGGAAGCGCAGCAGGTCGATGGCGGTGGCGACCCAGCCGCCGTGCGCATCCATGCGCGCGATCTTCATGCCGTACGGGTTCTCGCCCGACTGGCCGTGGTAGACCACTTCGTCAGGCAGGCGCTGCGCCAGCGTGTCGCCGCCGATCGCGAAGGATGCGGCACCGGCCGGCTGGAAGAGCGCCTGCTTCACGTGATCGGCATAGGATTTGAGCGTCGCCTTTTCGATTACGCGGCCGAGCACGCAGTAGCCGAAGTTGGAATAGTTGCACGCGGTGCCGGGTACGGTGGCCGGCGTGCGCGTGTCGAGCACCCAGCCGATCAGGCTGGCATGGTCGCGCGCCGGTTCGCTGAACATCGGGTCGCCCGGCACGTTGGCAAAGCCTGCGGTGTGGGTGAGCAGATGCTCGATGGTGATCTTCAGTTCATCGACGTCGTAGGGCGGCGTGCCGTAGCTGTTACCCAGCACGCCGTTGCTGCCGAACACGCGCCGCGACGTGGTGAGCTTGAGCTGCTGCGCGAGCAGCATGATGGCGGCGGCGGTAATCGGTTTCGACACGCTGGCGATGCGCATTCGATGGCGCACGGTCAGCGGCGCCTGCGTCGCCTGTTCGGCCACGCCGAGGGCACGCGCATAGACGAGCCGCCCGCCGTTGCTGATGGCGAGCGAGAGGCCCGGCACGTTGTAGCGTGCCATGAAGGTGCGCGCGGCCTGCTCGGCGGCGGCCAGCCGCGCGGCGTCGTAGTGCTGGCTTTCCCACACCGCGGCGAACTGTGTGCCGGCCGGCGTGGCGTAGCCGCACACCTGCAACAGGCGCTGGCCCTGGTAGAGCGCGTCGTCGAAGGCACGCTGGTAGGTCGCCGAGTCTATGCCGTGGCGCGCCTGCCAGCCGATGCTTGCGCGCTGTTGCCAGATCGCGGCGTATCGTGTGATGCCGCCGACCGTGTAGCCGCTGATGCGCAGGGGCACGTAGCCCTGTCCGGCGAGCTGGTTGAATTGTGCCTGGTACTGCGCGGCGTCGAGCGCGTGGAAGGCCTGCCAGGCCGGGCCGGGCGACATTTCCCAGATCGCGGCATATTGGTCCTGTCCGCCTTCTTCGTAGCCGCACACATCGACCAGCCGGTAACCGGCCGCCGCCATCTGGTTGAACTTGGTGTGGTAGGCCGCGGCGCTCATGCCGTGCTGCGCCTGCCACTGCGCGACCGGCGATTTGTCCCAGATCGCACTGAAAAGGGTGCCGCCCGGCGTGGCGAAGGCGCTGATCCGGCGTAGCCGGTAGCCCTGGGCCGACAGGGCATTGAACGCGGTCTGGAAGTTGACTGCCGTCATTGCGTGGCGCGCTTGCCAGGCCGGTCCGGCCTGCTTGACCCAGACGCCGGCGAAGCGCGGCGTGCCGCCGTCGAGATAACCGCTGATGTCGATCAGGCGGTAACCGACGCCGACGAGCTGGTTGAAGGTGTTCTGGAACGCGGCCGCGTCGAGATCGTGCCGTGCCTGCCATGGGTCCATGCGGCGCCTCCCCTCATCCGATGGTCGTCCCGACCCGCTGGCCGGGCACAAACAAGCTGCAGTAACGAGACTGCCACGCCGGCGGCCGGAAGAGAATAGGCCGGGCGGATGATGGGCGGGAGGATGGGAACCGCCGGGCGACAGGCGACGAAAGGCTGCGTTGCGCTGCGCAAGGAGGCGGCACCCGGCCACGCCCGAGGGTGCGGCCGGTATGCGTCAGTGTGATCGGTAGCGGTCGGTCAGGGGTCGACCAGTTCCACGGTGGCGGTTGCCGTGCCGCCACGACCGTCGCTCACGGTGTAGGTGATGTACTGCACCGTGAACTTGCCGGCGCCGGTGTAAACGAGCCGATTGCCGGACTGCGAGACGGTGCCGAGCGCCGGCTGGGTGAACGAGACAATGGTCAACGCATCGCCATCGGGGTCGTTGTCGTTGGCGAGCACGTCGAGATCATTGGTGCCCTCGTAGCGCACCAGATAGCGGTCGTCGCGCGCCGAGGGCGGCCGGTTGCCGCTGGTGCCTTCGACGGTCACGTTCACGCGCGCCGTCGCTCGGCCGCCTTGGCCATCGTCGATGGTATAGGTGAAGCTGTCGCTGCCGGCATAGCCGGTCCCTGGCGTATAGACCACCGACGTGCCCGAGATCGTCGCCGTGCCGTGCGACGGGGTGCCGACCGAAGCAATCGAGAGCGTGTTGCCGTCGGGGTCGGAGTCGTTGGCCAGCACGCCGATCGTGGCGGCTGCGCCCATGGCCACGGTGATCGCGTCGTCCAGCGCGACCGGCACGCGGTTGCCGTAGACGCGCGTGGTGGTCGCGGTGCGGCGTGTGTCGGCACCGCGATAGGTGTCGACGGTCTGCTTGTGGCGCACGGTGTTGTGCAGCGCGCGGCGCACCCAGGCCGGCTCGGTTTCGACGACCTCGGTCTTCCATTCGACCAGCGGCACGTCGCGTGTGGAGGCCGGCGTGGCCGGCGTGACGACCGGCGCGGGCGCCGGCACCGGCACCTCGACCGACTCGCTCTTGTCCTGGTACTGGATGAACTCGAGGTCGACGCGGCGGTTCTTCGGTCGCATGTCGGGCGTGTTCGGGAACTTCGGATCGCGTTCGCCCATGCCTTCGGTCAGGAACACGTCGGCGTTGCCCGCACCCTTGCTCACCAGGTAGTCGCGCACCGCGGCGGCGCGGCGCATCGAGAGCTTGAGGTTGTAGGCGTCGCTGCCGAGGTCGCAGGTGTGGCCGGTGATCTTGATGTTGCCGGCGTGGCCGCTGGCCTTCAGCACGTCGACGATGCGGTCGAGCTCGCGCCGCGCGGCGTCGGTGAGCGTTGCCTTGTTGAGTTCGAAGAAGGCATCGCTCGTCATCGTCGCCGTGGTCTTGACGATGCGCGTTTCGCTGCGTGTGAGCATCGCGGGCGGCGGTGCGGGCGGAGCCGGCTCGGTGCGCGCCGCAGTGCCCGAGGTTTCTACCGGCAGCTGGCGCGCAACGCGCGTCTGGCGCCAGCCGGCCGCGTTGGCCCATTCCGAGCCGCCGAAGCTGTAGCGATACATCACCTGCACGCGCGTGTTGCTGCCGCGGGTTTCGTAATCACCCGACTTGTTGTAGTGCTCGACGTACAGCGCCAGGCTGTGCGGCGAGCCGGCGAAGAACTTCTCGGCATTGAGCGAGACGGTGTTCTGGTGCGAGGAGAACTCGGCCCACTCGCGGTCGTAGCCCAGCGTCAGGCGCAGCAGCGCCGGCGTGTAGTAGTGGCCGGCGCGCACGCCGATGCCGTGTTCGTAGGCGCGCTCGAACAACTGCGTCGTGGTGGTCGTGGTGATGGTGTCGACATAGGGTCGGTCGTTGTCGAAGCCGCTTTGCTGCGACGTTTCGGTGAGCGTGTCGAGCGTGCCGCGGCGGCGCTTGTCCGAAAGGCCGTGGCTGTAGCTCAACTGGCCGAACCAGTTCTCGGTTTCGAGCCCGAAGCCCAGGGTGGCCTTGCGATCGTTCTCGCGATTGCGGTCGACGGCGCCGAAGACCTTTTTCACCAGGCTGTCGGCGGCCGGCTTGCCGTCGCTGCTGCCGATCCAGTTGTAGTCGGCGCGCAGTCCGCCGCTGCGCCGCGAAAGCCAGCCCTGCGCAATGATGGCCGAGAGCGCATCCTCCGTCAGCACGTGGCTGAACTCGCCGCGCAGGTGCGTGCCGCTGTCGTAGCCGACGCCGACGCGCGAACGCGCACCGACGTAGCTCAGGTTGGCGCTGGATTCGGCACCGGGGTTTGCCGGCGCCGACTGGGCGAGCACCGGCGTCGAGAAGGCCGCGAGAATCGAGGCGAAGATAAACGAGAGCGCAGGCGGGGGTGTGCGCTTGGCATGCGCTGACCGGGCAAGTTCTTGTTTCATTGGAGGCTCTGTGCAAAAAAGGCGTTCAAGCCGGCAAATGTAACACTTTGTACGTGCGTGGTGCACTGCATCTGCCGGGCCTGTCCCGATGGCACGGGCCTCCCCATGCCCGAAAATCCGCCCCCCCGCGTACGTTACGGCGTCAGGCGCGTCACGCCGTGCTTGCGGAAGATTGCGTCCAGTTCGCCGCTGGCCGACATTGCGGCAACGGCTTTTTCCAGTTCGCCCGCCAGTGCGGCCTGATCGGCACGCACCGCGAGGCCGAGCGCCCAACCTGCCTGCGGCAGGTTCGGCATCGGCGGTGGCAGGCCCATCGCGTAGCCTGCGCCGGCGCGCGCCTTGAGCGGTTCGATCTGGCTGCGCGTGCCGAACACGGCGGCGAGCCGGCCCTGCACAAGGTCGCCAAGGCTGTCGGCCAGGTCGTGGAAGTGACGCACCTGGTCGCGCAGCCGCCCGCCGTCGACGGTGAGCAGCGCGTAGGACAGCAGCGAATCCGCCTCGGCGGCGACCGGCTGCCCGTCGAGGTCGATGCTGGCATCGAGCTTGGGCAGCATGGCGGTCGAGCGGATCACCGCGAGGGTTTCGCGGTAGTAGGGCGCAACGATGCGCACGCGCGGATTGCGCTGCTTGAACGCCTCGTCGACCGGCACGTGAAGCATCGCATCCGACGCTTCCGGGCCGACGCCGAAGGCGCGCCCCTGCAGGACGATATTGCGCAGGTCGTCCTCCATGTTCTCGCCGGCATCGTAGGCGCGCACCTCGGCGGCGAGGCCGAGCCGCGCGGCGATCGCCTGCGCGACATCGACGTCGATGCCGTTGCCGCGATCGGAGAAGGGCGCGAAGTCCGTATAGACGCCGATGCGCAGCGTGCCGCTGTTGCGGATCTGCGCGAGGTCGCGCGCTTCTGCCGATAAGGCCGTGGACATGAGCGCGCCAGTGCAGATGGCGAGCAGCCCGCGTGCAAGGCGGGCGACAAGGGTGGTGTTCATTGGGTCTCCATGGGTACGTTGCGGGAACGGGGGGCAAGCGTAGGTGCCTCGCGGCCGCGGGTCGCGGGCAATCCGCCCGCTACGCGCCAGCTATCTGCCCGCAGTGCCGAACCGGTGGCCGGACGCCGGGCAGATTGCCCGCGTTTGCCGGTGCAGCGCCGCGCGGGGACTGGCGTCGTTGTAGCATCGCCGTTTCGTGGATTTCGTGGATTCCGACTGCGCCATGAACGGCACACCAGCTCCGGCGCCGCCGCGCCCGGTCGATCTCAAGCGCAGGCTTCTGCTGCGCGTCACGCTGTTCGCCTTCGCGCTGCTCGCGGCGGCGGGCAGCTACACCCTGCTGCAGGCGCGCGAGCGCATCCGCAGCGACATCCAGCGCACCGGCGCAACGATCCGGCAACTGATCCAGGACGAGGTCGCGCGAAACAACACTTCGTCCTTCAACCGCACCCTGCAGGGCTTGGACCTCTCGGGCCTCGACGGCATCGGCGGATTGATCCACTTCTGCGTCACGATCGAAGGCACCTACCGCAACCCGGTCATCGCGCGCTGTTTCGGCGAAGACGGCGGGCGCGAAACGCAGGCCCATCCGCTGGCGCCGGCGATGCGCCGGCTCGTCGGCAGCGACGCGGCATATCACGGCCTGGTTGGCATCAAGCCGGGCATCAAGGTGGCGGAACTGCGCGTGACGCCGGATTTCGACAGCGAGGCCGCGCAGGTGTGGCGCCAGTTGCGCAATCTGCTCGTTATCACGGCCGGCGTGCTGCTGATCAACGTGCTGGTCTATCGCCCGGTGCGCCGTGCGCTGGCGCCGACCGACGAGATCCTGCAGGTGCTCGGCCGCATGGAGGCCGGCGACCTCGGCGTGCGCATGCCGGCCTTCGAGCTGGTCGAACTGTCGCGCATCGCCGGCGTGTTCAACCACATGGCCGAACGCCTGCAGCAGACGCGCGCCGAGCAGCAGCGGCTGGCGCAGCGCCTGCTCGACGTGCGCGAGGACGAGCGCCGCCATCTTGCGCGCGAACTGCACGACGAGCTGGGCCAGTGCCTCGCCTCGATCAATGCCGAGGCAGCCTATGCCGGCGAGCTCGCGCGTGAGCGACTGCCCGCCCTGCAGCCGTGCGCCGAGGCCATTGCGCGCACCACGGCGCACATGATGGAGGTGCTGCAGCAGATCCTGCACCGGCTGCGCCCGGTCGGGCTCGACGAATTCGGCCTTGCGGCAAGCCTCGGGCAAATGGTCGGCGACTGGGAACGTCGCAGCCGCGGCCAGTGCAGCTATCGGCTCGACATCGACGGCGAGGTGGGCGACCTGCCGGACAACCTCAACGTCAATCTGTATCGCATCGTGCAGGAGAGCCTGACCAATGCCGCCAAGCATGGCCAGGCGAGACGCATCGACGTGCGATTGCGGCGCGAACCGTCGGGCGCCGTGTCGCTGGAAGTGGAAGACGACGGCGCCGAAACGGGTGCGGCGCGCGGCACCCGTGCTGGCGGCTTCGGGCTCATCGGCATGCACGAGCGCGTGCAGGCGCTCGGCGGCACGCTCGCGGTATTGCCGCGCACGCCGTGCGGCGTGCGCGTCGAGGTGCACCTGCCGTCGCCGCAGCTTGACGAATTCACCATGGAGGCCGCGGCATGATCCGCCTGATGCTGGTCGACGACCACGCGGTGGTTCGTGAAGGCTATCGGCGCCTGCTGGAACGCCGGCCGGATCTGCGCATCGAGGGCGAGGCGTCGACTGCCGCCGAAGCGATACAGCTCTACCGCGAGCTGTCGCCCGACGTGGGGATCGTCGACATCGCATTGCCCGACATGGGCGGCATCGAACTGATTCGCCGCCTGATCCAGCGCGATGCCGGCGCGCGCGTGCTCGCATTCAGCATGCACAGCGATCCGCTGTTTGCCGGGCAGGCGCTGCGCGCCGGCGCACTCGGCTATGTCACCAAGAGTTCGCCGCCCGACGTGCTGATCCAGGCGGTATACCGCGTCGCCGCGCGCAATCGCGTGCTGAGCCCGGACATCGCCCCCGAGATGGCGCTGCAACTGCTCGACGGCGACGAGAACCCGGTGCAGGGGCTGACGCCGCGCGAGTTCGAAGTACTGCGCATGCTGCTCGACGGACGAGGCGCCGAGGAGATCGGCGCTGCGCTCCACATCAGTCCGAAGACGGCGCAGAACTGCCACTACCAGATCAAGGCAAAACTCGGCGTGAAGAGCGATATCGAACTGGTGAAGCTCGCGATCAAGCTGCGGCTGGTAGAGGGTTGAAGTTGCAGCCGCTTGGCAACGGCCGGCCCGCGGGGCAGGCGGACATTGGCCCGCAGGTCAGGCATCGTGCGGGAAGGCGAGGTACGGCGACCGCAGGGGAGGGTGGCTGCGGAACGCCATCCCATGCGGGTTCCGCGGCGGCGCCTGCAGGCTCGAAGCGCGCAGGCGCGCGCACGATCACGCCTGACGGCGGCGGCGCAGGAAGACTGAACAAAGACCGAGGCCGGCCAGGGTGAGCGCCCAGGTGCTCGGCTCGGGCACCGGCGCCGACGCGACGAAGACACCGCCGAGATTCTCGCCCGGCGTGTTGCCGACTTCGCCGACGTAGAGATACAGCCCGGCGGTCGAAACCGGCGCGTTGAGGTGGAAAGTGATGCTGCCGCCGTCGCCCAGGCTTACCGAACCCGAGGTGAAACTGACGGCATCGAATTGGCCGAGCGTGGCAGCCGCCGGATCGACGTTGAGTCCGGTTGCATCGGTGCCGGAAAGCTTCGGCGCCACCGGCGCGCGCTGGGTGCCCGCGGTGAAGGCCGTACCGGCCGTCGTGAAATCGAATGCCGGAAGCGTGACCAGGCCGGACATCTGGCTTGCCGCGGTCGCCCGCGTCGTGGACAGCATGATGGCATCGAGATCGAATCCCGAGAAGGCGCCGGGCGACCCGCCCTGCTTGCTGTTGCTGTCGAACAGCGTGATGCTGGCGATGTCGGTCAGCCCGAGCCCCGAGAGATCGGCGCGGAACACCGAGGTGCCGCTGAAGCCCGAGAGGCCCGAAAGGCGTTCGAAAGTGACCGGGACGCTGGCCGCTTGTGCGGCGCCGGCAAGCGAACCGGCGACGGCGAGCGCGGCGACGGAGCGGACAAGAATGGATTGCATCGAATTGACTCCCGAACTGGGCTGCCGGCGCGACGGGGGCGTCATCGCCGGACAGTGCTGCAAGATATAGTCGATATCGGTGAGACGCCTGCGACAGCAGTCTGACTGTCGGGGTAACCCGTCACTGGAAATGCTGCATGACTAGACGGGAGTCATTATATATAAAGGCGCTACGATGACAAGAAGAATGCGATCAGCCGCGCCGGCAGCCAGTCGAGGTGGCCCGGGGGGCGGCCACTGACGAAGCCGACGTGGCCGCCCTGCGACGGATACTCGCGCAGCACCTGCGACGCGACCTGGTGTGCGTCGGGAAGCGCGTGTCCGGGCAGGAAGGGGTCGTTCTGCGCGTTGAGCAGCAGTGCCGGCACGCGTATGCCGTGCAGATGGGGCTTGCTGCTGGCGCGCTGCCAGTAGTCGTCGGCGCTGCGAAAGCCGTGCAGCGGCGCGGTGACGGCGTCATCGAATTCGTACAGCGTGCGTGCGCGCAGGATGCGCCCGCGGTCGGCGATGCCGGGGAATCGTGCAAGCTTCGCGAGTGCGTTGGGGCGCAGCGTGCGCAGGAAGTATTCGGTATAGACGCGGTTGAAGCCGCGCTCGAGTGCGCGGCCGGCGACGGCGAGGTCGAGCGGCGCACAGATCGCGGCGATCGCACGCACCACGCGACCTGCGTCCTCGCCGCGCTCGCCGGCCCACTTGGCGAGCGCGTTACCGCCGAGAGAAATGCCGGCGGCGTAGAGCGGGCGCTGCGGGTGCAGCGCATGCAGGCGGCGCAGCACCCAGTCGATCTCGTCCGAGTCGCCGGAATGGTAGGCGCGCGGCAGCAGGTTGGGCTCGCCGGAGCAGCCGCGGAAGTGCGGCACCACGCCGCCCCATCGCCGCGCACGCACGGCACGCATGATGGCGCGCGCATAGTGGCTGCGCGAACTGCCTTCGAGGCCGTGAAAGAGCACCAGCAGCGGCGCGCCGGGCGGGCCGTCGATCCAGTCGAGGTCGATGAAGTCGCCGTCGGGCGTGTCCCAGCGTTCGCGCCGGTAGACCGGCAGCGGGCCGGGGTTGAAGCGCGGCCAGATCGTCTGCGCGTGGGCGCCGGCAAGCCAGCGTGGCGCACGATAGTCCGGAAAACTCAATGGACGGTCTTCGGCGTCTCGATCGCGGCTTCGCTTCCGGCCGGGCCGGGCGAGGCGTGATGCACCAGCATGCGCCAGCCGAGTGCGCCGCGGATGTAGACGTTGGTTGCCACCACCGGCGCGGTCCGGCGGGTTTCGCCGACGAGGGTGATGGTTTCGTGCAGGCTGTGCACCGAGAGCAGCATGCCCTGGGATTGGACCTGGTTGGCCAGCGTGAAGCGCATGCGCGGCCCGCTGGCGAAAATCTGCCGCCACGAGTCGCGCACGGCGGCGTAGCCGGCCAGGCGCGGCCCGCCGGGGTGGATGCAGATGATTTCCTCGTCTTCGGCCCATACCGCCATCATCGCGTCGAGGTCAGCGCGTTCGATCGCTTCGTAGAAGGCGGCTTCGGCCTGTTGCGGCGTGGTGTAGATGGCCTTGGCGGACGACTCAGGCATCGGCGAGCTTTCGGATGGCGGTTTCCAGCACGGAATCGGGTGTCAGTTCCTTCATGCAGCGGAAGTGGCCGAGCGGGCATTCGCGCTTGAAGCACGGGCTGCAATCGGGCTTGCGCCAGATGATAGCGGCTTTGGCCGACAGCGGTGGCGTGTAGTCGGGGCTCGACGAGCCGTACAGCGCCACCAGCGGCCTGCCGAGCGCTGCGGCGACGTGCATCAGGCCCGAGTCGTTGGTGACGGCAAGCTTTGCAGCGCCGATCAGGTCGAGCGCCTGCGCGAGCGAGGTGCGGCCGCACATGTTCAGGGCCATCCCTTCGCTGGCAGCGACGATCTCGTCGGCCACGGCGGCATCCTTGGCCGAGCCGAGCAGCCAGATCGCGTGGCCGCGCGCGGCGAGCGCGCGCGCGAGTTCGGCGTAGTACGCGGTAGGCCAGCGCTTCGCCGGGCCGTACTCGGCGCCGGGGCAGAACACGATCGGCTCGCGCGCGTCGGCAAGGCCGAGTGCGGCGAGCGTGGCGGCTTCGCGCACCGGGTTGCGAGCAAGTTGCGGTTCGGGCAGCGGCTGGCGCAGCGTCTCGCCCGGTGGCTGCGCGAGCATGGCGTAGCGGTCTACCTGACGCGGCAGCTTCGTGGTGTCGAGCCTGTGCAGGCGGTTGAGGAGCAGGTAACGCGATTCGCCGACGAAGCCGGTGCGCAGCGGGATGCGCGCCAGGAAGGGCATCAGCGCCGACTTCCACGAGTTCGGCAGCACGATGGCTTCGTCGTAGCGGCCGGCGGCAAGCGTGCGCGCGAGCTGCCGACGCAGGCCGAAATCGAAGCGGCCGTGGCGCAGCGGGCTTTCGATGACCTGCGCGATCTGCGGCATGGCACGCAGCACCGGCGCCACCCAGGGTTGCGCCAGCGCGTCGATCTCGCAGGAAGGATCGCGCTCCGTGAGCCGCATGAACAGCGGCTGCGCGATGATGGTGTCGCCGATCCAGGACGGGGCGACGATGAGGATGCGTGACACGGGACGCGCGACGGACGACGCGGGCGGCTGCACGCGCGGCATCACGCGTCAGGCGTGGGCGTCGCTGCTTCTCAGTGGTGTCCCTTGGGCTTCTCGCCGCTGAAGGTGTAGCGCGTGCCGCAATACGGGCACAGGGCTTCGCCGGACTTGAGCACGTCGAGGAACACGCGCGGATGGCGCGCCCAGAGCGGCGCGCCGGGGCGCGGGCAGTGCAGCGGCAGATCCTTGGCGGTGACGTCGACCTGGCGGGTGTTGTCTTTCAGTTCGGACATGATTTCTCTCGTCGATCAATGAACGTTCGTCGATTACTTGACGGGCGTCAGCCAATCGCGGTACTGCTCGGCGCGGCCATTGACCACGTCGAAGAACAGCGCCTGCAGCTTGGTCGTCAGCGGGCCGCGCTTGCCTTCGCCGATCTGGCGGCCGTCCAGTTCGCGGATCGGCGTGACTTCGGCGGCGGTGCCGGTGAAGAAGGCTTCGTCCGCCAGATAGACGTCGTCGCGCGTCAGGCGCTTCGCCTTCACTTCATAGCCGAGGTCGTTCGCCAGGCGGATCACCGTCGCACGCGTGATGCCGATCAGCGCGGAGGCGATCTCGGGTTCGTAGATCACGCCGTCCTTGACGATGAACAGGTTTTCGCCGGCGCCTTCGGCAACGAAGCCGTCCACGTCGAGCAGCAGCGCCTCGTCGTAGCCGTGCTCGGTGGCTTCGAGGTTGGCGAGGATCGAGTTGGCGTAGGTGCCGGAATACTTGGCGCGGCACATCGACACGTTCACATGGTGGCGCGAGTAGCTCGATGTCTTGACGCGGATGCCCTTCTCGAGGCCCTCGGCGCCGAGGTAGGCGCCCCACGGCCAGGCGGCGATCGACACGTGCACAGCGGCGCCCTTGGGCGAGACGCCCATCTTCTCAGAGCCGTAGAAGGCGATCGGGCGGATGTAGCAGGATTCCAGGTTGTTGGCGCGCACGACCTCGCGCTGCGCTTCCATCAGCTGCTCGCGGCTGTACGGCATCGCCATGCGGTAGATGTGCGCCGAGTTGAACAGCCGGTCGGTGTGTTCCTTGAGGCGGAAGATCGCGGTGCCAATCTGCGTGTTGTAGGCGCGGACGCCCTCGAATACTGCCAGGCCGTAGTGCAGCGAGTGGGTGAGCACGTGGGTGGTGGCTTCGCGCCACGGCACCAGCTTGCCGTCATGCCAAATGAACCCGTCGCGGTCCGCCATCGACATCTTGAAATCTCCGATCCCTTGAAACTGCGCTGATAACCGCACGAAGTGCGCGAAAGACGTTGATTTTAGCGCATTTGAGCCTTGGCCCGGAAGCGCGGCAGGGCGCGAAGGTAGAATACGCGGCTGTTTCACGGAATTGCCATGGACACCATCTGGAAACCCAGTGTCACCGTTGCCGCGGTGATTGAAAGAGACGGCCGCTTCCTGCTGGTCGAGGAAGAAACCTCCGACGGCCTGCGCTTCAACCAGCCGGCGGGCCATCTCGACGAGGGCGAATCCCTCGTGCACGCCTGCGCGCGCGAGACGCTCGAGGAAACCGCGCACATCTTCCGCCCTGCCGAACTGGTCGGCATCTACCAGATCCGCATTCCGGAAAAGGATGTCACGTACCTGCGCTTCGCGTTTGCCGGCGAGGTGCTCGGCTTCGACGAAACGCGCGACCTGGACGACGGTATCGTGCGCGCGGTGTGGATGACGCCGGCCGAGATCGAGGCGTGTGCCGACCGCCATCGCAGCCCCTTCGTCGTGCAGTGCGTGAACGACTGGCTGGCCGGGCGGCGCTTTCCGCTCGACCTCATCCGCCATTACGCGTGAACGTCGCGTGAAGATTGCACTGTTCCTGATGACCATGGCCGCGGCAAGCGCCTGGGCCGGTGAATCGGTCACCGTCTGCTACAACTATGGCTGCGGGGTCGAGGCGCCGGTGCGTTACGAAGACCGCCAGCTCGCCTTCGTGCGCGACCAGTTGCGCAGTGCGGTCGACGCTGCCGAAGAGCGCGAGCAACTCGCGCGGGCGCTTGGTTCGCTCTACCGTTGGGCCGGCGAGCAGTTGCCGATCCATGTCGACAAGGGCGGCGACATCGCGGACGACGGTGAAGACGGCCGCATGGACTGCATCGACCATGCCACCACCACCACCCGCCTGCTGCGCATGATCGAAGCGCATGGCTGGCTGCGCCACCATCGCGTGCTGGAACCGGCGCGGCGCAGCTTCATCTTCACGCAGCATTTCACCGCAGTCATCGAGGCGCGCGAGGCACCCGTCGTCGCGCGCGCGACGCTGGTCGATTACGACACCTGCGTCGGTTGCTACGACGAGGGCGGCGCGCTGATGCCGCGCCCGCAGGCGCTGCCGCGCAAGCCGGCGAACGCGAAGCCGGCGGCTTCGCGCTGGGCCGTGGACACCTGGTTCCGCGACAACGGTGCGCCAGCGGCAGTGATGGACATCGACACCTGGCAGGGCGGCGCTTACCCGGACGACGGAGCGCGGCGCTGATGACCGACACCGCACGTACCGTGGTCGTCGGCATGTCCGGCGGCGTCGACTCCTCGGTCTCCGCGCTGCTGCTCAAGCAGCAGGGCTGGCACGTCATCGGCCTGTTCATGAAGAACTGGGAGGACGACGATGACGGCGAGTACTGCTCGACGCGACAGGACCTGATCGACGTCGCCTCGGTCTGCGACGTGATCGGCATCGACCTCGAAGTGGTGAACTTCGCCGCCGAGTACAAGGACCGCGTGTTCGCCGAATTTCTGCGCGAATACCGTGCCGGCCGCACGCCGAACCCCGACGTGCTGTGCAACGCCGAGATCAAGTTCAAGGCCTTCCTCGACCACGCCATGTCGCTCGGCGCCGCGCACATCGCCACCGGCCACTACGCGCAGGTGCGCGAGGCGAACGGCCGTTTCCAGTTGCTGCGCGGCGTCGATCCGGGCAAGGACCAGAGCTACTTCCTGCACCGGCTCGATCAGGCGCAACTGTCGCGCACGCTGTTTCCGGTCGGCCACCTGCACAAGCGCGAGGTGCGCCGCATCGCCGAGGCGGCGAAGCTGCCCAACTTTGCCAAGAAGGATTCCACCGGCATCTGCTTCATCGGCGAGCGGCCGTTCCGCGAATTCCTGCAGCGCTACCTGCCGACCGAGCCTGGCGAGATCCGCAGCCTCGACGACGACAAGCGCGTCGGCCGCCACCAGGGGCTGATGTACCACACGCTTGGACAACGCA
>WBZT01000611.1_pt1 | contig 28443 bp, 43 predicted proteins | sample 5204241 | NCBI WGS metagenome assembly WBZT01 (sample SAMN12344358, study PRJNA552823) | activated sludge metagenome | biome: Activated sludge suspended growth; feature: Nitrification reactor; material: Wastewater; isolation source: activated sludge from nitrification reactor of wastewater... | reverse complement strand
CAAGCCCATCAGCCTGGAGGAAATCCAGCTGGGGCTGGTGGAAATCGGCAAGCTGTCACCCGACACGCTGACTTTGAACGCCATGCCGGTGCTGATGACACGGCGCTCCGACCTGCATGGCCGCACGCCACGCCAGGTGGAATACCTGCAACAGATCCAGGAATTCGACATTACTTTTGGCATCGGCCCTGCCGGTACCGGCAAGACTTATCTGGCGGTGGCCAGCGCGGTGGATGCACTGACCCGCGACCGGGTGAAGCGGATTGTATTGGTGCGCCCGGCAGTAGAAGCCGGTGAGCGGCTGGGCTTTCTGCCCGGCGACCTGGCACAGAAGGTGGACCCCTACCTGCGTCCGCTCTACGATGCCCTGTACGACCTGATGGGTTTCGACACGGTACACAAGATGTTCGACCGCAATGCAATTGAGGTCGCGCCGCTGGCTTATATGCGCGGCCGTACCCTGAACCAGAGTTTCATCATCCTGGACGAGGCGCAGAACACCACGCCGGAGCAGATGAAGATGTTCCTCACCCGTATCGGCTTTGGTACCAAGGCGGTGATTACCGGCGACGTGACCCAGATAGACCTGGCGCGCGGCCAGAAGAGCGGGCTGGTGGTGGGGCAGGAGGTGCTGAAGGATGTGCGCGGCATCGCCTTCACTCGCTTCCAGTCTGAGGATGTCGTCCGCCATCCGCTGGTGCAGAAAATCATCAACGCTTACGAGCGCTACGAAAACAAGGAAGAATGAAACCCAAGCTCTCCCTGGCGGTGCAGTTTGCCACCAAACCGGAAACCCTTCCCACGCGCCACCTTTTTCGTAAGTGGGTGCTCGCAGCACTGGAAACTGACGCCGAAATTACCCTGCGCATTGTGGATGCCGAGGAAGGACAAGCCCTGAACCGCGACTACCGGGGCAAGGATTACGCCACCAATGTGCTGACCTTCCCGCTGAATGAAGAACCTCTGATGGGCGACATTGTGCTGTGCGCACCGGTAGTTGAAAAAGAGGCCGCCGAGCAGGGCAAATCCATCGCGGCGCATTATGCGCATCTGGTCGTACACGGTGTGTTGCATTTGCAGGGTTATGACCACGAAAATGATGCAGAAGCAGCCCAGATGGAGCCGCTTGAAACACAAATTGTCATCAAATTAGGGTATGCTGACCCTTATCTCATTACGGAGAATGCCATTCAGCATGGCTGACGCCTCAGGTAGTACCCCAAAATTCGGTTGGTTGGAACGTCTTTCCAACTGGCTGTCCCGCGAGCCTGAAGATCGCGAGGAACTGGTTGCACTTCTCCACTCCGCGTTTGAAAATAATCTGCTCGATGCCGACGCACTCTCCATGATCGAGGGTGTTATGCAGGTTTCCGAAATGCAGGTGCGTGACATCATGATCCCGCGCTCGCAGATGGATGTGATTGACATCAGCGACCCGCCGGAAAAATTTATTCCGCTGGTGATTGAAACCGCCCACTCGCGCTTTCCCGTGATTGACGACAACAAGGATGACATCATTGGCATCCTGCTGGCCAAGGATCTGCTGCGCTACTACGCCGGCGAAGATTTCAACGTGCGCGAAATGCTGCGCCCGGCCGTTTTCATACCGGAATCCAAGCGCCTCAACGTTCTGCTCAAGGAGTTCCGCGGTAACCGCAACCACATTGCCATTGTGGTGGACGAGTATGGCGGCGTGGCCGGCATGGTGACGATTGAAGACGTTCTGGAGCAGATCGTAGGCGACATTGAGGACGAGTACGATTACGACGAAGACGAGGACAACATCTTCCAGGATACCAGTGGGCGTTACCGCATCAAGGCACTGACTGAAATTACTGACTTCAACGAAGCGCTGGGTACGGATTTCAGCGATGAGGAATTCGATACCATAGGCGGGCTGGTCACCAGTAAGTTCGGGCACCTGCCGAAGCGCGGCGAACAGATCAGTTTTGATGGGCTGCGCTTCACGGTATTGCGCGCAGACAGTCGGCGCCTGCACAGCCTGCTGATGGAAGAAATTCCCAAGTTGCCACCCGACGCTTAAAAAAGCAGGAACTTATACCGGCAAGTCTTGTTCAAACCGGGACAACCTTCTCCGAGGAGCCCACAATGAAAGCGCTTGTTACCAGTCTGCTATTGGCCGCCAGCATTGGCGCCCATGCAGAAGCCATCCCGCTGGATGAAAAAGGCTTTGTTGACACCATCCCCAAACTAGCCCCCAAGCAAGTGGTTGAACTATTGGGCGAACCTGAAGAGAGCCTGACGCTTACCGACGACCGGAGCGGTGAAGTCATCGGGGTCGTCTGGCAGTACTCCTACCTTAACACCAACGATGAGGGTGACTACTACAGTGCCACTGAACTGGACTGGGTGGATGACAAGGTGGTGAATATCGTTTTCAGCAACGGCGAGGGTGAAACAGAAGCACAATCGGCCATCACCGAATGTGCTCCCGTGTGCTGAACATTTTTACAGATCAGAAGTGCAGTGCGGGCAACGTGTTGCCTGCAACGGAATTTCACTGAAGCAACGCGGGCAGGCCTTGGTGGTTGGCGCCGGGGCCGCCGCCTCTTCCTGCTGGCGCAAGCGGTTAAGCGTACGCACCAGCATGAAAACTGCAAACGCCACAATCAGGAAACTCACCACCGAGTTGATGAACAGCCCGTAGTTCAGGGTCACCGCCCCCGCCTTCTTGGCCTCTGCCAGCGAAGCATACGGTGCAGCGGCAGCCAATCCATCCTGCATCACCCAGTACAGATTACTGAAATCCACATTGCCCAGAATGAGGCCAATAGGCGGCATAATCACGTCATCCACCAGCGACTTCACAATACTGCCGAAAGATGCCCCGATGATAATCCCCACCGCCATATCCACCACATTGCCACGCATGGCAAATTCCTTGAATTCTTTTAACATGACGCCTCCTTGCTGTTGTTATTGAAACGGAACCCTGACCTTCAGCCATGCACCATATAACAGAATCGCGCCATTTTCCACCCACCCTGGCACTTGTAGCCGGCGCCCTCGGTGTATTCGGTTTTGCCCCTTTCTACTTTTACCCCGCCCCCATCCTGGCGCTCGCCGTCCTGTTCTGGTTTCAAGTTCGCCAGCCTGAGCGGGCCGCCTGGCTGGGCTGGATGTTCGGCTTCGGTCTTTTCGGGGCCGGAGTTTCGTGGATATACGTCAGTCTGCACGATTTCGGCGGCATGCCGGGATGGATGGCGGCACTCGCTACTACCGCCTTCTGCGCTTTCCTGGCCCTGTTCCCGGCCTGTGCGGGATGGCTAAGCAAATATTTCAAAACCCGGAGTCTGCTGGTGCTGCCCCTGTTATGGGTCCTACTGGAATGGATCCGGCTTTGGATATTTACCGGCTTCCCCTGGCTGGCCATAGGTTATGCGCAAGTCCCCTATAGCCCGCTGGCCGGGCTTGCGCCGATGCTGGGGATATACGGGGTTTCCCTTGCGGCGGTGGTATGCGCAGCACTGATTGCCGCAAAACTCGACCGCCGCATTTCTGGCAAGCAACTGGGCTTCACGTTGCTGCTGTTCTGGCTGGCAGGTTCCGCGCTCAAACACGTGGAATGGACCACTCCAACAGGCTCGCCACTAAGCTTCAGCCTGTTGCAGGGCAATGTGGCACAGGATTTGAAGTGGCAGGAAAACGCCCTGCAGCCCACCTTGCGGCTTTACCGGCAAATGGCACTCGCCAGCCAGGCACAGCTCATCGTGTTGCCAGAAACCGCTTTGCCCATTCTGCCGGAGCACCTGCCTGATGATTACCTGGCCAGCCTGGCTGCACATGCCAAAAATCTGAATGGCAACATCCTCGTCGGCTTGCCTGAACGCAGCCGTGACGCGGCAGAAACCCGCTATTTCAACAGTGCCTGGAGCATAGGCGCGGATCCGCAACAAGCCTACCGCAAGTTCCATCTTGTGCCGTTTGGTGAATTCATCCCCTTCAAGCAAGCGCTGGGCTGGATTTACCGCGACTGGCTGCACATCCCACTCACCGACCTTTCACCCGGCGCAAGCGTGCAAAAACCGTTACAACTGTCGGGGCAGCAGGTCGCGCTAAACATCTGTTATGAAGATGCGTTTGGCGAGGAAGTCATCCGCCAGCTTCCACAGGCCACATTGCTGGTCAATCTCAGCAACGATGCCTGGTATGGGGACGCCTGGTTTGGCCAAGCGTTGGCCGCGCACCAGCATTTGCAGCTATCGCAAACCCGCGCGCTGGAAACCGGCCGCATGATGTTGCGTGCCACCAACACAGGGGCCACCGCTATGATCCACCGTGATGGCCACGTAGTAAAACTTGCGCCAGTGTTCACCCGTTTATCGCTGGAAGGTGAAGCCCAAGGCTACGAAGGTGCAACGCCCTATGTGATCTGGGGAAACGGGCCGGTCATCACCTTGATTTTGCTGGCACTTGGGCTGTCATGGGTACGCAAAAAGAAGTAAAATTGCGCCTTTTGCTCCGGCACCAAAGCCATGCTGACATTCCAACAGATTATTCTTAACCTCCAGCAATACTGGGACAAGCAAGGCTGCGCATTGCTGCAACCCTACGACATGGAAGTCGGCGCGGGCACTTCGCACACTGCCACATTCCTGCGCGCCATCGGGCCTGAGCCGTGGAATGCCGCCTACGTGCAGCCCAGCCGCCGCCCCAAGGATGGGCGCTACGGCGAAAACCCCAACCGCCTGCAACACTATTACCAGTACCAGGTGGTGCTGAAACCCGCCCCCGCCAACATCCTGGACCTGTATCTCGGCTCGCTGGAAGCGCTGGGTTTTGACCTGAAGAAAAACGACATCCGCTTTGTCGAGGATGACTGGGAAAATCCCACACTGGGCGCCTGGGGCCTGGGTTGGGAAGTCTGGCTGAACGGCATGGAAGTGACACAGTTCACCTATTTCCAGCAAGTGGGCGGCATCAACTGCAAGCCCATCACTGGCGAAATTACCTATGGCCTGGAACGCCTGGCCATGTACCTGCAAGGCGTGGAGAATGTGTTCGACCTGACCTATGCGCCCGGACTGAAATATGGCGATGTGTTCCACCAGAACGAAGTAGAGCAGTCCACCTACAACTTTGAACACAGTGATGTGGAGTTCCTGCTCACCGCCTTCAACGCCCATGAAAAACAGGCGCAGCACCTGATGGAAAACCAGCTCGCCCTGCCCGCCTATGAGCAGGTGCTCAAGGCCGCCCACACCTTCAACCTGCTGGATGCGCGCGGTGCAATTTCCGTCACCGAACGTGCTGCCTACATCGGCCGTATCCGTAACCTGGCGCGTGCCGTAGCGCAGAGCTATCTGGACAGCCGCGCCAGACTGGGCTTCCCCATGGCCGACCCCGACCATGCGCGTGAAGTGCAGTTGCAACTCGAAAAGAAAGCCGCCTGAACATGAGCACGCAAAACCTGCTGGTTGAATTATTCGTTGAAGAGCTGCCACCCAAGGCGCTGAAAAAGCTGGGGGAGAGCTTTACCGCGCTGATACTGGAGAGCCTGCAAACCCAATGGTTGTGCAGCCCGGATAGCGAGGCGACTTCCTACGCCACGCCACGCCGCCTGGCGACCCACATTACCCATGTGCTACCCCAGGGCGCCGACAAACCAACATCGCAAAAACTGATGCCGGTCAGCGTGGGCCTGGATGCCAGCGGCAACGCCACACCGGCCTTGCTCAAGAAGCTGGCGGCACTGGGGGCAGATGCCTCGGCGGTACCCTCCCTGAAACGGGAGTCTGATGGCAAGGCCGAAGTGCTGTTTCTGGATAGCGTCATGCCCGGCGTGGAACTGGCGGATGGCCTGCAAAAGGCGCTGGAAGACATGCTGGCCAAGCTGCCTATCCCCAAGGTGATGACCTATCAACTGGAGGATGGCTGGAGCAGCGTCAACTTCGTGCGCCCGGCCCACGGGCTGGTGGTGCTGCATGGGGCAGAAGTGGTGCCGGTTAGCCTGCTTGGCCTGACGTCCGGCAATACCACGCAAGGACACCGCTTTGAAGCGGCCCAGAATCTCATCGTGCTGAAACATGCCGACAGTTATGCCGAACAACTGGAAGCCGAAGGCGCCGTGCTTACCAGCTTTGAGGCGCGCCGTGCCGAAATCGTGCGCCAGCTTGAGGCCGCTGCTGCCAAAGCCGGCCCCAACCTCAAGCCGATTGCTGATGAGGCTTTACTGGACGAAGTCACCTCACTGGTAGAGCTCCCTAACGTGCTGACCGGCCAGTTCGAAAAGGAATTTCTGGAAGTGCCGCAGGAATGCCTGATCCTCACCATGAAAGCCAACCAGAAGTATTTCCCTCTGCTGGATGAGGATGGCACCCTGACCAACCAGTTCCTGCTGGTTTCCAATATCCGCCCACAGGATCCTTCCGCCGTGATTGGCGGAAACGAGCGCGTGGTCAGGCCGCGCTTGGCCGATGCCAAATTCTTTTTCGACCAGGATCGCAAAAAAACCCTGGAATCGCGTGTGGAAAGCCTGGACAAGGTGGTATACCACAACAAGCTGGGCTCTCAGGGCGAACGCTCACAGCGTGTCAGCCGGATTGCACGCTTTATCGGCGAAACCATAGGCGGCAAGTCGCTGGCACAACTTGCGGAAAAAGCCGCGCGCCTGGCCAAGGCAGACCTGCTCACCGACATGGTGGGTGAATTCCCCGAACTGCAAGGCACCATGGGGCGCTATTACGCGCTACATGACGGACTGCCTTCCGATATCGCGGAAGCCATTGAAGACCACTACAAGCCCCGCTTTGCCGGTGACGAACTGCCGCGCAACCTGGTCGGCATCTCCGTAGCGCTGGCAGACAAGCTGGAAACCCTGATCGGGTTGTTCTGCATCGGCCAAATCCCGACTGGCGACAAGGATCCGTTTGCCTTGCGTCGACATGCGCTGGGCGTGATCCGCATGCTGGTGGAGCAGGAACTGCCACTGTCGCTGGAACCGCTGATTGAACAGGCTGCCGCACTGATGGCACTGCCCGAGCCCAATCACATTCCCGATGGACTGGCCGACTTCATGTATGAGCGCCTGAATGGCCTGCTCAGGGAGCAGGGCTACACCGCACAGGAAATTGACGCAGTGCTGGCGCTGCGCCCGCAACTGCTATCCGACATTACCAGCCGCCTGGAAGCGGTGCGCGCTTTCTCGCGCCTGCCGGAAGCCGAAAGCCTGGCCGCCGCCAACAAGCGCGTGGGAAATATCCTCAAGAAGTCCGAGGAGAAAGTTCAGCCTATCGTGGACATGACGCTACTGGCAGAACCTGCCGAGGCTGCCCTGTTCCAGGCGCTGACCGCAGTAAAACCTATCGCGGAAAAAGCTTTTGAACAGAACGACTACACCACCTCCCTGAAATCCCTCGCCAGCCTGCGGGAGCCGGTGGATGCCTTCTTCGAGAAGGTCATGGTGAATGCCGAAGCTCCCGCTTTGCGCCAGAACCGTCTTGGCCTGCTGGCAACGCTGCACCAGGCGATGAATAAGGTTGCTGATCTTTCCAGGCTGGCATCATGAAACTTGTCATCCTCGATCGCGACGGCGTCATCAATTACGATTCCGACCGCTTCATCAAAAGCCCGGACGAGTGGAAGCCGATTCCCGGCAGCCTGGAAGCCATTGCCGAACTGAATCAGGCCGGTTACCGCGTGGCGCTGGCCACCAACCAGTCCGGCATCAGCCGCGGCCTGTTCGACATGGCCACGCTTAACGCCATCCACGACAAGATGCACCGCGCGCTGGCCCAGCATGGCGGACGTATAGATGCCCTGTTCTATTGCCCGCATGCCGCAGAAGACCATTGCACCTGCCGCAAGCCCAAACCCGGCATGATGGAGGAAATCGCCCGCCGTTTTGGCACCGACCTGGACGGGGTGCCCAGCGTTGGCGACTCGTTGCGCGACCTGCAGGCCGGATTGCCGCTGGGCGCAAAACCCATCCTGGTACTGACCGGCAAGGGGCAACTCACCCAGGCCAATGGCGGGTTGCCGGAGGGTACCCACATCTGCGCGAACCTGGCCGAGGCCGCTCGTTACATCATTAGCAACGATTAATTAGGCCGCCCTGGACTATATGGTTTACCTGCGCTCGCTACTGTTCAATCTCGGCATGTGGCTGATGGTGCCGCCATTTACCCTGCTCACCCTGCTACTGATTCCGCTATCGGCACCGCGCCGCTCCCGCATCATTGCCGGATGGGCACGCTTTGTGGTGTGGTGGCTGGGCGTGACCTGCAATCTGCACTACCGTGTGATTGGCCATGAAAACATCCCAACGCACCCCAGCATCATCCTCGCCAAACACCAGTCGGCTTGGGAAACCATTGCTTTCCAGGCCATTTTCCCGCCGCAAATCTGGGTATTGAAGCGTTCACTGCTGCTGTTGCCGTTTTTCGGCTGGGCCTTGTGGGCACTTAAATCCATCGCCATCAACCGCTCCGCTGGCCGCGAAGCGCTCAAACAGCTAGTCAGCCAAGGCAAAGATCGTCTGGCGCGCGGCTTGTGGGTGGTGATCTTCCCGGAAGGCACCCGCGTTGCGCCCGGCAAGCACGGCAAATACCACATCGGCGGCGCCTGGCTGGCCACCCACTGCGCCGCAACCGTGGTGCCGGTAGCGCACAATGCCGGGGAGTTCTGGCGCCGAAACAGCCTGCTCAAGCAACCCGGTGTGATTACCGTGAGCATAGGCCAACCCATCAATAGTGCCGGGCTCAAACCGGATGAGTTGAACCAGCGCGTGGAGGCCTGGATTGAAGCTGAAATGCCGCGCCTGAAGGATTATGTTTAAGCTCATCGTGGATGGGGAAGAAATTCCCTATGCACTCAAGATCAGCAAGCGCCGCAAGACCCTGGGCCTGCGCATAGACCATCACGGCCTGACCCTGCACATTCCCAGCCGTGCGCCCAAAAAAACCGTCGAAAACTTCCTTCAAGAGCACACCTCGTGGATCAGCCGTAAGCTGCGCGAGTGGCGTGACCGCCCAGCGGCCCCGGAGCCGCTGGCCTGGAATCATGGTGCATCGCTGCTGTTGCTGGGCCAACCCTTGGCTCTGGATTTGCAGGAGGGTAAGCGCGCCCGTGTTTGTGCATGCAACGGCACTCTATTAACGGTGCAGACGCCCGATGCCGAAGATCATGCCATGATCCGGCGCGCAGTGATCCGTTGGCTGGCCAAGCAGGCACGCGAAGATTTCCAGCGGCGACTGGAACTGTTGTCTGCAAAAATGGGGGTGAATACTCCCTCGCTTTTTCTCTCCAGCGCCAGAACGCGCTGGGGTAGTTGCAATTCGCGCGGGGAAATCCGCCTGAACTGGCGATTGATACAAGCCCCTCCCCGCATCATCCATTACGTCATCTGCCACGAACTGGCACATCTCAAGGAAATGAACCACAGCCCCAGATTCTGGGGTTGGGTGGAGCAGCTCTGCCCGGACTACCGCACGTTGCGCGAGGAGCTCAAAGCGCTGTCGCCGCAATTACACCGGGTCTAGAGCAGGCCACGCTCGGCAAACGATGCCAACGTATTCCCCGCCACCACAAAGTGATCCAGCACCTTGATGTCCACCAGCGCCAGCGCCTGTTTCAACGCGCCGGTCAGCATCTCGTCCGCGCGGCTGGGCTCGGCCACACCAGAAGGATGGTTATGGGCAAAAATGACGGCGGCAGCATTGAAATGCAGGGCGCGCTTGACCACTTCGCGCGGGTAAACCGAGGTTTGCGTCAACGTCCCGGCAAACAGTTCTTCCATCGCCAGAACCCGGTTCTGCGCATCCAGCAGGATGACCATGAAGACCTCGCGCGGCAGATTGCCCAACTTCAGACGTAAATAATCACGCACCGCATCGGGTGACCCCAGCACATCACGCTCTTGCATCTGCTCCCGTAATGCGCGCTGGGACATTTCAAAAATGGCCTGCAACTGAGCATATTTGCTGCTGCCTATGCCATTGACCTGGGTCAGCTCACCCAGGCTGGCGCGGAATATACCGTTCAGGCTGCCACATTGCTTGAGCAAATCCCTCGCCAGATCCACCGCACTTTTGCCCGCCACGCCCACCCGCAGAAATATCGCCAGCAACTCGGCATCGGACAGCGCTTGTGCGCCCGCAGCCAGCAACTTCTCCCTAGGGCGTTCATCCGCGGGCCAGTCGGTAATCGCCATCATCTCCCCCTTTGCGATAGAATGATTTCATTATCAACGAAGTAGCCGCAAATGTCCGCCTTCCCTTCTAACAAGACAGGGTTTTCACCATTGGTGGGTCGCCTTCCAGATGTTCTCCGGGCGGCTCTCCGGCCCGGTACTACGGCTGGTCGGGCTATGGCAGGAATTCCAGCAAGCCAACATCTCGGTCAAGCGCCTGGGTGACGTCATGAACGCCCCCACCGAACACTACTCACTCATCCCAGCCCGCAACAATGCCGAAGAACCCCTCAAGGTTGAAGTCGAAGGGCTGGCCTTCCGCTATAACGAAGAACGCCCCTGGCTCTATCGCAACCTCACCTTCAGCATTGCCCCCGGCCACTGCGTGGTAGTCATGGGCCCCTCCGGCTGCGGCAAAAGTACGCTGGCCAAACTGCTGCAAGGCTTCTACCTGCCACAGGAAGGCAACATCAAACTCAACGGGCGCGACATCCGCCACCTGGCCGCCAACGAACTGCGTAACAATTTCGGAGTTGTCCCGCAAGAAACCATCCTGTTCTCCGGCACCATCTACGACAACCTCATCATGGCCAACCCGCATGCCAGCTTTGACCAGATGATAGAAGCCTGCAAGCTGGCCGAAATCCACGACGTCATCGAAAAACTCCCGCAAGGCTACCAGACCGCCATTGGTGAGCATGGCGTGGGGCTCTCCGGCGGGCAAAAACAACGCCTGGCCATCGCCCGGGCGTTGCTCAAACAACCCAAACTGCTCATCTTTGATGAAGCCACCAGCAGCCTGGATAGCCACACCGCCGAACACTTCGCCAAAACCATCAACCGCCTGAAGGGCAGGGTGAGCATGCTGTTTATCACCCACCAACTGCCCAAGGGCTTGATGGTGGATGACACCATCAACCTGGGTACGAGCCATCTGGTCGCCATCCCCGGCAATAAAGAGGAGCAGGCTGTATGAGCAAGCAACGCATTCGCGTACTGCACCAGAACTTCCCCGGCCAGTTCCGGCGGATAGCGGCGAACGTGTTTCTAAGGAGAGCAAGTGCGGGGGCTGCCCGGTCAGGGCAGGACAAAGTCAGTATTCATGACGAAGGGGTAAACAGAGCATGATTGCTGCGCTGATGATCGCAATCATTGAATACCTTGGTTTTGGCAAGGCCTTGGGACGCATTTGCCCCAAGGCCTTATATTGGAAACGTAATCAAAGTTGCAAAAGACACCGTAGGCTAAACCGGCACTATCACTCGCCCAACAAACCGGAATGGCTACGAGAAGAAATCCTGCGGCTCAAAGCACACATGCCAGACGCAGGTTGCCGCACCATAACCAACATTATTAACCGCCGGTTTGCCACCACCAGAAAAGTCACTGTGGGCAAAACCTTTGTCCACAAACTCCTGCAACAAAACCGCTATGAAATAGAAAGTCTGCGCCGCCACCTAAAACATCGCCCCCCGGCTGTTACCCCACACAACCATATATGGGGCATTGATTTCACCGGTAAAACCGATGCCCAAGGTCGTCTGTACTATTTGCTGGGCATAGTGGACCACGGCAGCCGCAAACTCTTGCACCTGCAACCCGTCAATGACAAAACACCCGACACAGTACTCACCTGTATCCAGGCTACAATCAAAACGTACGGCCAGCCGCGATCCCTGCGTCCCGACAACGAAGACACCTTTACCTGCCCGGCATTCAGGATTGGCTTAAAGCAACTCGGCATCCGCCACCAGCGCACTACACCCGGCTGCCCTTGGCAAAACGGCAGAATAGAACGCCTGTTCGGCACCCTCAAACAAAAGCTCGACCAACTCGAATACCTCCCTCTCCCGCTTGTGGGAGAGGGGCTGGGGGTGAGGGCGCAACTCAACCATGACTTGAATATCTTTTGCCACTGGTACAACAGCATTCGGCCACACCAGAATCTTGGCGGACAAACACCGGATGAAGCCTGGCGAGGTATCAACCCATATAAAACCAGCCCCAGAAGCGAACACTGGTTTACCGCATGGGAAGGTCTGCTTACCGGAGTCGAACTACGATGTTGAACATGTACAGAATCGCGAATGAAAAACGGGATAACCGCAATGTCCGGGCGGAATCACGTTATTTGCTGGATAAAACGAACAAATTGTGGCGCCTTGCTGTTTGAATCAGATATGAACCGCAAAGAAAACTGAATAAATTCTGCAAACAATGCCCTTGGACTAGAGAGAAAGGCGAAAAAATGAAGAATTTACAACTGAATATTGAACAGCGGACGCGCGGACGGGACAACGATATTTTAGATGGCGGGACGGGCAAGGATAGGATAGCGAATGATAGGGTGCGGGAGGTGGAGGCGTGAATGGGAAAGTCAAAATAAGGGTTTGCGCGAGGAATCAATGGCATTTGCTCCTATTATGGCAAAAACTGCCTTTTCTTGATCGTTCTCTGGCAATAATTTCTTTCCTATTGATAATTTTTGTTTTTTGGATGCCTGTGGTAATCCAACGCTATGAAAAGGTTCCTGTATTGAGTCATTTGGAAAAGTCGACAGGAGTAATTTCAGTTAAAAAGGGCGATAAAAGTTCATTTGTAACCTCTTTGAAAGTCGGTAACGAAAGACTTTATTTCAACTGCGCTTTAGCAGGCGAAAGCACTACTTGTATAGATGGTCAGAAGTCATTTTTGGACAAATTGCAAAACCGACCCGCAATAGTATGGTGGTATTGGCGTAGAGGACCATTTTTAATAAAACATAGATATCCCATCAGAATAGATGTTGATGGCATCACGGTAATGGTTGGTAATACATCTGGGGCACACGGCCTGAGTTCATGCATTCTATTTACGCTTGCTTGGCTTCTGGTAGTGATAAGCCGAATCAAGCTCTATTTAACTAAGGTAAATTCATTATGAATAAAGCTGTGGTGGATGCCATTACACTGATATCCAGTAAACTACCAACATCAGCAAATTTAACTCAAACAATTAACAGTATTGTTGGAAGTGCAGAAGTTCAGTTAACTAACGCAGCTGTTGGTGCAGCTCAAGTAGTAGATGGGTTTCTAAAGTACGCCGGTGGAAAAGAACAGAATAAATGGGGTCAGACACGATATTGGTTGCTGTGCTAAACTGTCACCAATCATTGTTACCCAGCCGCCTTCCCATGGCACGTCTTCCTCGTTTCGTCATACCCAGACAGCCCCAGCACATCATTCAACGGGGCAATAACAGGCAATTGATCTTCGTAGCAGAGGCGGATTACCAGTTCTTCCGGGATAACCTGATTGAAGCCGCTGCCAAGCATGGCTTGGCAATCCATGCTTATGTCTGGATGACTAACCACATTCATCTGCTCGCTACACCGCAGTTTGAAAACAGTATCAGCAAGGTATTTCAGTCCTTGGGGCGCAAGTACGTGCAATACTTCAACTATACTTACCGCCGCAGCGGCACCCTGTGGGAGGGGCGCTACCGCGCTACGGTGGTGGAGAGCGAGCGTTACCTGCTAACCTTGATGCGCTATATCGAACTCAACCCCGTGCGGGCAAACATGGCAAACCATCCGGCAGATTACCCTTGGAGCAGCTACGCTCATAACGCGCTTGGCAGTAGCAGACTTAACGGCGACTGGCTGACACCTCATGAGGAATACTTGAGACTGGGGGATACCGCACAGGCTCGGCAGCAATCTTACCAAGCGCTATTCTCAACGGAAATCGCCTCAGCAGACCTGATGCGGATTCGCGAGAACACCCATAAGGGCTGGGCACTGGGTGGTGCGCAATACCAGGCGACAATAGAGTTGCTCGGCCAAAGACGCGCCGCCTCCAAAGGCGTTGGGCGTCCAAGAAATCCTGAAAATAATGGCGAAAATCGTGTCTGACCCAATTTTAGAAAAGATCGTACTCGGTATCACCGGCGGCATTGCCGCTTACAAATCCGCCGAACTGGTGCGCCTGCTGATCAAGCAGAACATCGAGGTTCAGGTGGTCATGACCGCCGCCGCCTGCCAGTTCATCACCCCCACCACCTTGCAAGCGCTTTCCGGCAAGCCCGTGCTGACGGATTTGTGGGCACCCGATCAGGGCAACGGCATGTCGCACATCAACCTGGCTCGCTGGGCAGATGCAATACTGATCGCCCCTGCCAGCGCCAACTTTATGGCCAAGCTGGTTCATGGCAGCGCCGACGACCTGCTGTCAACCTTGTGCCTGGCACGTGGCCAGTGCCCCCTGCTGGTGGCTCCGGCCATGAACGTGGAAATGTGGCAGAACCCGGCCACTCAGCGCAATGTGGCGCAATTGCAAGGCGATGGCATTGCCCTGCTGGGACCGGGCAGCGGTGACCAGGCTTGCGGGGAAACCGGGCCGGGCCGGATGCTGGAGCCAGCCGATCTGCTGGAAGAGTTGCAGGCCGCTCTTTCACCCAAACCCCTGGCAGGCAATAAGTTGCTGATAACCGTCGGCGCGACCTTTGAACCCCTGGATGCAGTGCGCGGCTTGACCAATCTTTCCAGCGGCAAAATGGGTATGGCGGTGGCGCGCGCGGCACGCGCCATGGGTGCCGAGGTGACACTGGTATGCGGCATCACCGCGGTACCGCCGCCACGCGGGGTGAAAACCTTGCATGCCCCCAGCGCTAACCAGATGTTGCAAACCGTGCTGGATCATATCCAGGAGCAGGATGTGTTTGTGTCAGTAGCGGCGGTGGCAGATTACGCCGTGGCAAACCCCGCCACACAAAAAATCAAGAAAAAGGCGGAAACCCTGACACTGGAGCTGCAACCCACCCAGGATATCCTGGCCACCGTGGCCACCCTGCCCAACGCCCCATTCTGCGTCGGCTTTGCTGCTGAAAGCGAGAATCTCCTGGCTTACGCCGAGGAAAAGCGCAAGCGCAAGCGCCTGCCTCTGCTGGCAGCCAACCTGATCCAGGATGGCTTTGGCGGCGATACCAACAAGCTGGTATTGCTGGATGACCGGGGATCACACCCCTTGCCTGCTGGCAGTAAAATTGAACTTGCGCACCTGCTTTTGCAACATGTCGCCACTATGCTGGCTTAATCCAACCAATCAAGGACTGCATCATGTCGCACACCCACACACTGCCGGTACAAGTCAAAATTCTTGACGAGAGACTGCGCAACCATTTACCGGCCTACGCTACCCCCGGATCCGCCGGTCTGGACCTGCGGGCTTGTATCGAACATGTCCTGACCCTGCGCCCCGGGGAAACCGAGCTGATCCCCACCGGCATGGCGATCCACCTCGATAATCCGGCCTACGCCGCAATGATCCTGCCCCGTTCCGGGCTGGGCCATAAACACGGGATTGTACTGGGGAACCTGGTCGGGTTGATTGACTCCGACTATCAAGGCCAATTGCTGGTCTCCTGCTGGAACCGTGGACATGAGTCTTTTATCCTCAACCCCATGGAGCGTATCGCCCAGTTGGTGATTGTGCCGGTAATGCAGGCGCAGTTTGAAGTGGTAGAGGAATTTGTTGCCAGCCACCGTGGTGAAGGCGGTTTTGGCAGTACGGGCAAACACTGATTCTTCTTGAAAGCTCAGCTGTTTTCATGGTATAAAGTCGGTTTTTCGGATTTCCTGAAACCTTTTCAGGAAATCATTATCTGGATTAGGAACCATATCATGGCTCGCAAATGTCAAGTAACCGGCAAAAAGCCGATGGTGGGAAACAATGTTTCTCACGCCAACAACAAGACCAAGCGCCGCTTCCTGCCCAACCTGCAAAATCGCCGGTTCTGGGTGGAGAGCGAAAACCGCTGGGTCAGCCTCCGTCTCACCAACGCTGCTCTGCGCACCATAGACAAGAACGGCATTGACGCCGTGCTTGCCGACCTGCGTGAACGTGGCGAACGCATCTAAGGGGACCCATCATGGCAAAAGGCAATCGCGAAAAAATCAAGCTGGAATCCACTGCTGGAACCGGCCATTTCTACACCACATCCAAGAACAAGCGCACCATGCCGGAAAAGATGGAGATCATGAAGTTTGACCCCGTCGCCCGCAAGCATGTGTCTTACAAGGAAACCAAGCTAAAGTAATTCGGCAGGTTACCTACAAAAAAGCCCGCACAATCGCGGGCTTTTTTATTTGAGCATGCGCACTTCGCGCTGCGGGAAAGGTACAGTAACCCCACCCGCGCGGAAACCTTCCCACAATTTGAGGTATATCTCCGACTGAAGGGATGCAAAACCCTCTTCCGGGTCGTTCACCCAGCAGGAAAGTTGCAAATCCACGCCGTTTTCGCCAAATCCGGCAACCAGCACCTTGGGCTCAGGCTCCTTTAATACACGCGCATGGCTCAGCGCCGCTTGGCGCACAATTTCCATGGCTTGCTCCAAAGGGCTGTCGTAGCTGATTTGCACCGGTATTTTGACCTGCATGCGGCGGTCGGAATAAGAGTGGTTAATCACCGTGGAGGTGATCAGGGTGTCATTGGGGATAACCACCTCGGTGCCATCCAGCTTGCGCAACACCAGGTAACGCGCGCGTAGCTGGTGGGCCACGCCGTAGTGCCCATCCACGGTCAGCACATCGCCCAAATGCAGTGAGTGATCGAGCAGAATAATGAAGCCGCTGATGTAATTACTAGCGATTTTCTGCAAGCCGAACCCCAGGCCCACGCCCAGCGCACCTCCGAAAACAGACAGGACTGTGATATCAAATCCCACCACCGATAATGCAGAAAGCACACCGATGAGAATCAGCGCAACACGTAACAACTTGGAAAGCACCACGCGCAGATTCATGTCCAACTGTTCGGTCTGCATCAACCGGTTTTCCAGCACACGGCCCGCCCACAGGGTCATGAGCAGGGTAATGACCGCTATCAGCACCGATTGTATCAACAGCAGTACAGAGAACTTGCGCTGGCCAACGCTAAAGCTAAGCTCATCCAGGAATGCCGTGACTTCTGGTAGCAGCCCAGTCAAATGCAGCGCCACCATGCCCCAGGTGAAACCGACAATAAAACCTTCTGTCGTTCGCAGCCAGCCGCTGGGGGCAAAAATATACCGCAAGGCATACACCGCCAGGCGAATGGCCGCCATGGCCATGAGAAGCGTCGCAGCCAGTCGCAATGTACTGGTGTGGTAACCGGCAGACCGCAGCACCGCCTGCCCGATATTGACCATGAACAACGCCAGCATGGGGAACAAGACACGGGCAATGCCTCCCATGCCCACCTTCCAGGATTCCGGAGTGTTTTTCAGGAGTCGGGTGAGCAAAAACCGGTTAAGCAACCAAGCCAAGGCGAGACTGAGCAGCAAGGCAGCCAGTTGCAGCAGCACGCCAACGCTTTGAAGGTCGGCCAGGATTTCCAGCCAGAATTCACGCATGCTCATACCAGGAAAAAGGTGGCCAAGCCCAGAAAGATAAAAAAGCCACCACTATCCGTGACAGCCGTGATTAACACACTGGAGCCCACGGCGGGGTCGCGCCCGAACCGGGTCATCATCAAGGGAATCAGTACACCCATCACGGCTGCCAGCAGCAAGTTAAGTGTCATGGCGCCAGTCATCACCCATGCCAGCTTGGCGTTGTGGTAGAGCAAATAGGCCACTATGCCCAACACCCCGCCCCACAACACACCGTTCAACAGACTGACGCCCACCTCCTTGTAGAAGAGGTTTTTCATGTTCTGCTGGCTGACTTGTCCCAGAGCCAGACCGCGCACAATCATAGTAATGGTCTGATTGCCCGAATTGCCCCCAATACCCGCCACGATGGGCATCAATGCTGCCAGCGCCACAATTTTCTCAATTGACCCTTCAAACAGGCCGATGACACGAGAGGCAATAAACGCCGTCACCAGATTGACTGCCAGCCATGTCCACCGGTTTTGCACCGACTTCCACACCGAGGAAAACAAATCTTCCTCCTCACGCAAACCGGCCAGAGAAAGCATTTCGCTTTCTGATTCCTCACGGATGAAGTCCATGACTTCGTCCACTGTCAGACGACCAATCAACTTGTGATTTTCATCCACTACCGGTGCCGTCACCAAGTTATACCGCTCGAAAGCCGACGCCGCTTCGCTGGCATCATCTTCTGGGTGAAACAGTACTGCTTCGTCTGCCATGACATCTGAAACCAGCGCTTCAGTTTCATTCACCAAAATCCGCTTGAGAGACAACACGCCGCGCAGCTTGTCATCGCGATTAACCACGAACAATTTGTCAGTCTGTTCCGGCAGTTTGCCCAGGCGTCGCAGATAGCGCAGCACCACCTCCAGGCTAATGTCATCCCGAATGGTCACAATGTCAAAGTCCATCAAGGCGCCCACACTGTCTTCCGGATAAGACAAAGCCGACTGCAAGCGTTCACGATTCTGGCTATCCAGGCTATCCAGCAGCTCCTGCAACACGTCTCGTGGCAGGTCAGGCGCCAGATCGGCAATTTCGTCAGTGTCCAGTTGTTCTGCAGCGGCCAGCAGTTCCTCGCTGTCCATGTCGGCGATCAGGCTTTGACGGACTGCATCCGATACTTCCAGCAGGATTTCGCCATCGCGCTCGGCTTTGACCAGATCCCAGACTTCCAAGCGCTGATCCAGCGGCAACGCTTCCAAAATATAAGCAACGTCAGCCGGATGGAGCTCATCCAGCTTTTTCCGCAATTCGGCCAAGTTCTGTTTATGAACGAGCGACTCCACCAAGTCATGCCGCGGCATATCCTGCTTGTGCACCAAACCTTCCACCAGCTTATGCTTGCTCAGCAGGTGTACCACCTGTTGCAGGCTGTCTTGAAGGCTTTCTTTTGACTGTTCAATATCGCTCATAGGACTACATTGTAAGAAAAAGCGAGCTCCTGCGTGCAATTTCACGCGCAATTTATGGATAGAATTCTGAGATGGATGAGAAACTCTATCTTTACGGTACATCAGGCTGCCATCTTTGCGAGGTGGCAGCGGAAATAGTACTTCCTGCAGCAATCAAATCCGGGGTGCCCCTTCATCAGATTGACATTGCTGGCAACCTTGATCTGGAAGCCCGGTATGAGACTTCTATTCCTGTTTTGCGGCTATATAACCGTGAACTACGCTGGCCGTTTGATGCAGAAATAGTAGAAAGCTTTCTAGCATTACGTGGATCTGGATCATAAAAAACTAAAGCCGGATTCGCTTTAAGGCGAAACCGGCTTTATTGAGCCTTAAGAAACCGCTTATGATCAGGAAGCGGATGCTTCTGTCACAGCTTCTGGACGATCCACCAGTTCAACCAAAGCCATGGGCGCATTATCACCTACACGGAAGCCACACTTCAGAATACGAAGATAGCCACCATTACGGCTGGCGTAGCGCGGACCCAGCTCATCAAACAGCTTGACCACAATTTCACGGTCACGCAGGCGGTCAAAGGCGATACGGCGGTTGGCCAGGGTTGCCTTCTTGCCCAGGGTAATCAAGGGCTCAGCAACCTTGCGTAACTCCTTGGCCTTGGGCAGGGTGGTTTTGATAACCTCATGACGCAACAGCGAGTTGGCCATGTTACGCAGCATCGCCTGACGATGGCTGCTGGTACGGTTTAATTTACGGTGACTAACGCGATGACGCATGATAATTCCCTCAGACTCGTTCCAGGTTGGCGGGCGGCCAGTTTTCCAGTTTCATACCCAAAGTCAGACCCTTGGAAGCCAACACATCCTTGATTTCATTCAGGGACTTGCGGCCAAGATTGGGGGCCTTGAGCAACTCATTCTCGCTACGTTGAATGAGATCACCGATGTAAAAAATATTCTCTGCTTTCAGGCAGTTGGCAGAACGAACCGTCAACTCCAGATCATCTACCGGACGTAACAGGATGGGGTCAATCTGGGGTGCACCGCGTCCACTGGTTTCCGCTTCGATAGGCGAACCTTCCAGATCCGCAAACACAGACAACTGACCTACCAGAATACGTGCTGCATCACGTATCGCCTGCTCCGGATCAACAGCACCGTTGGTCTCGACATCCATCACCAGTTTGTCCAGATCGGTACGCTGCTCAACACGCGCGCTATCAACATGGTAGCTTACCTTGCGGATAGGACTGAATGAAGCATCCAGCATGATGTAGCCCAGAGCACGGTCTTCATCCGTCGCTTTTTGACGTGCGGCAACCGGCTGATAACCACGACCCATTTCAACCTTGACTTCAAGGGTCAGTTTGCCACCCTTGGTCAGGTGGGCGATGACGTGATCCGGATTCACGATTTCAACATCATGACCGATCTCGAAATCAGCGGCAGTAACAGCACCCTCACTGTTCTTGCTGATACGCAGCACTGCATCCGTCTTGTTATGCAGTTTGAGTGCAACACCCTTGAGATTCAAAAGAATATCAACCACATCTTCTTGCACACCTTCCAGCGTGGAATACTCATGTACCACGCCGTCAATCTTTACCTCGGTGATAGCGTAGCCGGAAATGGAAGACAGCAGAACGCGACGAATGGCATTGCCAAGGGTGTAGCCGAAGCCACGCTCCATGGGTTCCAGGGTCACGCGTGCGCGGCATGGTGAAATCGTTTCGACTTCAACCACGCGCGGCTTCAGGTATTCATTGGGACTGCTTTGCATTGTGGATCCTTTAATTTGACAGATGTTGTCTACAAATTACTTGGAGTACAACTCAACCACCAGGCTTTCATTGATGGTTGATGGCAGTTCATCACGCTGCGGACGAGCCTTGAAAGTACCCTTGAGCGATTTAACATCCACCTCAAGCCACTCGGGGAAGCCGCGTTGCTCAGCCGCCTCGATTGCACCCTTGATGCGCAATTGCTGCTTGGCGCGCTCCGTCACCTCAACCACATCACCCGGACGTACTTGATAAGACGGGATATTGACGCGACGGCCATTCACCTTGATGCTGTTGTGGCGGACAATCTGGCGCGCCTCGGTACGGGATGAACCCAGACCCATGCGGTAAGCCACGTTATCTAGACGGCACTCCAGCAACTGCAGTAGATTCTCACCGGTAATACCTTTGCTGCGATCAGCATCGGCATAATAACCACGGAACTGGCCTTCCAGAACGCCATAAATACGGCGCAGCTTTTGCTTTTCACGCAGCTGGACACCATAGTCAGATAGCCTTTGGCTACGTTTCTGACCATGCTGGCCAGGAGGGAAGTTTCGCTTTTCAATTGCGCACTTGTCGGTGAAACACTTCTCACCCTTCAAAAACAGTTTCTCACCCTCACGGCGACACTGACGGCACTTGGGATCAAGATTTCTTGCCACGTTTAATCTCCTTGTTGTACGCCGTGCTTAGATACGACGCTTCTTGGGCGGACGGCAACCGTTATGCGGCACCGGCGTCACATCAGAAATGCTGGTAATTTTGAAGCCTACGGAATTGAGCGCACGCACGGCAGACTCACGGCCTGGGCCTGGGCCCTTGATGCGCACCTCCAGATTCTTCACACCACACTCTTGTGCAGCCTTGCCAGCAGCTTCGGCCGCCACCTGAGCAGCAAACGGGGTGCTCTTGCGAGAGCCCTTGAAGCCGGCGCCGCCAGAAGTCGCCCATGACAGGGCATTGCCTTGGCGATCAGTGATGGTGATGATTGTGTTGTTGAAGGAAGCATGAACATGCGCAATACCTTCAGCAATGTTCTTCTTGACCTTCTTGCGCACTCTTACATTGGTAGCTTTAGCCATTTCAATATCCCTTACTTGCTAGCCTTGATGGGCTTGACCGGACCCTTGCGGGTACGTGCATTGGTCTTGGTGCGCTGGCCGCGAACCGGCAGACCGCGGCGATGACGTACACCACGATAGCAGCCCAAGTCCATCAGGCGCTTGATGTTCATGGAAACTTCACGGCGCAAGTCACCTTCCACCTTGATCTTGGCGACCTCATCGCGCAACTTCTCGATTTCACCATCGCTCAGATCCTTGATCTTTGCGGAAATCGAAACACCCGCTGCCTCGCAAATCTTTTGCGCGGTGGTGCGGCCGATACCGTAAATCGCGGTCAACGCGATTTCAGCATGTTTATGGTTGGGGATGTTTACCCCTGCAATCCGGGCCATGTTTTACTCCAAAAATGGCAAATTCGAAAAAGCCGAAGATTTTATCAGCTCAACCTCGTTCCATCAACCCTGACGTTGCTTGTGACGCGGGTCAGAGCAAATGATGCGCACTACACCATGGCGACGGATCACCTTGCAGTTGCGGCACAACACTTTTACAGAAGGACGTACTTTCATCTCACACCTCGTTTCTATCCAAACTACTTCGCGCGGAAAATAATGCGCGCGCGCGTCAGGTCATACGGCGTCATTTCAACAGTGACCTTATCCCCTGGCAGGATACGAATATAGTGCATCCGCATCTTCCCGGAGATGTAGCCTAACACCACATGTCCGTTTTCCAACTTGACACGAAAGGTCGCATTAGGAAGGTTCTCCAGAACCTCCCCCTGCATTTCTATCGTATCTTCCTTCGCCATCTCAGCTTCCCAGCCTTAGCGCGACAAACCACCAGTCCCGCCTTTGAAATTTGCTTTCTTGAGCAAACTTTCGTATTGGTGGGACATCATGTAAGCCTGCACCTGCGCCATGAAATCCATGGTCACAACAACAATAATCAGCAAACTGGTACCGCCAAAATAGAACGGTACGTTGTATTTGACGATCAAAAATTCCGGCAACAAACAAACTGCAGTGATATAAACCGCGCCCACCAACGTCAACCGCCCCATAATGCGGTCTATGTACCGTGCCGTCTGTTCACCCGGGCGTATGCCAGGAACAAACGCGCCACTTTTCTTCAGGTTTTCCGCCGTCTCTTTAGGGTTGAACACCAACGCCGTGTAGAAGAAACAGAAAAACACAATAGCCAGCGTGTAAAGCGTTACATAAAGTGGCTGCCCTGGCGACAAAGCAGCGCCGATATCCTTCAGCCAGTACATACGCTCACTGCTACCAAACCACCCTGCCAGGGTGGCAGGGAACAAAATAATGCTGGAAGCAAAAATAGGGGGGATAACACCCGCCATGTTCAGCTTCAATGGCAAATGCGAGCTTTGCCCACCATACAACTTGTTACCCACTTGGCGCTTGGCATAATTCACCGTGATCTTGCGCTGACCACGCTCCACAAACACCACAAAAGCTGTCACCAACACCGCCGCCACAAACAGGAACAGCACCATGGGAATGGAAAACGCCCCTGTACGCGCCAGCTCCAGCGTGCCACCAATAGCGCGTGGCAGACCCGCCACAATACCGGCGAAAATGATGATCGAAATCCCGTTGCCAATACCGCGCTCGGTAATCTGCTCACCCAGCCACATCAGGAACATGGTGCCCGTCACCAAAGTGACCACGGCCGTAAGCCTGAACAGCAAACCCGGTTCCAGAACCAGCCCTTGTTGCGCCTCAAGCGCAATAGCAATGCCTAGCGCCTGGAATGTGGCCAACACCACGGTTCCATAACGCGTGTACTGCGTAATCTTGCGGCGGCCGCTCTCGCCTTCCTTCTTCAACTGCTCCATCTGCGGCGACACCACTGTCAGCAACTGCATAATGATGGAGGCCGAAATATACGGCATGATCCCCAGGGCGAACACGGTAAAGCGGGAAAGCGCCCCACCGGAGAACATGTTAAACATGCCCAGAATGCCGCCACCCTGACGTTCAAAAAGCTTAGCCAGCACCACAGGATCAATCCCCGGCACCGGGATATGCGCGCCCAGGCGGTAAACAATCAGTGCGCCGACAAGGAAGAGCAGGCGCGCCTTGAGCTCCTGCATCTTGCCTACCGAACCAAGAAAAGTGTTTTCGTTTGCCAAGGACTTACTCTGCAACCTTGCCGCCAGCCGCTTCAATTGCAGCGCGCGCACCCTTGGTCAGCAACAGCCCCTGCACGGTCACCTTGCGGGTCACTTCACCAGCCAGTATCACTTTTGCGGTCTTGGCAGTGGCAGGCACCAGATTCGCCTGCTTCAACACCAGAATATCCACGGTATCCGCATCTACCGCGTTCAGGGATGCAGTACGCACTTCGGCTGTATCACCCCTGGTCGGAGAAACGAAACCACGCTTGGGCAGACGACGTTGCAAAGGCATTTGGCCGCCTTCAAAACCCACTTTATGGAAGCCGCCCGCACGAGACTTCTGACCTTTGTGTCCACGACCTGCGGTTTTGCCGAGCCCGGAACCGATACCACGGCCCACACGACGCTTGGCGTGCTTGGCACCTTCGGCCGGCTTGATTGTATTCAGCTTCATTTAACCCTCCACCTTCAGCAGGTAGTTGACCTTGTTGATCATGCCACGCACAGCCGGCGTGTCTTGCACTTCAACCGTATGATTCAAACGGCGCAACCCCAGACCGCGTACGCACGCACGATGCGATTCAATGCGGCCAATCACGCTCTTGACCAGAGTCACCTTGACGGTGGCCGATGCTTTTTTAGCTTTTGCCATAATCAACCCCTGATTTCTTCCACAGTCTTGCCACGCTTGGCAGCCACTTCAGACGGTGCATTCATGGCTTGCAGGCCGTTCAGCGTGGCGCGCACCACGTTGTAAGGATTGGTGGAGCCTATGCACTTTGCCAGCACATTGGTCACACCCATCACTTCAAAAATTGCGCGCATCGCGCCGCCGGCGATAATCCCGGTACCTTCCGATGCCGGCTGCATGAACACCTTGGCTGCGCCATGTTTGCCCACCACAGCATGATGCAGGGTGCCGTTATTCAAACTGACCTTGACCAGGTTACGACGGGCTTCATCCATTGCCTTTTGCACGGCTACCGGCACTTCACGCGCCTTGCCTTTGCCCATGCCAACTGCACCATCACCATCACCCACCACGGTGAGTGCGGCGAAACTCATGATACGGCCACCCTTGACCACTTTGGTTACGCGATTGACCGTAATCATCTTTTCGCGCATGCCATCGGTCTGCTGTTCGATTTCTACTTTTGCCATCATTAACCTCGTCTGTTAGAAGGTCAGGCCGTTCTCGCGGGCCGCCTCGGCCAGCGCCTTGACGCGGCCGTGATACCTGAAACCGGAGCGGTCAAAAGCCACCCGGGTAATACCCGCAGCCTTTGCCTTTTCAGCGATGCGCTTGCCAATAATGGCAGCAGCCGCCGCATTCCCACCATGCTTGATCGTAGTGCGCACATCCTTTTCCAGGGTAGAAGCGCTCACCAGCACCTTATCACCAGTCTCCGCAATAATTTGCGCATAGATATGGCTGTTGGTGCGGTGCACGCTCAGTCGCGTCACCTTCTGTTCAGCGATTCGAGCGCGGATTTTGCGCGCGCGACGCTGACGTGCTTCAGCTATTTTCATGGCTTAACCTTTACTTCTTCTTGGTTTCTTTGATAGCCACAACTTCGTCGACATAACGCACACCCTTGCCCTTATAAGGCTCAGGACTGCGATAGGCACGAACCTGCGCGGCCACCTGGCCAACAACCTGCTTGTCGGCTCCCTTGATAACAATTTCCGTCTGACTCGGCGTTTCCACAGTCACGCCCGCAGGCATCTTGTGGTTAACCGGGTGAGAGTAACCCAGATCAAGATTCAGGGTTGTTCCCTGCGCTTGAGCTTTGTAACCCACTCCCACCAGTGTCAGCTTACGGGTAAACCCTTCAGACACGCCGCGCACCATGTTGGCCACAAGGGCACGCACAGTACCTGACATTGCCTTGGAGTGCTGACTGTCATTGGCAGCGGCAAAAGTGATTGCATCACCCTCACGCACCACATTGACAGCGCCACACAACGCTTGGCTGAGCTTGCCCATGGGGCCACTCACCGAAATTGCATTTGCAGTGATGGCCACATCCACCTTGGCGGGGATGGCGACCGGATTTTTAGCTACGCGTGACATGTTTCACCTCGATTACGCCACGACGCACAGCACTTCGCCGCCGATACCGGCTGCGCGCGCTTTGCGGTCTGTCATCACACCCTGGGAGGTAGAAACAATCGCAACCCCCAGACCATTCATTACAACGGGAATCTTGTCGGACCCACGATAGACTCGCAGGCCGGGACTGCTTACCCGCTCAATCTTTTCAATCACCGGACGACCAGCGTAGTACTTGAGGTCAATCTCAAGCTCTGGCTTACCGGAATTTTGCTGCACATTGAAACCATCAATGTAGCCCTCGTCTTGCAGCACTCGCGCAATCGCATTTTTCAGCTTGGAGGCCGGCATGCAAACGCGGGGCTTATTTACCATCTGGGCATTGCGGATACGGGTCAGCATATCGGCAATCGGATCATGCATACTCATTTTGTTTCCTCCGTTACCAGCTGGCCTTGACCACGCCCGGCACTTCACCGCGCATCATCAGATCACGCAGCTTGCCACGCGCAATACCAAATTTACTGAAAACACCACGCGGACGACCGGTCAATGCGCAGCGATTACGCTGACGCACAGGACTGGCGTTACGCGGCAACGCCTGAAGCTTGGCGCGGGCGGCAAAACGCTCTTCAGCGCTTGCGTTCACGTTATTGATAACTGCCATCAGCTCGGCACGCTTGGCCGCATACTTTTTAACGGTATCGCGACGCTTTTGCTCACGTTCAATCATGCACAACTTAGCCATTACATTAGCTCCTGAACGGAAAACTAAATGCGGCAAGCAGAGCGCGTGCCTCATCATCCGTTTTCGCGGTAGTGGTAATCGTGATGTTCATGCCACGCAGGGCATCCACCTTGTCATAATCAATTTCCGGGAAAATGATTTGCTCTTTAACACCCATGTTGTAATTCCCGCGGCCATCAAAAGATTTGCCGGAAATGCCACGGAAGTCACGGATACGGGGAATCGCCACAGTGATCAGGCGATCCAGGAATTCGTACATGCGATCCTGGCGCAAAGTCACTTTGCAACCCACCGGATAATTGTCACGAATCTTGAACCCTGCGATGGATTTGCGCGACAAGGTGACTACCGGCTTCTGACCGGCAATTTTCTGCATATCACCCACCGCGTTGTCCATCACCTTCTTGTCTGCAACCGCTTCGCCCACACCCATATTCAGGGTGATCTTTTCAATGCGCGGCACCTGCATGACCGATTCGTAGCCGAACTGCTCTGTCAGCTTCTTGACTACGGTGTCCTTGTAAAACTGTTTTAGCCTAGCCATGAATCACCCCTTACGCATCCACAACTTCACCACTGGACTTGAACACCCGCACCTTGCGATTGTCATCCAGCGTCTTGAAGCCAACACGGTCCGCCTTCTGCGTCGCACGGTTAAACAACGCAACGTTAGAGATATGAATTGACATTTCCTTGTCAACAATACCCCCGGCAACACCCTTCATTGGGTTGGGGCGGGTATGGCGCTTGACCATATTGATACCCTCAACCACCACACGGCCAGTATCCAGCACCTTCAGCACCGCACCGCGCTTACCCTTGTCCTTCCCTGTGATGACAACAACCTCGTCACCTTTGCGTATCTTATTCATCGCACTTTCCTTACAGAACTTCAGGCGCCAGGGAAACGATCTTCATGAAGCGCTCACTGCGCAATTCACGGGTAACCGGGCCAAAAATACGGGTGCCAATCGGCTCAAGCTTGTTGTTCAACAACACAGCAGCATTGCTGTCAAACTTGACCAGAGAGCCATCCGGACGACGCACACCCTTGGTGGTACGAACCACCACAGCACTGTACACATCACCCTTCTTAACACGACCACGCGGCGCAGCATCCTTGATGCTGACCTTGATCACGTCGCCTATGCCTGCATAGCGACGCTTCGAGCCACCCAACACCTTGATGCACTGAACTTCACGCGCACCAGTGTTATCGGCAACCTCCAAACGGGATTGCATCTGTATCATGAAAATATCTCCAACTTAATCCGTCAAAACTCGGCTGACTGCGGGTTGCGCATGCAGCCGATGCGGTCAGTATTGGGGCGCCAGCTTTGCGGGGCGCCAACTAAAGCATGGAATTATAGCTTGCCCCAATCAATGGGTCAAGTCATTAAACCACCTGAGCCTTCTCGACAACCTTGGTTACACGCCATGTCTTGGTACGTGACAGCGGACGCGTTTCCTCAATCTGCACCAAGTCACCCTGATTGCATTCGTTGTTTTCGTCGTGCGCATGAAACTTGTTGGAACGACGAATCACCTTGCCATAAAGCGGATGCTTGACGCTACGCTCCACCAGCACAGTTACTGTTTTGTCCATCTTGTCGCTGACCACACGACCAATAACACTACGGACAACTTTTTCGGTTTTCTTGGCTTCAGCCATGTTCACTCCCATTACGCTTGCCT
>WBZT01000610.1_pt1 | contig 28461 bp, 24 predicted proteins | sample 5204241 | NCBI WGS metagenome assembly WBZT01 (sample SAMN12344358, study PRJNA552823) | activated sludge metagenome | biome: Activated sludge suspended growth; feature: Nitrification reactor; material: Wastewater; isolation source: activated sludge from nitrification reactor of wastewater... | reverse complement strand
CCGGCGATCCCTCCGGCGATCCCGAAGGCGATCCCGAAGGCGATCCCTCCGGCGATCCCTCCGGCGATCCCTCCGGCGATCCCTCCGGCGATCCCGAAGGCGATCCCTCCGGCGATCCCGAAGGCGATCCCTCCGGCGATCCCTCCGGCGATCCCTACGGCGATCCCTACGGCGATCCCTCCGGCGATCCCTACGGCGATCCCTGCGGCGATCCCTCTGGCGATTCCTACGGCCGCCTGGTACGCCGCAGCCACGGCGATCGCGGCGAAGTCCGGTTGCCACCCTGCAGCGCCTGTGGCCAGGCTTTCGTCAATTCCCGCGGCGTAGAGCAGGATCCGTCCGCCGGCGCTGATCACGAACGCATACGGAAGCGCGTGCAGCAGCAGGCCGACGGCGACGAGCAGACGCCGCCAAAGGCTCGGCAACTGCTGGAGCGCTTCCGCAAAGCCTTTCGGACGCCGGTAGAGCAGCGCCAGCCACCACAGCGCCGCGCGATGATCGTGCCAGCGCAGCGCGGCCAGATCGCGCGTTTCGCCGGCCGAAGGGCTCATCGGCCGGGAAGCTCGACGGTCTGCACGTCGATCGCCGACAGCGGGTGGTCGCGCGGCAACAGCGTCGCGAACGGCGCGCGCGATTGAACGAGCAGAACGAGCCGGCGGCTTTCCATCAGGTGGTAGCGCAGTGCCGAGAAGAAATCGACCCCGTACTGCGGCCGGCGCGCGGCGAGGTCGAAGTGCTCGATCGCCAGCCACGACTTCGCGCGTCCAGCGATCTGCCGGTCGAACTCCGCGAGGTCTTCGGGCTCTGCCGGTACCGGCACCGGCGTGCCGTTGAGCGCCGCGAGGATCTCGCCGATCAGCCCGCGCCGCGGCACGGTGCTGCCTCTCTCGAGGTCGACGACGGCGAGCCTGCGCCGCTCGGCCGCGAGATCGGCGGCCAGTTGCACGATCAGCGGCCGCCAGCGAACGCCTGCCCCGCCAACGACGAGGTTGACCGACTTCCCCCGCGACAGGCTGCGCCGCAGCTCGCTGCGCGCTCGCAACCACGCCGGAGCATCGGTGCCGAGTTCGGCGTCCGCCCATTGCAGCAGTTTTTCCCACTGCGCAGCGTCACCGTCGTCTTGCAGTTCGACGTGGAGCGGTTCGCCGGCGACGATCTCATCCGGCAGCGGGCACGCGACACGCACGAGCGGCAACACGTGGCCTTCGACAAAATTCGGGTCGCGCGCGATCGCCCGCTGCATTTCGTGCCGGCAATAGGCGCTTGCCAAGTACTCGGGCGAGAGGACGAGCAGGCTCTTCGCCGCACCGTCCTGCGCCGCGTCCATCTGCCCGACGACCGTCCTGCCGGCGACGAAGCGCTCGCTATCGACGACGAGCTCGACGCCGCCGGCGCGCAGCACCGGCAGCAGGCGGTCGTGTACCCACTCGCGCTGCGCGTGGCAGTAGCTCACGAAAACTCCGTCACCCGCCATTGCTTCTCCCGTGTTTCGACCCCCGATGTTCTTCGCTGCCTTTCCGCGGCAAACAGGCATTCCATGACCAGCGACGCAACACTCCGGCCGTGTACCGGCGACGCTCCCTGCCGAGTCAGAATACTCCGGCTCGAAGCGGTAGCTACCCTGACCGAAATATACCGCGACTTATGGACTTAATCGCTGCCGTCGCTCGCCTGGCTGTTTGGCGCAGAAGCACCCGTTGCGACGGCAGGCTGCGCCTTCGCGACGATCCGCGCCTGCTGCCGCTGCGTTTCGATGCGGGCGTCGCCCTTCTTTTCCTGTTCGGCCGCCAAAGCGAGTTGCCGGTCGCAGTCTGCCCCGGAACAGAGCCTGCGGATGCGTGCGCGCACTTCTTCGGCTTCGCTCGCGAACTCCTTGCGCATGCGGTCGAAAAACGCATCCCGTTCCTCGACCGAAGCGAACTGCGCCGGAACCAGCGTGATCGTGATCTGTGGTTCGTATTCGCCAGTGGCTCCACTCGCCGCGTCGACGACGATGCCGATGATCCCGCCGAAGAGAATGTTGCCGAAGGTCATCTTCTGGAACTTGGCGCCGACGACTCCGCTCGAGTCGAGGAATCCCTCCTTCGTGCAGCGCACGCGGATGTCGCCGTGTCCCTTGCTCAGCATCAAGGTGCCAGGCGTCGGATTGATCATGCCCATGATCTCGCCGCCGCGGCTGAAGACACAGGCAGCGCCGCCTGGTTCGGTGATCAGCGTCACGTTCTGCGACGAGCCGGTGGTGATCGTCGCACAGCCTGCAAGCATTGCCGGCAGCGCGCAGCAGACAGCAGTCCGGAATTTCGGCATGGTGCAGTTCCTAGCGCGCCGGCGCGAGCGTTGGCGCTGGCGGGGCCGGAGTCACGGGTGGGGCAGAGCCGGCCGGTGCCGATCGCCGCAGGAGGTCCGGGCTGGTGATGATTTCCTTGGCCGAGATCGCGAACAGGTCGTACAGCGCCTTGTGCGCGAGCTTGTTGATTTCCTCTCCGGGTGCCGTATTGATCATGTAGGACGGTCCCTCGACCGCTCCCGAAAGATAGGTCTTTTCCCAGCGTGGCTTGCCCTGTTCGTCGAGCACCTTCACCTCGACGGTCGCGCTCACCGTCGGCGTGATGGCGAAGCCGACGTTCTTCAACTGGTTGTACTCGTAGGAGAAGGATACGACGCGCGGCGCAACGATCACGGCATAGGCGGTCGGGTCGCGGATTTCGGTGGAAAGTTCGGCGCCACCCATGAAGGCATCGGCGAAGGCACTCTTCGCCGTCTCGCGAGCGATCTGGCCGAGCGGCATGGTCAGCGTCGTCGCTGAACCGGTAAAACTGGTCGGATTTCCCGTGAAGACCTGCGCGTCGGCCTCCGGCGTCGTCTTCAGCAGCGCCTTGCCGTCGGCGGTTTCGCTGGCGGGGCGTCGCGCGGCGCTGGTGTACGCGGGGTTGTAGGCGGCGTTGAAACTGCATCCGGCGACTGCCGCAGCGGCAAGCAGCGCGCCGCCCAGCAGTCTGCCCGACGGTGCAAGAATCGGCCGTTCATCGTTCGATACCGGCCAGAAGTTCCGCAGCAGCACTTTCATCTTCGTCTCCCCGATCATGATGACTTATGAATCGTAGTGCAGCAAAAACCTTCCCATGTTGACGGGTATCAATGTCCGTGAATGCGGGGCTTCCCGGCGCGCGCGCGCCGTCCGCCACGAGCACGCACCGGAGGGTTTTCTTCACCTCGCGAACGTCCGCTGCCGGTCTTCCCCGCAGCGGTGCCAGCAGTCGCGTTCAGGGAGACCGGGTCTCGATGTGCTCGATCAGCAACTGTGGTGTCTGCACCCCGTTGAAGTCGTTGATCGCCAGCCGGTAAGCCGCCCGGATGCGGTTGCCTGGCGCCTCGGGGAAGTGGAACTGGATGGCGTCGACTACCTGCGCATCCTTGCGCAGACGCAGCTTGAGGTGCTTGTCCTTGAGAATCCGCTGGCTCTCGACGATGAACTCGTCCTGAAAGACCGGCGCCGGAAAGCCCTGTCCCCAGACTTCGGCTTCCAGCATTCGCGCCGTGGCAATCGAGCAATAGGCCGCTTCGAGACCGCCGTCGGTCTCCAGCGTGCGCGTGCGGTCCGCTGGTGCCAGCAACTCGTCGGCGACCTGCGCGAACAGTTCGCGGAAGCGCGGAAAGTCGCTTTCGCACAGGGTCACACCGGCCGCCATGGCGTGTCCGCCGAAACGCAGCAGCATGCCGGGGGCGCGCCTGGACAGCAGATCGAGCGCGTCGCGCAGATGCAAACCCGGAATCGACCGGCCCGATCCCTTGATTTCACCGCCCTCGCTGCGGGCAAACGCGAACACCGGGCGGTGCAGCCTTTCCTTGATGCGCGCCGCGACGATGCCGATCACGCCCTGGTGCCAGTCGGCGTCGAAGAGCGATACCGCCGCTGCGTTGTCGCCGTCGAGAGCCAGGTTGGCCAACTGGCATTGCGCCTGTTCCTGCATCCCCGATTCGATCTCGCGGCGTTCGCGATTGAGCGCGTCGAGCTGTTGCGCCAAGTTCATCGCGCGTCCCTCGTCGTCGGCGAGCAGGCATTCGATTCCCAGGGACATGTCCGTCAGGCGACCGGCGGCATTGAGGCGCGGGCCGATCGTGAAACCGAGATCGAAGCTCGATGCCTGCGCCGGATTGCGTCCGGCAGCGCGGAAGAGCGCCTGCATGCCGGGGTTGAGTTGTCCCTGACGGATTCGCCGCAGGCCCTGGCTGACCAGCACGCGGTTGTTGTGGTCGAGCCTGACGACATCGGCGACGGTACCGAGCGCGACCAGGTCGAGCAGCGTGGCGAGTCGCGGTTCACCGCGTCCGCTGCCGGCGAACCAGTTGCGCACGCGCAGTTCGGCGCGCAGCGCGAGCATCACATAGAACATGACGCCGACTCCGGCCAGACACTTGCTCGGGAAGTCGCAGCCGGGGAGGTTCGGGTTGACGATGCAGTCGGCGGCCGGCAGCTCGTCTCCCGGCAGATGGTGGTCGGTGATCAGCGTGGCGATGCCGAGCTGTCTCGCACGGGCAACACCTTCGACGCTGGCGATGCCGTTGTCGACGGTGACGATCAGCTCCGGTCGCTTCTGTGCGGCCAGTTCGACGACGTCGGGCGAGAGGCCGTAGCCGGAAGTGAAGCGGTTCGGCACCAGATAATCGACTGTGGCGCCGAAGGAACGCAAGGTGCGAATGCCGAGCGCGCAGGCAGTGGCGCCGTCGCAGTCGTAGTCGGCGACGATGACGATCTTCCGTTGCTCGGCGATGGCATCGGCCAGCAGAACTGCCGCTTCGGCAGCGTGCGTCAGGCGGGCCGGCGGCAGCAGCGACTGGAATTCGTAGTCGAGTTCGCTGCGCGCAACGATTCCGCGCGCAGCGTAGATGCGTGCCAGCAAGGGGTGCAGGCCTTGCTGTTCGAGCTGCCACTGCACGCGTGGCGACACGGCGCGGCGGCGCAACTGGGTCAAGACTCGCCCCTGGCCAACGCCTGCGCGGTGGCCGCCAGTGGGCGTGGTCGCTGCCACCAACGCCACTGCTCGCGGCGGCCGCTTTCCCAGGCGAGTGTGGCGTACGCGGTCGATGCCGCGAGCCGCAGGTGCCTTATCCTGCCACCGGCGAGCGCCTTCTGCAGCGGTGCGAACCAGCGCGCTTCGAGCTCGAGCAACTGCTGCCGGTAGGCACCGCCGTCCTCGTAGTGCACCGTCGCCTGCAGCGCATCGAGCACGAGCAAGTGGCTTCGGCCGGGTGTGGCGCGGGCGAGCAGGGCTGTGGCGTCGTCCGCCAGTCGATGCACCGGCAGCCCGCAGGCGTGGCCCAGCCCGCGCGCCAGCGGGTCGTTGCTCCAGACGCCGGCGAAGTCCTGCGCACGGCACTCCGGCAGAACGCCGCCACCCCACAGCCACAGGCTGTTGATTGTCGAGCGCCCTTCCGCCTCGCGCCTTTCATTGGCCGGGTGCCGGTGCAGAACCATCTGCGCTTCGTTGAGCAGTCGTCGCAGCCAGCGCAAGTCCGGCGTTTCCGGCAATTGCCGGTCGACGCTGCGGCCGGTGACGGCGGAACGCGGCAGAACGTCGAAGCGGCCGAGTACGGTGTCGCGGGAAAGCTGCAGATACCAGCGATCGGGTGCGGTCACGTGGAAGGTGCCGAGGTCGGAGAAGCAGCGGTTGAGCTCGTCGACGATCCACAGTGCTTCGGCGAGTTCGATTTCCAGGCTGCCACCGTCGGCAAGGATCAGGCGTTCCTGGTGCAGGCGCAGATGCACCGGATCGGCGCACAACCAGCAGGCGTCGGCGACGGCCGGACCGGTTTCCTCGCCGAGGACACGAAGCGCAGCGTACGCGGGATTTTCGCCGAGGTCGAAAACGTCACAGAGTGTCGCCTCGTACGATTGCGGCGGACGCCGGGTCATCCGGCTGCGCGCGATCAGGGTGTTCAGGCCGTCGCAGACGAGTGCGTCGAGGCTTTCATGGTCTTCCGGTTCGGGCCAGATCAGTTCGGGAACGACCAGCGTGAGTTGCATGGCGATTGCTGGGGCGGGATTCGCCGCGGCGATTGTTGGGATTGTTGGACTTCCGCGTTGCGGAATGCGGAAGCGAGACCGGAGGTGAGGAAAACCGTCGTGCCTTGCATCGATGGGCGGGTGGGAACGAGTCCTGGCGGGACGCCGGTCGAAGCGGAACGTGCCGCGCGAGTCCGCTGCCGGCTCTCCACGCTACGCGAACAGTGTACCATAGCGCCTTTGCCGTTTCGGCGGCGCGCATCTGCTCCCTGAATTGACTTCCCGTCGCTGATGGCCCTGCCCTACGAGTTGCTGATCGGCCTGCGCTATACGCGCGCCAAGAAGCACAACCACTTCATTTCGTTCATCTCGCTGATTTCGATGTTCGGCATCGCCCTTGGCGTGGCCGCGCTGATCGTCGTGCTGTCGGTGATGAACGGCTTTCAGACCGAGCTGCGCGCGCGCATTCTCGCCGTCGTCTCGCACGTCGAGATTTCCGGCGCTGGCGGCGAGATGGTCGGCTGGGAGCGGGTCGCCCTGCAGGCCGCCGGGCAGCCGCAGGTGGTCGCTGCCGCTCCCTTCGTGCAGGCGCAGGGGATGTTGGCCTACGGCCCGGCGGTACGCGGTGCGCTGGTGCGCGGCATCCTGCCGGATCTCGAAGACCGGGTCGCCGATTTTCGACCGCACATGAAGAGCGGCCAGCTCGACGCCCTGCAGCCGGACAGCTTCCACATCATCCTCGGCTCGGAACTGGCGCATGCACTCGGCGTCTCCGTCGGCGACCGGGTGACGCTGATCGCACCGCAGGGAGTGGTGACGCCGGCCGGTGTGGTGCCGCGGCTGAAGACCTTTCTGGTCGTCGGACTGTTCGAGGTCGGCATGTACGAATACGACAGCGGCCTGGCGCTGATCCACATGGCCGACGCGCAGCGCCTGTACCGCATGGACGATCGCGTTTCCGGCGTGCGCCTGAAGCTCGACGACCTCTTCATGGCGCCGCGCGTGGCCCGGCTGCTGGCCGGCAGGCTCGACGTCAATGCCTTCATCAGCGACTGGACGCGCAGCCACGCCAATTTCTTCCGGGCCGTCCAGATCGAAAAGAACATGATGTTCATCATCCTCTCGCTGATCGTTGCCGTGGCGGCGTTCAACATCGTTTCGACGCTGGTCATGGCGGTGACCGACAAGCAGTCGGACATCGCCATCCTGCGCACGCTCGGCGCCAGTCCGGCGAGCGTCATGGCAGTGTTCATCGTGCAGGGCGCGCTGATCGGATTCATCGGCCTCGGTCTCGGCGTCGTCGGGGGTGTCGCGCTGGCGCTCAACATCGACGTCGTCGTCCCTTTCATCGAGCGCGTGCTCGGGACACAGTTTCTCGCCAAGGAGGTCTATTACATTTCCAGTCTGCCCTCCGAACTGCAGTGGGGTGACGTGACGACGATCACCGGCGTTGCGTTCGTGCTTGCGCTGGTGGCGACGATCTACCCGAGCTGGCGTGCGGCGCGCGTCAACCCGGCGGCGGCGCTGCGCTATGAGTGAGCCGGTACTGGCCTGCCAGGGCCTGCGTAAGATCTACCGACAGGGGGACAGCGAGGTTCCGGTACTGCTCGGCGTCGATCTTGAAATCGGGGTTGCCGAGCGTGTCGCCATCGTCGGCGCGTCGGGGTCGGGCAAGAGCACGCTGCTGCACCTGCTCGGAGGTCTCGATGCGGCCACGGACGGACAGGTGCAGTTGCTCGGGCACGACCTGAATCGGATCGATGACGCCCGTCGTGGCGCACTGCGCAATCGTCACCTGGGTTTCGTCTACCAATTTCATCATTTGTTGGCGGAGTTCACGGCGCTCGAGAACGTCGCCATGCCTCTGTACATCCGGCGCATGCCGAAGGCCGACGCCGAAGCGCGCGCTGCGGCCGTGCTGGGCGAGGTGGGACTCGGTCACCGCCTGCGGCATACCCCGGCGGAATTGTCCGGCGGCGAACGGCAGCGCGCGGCAATCGCCCGCGCGCTGGTGACGGAGCCCGCCTGCGTGCTGGCGGACGAGCCGACCGGCAATCTCGATCGGCAAACCGCTGCCAGCGTTTTCGCGCTGATGCTGGAGCTCAATCGTTCGCGACAGACGAGCTTCGTCGTCGTGACCCACGATCCGGAGCTGGCCGCGCGTGCCGGGCGCATCCTGACACTGCGCGACGGACGCCTGGAATCCGCCCGTCCGTGAACTCGCCGGCGCCCGGATCAAGTTCCGCTGCCGGCTGCCGATAAATACCCGTTTGATCATCTGGAGGTCGCTACCGTGAAGATTCTGTTTGCCCCGGCGATTGCGGTGCTCAAGCGCGCGAGCTACACGAAGAAATTCGCGATCATGGGTGCTTTGGCGCTGGTGGCGAGCGCCGTCCTGGTACTCAATCTCTACCAGAGCCTGCATCGGGTGATCGACCACTCGCAGCGCGAACTCGCCGGCATCGAAGTGGTCAAGCCGATCGCGCGTGCCGTGCAGCATCTGCAGATCCATCGCGGGCTCTCGTCGGGCGTGCTCAACGGCAACGAGGGGATGCGGGACCAGCGTTTGGCCAAACAACACGATGTTCGCTCAGCCCTGCAGGGCGTCGAGGCAAAGTTGTCGCCGGAACTGGCCGCGAGTCCCGTCTGGAAAAAAGTGATCGAGACCTGGGCCCTGATCGAGAATGAGGGACTCGATCTCATCCAGCGCGAGAATTTCCTGTTGCACAGTCGTTTGATCGAAGAACTTCTGGCGTTCCAGTCCGTGGTCGGCGACGAATACGCGCTGACCAACGACCCCGACATCGACTCGAGCTACCTGATTCAAACGGCGATCGACAAGTCGCCGCAGGCGATCGAGCGGATGGGCCAGTTGCGCGCGCTGGGCACCGGCGTACTGACCAAAAAGCAGCCACTGACGTTGTCGCAGCAGGTGGAAATCACGGTCCTGCTGGTCGGCTTGAATTCCGCGGTCGATTCCTTGCGGAGAAATCTCGAGCAGACCTCGCGCTACAGTCCGGGCCTGCAGTCGGTGCTCGCCGCCTCGATCGACGACATGAGCCAGGCTGCAGCAAAGGTCAGTGCGCTGGTCAATCAGGACATCCTTTCCGGAACCTACGCGACGGCTCCCGCGGCCTACTTCGCGCTGACGACTGCTTCACTGGAAAAGGGCTACAAGGAGATGTTCGAGACGCTGTTCCCGTCGCTCGAACGGCTTCTGCATGGGCGGATCGACCGTGCGCAGCGCGCGCTGCATTTCAGCATCGGGGTGTCGGTGCTGATTCTCCTGCTCTATGCCTATGTTTCGGTGGGCCTGTACTACGCCACCATCGACAGCATCGATCGCCTGGCCGAAGATGCGCGCACGATTGCCACCGGCGATCTCAAGGTGCAGGTCGATCTCGATACCCGCGACGAGCTGAACTCGTCGGTGACAGCCTGAACGGCATGGTGAGCGAATTCCGCGGGCTGATCCGGAACGTAAGCATTGGTGCGAGCGAAGTGCTCGACGCGACCAAGAAGCTTGCCGGATCGGCCGCGCACGTGAAGCGAGGCAGCGAGCAGCAGCGCGCTGCGGCGTCGGACATGGCGATCGCCATCGGCGAGATGCGCTCGCGAATCGAACAATTGTCGGGCAGCGCCGACGACGCCAACCGGATTTCCAGCCGGGCGGGCGAGCTGTCGGCTGATGGCAGTCGGGTCGTCGGCAGCGTCGTCCGCGAGATCGAGCAGATTGCCGAGGTGGTCAATCAGTCGGCAACGATCATCGGCGAGCTGGGAGCGAGTTCCGAACGGATCTCGGCGATCGTCAACGTGATCAAGGAAATCGCCGACCAGACCAATCTGTTGGCACTCAACGCGGCGATCGAGGCAGCGCGCGCCGGCGAATCGGGTCGCGGTTTCGCAGTGGTCGCCGACGAAGTGCGCAAGCTGGCCGAGCGTACCGCCCGCTCGACACAGGAGATCTCGACGATGATCACGGCCATCCAGAGCGGCACGCACGATGCCGTGGCGAGCATGGACCAGGGGGTCAACCGGGTTGCCGAGGGCGTTGCGCTGGCCACTCGGGCCGGTGAATCGATCCGCGAAATCGGGGAAAATGCGCGCCAGGTAGTCGCCAAGGTAGCAGACATCTCGGCTGCGCTGCGCGAGCAGAGCACCGCCAGTACGGAAATTGCCCAGAATGTCGACCGGGTGGCTCGCATGGCCGAGGAAAACCACGCTGCGGTGGCGGGAAATGCTGCAACCGCCGCTCAGCTCGAAAGCCTTTCGGAGAGCCTCGAAAGCACGGTGCGCCGTTTCCGATTGAGCTGACCGGGTTCCCGCGACGGTGACGGGCGCCGGGTACAGGACGCGGAAGCCGCAGCGAAATCTGCTCTGACAGGCCATGCGCGGCAACATTCTTGCCTTTGCCATCGGTATTGGTCTGCTCCAGTTGCAGGAGAGCTTGCCGGCGCAGCCGCTGGTCCTCAGCCTTTCGCCCGTTGCCCTGTTGCTCTTCTGGTTTGCGCGTCGCCGGCAGTTGCCAGCTCGGCTTGCCTGCGCCATGCTCGGCTTCGCCTGGGCCGCGCTGCTCGCCGAGCAGCGCCTCCTCGATAGTCTGCCGTCGGAATGGGAGGGGCGCGACGTGCAGGCGGTCGGCGTCGTTGCCGCGCTACCGCACGCTTTCGAGCGCGGCGAACGCTTCGAGTTCGCCGTCGAGTCGGTCGAAACGCCGGGCGCCCGCTTGCCCGAACGGATGATGCTTTCCTGGTATCGTGGGTCGCAGGACGACGAGTGGCGCGACGGACTGGCAGTTCGCGCGGCTGAGCGCTGGCGATTCACGCTTCGCCCGAAGCGGCCACACGGCAACGCCAACGAGCACGGATTCGACTACGAGGCGTGGTTGTTCGAGCGCGGCCTGCGGGCTACCGCCTACGTGCGCCCGCATGCCGTCGCCGAGCGCCTCGACGACTTCGTCGTGCAGCCCGCTTACGTCGTCGAGCGCTGGCGTGACCGGATTCGCGCTTCGTTTTTCACCATTTTGCCCGACGCGCCCTACGTGGGCATTCTGGCTGCGCTGGCAATCGGCGACGAGCAGGCGATTCCCTCGGATCAATGGCGCCTGTTCCGGATGACCGGCGTGACCCATCTGATGTCGATCTCCGGCCTGCACGTTACCATGGTCGCCGCCTTGTTCGCCGGTCTGGTGGGCTGGCTCTGGCGGCGCAGCGAACGCCTAGTCCTCTTCCTGCCGACGCCGAAGGCGGCGATCGCGGCCGGGTGGTTGGCGGCTTTCGTCTACTCGCTGCTCGCCGGCTTTGCCGTTCCGGCGCAGCGAACGGTGTACATGCTGACAGTGGTCGCCCTGTCTCTTTGGTCGGAGCGAAATCTGGGCCCCAGCCGCAGTCTGCTGCTCGCCCTGCTGGCGGTTCTGCTGCTCGATCCGTGGGCAGTCCTGGCGCCCGGTTTCTGGCTTTCCTTCGCCGCCGTGGGCCTGCTCTTTTTCGTCGGCACCGGGCGCGTCGGTGGCGCCCGCGGCTGGCGTGCGGCGCTCGCCGGCTGGGGGACGACACAGTGGGCGGTGACGATCGGCACCCTGCCGCTGTTGCTGTTGATGTTTCAGCAGTTTTCCCTGGTCTCGCCGGCAGCCAACGCCGTTGCGGTGCCGCTCGTCAGCTTCGTGATCGCGCCGCTGGCGCTGGTCTTCTCGGTCATTCCCTGGCCCCTGCTGCTGCATCTGGATCACTGGCTGCTCTCCGGCCTGATGGCCTTTCTCGAATGGCTGGCAGTCTGGCCGGTGTGGGAGCAGGCGGCGCCGCCGCTGGCGGCGACACTCGTGGCTCTGCTCGGCGTTCCCTTTCTGCTCCTGCCGAGAGGATTTCCCGGACGCTGGGCCGGTCTCTGCCTGCTGCTGCCGATGCTGCTCTGGCCGGCGCCGCGACCGCCAGCCGGCGAGGCCTGGGTCGACGTGCTCGACGTCGGCCAGGGGCTCGCGGTCGTCGTCCGCACCGCCGAACACAACCTGCTCTACGACACGGGACCCTTGTACAGCGCCGAATCGGACGCCGGCCAGCGCATCGTCGTTCCCTACCTGCGCGCTGCTGGAGTCCGCCAGGTCGATACGCTGATCGTCACTCACAGCGACAAGGATCACTCGGGTGGCGTGGTCGCCGTGCAGGAAGCGCTGCCGATCACGCGCACGCTTTCCTCGCTTCCCGAACTCGCGGGCGAACACTGTGTCGCCGGACAGGAGTGGGAGTGGGATGGTGTCCGCTTCGCGATTCTGCATCCGCTCGCCGATGCCTATCAGCACCGGATTGTCAAGACCAACAACATGAGCTGCGTGCTGCGCATCGAAAATGCCTTCGGCGGCGTCCTGCTCACCTCGGACATCGAAGCGCGTGACGAGCGTTCCCTGCTGGCGGCGTCTGCGGCCCGACTGCCCAGCGATGTGCTGCTGGTGCCGCATCATGGCAGCGCCACTTCCTCGACCACCGCCTTCCTCGCCGCCGTTGCGCCGCGCGAGGCGGTCATCCCGGTGGGTTACCGCAACCGCTATCGGCACCCTCGCCCGGACGTCGTCGAACGCTATGCCGGCAGCCGCGTGTGGCGGACCGATCGGGATGGTGCGGTACGCATCGCGCTCACCAGCGGGATCCCGCTATCCGCGTATCGAAACGAGTATCGGCGGTACTGGCACGGACGGTGAAAGGACTGCCTTTCTCTGGTGCTGTCAAGCAGCAGGCGGTCAGTTGCCGGCGCTGACCGGCAGAGGACATTGGCTGCTTGCACGCATCTGCCACGCCTGTCGATAGTGTCCGGCATTGGCCTCGATCCAGGCGAGCGCGCGACGATCGCGCTCGTCGCTGGGAAAGCATTCGACGTAGGCGGCGATCGTCGCAACCTGTTCGCGCAGGAAGGCGGTTTCCGCCAGATCCGGGAGCGCGAGGTTTTCGCCAGCGTCGGCAAAGGAGGAGTTGTCCGGGGCATTCATGGCTGTCTCCCACCGTGGATGGCGCGGATGGCATTGCTCGCCAGGATCGTCCGACAGGCGCCCTGACAAGCTCCTGTTGCATGCCGCTTCCGTCGCAAGTCCGCCGTCGATCGGCGCAAAGACCCTGACAAGCAAAATTAGAAGCGACCTTAAATACAATGGCCAACATCATGTCACGTCGCAATATTTTCCATCCATTCCGGGAGCTGTCGTCAAGCTCGTGGAACATTCGGGGCACGCCTTGCCCACGGACCGATGCGAATTTGCCACAACTGTGACCGGCTGGCGCGGTGGAGGCGAAGCGGTCAAGGTCGGGCCAATCGATCGTGAGAGACACATTCCCCGGCGCGCGTGGAGTCGACGACCTGTGGACATTGCTGTCGAAAATCCGTCAAACTGGCGGGGATGACGGCGAGATTCCTTGGTGGCGGTTAGCATGGAAATTGCTTTCCGTTGACGAATGTTTTCGACAGATACAGGAGAGTGCAATGAACCAGCGGGACAGGCAACAGTCGGGCTTTACCCTCGTCGAGATTGCCATCGTACTTGTCATCATCGGCCTGCTGCTGGGCGGGGTGCTGAAGGGGCAGGAAATGATCAACAGTGCCAAGGTGAAGAACATGGTCAATGACTTCCGCACCGTCTCCAGCCTGGTCTATGCCTATCAGGATCGCTTCAAGGCCTTGCCAGGCGACCAGACGCAGGCGCAACTGACGCAGGCGTTGGGTGCACCTGCCGCCAACGCCGCGTGCGCGCCGGTTGGCGCCAATTCGAGCTGCAATCCGAACAACGGACGCATCGACGGCTACTGGAACGACGGCGCAGCCACCGGTACCGGCACCCTGACCAGCGAAGCTTCGGTTTTCTGGAGCCACGTTCGTCTGGCCAATCTGGCTACGGGCACGACCGTGATCAACGACGTCAATTACCGGCCGCGCAATGCCGACGGTGGCTTCCTCGGGGTCGAGAGCGGCATCAGTCCTGCCGGTGCGGCGACGCCGATGATTGCGGGGATGCGAGGCTCGTTCTTTGTCTGCTCGACCGGCATTCTCGGTCGCTACGTGAGGCAGATCGACATCGCGATGGACGACGGCAATACCTCTGCCGGTTCGGTGCAAGCGATCCCGACGACCGCGGCCCGTGGCACGGCGCCGACGGCAACCGCGAACATCAACGATGGCACGACCTATACCGTCTGCGCTGCCTATTGAGTCAAGGCGCGCGCACCATTAGGCGGCGCCGGGCAGCAGCCGATGCCGGTTCGCCGCGGCGGGCCGGAGTCGGCTTCTGTTATACTCACCGCATGATGGGCGCCGCAACCGCATGAGCCAGATTCCGCCGTCGCCGAAAGCGCTCGAGCTTGCCCGACAGGTACTGCACATCGAGGCGGATGCGGTGCGCCTCCTGGCCGATCGCATCGATGGGGATTTTCTGCGGGCGCTGCGCTTGATCCTCAATTGCCACGGTCGCGTGATTGTCAGCGGCATGGGCAAGTCCGGCCACGTCGGGCGCAAGATCGCGTCCACCCTGGCCAGCACTGGCACTCCTGCGTATTTCGTTCATCCCGCCGAAGCCAGTCACGGTGACCTCGGGATGATCACCCGCGACGACGTCCTGATCGCCATTTCCAACTCGGGCGAGAGCGCCGAATTGTTGACCATCGTGCCGATCGTCAAGCGTCAGGGGGCGAAGCTGATCAGCATGACTGGAAACGCGCTTTCCTCGCTGGCAATTCTGGCGGACGTGCACCTCGACGCGGCAGTCGAACAGGAAGCGTGCCCGCTCAATCTCGCGCCGACGGCCAGTACGACCGCCGCCCTCGCTCTCGGCGACGCGCTGGCGGTGGCCCTGCTCGACTCACGCGGTTTCGGGCCGGAGGACTTCGCCCGTTCACATCCCGGTGGCTCGCTTGGTCGTCGCCTGCTGACGCATGTGCGCGACGTCATGCGGGTCGGGCCGGCCGTTCCGCAGGTTGCCCCCGCGACCAGCCTGCCCGCTGCGATTCTCGAAATGTCGCGGGGCGGCATCGGCATGACTGCGGTGGTCAGTGCGGAGGGGCGGGTGATTGGCGTCGTTACCGACGGCGACCTGCGCCGAGCCTTCGCCAGGGACCTAGATCTGCGCACCATTTCGGTAAGCGACATCATGGGCCGCAACCCGCGCTCGATCGGGCCGGACCAACTCGCGGTCGAAGCGGTCGAGATGATGGAGCAGCACAGGATCAACCAATTGCCGGTCGTCGACGCGGCCGGCCAGTTGATCGGTGCGCTCAACATGCACGATCTGTTCCGGGCCAAGGTGATTTGATGGCGGGGTCTGGCGACCAGCACGACGCGCGCGCGCGTGCCAGCCGGCTGCGGGTGATGGCATTCGACGTGGACGGCGTGCTGACCGACGGTTCGCTCTTCTACACCGACGAGGGGATCGAGCTGAAGGCCTTCCACACGCTCGACGGGCATGGTCTGAAGATGCTGCAGAAGGCAGGAATCGTCGTCGCCATCATTACCGGGCGGCGTGCCCGCTGCGTCGAGTTGCGGGCACACAATCTCGGTATCCAACATCTCTATCAGGGGGTTGGAGACAAGCTCGCGGTAATGACCGCGTTCCTTTCCGGCCTTGGCGTCGGCGCGGAGGCTGCCGGTTACATGGGCGACGACGTGCTCGACCTGCCGGTAATGGCTGCCTGCGGCTTTTCCGCGACGCCGGGCGACGGCCACCCACTGGTGCAGAATCACGCTGCGCTCACCACGGTTCGCGATGGCGGGCGCGGTGCCGTGCGCGAAGTCTGCGAGTTCATTCTCGATGCACGCGGTGAGCTGGCCGCTGCCTTGGCGCCGTACCTGCCGGCGGCCGAGCGATGAGACGCTGGAGCGGTGCCCTGTTGCCGCTGAGCATCCTGCTCGTTCTGCTTGCCTTGACTGCCTGGTTGCGCTACGCCACCGAGTTCCCGGAAGAACGTAGCGACGGCAAGAATCGTCACGACCCGGACTACATCGTCACCCAGGTATCGGGTCGCAAGCTGGATGCGACGGGAAAGCTGCTGTACACGCTGGTGGCCGAGGAGATTCGCCATTATCCTGATGACGATACCGCCGATCTGCTGGAGCCGGCGCTGGTCTATCTTTCGCCAACGAGACCTCCGCTCAGCATGCGCGCGGTGCACGGACACGCCAACTCGGGTGGTCAGCAGGTGGATTTGTGGGACCGGGTCGAGCTTCGGCGCTCGGCGAGTGCAAGCGACGCCGAACTGATCGCCCGAATGAACGAACTGACTGTCCTCACCGACGAGGAACGAGCGTTCACCAAGAGCATGGTGTTGATCACCCAAGGCAAGTCGTGGGTGCAAGGGGTCGGCCTGCAGGTCGATCACAAGTTGCAGACTTATCTGCTCGAATCCCAGGTCACCGGGGAAATCGAGAGCCATTTCGCCAGGGAGAAGCCACCGAGATGATGATTGCCCGTTGCTGTGTCGCGCTGGCCAGCTTCCTTGTTCTCGTCGTGTCGCTGTCGGCGCACGCCGAGCGAGCAGATCGCGAAAAGCCCATCCACCTCGAGGGAGATCGCCTGAGCATCGACGACATCGAGAAGGTGCAGATTCTCGAAGGCAATGCGATTCTTACCCAGGGCACCATGGAGTTGCGCACCAGTCGGCTGGTGGTCACCCAGGACGCCGACGGTTTCCGGACGGCGGTGGCCACCGGTGGTGCCAACGGGCTCGCCCATTTTCGGCAGAAGCGCGAGGGTGTAGACGAATTCACCGAAGGGGAAGCCGAGCGCATCGAATACGACGCACGCAGCGAAATCACGCAATTTTTCGTCCGCGCCTGGGTGCGCAGCGGCCTCGACGAGGTGAAGGGTGCCTATATTTCCTATGATGCAGTGAACGAAAAGTACCTGGTCACCACCGCAGCAGGCGCGAACAAGAGCGCCACCGGTGCCGGGCAGGCACGCGTCCGTGCGATCATCCAGCCCAAGAACAAGAGCGACGAACCCGCCGAGCGCAAGGGCGAACCCCTGGCGCTCAAACCGGCGGCGAAACTGACTCCGCGATCTGACGAGTAAAACGGGCTTTCGGCACCAATTCGCGGGGAATTCATCGTTGTTTGGCACTATCATGTCGCCGGGTTTGCCGGCCATCGACTGGCGCGGAGCAACGAAAATCGTCTTTTCCGTGTCAGGGAAATAGGAATAATGCATTTAAAACAGTGCTTAAGAGAAATTGTGCGGCGCAACAAAAAACCCTTGACAAGCCCTCTCGAAAGTCTATAATGCAGCCCATGGTGCAGTGCAACAAAAGATCGCGGCGCCAAGTGGCGTGGCGATCGGCACCTTAGCCATTGCAAATATCGTTTTCCACTTTTACGAGGAGATAGACCATGTTCAACACCCCCGAACAATTCGCCGCCGCCAACAAGGCTTCCGTCGATGCCATGCTGACACTTGCCAATACCGCTCTGGCGAGTGCCGAGCGCATTGCCGCCCTCAATCTGAACACCGCCCGCTCGATGCTCGAGGACGGCGTTGCCAATGCCAAGGCCATGCTCGGCGCGAAAGACGCGCAGGAATTCTTCTCCGTGCAGGCTTCCATTGCGCAGCCCAGCCTCGAAAAGGCCGTTGCCTATTCGCGCAGTGTGTATGAAATCTCCGCCCAGTCCAAGGAAGAGATCTCGAAACTGATCGAAGCGCAGTTTGCCGACTTCCAGAAGCAGGTTCTCGCATTGCTCGAAAAGGCCACGAAGAATGCTCCGGCGGGCTCGGACGTCGCTGTATCCGCCGTCAAGTCGGCGATCGCGGCTGCCACTTCGGCTTTTGACAGCATGAACAAGGCTGCCAAGCAGGTCGCCGACATTGCCGAGACCAACGTCGCCGCAGCGACCAATGCCACGGTCAAGGCGGTCAGCGCCACTGCCGCCGCTGCCAAGAAGTAGTAGATCCGCTTGAACGTTCAGGCCAGTCCAGCGGTCCGGAATGAGGCAGAGGATGTGCCGGCAGGGTGCCGGCAGATCTCGTCAAGCTGCTGACACGCGGATTTCGGTGAAACGGCCCATTTGATCCAGAGCCCGCCGGGGCAGAGCGGTTGCGTGCAGGCTTGCACGCTCCCTCATGCATCCGGCGGCTGTTATTTGATTCCATTCACGGAGATATGCATGAGCACCATCGACCTCGAAAAACTCGCCCAGAGCCAGAAAGCCAACGCCCAAGTGATGATGACCCTGGTGCGGACGGCGTTCCACGGTCTCGAACAATTGTCGGCTCTGAACCTCGCCGTCAGTCGCGAAATGTTCAACAGCACCGCCAGCGGTGCCCAGCAGTTGTTGGCGGGAGTCAAGGATCCCAAGGAACTGGGCAATGTTGCCGGCTCGCTGGCTCGTCCGAACGTCGACAAGCTGATGGAGTACTCGCGCAACCTGTACGATCTGGCGGCCAACATGCAGCGCGAGATCACCACGGTGATGGAAGGCCAGTACAGCAACCTCCGGCACGAAGCTGCCGGTCTGATCGAGAAAGCTGGCAGTGTCAGCCCCATCTCCGGTGACGCTTTCGGCGCCGCGATGAAGCAGATGATGACCGCTTCGAGCACGGCTTTCGAGAACATTTCGCAGATGGCCAAACAAATCACCGACATCGTGGACACCAATGTCAAGGCTGCTTCCGATGCGACCGCACAGGCGGCCGCTGTCCTGACTCCGAAGAAGTGATTCGCGCCGCCGGCGTTCTCCCGGCAAGCCCCGGCATTGACCGGGGTTTTTTTGTTTACGTGGTGGCGATTACTGCCGCCATTGCCAGGTGATGGCGCGGCGCTCGATCTCCTGCCGGATCGCCGTCATCGCGGCATCGACGAGCAGCGCATCGCCTTCGACGCCAAGCTCGAGATATCGCCGTTGCCCGTCCTCCGACATCGACGGCAGGCTGAACAGCCGGAGCGTCGGGAAATCGGCGACGATTCGCTCCATGAGATCGAGCAAGGCGCTCTCGTAGGCGTTCACTCCGGTCAGCAGAAACGCTTTTTCCACTGGCGGTCGGCACGGAAACAGCCCGGCATAGAAGGTGTCGAGCACCCATTCGGCCATCGGGTGGGCCATTTGTGGAAAACCGGGCAGGAAGTGGTGGTCACGCACGCGAAATCCGGGAATCCGGTTGAACGGATTCGGGATGATTTCCACGCCACGCGGAAAGGTACCGAGCAGCAAGCGCACATCGGTGGTGTCGGCGCCAAAGCGGGCGCGGATCTCGCGCTCGGCATCGGGATGCAGCACCAGGTCGACGTCGAGCGCCGCTGCTGCCGCCTGCCGCGTATGATCGTCGGGAGTGTTGCCGATACCGCCGAAGCTGAAGACCACGTCGCCCGCGGCAAGGCTGCGCCGCAGCGTCGCCGCGATGCGCGCGCGCTCATCGCCGAGGTATTCGACCCATGCCAGGCGCAGGCCGCGTGTGCCAAGCAGCTCGGCCATTCTGGCAAAGTGCCGGTCGTTGCGTTTGCCGGACAGGATTTCGTCGCCGATGATGATCGCGCCGAAGTTCATTTCAGCTCCTTGCCTATTGTCGGGATTCCGACGATCGTGACCACGGCCCCTTGCCGCAAGTGCCGCAGGGCCTCCAGGCCCAGATGGATATATGCCAGCGCCGCCAGCGTCGGCGTCAGCAGGCCGAGCAAGGGGACATGCGTCAGCAGCGCGAGGGTAATGCCCAAAAGCAGCATTGGCAAGCTGTGCCGGCGACGCAGCAGCCGCCACTCGTCGTCGCTTGCGTGTGCGGCGAGTGCGTCGTAGGCAAAGGTGCGGCGAGTCAGCCAGGCCATCCAGAAAATCGGCAGCAGCAGCGCCAGGCCGGGGACCAGCCAGAGCGGCAGCGTCAGCAGCCAGCCGAGCGAGAACAACAGCACTCCGCTGACTCCGTTCCATGCCGCGCCGGCGACGCTGTCCCTGCCGAGCTGCGCCAGTTCCGGGTAATCGCTGGCGGCGACGAGCGCGAGCAGTTGCGGCATCACGAAAATCGCTGCCAGCAACATCGCCGTGACGAAGGCGGCAGCGAGAATCAGCAGCCAGCCGCCGATTGCCGCTGCCATCTTGGCCAGCCAGATCGCTCCCCATGCCGCCAGCCAGCTCAGCGGTGGCTGCTCGACCAGTGTGCCGATCAGCCAATCGAGCAGGCAAACGGCGAGCCCGATCCAGAGCAGCAGCGCCGCCACTGCCGGCCACAGCAGCAACAGCCAGACGCGCCCTCGGGCAAGCGTCTTCGCGCTCCGCAGAAGTGCCAGCGCGACCTCGTTCATAGCAGCTCTCCCCGGCCGATCACTCGTTTACATTGCCTCCCACATCTTCTGCAAGCGCTTGCTCGAAACCGGCACCGGCGTGCGCAGTTCCTGCGCGAACAACTGGACACGCAATTCCTCGAGCAGCCAACGGAACTGGTCCAGCTGCCCATCGCTGACCCCCTGTTTGGCGAGTACGCTGGCGCGCCGCTGGTGGTTGGTCGCCAGCGGCGCCAGTTCGGCGAGCAGGCGCGCATCGCGCGCGGATCCCTGGATCCCGCCCACTTTCAATTTGTCCAGGCGCAGCGAGACCGCCTTCAGGTAGCGCGGGTAGTGTTGCAGACGTTCGAACGGGGTCTCGACGATGAAGCGTTTGCCGAGCAGGCGGTTCATCTGACCCTCGATGTCGTGCAGTGCGTCTCCGTACACCTTGCAGGTCGGCAGCTTCTTCCGCAGCGTCTGCCAGTCGCCGAGAATCTGTCCGACCAGGCGACAGATATCCTGCGCCAGCAGGGTCAGGCGCGGCCTGGCGTCCAGACAGCGTGCCCGAAAGCTTGCGGCATCGGTCGGCCAGGGTTCGGCCAGACAGGCACGTGCGCAACTCAGCTCGAGCAATTGCTGTCGCAGCTCGTCGCGCGTGCCGAGCGACATGTACTGCAGGGCCATCTGGTCGAGCCCCGGCAAGTTCCTTTCGAGAAACTTGAGTTGTTCCCGGAACTGCAGCATGAAAAGGCGCAGCAAGCCCGAGCGGTGTGCGTGTTGCGCCTCCAGCGGCGAGTCGAAGACACGCAGCGCAACACTGTCGCCGTGGTCGACCAGCGCAGCATGGCCAAACAGCCGCTGTCCGTCGCCCACGCCGACTTCGATTCGCTCTGGCAGTTCGCCGCAGGTCCAGTCACGCATTCCCGAATGCTCGCCAGGCGCTTCGTGCAACTCGGAGAACTCCTGCTTCGCCTGGCGCCCCCAAGCAGCGCGTAGTTCGCCGAGCTTGCGGCTCATCCCGAGTTGTCGGCCATTTTCGTCGAGCAGACGGAAATTGAACGACAGGTGTGGCGGGAGCGCGTCGGCGCGGAAAGCGTCGGGGGTGATCTCCCAGCCGCGTGCGTTGAGTCCGCGCGATTGCACGATGAAGGCGATCAGAGCCGTGACCAGCGGCTGTTCCGACGGCGGCACGCGGGCAACGAAGTCGGCGGCAAAGTCGGGGACCGGCACCAGCTTCGCGCGCAGCCGTTGCGGCAGCGTCTTCACCAGTTGCACCACCTTTTCCTTGAGCAAACCCGGCACCAGCCACTCGCAACGCGCGGCCGAAATCTGGTTGAGTTGCGCCAGCGGCACGGTCAGCGTCACGCCGTCGCGCGGACTGCCCGGCTCGAAGTGATACGCCAGCTCATAATCGACGCCGCCGAGTCGCAGCCGATGCGGGAACGCCTCGCTGGTCACCCCGGCTGCCTCGTGCCGCATCAGGTCGGTACGCTGCAGGTAGAGCAGTTGTGGCTTCTCGCGCTCGGCTTCGCGCCGCCATTTGTCGAAGCTCGCGCCGCTGTAGATTCCTTCGGGAACGATCCGGTCGTAGAAGGCGAAGATCAGCTCGTCGTCGACCAGCACGTCGGGCCGGCGGGACTTGTGTTCGAGCGTTTCGATGTCGAACATCAACTGCTGGTTGTGCGTGTGGAAGCTCCAGCGCCGAGCGAATTCCTCGCTCACCTCGCCGCCGACCAAAGCCTGGCGAAGAAAGATCTCGCGCGCGGCCTGTGGATTCAGCGGCCCGAAGTTCACCCGCCGGCGCGGCTCGACGACGAGGCCATGCAGCGTGATGCGCTCGACGGCGATCGCCTGCATCGCCGACTTTTCCCAGTGCGGGTCGAACCAGCTGCGCTTGAGCAGGTGCGCACCGACTGCTTCCAGCCATTGCGGTTCGATGCGCGCGACGCAGCGCGCAAACAGGCGCGTCGTTTCGCTGATTTCGCCGGCGACGATCCACTTGCCGGCCTTCTTCTGCAGCGGCGAACCCGGATGGATGAGGAACCTGATGCCGCGCGCGCCCAGGTAGTGTGCCGACTCTTCCGACTTGCAGCCGAGATTGCCGAGCAGGCCGGCGAGGAGTGTGCGATGCACCGCGTCGTAAGTCGCCGGCAACTGGTTTTCCAGCCAACGGTGCTCGGCCGCCAGTGCGTGCAACTGGCCGTGGATGTCACGCCACTCGCGCATGCGCAGCGCGGAAAGGAAGTTCTCGTGGCAGGACTCGACCAGCTTGCGTTGCGACTTGCGGTGCTCGATCTCTCCCTGGTACCACTCCCAGAGCCTGAGCCAGAAGAGAAACTCCGAGCGTTCGTCGGCGAACCTGCGATGCGCAGCGTCGGCACTGCCTTGCCGTTCCTGCGGCCGTTCGCGTGGATCCTGCACGGAGAGTGCGGCGGTGATCACCAGAACTTCGCGCAGGCAGCCCTCGTCGCGCGCGGCGACGATCATCCGGCCGAGGCGAGGGTCGAGCGGCATCTTCGCCAGTTCCCTCCCGGTCGCCGTCAACGCGTGCTCACTGGTCAGCGCGCCGAGTTCGCGCAGCAACTGGTAGCCGTCACTGATCGCCTTGCGCGGCGGCGCTTCGAGAAAGGGAAAATCCTCGATGTCGCCGAGGCGCAGCGCCTTCATGCGCAGGATCACGCCTGCCAGCGAAGAACGCAGGATTTCCGGGTCGGCATAGGTCGGGCGAAGTGCGAAATCCTGTTCGTCGTAGAGACGGATGCAGACGCCCGCGGCCACCCGGCCGCAGCGCCCGGAACGCTGGTTGGCCGCAGCCTGAGCGATCTTCTCGATCTGCAGTTGCTCGACCTTGTTGCGGTACGAGTAGCGCTTGACGCGAGCCAGACCCGAATCGATGACGTAGCGGATTCCCGGCACGGTCAGCGATGTCTCGGCGACGTTCGTCGCCAGCACGATTCGCCGGCCGACATGCGGCCTGAAGATCCGGTATTGCTCCTCCGCTGAAAGTCGGGCAAACAGCGGCAGAATCTCGGTGTGCGGCGGGTGGTGCTTGCGCAGCACCTCGGCGGCTTCGCGGATCTCGCGCTCGCCGGGCAGAAAGACCAGGACGTCGCCCGGCCCGAGGCGATCGAGTTCGTCGCAGGCGTCGGCGATCGCGGCGTAGAGATCGCGCTCGTCGTCGTCGGCAGCGGTGTCGTCCTGCCGCAACGGACGATAACGTACTTCGACCGGATACAGGCGACCCGAAACCTCGATCACCGGTGCCTGCGCGAAATGCCGTGAAAAGCGTTCGGCGTCGATCGTTGCCGAGGTGACGATCAGCTTCAGGTCGCTTCGCTTCGCCAGCAACTGCTTGAGGTAGCCGAGGAGGAAGTCGATGTTGAGGCTGCGCTCGTGCGCTTCGTCGATGATCAGGGTGTCATACTGTTCGAGCCACGGATCGCTCTGGGTCTCGGCGAGCAGGATGCCATCCGTCATCAACTTGATGAAGGCGTCGGGTGAGGTCCGGTCGTTGAAGCGGATCTTGTAGCCGACCAGGCCGCCGGACTCGCTCTGCAGTTCCTGCGCGATGCGTGCCGCGGTTGCTCGTGCGGCGATCCGGCGGGGCTGGGTATGGCCGATCAGGCCGGCGATGCCGCGGCCGATTTCGAGGCAGATCTTGGGGATCTGCGTCGTCTTGCCGGAGCCGGTTTCACCGCAGACGATCACCACCCGATGTTCGGCGATCAGTGCGGCGATTTCTTCGCGGCGCGCATTGATCGGCAGATCGTCGGCGAACTGCAGTCGAGGCAGGCGGGCGCGGCGGGCGTCGACCGCCGCCCGCGATTTTTCGTGCAGGCGGTCGGCCTCCGCCTGCAAGGCGTCCCGCTGCGCTCCGAAGAGGTGCCGGAGATCGCGCGTCAGCGAGCGCAAGCGACGTCGGTCGACCGCGAGGCAGTCGGCGAAGGAGTGATCTGAGCTGCGCGGGGCGGCTAAGGAGGTGGTTCTGGGGATCATTGGCGAGGAAATCTGCACTGCAGGAATCAGGCTGGTCCAGCTCCGCGCGGAAGCCGATTTGGCGCGGCGCCATTCTACACCCGTGCCTCAATTTCCCCGTCCAGCATCACCCGCCAGCTTTGGCGCCTGCGCCCGTCCAGTCTCGTGACGACGGCCGTTCCTGGCTTTCGCTATTACCTCACCTGTCTGGGCCTCTCTACCATCGCCGTCCCTTGTCGAATCACTGAACAATCCATCGTCCCGGCACTCGCTCACGCTACCTCGTAGCAATATCTGTTCAGGAAATCTAACGACCTGAGTTATAAGACGATAACGCCGATCACATTTGTCAATGCAAGAGTCTTCGCCTGTCGGTTACGGTCTGATCCTAGGGGCGAAATCCGGCACGGACTGGAAGGCTGAAGTCAGAACAAGAACATGAAGTTAGCCGCCGTTTTTTCGGCGATGCCACAGGATGGTGCCCATGTATTTCTAGCAAACACGCTTATTGCGTGCGGAATCAAAAGCCTGGCCGGGATAGACATTGTTCGCGAATGGGTTGTAGTGTTCGCACAAGGCAAGAGGAGATCATGAAGTAACTTAACCTGACGGTACCCGATCGCTTGAGTCACCCGTCGGCCTTTCGGGTGCGGAATTTGGGGACGGACAGGTGGGCAACTCGCTTGGCATGGCCGCAGCATCAAAGCGGCAACCGACGCCATCGCTTTCCCATCAGACGACCTACAGCCACACCCTGAAGCTGCGCATAAGGGGTCACTTAACCGAAGTTCCAGTCCGGTACTGCGGATATCGTTCATCAGGAGGCTGACGGTGATCAGGGGAAGGTTAATCATGATGGCCGTGGTAGTGGGCTGCTTGAGTTCCGGCTGTTCGTTCGGACCAGAGGCAAACCTGTTTGGCGGCGGACGGGTGACTACTGCTTCGGCGGATCAGATGTTTGACTCAGGATTTGAGGCGTTTGACGATGAAAAGCTCTTTTACCTGTTAGCCCGGGACAGCAGGGTAGATTACCAGGCTGCTAATGACGCCCAGAAAATCCGAATCCTCGACAAGGCATTCATGGAGGCCGATGGCGAATTCTGCCCAAGCACTCCGAACCAGCCGTGCAACTTGCCAATCCGTTGCAATCAGATCCTTGATCGCCTGATTGCAGCATCCAATCAGAGATGTAATCTCTACATGAGTTCATCCTTTCCTTATCCTTCAATTCAAGATTGGATTTGCAACTGCTTCGGGTTGCGCGCCGCGGCTTTCGGCGCGCGAAATTTGGTGGCAGCACCTTTATCATTGGAGGATTACGTGTCTCACCCATTTTGTGGCAATAAATTCACGTTTACTCAACCCAATGGCGACAAAATCGAGGTTCGTGGCTGGGGCGACCAGAATAGTGCGCGGTTTGAAACGCTGGACGGATACGCTATTGTGTTGAACCCCTCGTCGGGCTACTTTGAAATTGCCACTAAGGCTGCCGACGATACGCCGTTGCAGGCCTCCGGGCACCATGTTGGGGCCACGCCACCCCAATCCATCGCAAGAGGATTGAAGCCGGGCGGCACGGCTCGCAAGACCTCGTTTACCAACAATGCATTGGGCGGCAAGACCCGCTGGCAGCAACGGTACGAGGAACAACGCGCAGCCATTGACGCGTCGATCAACGGCGCGGGCCCGCATTTTGCCCCACCGCTTCGGCGAACGGTGGGCACCTTCGTGGGGCTTTGTCTTCCGATCCGCTTCCCGGATGTTCCGACCGCCATCACCTCCGAACAAATCAGCGACTTTTGCAACAAGCCCGGATACAACGGATTCGGCAACAATGGCTCGGTCCGCGACTACTATCTCGCTAATTCGCTGGGAAGATGCGATTACTCAACCATCGTCGCGCCTCTGTATACCGCGAAAAAGCCGCGCGCCTACTATGCCGACGACAATCTGCCGGCCGGGCCACGCGCGCAGGAATTGATCCAAGAGGCGCTCGATTTTCACAAGAGCAACAAGTTCGACTTCACCCGGCTCACGGCCGACACGAGTAATTTTGTGTACGCGTTGAACGTGTTTTATGCCGGGGAAGTAGTCAACAACTGGGCGCGGGGGCTTTGGCCACATTCCCATTTCCTCTCCAATCCGGTCATGCTCGCAGCGGGTAAGCTGGCGCATGATTACCAGATCACCGCACTCGGCGACGAGCTGACACTGGGCACCTATTGCCATGAAAATGGGCACATGTTGTGCGACTTTCCCGATCTGTACGATTACGACTACGACTCGGCCGGCATCGGCGATTACTGCTTGATGTGCGGCGGCAACAATGCCGACGAGCGCAATCCCGTCCAGATTGGCGCCTACCTCAAATTCAAGGCAGGCTGGGCTGGATCGGTCATCAATCTGGAACACGGGTTCGACGCCAGTGCTTCCGCGGACGGGAATCAGTTTTTTGTGATTCGTAAGAACCAGCGCGAGTACTACATAATCGAGAACCGCAACAAGGTCGGCCGGGACGCTGCGTTACCCGACTCTGGTCTCGCCGTGTGGCACTGCGACGAAAGTGGCAACAACAGCAAACAGCAAGGCTCGGCCACCAGCCACTACGAGTGTGCACTGATACAGGCTGACGGCAGGAAAGATCTCGAGCACAATGTCAATCAGGGCGACCCCGGCGATCTCTTTAAGACCGGAAACACGTTCACCGGCAAGTGGTGGAACAACCAATCCATAGGCGTTGCCATTGGTTCGATTGGCGCCCCAGGCGCCTCTGTTGCGTTCAAGGTATCGTGAGACACATGGGCGCGTAAGATCACGGGCAAATGGGTAAAGGTCGCATGTTCGCTACGAGGTTCTCCGATACAACATACACCTCGCCCTTGGGAGTGCAGCCGATCGATGCAGCCGGACTCACGGCCGCATCGGCTGGCGGCTCCCGGTACAACTGCTGCTGTCGCCTTGGCTCACGGCATCAAACCCGCTAACTCGTCAAATGCATACCAGATATGGGGAGCTATCATGAAAGCAATAATCCGGTTAGGACTGTCAGTTACAGGCCTCGCATTGATTGGCGGCTGCGCGGCGCCCGCCCCGTCTCGCGAGGCGAGAGTGAAGGACTATGCCACCTTGCTTGGAGCGAGCATGAGCCATTCGAAAGAAGTGCTGGCAAACACCTCTGCCATGGGAAAAGCCAGAATTACCAACGCCGAGGCGAAAAATCTTTCGGCAAGCACGAAGTCGGGGCTCGCTGAAGCTCAAAAGCTGGATTTCGCGGAAATGCTTGCCACCTGTAATACCGTACTCACAAGATTTGAAGTCCGCGCCGACAAGGAGCGCCGCGCCGAATTCTGGACTGCTGTCGCCGGAACGATCGCAGGCTCGGTAGTGGTTCCAGTACTCGCCGCGGCGAACGCGGCCAAATCGGCCATCGCGGGTTGGGGCGGATTCGCCGGCGCGACCAATAGCGCACAACAAATGCTCCGCAATACCGGACTGGACGCCGCGTCCACTATCGCCGCGCGTCACAAAGTCATAGAAAACATGACCATGGCTACAGAAGAGTATATCAAGGCAGCGGCCGATGATGTTGAAGCAAAGCAGGATGCTATTGCACGCGGCCTGGCGGCGTGCGTTGCATACGAGGTCACCGCATCGAAAGATATATCCATCGATCCACCCAATTAGACGGTCTTCGGGCGAAACTCAGTGGCCCTTCGACCCATATCGTTATACCCCACTCACCCGGAAGCTGCCCTGACGCATGAACTGGAGGCCGACGACGCAGTCCGTGACGCGCTGCAATCTTATCCAGATGGTTTGGACGCCCGGCTCGCCGTCGCCTTTGCGCGCCAGGAAGCCGCCAAGCATGGGCACCAATCGTAGGGCCGGATTGAGAGTGGGTGGGTCAGCCGGAGGCTTCTTCCTGTTGAGGAGATAAGCGGCATGCCATTCCTCCTGGTCGAAGAACAAGTCGGCGGGCAAGTCTGGGCAGCCAGCGTGTCCAACAACGCGATCGCTCGCTTGTTCAATCTTCGGTCCCCCAAGCCAACTTCCTTGAGTTCCTCCCCTGCCCAGCCCATGCCGACACCCTCTCAAACAAATCGGCAGCTCACAGAGAGAGCCTCAAGGCGTGCATAAGGACATGGATTAGGGGATGCTGATCTGGTACCCGAAAAATGGACGCCACGAGGTATGGTATTTTGACCTTGTGGAGGTTGGACATGAAGAGAGTGAATCGGAGTTACACGCCGGAGTTTCGGGCGGCGGCAGTGC
>WBZT01000609.1_pt1 | contig 28468 bp, 32 predicted proteins | sample 5204241 | NCBI WGS metagenome assembly WBZT01 (sample SAMN12344358, study PRJNA552823) | activated sludge metagenome | biome: Activated sludge suspended growth; feature: Nitrification reactor; material: Wastewater; isolation source: activated sludge from nitrification reactor of wastewater... | reverse complement strand
GTAATTAGCTGTCCTTCCAGCGCTTTTATGACCCGCACAACCGGGGCGCCATCCACATGTACTTCTACCTGGAAATCTTTTTCCTGCTTACGGGAAGTGTTGAAATTATTAACTACTTCTGCAGGTACTCTTTCAATCAGCGATTTGCCTGAATCTGCCACAAGCCTGCCATCTATATATGTCTGCTGCACTTTGAATTCGGTCAGATTGTTAACCACTATCATATCTGCTGCATTACCCTGCTGAAGCAAGCCTACTTCAAGCCTGTAATGCATCACCGGATTCACACATGCGGCTGTAAGTACATCAAACAAGTCATAGCCATAGGCTATAGAGCGGCGGACATGGTCATCAATCTGGCTTACTACAAGATCGTTTGGATGTTTATCATCGCTGCAGAACATAACCATATTTGGATGGCTTTTGATGAGCGGATGAAGCGCTTCGTAATTTTTTGCCGCAGAGCCTTCCCGAATGAGGATCTTCATTCCGTTTTGTATCTTACCCAGTGCTTCATCAAGCGTGAAGCACTCGTGATCGGTACTGATTCCTGCTTCGATATACTTCTTAGCATCATCGCCTTTTAATCCGGGGGCGTGGCCATCAACCGGCCTGCCAAGCTCATGAGCTATATTTATCTTATCCATAACAAGCGCATCGCGGTGTAGTACACCGGGATAGTTCATCATTTCGCTCAGATATTTGAGCCCGTCCTTTTCGAAAAGCTCGCGAATATCATCAGCTGTGATCTCTGCGCCGGCAGTTTCAAAAGAAGTTGCCGGTACACATGATGGCGCACCAAAATAAAATTTGAACGGTACTTTTTTGCCATTCTCTATCATATACCTAACGCCAGAGAGACCGAGCACATTGCCGATCTCGTGGGGGTCGGAAACAGTTGCAACCGTGCCGTGCAGAACCGAGAGACGCGCAAACTCTGATGGAATGAGCATCGAGCTCTCGACATGAACGTGTGAATCGATGAAGCCGGGCATAATATAATTTTCGAACGGTCCCCCGCCTTCTGCAATACGTGATATAAATCCATTTTCAATTGTAATTGTACCGGGATAAATCCTGCGGTTCAAAACATCAACAATATTTCCTGAGAGTTCCATAAGTAATCCAGCCCGGTTGACGGGTATTCATTAATTAAAAGCAAATTTAGCAAGATAAGGTGAGGGTTAAAAGAGAAAAAGTAACTTCGAAACATAAGCGAGGTCCGGCTTGTTATATCCTTGAATTCCCCCTATAAATACGATATTTTTAGATTCAGCAATGGATCTCTTAGCTCAAATACCGAAAGAATTCATAAATTTTCGTATTACGCTTGCGTTCTATGTAAACCTGTTTTCAGTTTTACAAAGGAAAGCCACATTAAATGTTAAATTGTTGATAAATGAAAACTATTACCGAAATTCTTCACCCTAAATGCCGCATATCAGTATTCCTGTGGAATCAGAAATACCTGGTTAAGCTTGAGCAGGAAGGCCTGGAACAAACATTTAAGATAAACCAGTTTGATGTTCCTGATGAAGCGGTGTTGAAGGAAATGATAAATGAAGAGTTTATTGAATCCGCAGTAAAACGATTTGATGAAATGCGTAAAGAATTAAGTAAATTTATTAAAACATAATACAGACACAAAGTCTCAAAGACCCAAAGAAAAGCATAATAACTCAAAAATTACATTGAATTTCTTTTCGAACTGCCAGCTTAATGATAAATTTAATTCGTAATTCTTAATTCGTAATTCCTAATTGCCTGTAAGGATCGATAAATATCTATGGTGTATCCGCGTATTTAAATCACGCAGTATTGCTAGTGATGCATGTGACGGCGGAAAAGTAAAGATCGATGGCTCAAGTGTCAAGCCCTCGCGTCTTGTAAAGATCGGCGAGGTTATAACTGTTCAGCAGGGATATGTGAAAAGGTCTTTAAAAGTTATTGAACTGCTCGAAAAGCGGGTAGGCGCACCGCTGGTAAAAAACTACGCAGCAGATATCACCCCGCAGGAAGAGCTCGATAAGCTCCAAACCGAAAGATTCATTTCATACCAAAGCAAATTCAAAGGCATCGGCAGACCCACAAAAAAAGACCGCAGGCTTATTGATAAGTTCAGGCAATAATTTCCACTGGCTAGGTTCGATACCTTTTTGACCAAGCTATTAATAATAACACACTTACGCTGGCTTCTTGCAGTTCACGAAACATTTTTTCATTTAAACTAATTTATATTATTAGTAATTTTATATAATTAACTAATAAGAGGAGTTTCCATGTTATCAAATAAGCTTCAGAGCGAACTGAATAAACAGATCAACAATGAATTTTTTTCGGAATTTGAATACCTTTCAATGGCAGCATATTTTCATGGAATGAATTTAGACGGTATTGCGAATTATTTTCATGTACAGGCACAGGAAGAACATTTCCACGCAATGAAAATTTTCCACTTTGTGCTTGATAAAGGCGGTAAAGTTGAACTTCAGCAAATATCAAAACCTGATGTTGATTTTGCTTCACCTGTTGCAGTTTTTGAAAAAGCTTTGTCGCACGAAAAAAAGGTAACAAAATCAATCAACGACCTGATGGATGTTGCGATAAAAGAAAACGATCACGCAGTAAACAGCTTCCTCAAATGGTATGTTGATGAGCAAGTTGAAGAAGAAGCTTCCGCAAGCAAAGTATTAGGTAAAATGCAGCTTATCGGGGGTAAGGGTGAAGGCTTGCTTATTCTGGACCAGGAATTTGCCGGCAGAACTTTTACAGCTCCTGCTGAATAATCTACCTGCCGCGATATTTTTAAAACGGGGAAGTAATCAAACACTTCCCCGTTTTTATAATGTTCAATTCAAAAATAATCTTGAAACTATATTATCATATTTACCTGTAATAAATGCATAAGACCAACGATCTCAGCCTGAAGCCTGTAATTGAATTCAATAGGAAGAACTATTCAGATGAAACCTTGATGGAGCTTTATAAGGCTATCCTGCTGCCGCGAATGATAGAAGAGAAAATGCTGCTAAACCTCAGGCTGGGTAAGATCAGCAAATGGTTTTCCGGGATAGGCCAGGAAGCTATATCTGTCGGTTTGACTGAAGCAATGGAAGACGATGAGTATATTCTGCCAATGCACAGGAACCTTGGCGTATTTACATCTCGCGGCATCCCCCTCGATAAGCTTTTTATGCAGCTGCAGGGCAGCTATAACGGATTTTCGAAAGGGCGCGAGCGTTCGTTCCATTTCGGAACAAATGATTATCATATTGTTGGCATGATAAGCCATCTGGGTCCGCAGCTTGGAATAGCCGATGGCATCGCACTTGCCGAAATGCTGAGGAACAAGATCGGTCCGAACGGAAAAAAAGGTTCCAAAGACCTCAAAATAACATCCGTATTCTCCGGCGATGGCGGTACAAGTGAAGGCGATTTCCACGAATCCCTAAATGTGGCGGCTGTGTGGGACCTCCCGGTACTATTCATAATTGAAAATAATGCTTACGGACTCTCAACACCAACATGCGAACAATATAAATGCAAAGCGCTTGTTGATAAGGCAATAGGCTACGGCATGGAAGCTTACCAGATTGACGGCAACAATATCCTTGAGGTATATGACAGAATACTAACCCTGCGCAATTCATTGAAGAAAAGACCACGCCCTGTACTGATTGAATGTATGACCTTCCGTATGCGCGGCCACGAAGAAGCATCGGGGGTAAAATACGTTCCAAAGGAACTGTTCGAAAAATGGGAAGTCAAAGATCCCGTAAAGAACTTTGAGAAATATTTGATTGACGAAGGCGTTCTGAAGGAATCTACAGTTCAGTTGATCAGGAATAATTCAAAATTGATATCGAAAAGGGTCTTGATGCAGCATTCGCCCAGCCTAAGATCACACCAGATACCACGCTTGAATTGAATGATGTGTATGCACCGTTCGAACAAATACCAGTTGACCCGATTCCCGTGGTAAGCTCACCGCGGAGGTTTGTTGATGCTGTCAGCGATGGACTAAAGGAATCGATGAAGAAATTCCCGAATCTTGTATTAATGGGACAGGATATTGCAGAGTACGGCGGCGTTTTTAAAGTAACTGAAAATTTTATCAGCGAGTTCGGAAAAGAGCGTGTAAGAAATACCCCGCTTTGTGAATCTGCAATAGTGGGCGCTGCGCTTGGACTCTCGATTAAAGGCTACAAAGCCATGGTCGAAATGCAGTTCGCTGATTTTGTTACATGCGGCTTCAACCAGATCGTGAATAATCTTGCGAAGATAAACTACCGCTGGGGCCAGAATGCCGATGTGGTTATCCGCATGCCCACTGGCGGCGGTGTTGGCGCGGGTCCGTTCCACTCACAAAGCAATGAAGCATGGTTTACGCATGTACCGGGATTGAAAGTAGTTTACCCGGCAACTCCCTATGATGCCAAAGGCCTGCTTATCAGCGCCATTGAAGACCCGAACCCGGTGTTATACTTTGAGCATAAAGCGCTTTACAGGAGTGTGAGCGCCGATGTACCTGATGGATATTATAATCTGCCTATTGGCAAAGCACGAATGGAATCAGAAGGCGATGATGTTACTATCATAACATACGGCATGGGAGTTTATTGGGCTTTGAATGCTATTGAGAACCTGCCGGAAATTTCTGCTGATATTATCGATCTTCGCAGCCTGCTGCCTTTAGATTACGATACGATTGCGGCAAGTGTGAAGAAAACCGGAAAGGCTATCATTCTGCATGAGGATACATTGTTTGGCGGTATCGGCGGCGAGATAGCCGCATGGATTGGCGAAAATTTGTTCGAATATCTTGATGCGCCGGTGAAGCGCTCCGCCTCGCTTGATACACCTGTACCTTTCGCTCTTGAGCTGGAACAGAATTTCTTCCCGAAGAACAGGTTTATAGAGCAGTTGAAGGAATTGGTGGAGTATTAGTTTGTAATTTCTCGCAAAGGCGCTAAGACGCAAAGAATGAAATCAATTGTTTGAGTCTTGATTCATTTTGAATACTTCTCATAAGGGCACCATTGTTTATATTTAAACAGCTCAAATCTTTCATCTGTAATCTTCCTGATCTGTATTTTTTCCAGTTTTGGTCCTATGTAATCTAAGAGAACATTTAGATTCTTAAGGTGAACCCTAATATTTCGTGATTTAAAATCGGTAATAATGTATTCATTTTTTCCCCCACCCAAACTGGTTATTAGAATTGAATATGGCAGCTTATTTTTTGGAAATCTAATTTCCGTACAACCATTACTATCGAGAAAATACAGATTTGTGTCCAACATGGATTTTTCTGAAAATTCAAGGCGAACCACTGAGTAAATATCAGGAATATTATCCCTGAAATCTAATACTTTAAAGTTATAAGTTATTGTATCATTTATTGTCTCATATTCTTTTTCAATATATAAAATAGTGTCATGCATCTCAGGAATATCGATAAAATTTAGAAGCAATATCGAATCCTGAATCTCATAATTCCCTCTCCCATAATCATTTGGCAAAAGGTCACCCCTCTCATAATACTCAAAAGTACCGTCACTTCTAAATGTATATTCATCACCATGCATTGCTGACTTTATGTCTAAAACAAATAGTCCATCCAATATAGACTGAGAATGTATATTTTGTGCAAGAAAGAAAATTGAGAGTATCAATATAGACTTTTTCATAGAAATATGAATTCTACCAATAACTTAGTTCCTTTTTCTCTTTTTTAAAATATAAAAAAAAGACGACCCGCCGGGTCGTCTCTACAAAAGAATTTGGTGTAGCTAGTGTGAGTTTTTTACTTTTACTTCATCTTCTCCATCAAGAACCCATACGTCTTTTCTTTAGCTTCTTCGGTTGCAGCAGCATCGTGTTTTGGGTTGCTTGGATTCGCAAAGGCATGGGCAGCATCAAAAATATAAATGCTTGCCGGAATATTCAGGCTCTTCAGGTTTTCTTCGAATTTTGCTGCAACTTCAGGTGTTATCCTTGTATCCTGCTTTGCGAAAATACCCAGTACCGGCGCTTTAAGCAGAGCGAGGCGCTCATTGCTTTGTTCAGGCATACCGTAATAGATAATGCATGCTTTACATCTATCTCCCAGTTCGATCGCCGCCTGGTTGCTCCATGAACCGCCGAAACACCAGCCCAGTGTTGCGAAAACAGCGTTTGTGCCGGCATAATCGCGGGCACCTGCAATTATACTCAATGCGCGTGCGTTATCTACTGATTGCACATATTTCACAGCTTCTTCATTATTTGTTGCAACTTTTCCGTCATAGAGATCAACGGCCAGCACATTAACATTTCCCAGCTTTGCGGCGATCTCCTCCGCTTCCCGTTTTACATAGTCATTCAGACCGTACCACTCATGGAATACAAGCACCCAGTTATTGGTTGGCTTATCTGATTTCACTTCATAGCCGTATGCGTCTGTGCCATCAGCAGTTTTATATGTTACCATATTTCCTTTCCCGTCTGCAAGCTTGAAATCAAGCGGCTGGGGGTGCTCGTTCTTAAAGCCTTCATCATTGCCAAATGATGCCATTTCATTGGGTGCGGTTATATCGCCGGATTTAGTGCCGCTTTCATCATCGCAGCACGGTTTCTTCTGTGAATAAGTCATATTAACTGCCGCAATAAGCAGCATTAACGAAAACAGTATTTTCTTCATAGGTAGTGATATTATTTTTAGATTTTTTCTGCACGCCAGTCGGTTTCTTCAGCGTTAAGGTACACCAGGCTGAATCCGTTTTCAAAACACCTGTACTTTATATATTGTAAAATAAGCTGAGATGGGCTGTAGGTTCCGTATTCAACTGATCTAAGTACAGTTATCTTCAGTTTTATTGACTTTTCCTCCGCAAATCCGCGTCCGAAATGGAACGTAATCATTGGTTTATAAACCTGCTCCGTGTACATCTTATTCAGCCTGCCTTCAACCAAAGATATCATATTAAAATCGATCAGCCGGGCTTCCCCTTTTTGGATTATGAATAATCTGCCGGCCTCATCAATACGTATCTTCTTTCTGAAATATCTACCGCTGAAAATTAGTACAATACCCGTTAATATCAAAACAGCCGCCGCAATATAATACCCGTTTAATAGCGAACCGATCGACGCGGTGAATGGGTAAATAGCCAAAAATGCTATCCAGTTATTATCAATTGTGAACTCTCCCCTTAGTGCCGAAGCTTCAACTATAGTATTTTTCTGTTTGCCGCGGCCATGCATAAGGATATAAATATACACACCATAAGCAGCAATGAACCATATTACAAAAAGAGGGATACGTAAGGCGGATGGAATTATATCATAAAAAAATACACCTGTTAAGATCGGGACAACAAATATCCCGATCAATATTACTGCCTGAAAAGGCGATGGCATCCGCCATTTTTGAATCCCGAGTACAGGTTTAAACCTTTCCACCGTGCACAGTAAATTGTTAAGAGCTGCCGAGCTTTCCTTCAAGCCCGCTTTTCAGGGATTCATATCCGGGTTTACCAAGCAGGGCGAACATATTTTTTTTATATGCTTCAACTCCGGGCTGGTCAAATGGATTCACATCAAGCAGATAGCCGCTTACAGCACATGCTTTTTCGAAAAAGTATATTAGCGAGCCAAGATTTTCTTCATCAAGCTTATCAATTGATAAAGAGATATTCGGAACGCCGCCTTCAACATGGGCGAGCATTGTGCCAAGCTCTGCCATACGGTTCACTTCCGAAAGGCGCTTTCCCGCAAGGAAATTAAGCTCATCCAGATTTTCGTTATCCGGAGGAACAAGCAGTGTATATTTGGGAGATTCAATATTTATTACGGTCTCAAAAATCGAGCGCGCACCTTCCTGGATCCATTGACCCATTGAGTGCAGGTCTGCGGTAAAATTCACTCCAGCCGGGAAAATTCCCTTTCCTTCTTTGCCTTCGGACTCCCCATAGAGCTGTTTCCACCACTCAATAATATAAGCCAGGTTTGGAGTGAAGCCGGCAAGTATCTCGATCGATTTTCCTCTTCTATAAAGTGCGTTACGCGCTGCCGCATATAAGTCAGCCGGATTTGAAGCAATATCGCCGGCAGATCTGCACAGCCTTTCCATATCTGCAGCACCTGCAAGCAGTGCGGAAATATTAAATCCCGCGGTGGCAATAGGCAGCAATCCAACAGGTGTAAGCACTGAAAACCTTCCGCCAACATTATCGGGAATTACAAAGGTCTGGTAACCCTTGGCATCGGCAAGCTTTTTCAAAGCGCCTTTCGAGCTATCTGTTACTGCGGCAATGTGATCCTTTGCGCCTAAATCTCCGTACTTCTTTTCAAGGTGCGCTTTAAACAGGCGAAAAGCTATTGCAGGTTCGGTTGTGGTGCCGGATTTTGAAATTACAATTACAGAATAATCTTTGTGATCGAGTATCTTCAACAGCTCGTAGTGATAATCCTCACCGATATTCTCGCCAGCGAAAACCACTAGAGGCGCTTTTCTTTCTTCTTTTGTGAGCAGCGGACTGAAATTATCCGATAGCGCATCAATGACCGCACGCGCCCCCAGATAAGAACCGCCAATGCCTATTACAACAATTATTTCGGAGTGCGACGCGAGCTTTGCGGCACATTCATTGATTTCAGTTATATCCTGCTCTTTGATCCTTGTTGGCAGGTCAAGCCATCCGAGGAAATCGCTGCCCCTGCCCGAAGCGGAATAAAGCAGCCTGTTTGCTTCGGAAACTTCATCCTGCATTGCATGGATCTCTTCTGCAGAAACAATTGAGTATATTCTGCTGATATCAGTTTTAAGCATATTCTATTTTTGTGTTATCAGTTTATCAAGATAAAAATCATTCAGACCGAAATGTGATTTCATTTTTTCAATTTCAACAACCTTTTCAAGATATGTATCTTCACTGTATTCATTCTTGACTGCTGTTATCATTATATTTTTGGCAGTATGTTCTCCTGAAATGAACTCAAACACCTTTGTTTCATACCCGAACGACTCCAGCACCAGCGCGCGAAGCCCGTCTGTTACAAATGATGACAAATGCTCTTCCAGGATACCGTGTTTGAAAACGGGTTTAAGTGATTCCGGTACATTGATATTTTTACGAACATATTTCTGGCAGCACGGCGCCAGGATGATAATTCCGGCCTCCGCCTTCAGCGCTTTGGCAATTGCGTCATCTGTTGCTGTATCACAGGCATGAAGTGCAATTACAATATCAGTGTGTTTAAGCTTTTGTTCGTTAATGCTGCCATTTGTGAATTTCAGCCCGGTGAATCCGCACTCTTCGGCTGCATTGTTTGATACATCAACAAGGTCCGCCCGCTGTTCAATTCCCGCAACCGCTGCTTTTATCCCAAGCTTATTGTTCAGGTAGTTGTAAACCGCGAACGTGAGATAGCTTTTGCCGCTGCCCAGATCTGCAACTGTGAGCTGATTTTTTTCAGCAAGCCCTCCTGATTCCAGCAGCGAGTGCAGAATTTCGATGAACTTATCTACCTGGCGGAACTTATCGTATTTATCCGCCTTAACCTCACCTTTCGCATTTGTTATGCCCAGAAGGAAAAAATACTTATCCTTGCTATCGATGTGGCGTGTCTTTACACGGTTATGCTCTTTAACCTCTACCCTTGTAAATGAAGCTTTTCGGGTATAGGTTCTGGGAATACGCCGTTTATTGTATTCAAGCACAAAATCATTTTTAGTTGTAAATAATCCGCCGTGCAGAAAATTTTTACCCAGCTCAACTTCAATTATTGCAGCAGCTTCCTCAGGCTCGTGGTTTTTATATACATCACGGGTCTTGTATTTATATCGGAATGCAAGTTTGATACTATCTTTCAGTTTAACCGGGGTAACATAGATGTTTTCCAATCCGTCTTCAGGTCCGCGGTATTTGCCAAGGGTCATTTTAACAAATGTATTTTCTTTCAGCGAGTTTTTTATAAGCTCCAAAAAACCTTCTTTAAGCTCTATTTCCTTTTCCAAAACAATTTTCCTTTATTTAGTATTTACATCCTTGTAATAGCACTTGTACAGCGCTTCTTTTTCAAATCCTTCTTTAAAATATATACCTGCAGCCTTTTCATTTTCTCCATTCACGGAAAGCATCACTTTGCTGAAGTTGTTTTCTGCAGCATATTGGATTCCAAACCTGAGAAGATTACTGCCCAGACCCCTGCCCTGGAATTCCGTCAGAACACCAATTGCATCAATGAACAGCACTTCCTCTCCATTTTGTTCTTCATGGGTCAATGCGATCGTGCCAACAGGTCTATCATTGTGCCATAGCATATTTAATCCGCCATTGATATATGTACTATCCATTTTCCAATGCGCCAGCCGCTCGGGAGTCATTCTAACATGGCCTAATGAATGCTCAAATGCATCATTCGTAACGGAACACCAGTCTTGTTCATCTGTACCATCCCGGAATTTACGTAATTCAAACCCGGGCGGAAACTCAGGCTTGGTAAAACCTTCAACTGGTCTTCTGAGAATCCATGCAAATCTTCTTGCTTCGAAGCCCAATTCAACCCAGATATTTGCAATATTGCTGTAATTATCTTCAATAAATGCGTAAATAGAAGTGAGCCCGGATGTGTGCAGTAAAATACTGTTTAACAGTTTGTTATAGGAGATGTAATCCCCATAAACTGTGTGGAATATCCTGAATCGCGCCAAACGCGCTTCCCGGTACTCGGGTTGAAGTATCAAGGCAGCGGCACCGGTTATTTTACCATCTTCAACAAGAAGATAAGCCGGGTCGTCTTCGTTCACAAAAAAATCATCAAGCGGCGGACATGACTCATCCTGTTCATGAGAATATTTTTTGAAATAAGCTTTGAAAGCAGGAATGTTCTTTTCTGTCAGCTTTTCGACACGGGAATTATTTATCTTCATTCGATCTGCCTGTCTCAATATTCAAATTTTGAAAAATACCAGTGTTTCCTGTTGTTGATCTCTATGGTAAACCTTTCTGTTTCATCCTTCATTTCTTTGCCGTAATTAGAAAGCTTCAGAACGGCGAGCTCGTATGGCACCACATTTGTTTTCACGATCTCAGATCCAACGAGCATTGAATCACTTCCGCAGCTTCCGTCAGATGGCTCCAGGTGGCCGCCTCTTTCCAGGTCATAGTAGGTTACAACAAGCTCTATCGATTTCCCTTTAAGCTCCCAGAATCCGCCGTAGCCAACCTCTCTTTTGCTGCAGTCCATCTGGTTATTGAAGTAATAGAAAGTACCATCTTCGTTAAACGTGAAGGTATCATCATACCCTGCAGCAACATTCGGTGCAGCCTGCCAGGAGCCGCAAAGTTCCTTCTGTGTTTGGGAATAGATCGAAGAAGCAAAAAGCAGAGTTAACAGGAATAATTTCTTCATTTTCGAATTTTATTATTTAATGGCTTTCAGTGAATACATCAGAGGCATTTTGCCTTCAAGTCCTTTCATTTCCCAATAGCCGGCCTCATTTTGAACTGCATTGGTAAAACAGTTATAGTAGCTGTATGGATATTCCTTAAACTCCGTTATCACCATATTTTGTTTCAACAGTGAAGAAAAAACATCGCTCAAAGGATGGTTCCAGCCGTATGACAGGTGATTCACTGCCCTGTCCCTATCAGCGTAAGAGGCCGATACCTCTTCGATGATGGGGCCTGTGTTGAAATATGAGTAATCAATGTTCACACAGTCATCATCATACATCCACCTTACGGGGTGAAACTCAGCTATGAAGAAGGTACCGCCCGGCTTCAGGAAATGTGAAACTATCTCAGCCCAACGGTTAAGATCAGGCAGCCAGCCTATTGTACCATATGAAGTAAAAACAATATCGAACTTCTTATCCAGGTTATCTTTCAGGTCATATACATTTGAGCAGATAAACTCAGCATCAAGTGATAGTTCCTCAGTCAGCTTTCGTGCTTCATCAATGGCAAGGTCAGATAGGTCCACGCCGGTTACTTTGGCGCCCATTCTTGCCCAGCTTAGTGAATCCATGCCGAAATGGCATTGCAGGTGAAGTATCGATTTCCCCTTTACATCTCCAAGCGCTTCCAGTTCTGCGGGATTAAGGGTTGACCTTCCCGCTTTGAATGCAGGGACATCATAAAATTTTGAGGCTACATGCATCGGAGTTTTTTTATTCCACAGCTCCCGGTTGACTTCTATGTATTTATCCATTGAGAACTTAGATTACTTTACCTTAATCTTTGCAGCTATTTCCTTTGCTTTGCCGCGAATCACATCTGCAGATGAATCGGGTGAATCATATGCCAGGGCCACACCCATTCTCCTGTACTTGCGTGTAGAGGGCTTTCCAAAAATTTTAATATCGGATTTTGAGTACTTAGCAGCTTCTTCTAACCCGCTGTAACCGGGATTCTCTATGCTTTCATGCTCTGCCAGTATCACTGCGCTTGCCGCAGCGCGTTCGAGGGTAATCTCCGGTATTTCCAGTCCCAGCACAGCCCTGGCATGAAGCTCGAACTCATTGAAATTCTGTGTGCCTGCAAGGGTCACCATTCCCGTATCATGAGGCCTGGGTGATAGCTCCGAAAAATAAACACTGTCATCGGCAAGAAAAAACTCGACTCCCCAGATTCCACAGCCTGTCAATGCCCTTGTGACTTTATCAGCCATTTTCTGCGCTTCCGCCAAATGTTCAGTAGAGATCGCGCATGGCTGCCAGCTTTCCTGGTAGTCACCCCGCTCCTGCCTGTGCCCGATTGGGGGACAAAAAAGTGTTCTTCCGCTATTTTGCGTTACGGTAAGAAGTGTGATCTCAGTAAAGAAGTTCACAAATCCTTCTACTATTACCTCATTGTAGTCACCCCTTCCTCCGGTTGAAGCATATTCCCATGCCTTATCTATTTCACTATCATTTTTTATTACAGATTGCCCCTTTCCTGATGATGACATTAGCGGCTTCACTACGCATGGAATACCAATGTCTTTTACGGCATTTCTGAAGTCTTCAATAGTTGAAGCATATTTATACGGCGCGGTTTTGAGTCCCAGTTCTTTTGCTGCAAGGTCACGGATAGCCTTGCGGTTCATAGTGAAATTCGCAGCTTTCGCGCTTGGAACAACCTGTATGCCTTGCTTTTCGTAGTCGTAAAATCTCTCTGTGCGTATGGCTTCAATTTCGGGTACAATAATATCCGGCTTATGTTTGGCTATTATCCTGTCGAGCTCATCACCGTTAAGCATATTAATCACTTCGCGCTCATCTGCAACCTGCTGAGCAGGGGCATTATTATATGAATCAACGGCAATAACATATTGTCCGAGCCTTTTAACAGCAATTACAAATTCTTTGCCTAGCTCACCTGAACCTAAAAGCAATATTTTTTTCGTCATAACTAATTAAGCGCTTAAAAAAATGAAAAATAGATTTTTTTTCAGGATAATATTCCTCACCTAACGTCTCCCTCTCCTGAAAGGAAAGGGTACGAATAGTATTCAGAATCTTTGTTACCTTCTCCTTTTAGAAGAAGAGTTTGGGGCGATTTTAAAATTATTTTTTGCTGCTGTACTTTTCTATCAGCTTTCTCACAGGCTGGTTATCTGCATAAACGCGCCAGCGGGTGATCTTTCCGTTTTCTATTGTGGCAGTCCATGAAGCCGGAATTTCAAATTTGTTTTCATCAAGAATTTTTCCGTCAGCCGCAAGTGTACCTTTCGCAGTACCAAAAACAGCCACCATTCCGTTCTTGCTGATAACATCTTTGGCTACAACGGTATAATCCGGAAAGAAAGTCAGCAGAACTTCCCAAGCTTTGCTCATTTCAATCTTGCCGTTTGTATTGATACCCATTGAATCTATAAATGACGCATTATCATCTGTCATTTCAAGCAGCCCGGCTATATCATGGTCGTTTATCCGCCTTATATATTCTTTTACGATCGAAGTTGAATCAATAGGCGCTTCGTCATTCAATACCCTGTTCTTTGAATCAAGCTGGTGAGCTTCATGCAGTATTCCAAGGTATGTGGGCTTTAGCTCTTTTTCCGTAACACGAAAACCCGATTTTTTTACAAACAATGCCTTTGCATCCGGTGAGCTGGATACAATGTATTTAAGCTCTGTACCCACATAATGCAGCGCAACTCCATCCTGCACTCCGTAGCCGCTTTCAATCTCTCGGGCAGATATCATCTTGCGGTATGCCTTCCTCAGTTCGCCGCGCTTATCGTAATGGGGACAGAAACTACCTTCAAGGAATCCAAGGCAGCTTATACGGCGCCAGATATCATCTTTGGGATTCGTGAAGCCATCCTCATACCAGCAGATCGCGCCGGCGCTCATTCCGCTGAGTATTACCCCCTGTTTCCATGCCTTCTTTATTATGCGGTCAAGGCCGGCTTTGCGCCAAACCTGCATAAGGAATTTCGGACTGCCGCCGCCAACAAATATCAAGTCCTGTGATAATACTATCTGTTCCAGCTTTCTATATGAGATGCTCTTTTTTGTGAGTGAAAGATGTGTTGGCTTGCAGTTGAACTTGTTATATGCCCGGTAAAATTTTGCAATATAGTCTTCATGGTCGCCTCCTGCTGTAGGCAGAAACAGTACTTTTGGCTTAGCCTTATTGGTCTGCAAAAGCAGGTATTCATCAAGCAGAAGGTTATTCGGCTGGTCTGAAAATCCGCCCCCGCCAAGTGCTATTATCTGCCCCTGGCCTTGTTTTGTTACATGCCTGCCGAGAGTGGATGATATTTTACGTGTAAATTTTGAAAGCGATCTGATCATAAAATCTGTATGTTCTCCGATAACAAATTTGACAAAAATCGTTAAAATAACACAATAATTAAAGGTATAATATTTAATTGTTTTAGCAACAAATGATGTGTAAATTGGAGGAATTACAAACATAAATTTGAAAAATTGAAACTGCTAATTTTTGTACTACTATTTTTGGCTTCTTTTGAATTATTCAGCTTCAACAATGAAAATAATAATGACCTGCTTTATAAAAATGATTCCGCATTGCTTGATCTCACCAATGAAATCCTTTCAGCAATAAAAGAAAAAGATTACAAAAAGCTAACCGAATACATCCACCCCAAAGATGGCATAAGGTTTTCGCCGTATGGATTTATTGATACTTCAAACGATGTAACCGCAACCCGGTCAACATTCAGACTTAACGCATATACAAATAAAAAGAGAATTTGGGGATATTATGATGGCAGCGGTGACCCGATAAAAATGACAAGCAAAGAGTACTTTAAAAGATTTGTCTATGATGCTGACTTTTTGAATGCGGAAAAGACTTCACTGAACCAATGTCTTGGGAACGGAAATTCGCAGAATAACATACTTGTAATTTATGATGACTTGCCATTCACAGAGAGTTTTTTCCCCGGCTTTGATGAACAATTCGGCGGAATGGATTGGCGCGCGCTTAGATTAGTTTATAAAGAGTATGAAGGCAAATATTATCTTGTTGCCATTGTACATGATGAATGGACAATCTGAATTTAAAACAATTGCAATTGTAAAAGCTTAAATGAATTGGTAATTTTGAAAATTATTTTTTAGCACATCTAATCAAAACCACAAAAAATGAAACAATTACAGGTAATATTGCTCGCGTTTCTATTTTGCACCGGCGTTTATTCAAACTCTGCCGAAAATGATCTCCCTTCTTTACTTTTCCCTTTTGATGAAAATGATTCAGCCCAGGTAACTTCACTTTCACTTGAGATACTGAAAGCGGTTAAAGAAAAAGATTACGGGTTTCTGTCTTATTATTTTCATCCGGTTCTTGGTATCAGGTTTTCTCCATACGCATATATTGATACAGCGGCTGACGTTGTATTGAGCGCAGATGAATATACGAGCCTGCTTACAAAAGAGAAAAAGAAGCTCCTGAACTGGGGCTCGTTTGACGGAAGTGGTGATCCGATAATGCTAACTATGAAAAACTATATCAAAAAGTATGTGTATGATGTCGATTTCTACAATGCCGAAAAGATCAGTTTTAACAGGATACTCGGCGCAGGAAATTCGCAGGATAACATATTCGCGGTCTATGAGGGCCTGCCATTTGTAGAGTTCTACTTCTCAGGCTTCGAAGAAAAATACAGCGGCATGGACTGGCGCTCCCTGAAGCTAGTCTTCAAAAAGCATGAAGACAAGTTTTACCTGATTGGGATAATACATAGTGAATGGACAATATAACAAAATACTTTTAAAATGGAAAAAGAAATTGAACTTGCAGTAAAAAAATATCTGAATGCTTTCATTGCTAAGAAATGGGATGAGCTTGAAAATCTGCTGTCAGATGATTTTACTTACTTCACGGATACCTGTATCAGGCAGAATAAAACCGAATACATGAAATTTATGAGTACAAATCCATGGTACGGCAAACTTTACACTTTAGACAAATTGAAAGTAATATCCGGTAATGCACATGATATTGCAGTAGCCTGTTACGATTCAATATTTGTAGGAACATATAAAGATAGTCCGGCAAAAGTAGAAGCTATTGAAACTACTGTATTCAGAAAAATCAATGATTCATGGCTTCTGATTCACTCACATACCAGTAATAAATAGCAGTATATTCAGGTGAAACATCAAGTATTATGCAACAGGCGGGTAGACTATATAGTACGATAAGATATACTAATTAAGTTTAGTTATTTCGACGCAATTTTGGATAAATTCTCTTTTGAAAATATGGAGATTCGGCACTTTGATGAGGCTGCTGCCTTGTGGAAGGAAGAGCTGGGTCTAGGGCCAAATGATACAAGAGATTCAATATCGGCTTATCTTAAACGAAATGAAAATATGAGTTTTATTTGTAAATCTGATCCCGAAAATGAAATTATAGGGGCAATTTTAAGCGGCCACGATGGCAGGTACGGATATATCTATCACTTATCAGTCAAGAAAAGTCATCGAAGGAAAGGCGTCGCATCTAAACTTGTAAGTTTGAGTACAGCCGAGCTTCAAAAAGAAGGAATATTGAGAATTAATATCGGTATAACATCAGGCAATACAGAGGCGGAGGGTTTCTGGAAAAAATCCGGCTGGCAGAAACTGGATCTGGGTTTTTATTCAAAAGCAATTATAGATTCTAAATGAAGCTCTACCATGTCAGCGAAGATCCCTGTATTACTGAATTCCATCCGCGGCCATCGCCGCAAACATATGATGGCATTAATGGCAATGTAGTGTTCGCTATTTCTGAAGATATGCTGCACAATTACCTGCTGCCAAGGGATTGCCCGCGTGTCTGCTACTATGCTAAAACGGATTCAACCCAAGATGATATTAGTAAGTATATCGGCAACACAGATAAGAGATTTATTTTAAATGTTGAAGAAAGCAGTTTACAAAGTTTAAGCAATACAAAACTTTATTTGTATGAGCTTCCTCCCGGGGATTTCACAATTCTTGATAAGGGTGCCGGATATTATATCTCCTATTCATCGGTTAAACCAACCAATGTAATTGTTATTGAAAATATTCCTGAAGAACTTGGCAAATATAGTGTGGAAGTACGAACTCATGTATCATTAACAGAGCTTGCAGAAAACATTTCCAAATCATCGCTGCAATTTTCAATTATCAGGCTGAGAAATGCCGCAAAATACTCATAAATCATCTTCATTACTGAATTCCTAAATAATTAGAGAATGTTGAAAAAGTTACTCCACTACCTGAATCTTCAATCCGAACTTGAAGATTATGAAACAATTCATAATCACATACTGCAGGGAATTGTATTCAAAGGAACAAACCTGTGGATACTTATGATTGCTATAGTAATAGCGTCAGTTGGGTTAAACACAAATTCAACGGCTGTAATTATCGGCGCTATGCTGATCTCTCCGCTTATGGGTCCAATAAACGGGATGGGGTACAGTATTGCAACATATGACTCGCTGTTATTCAGAAAATCTGCAAAGAACTTCGCGTTTGCAGTAGTTACTGCACTTTTTACTTCAACTGTATATTTTGCGATCAGTCCTGTTTCAACAGCCGATTCAGAACTGCTCGCAAGAACATCACCTACTATTTACGATGTGCTGATCGCCTTATTCGGCGGGCTGGCAGGGATACTTGCAATCAGCAGCAAGCTAAAGGGAAATGTTATCCCGGGCGCGGCTATTGCAACTGCACTCATGCCGCCTTTATGCACCGCAGGCTATGGCCTGGCAAACGGAAATTTATATTATTTTCTTGGAGCATTATATTTATTTACTATAAATACTGTTTTCATCGGCCTTTCATCAGTTGCTATTTCTCAAATTCTAAAGTTTCCTATCAGGTCAATGGTCGATAGCAGCCGCAAAAGACGCATAAACAGATATATCACCGCTGTAATTCTTCTAACATTACTGCCCAGCATATATTTCGGTTACCAGCTTGTACAAAATGAAAAATTTACAGCGGCTTCCGAGAAATTCACAGAAAGTATTACTTATTTTGAAGGCGCATACCTCATAAAAAGTGAGATCACGCCTGAGACTAAAACGATCCGTCTCATTTACGGAGGCAATGACCTTAGCGAAGGTCACAAAGAAAACATTCTTAAACGCTCCGGGGATTTTGATATTGGCAATGCAAAGATAATTATTGACCAGGGTTTTTCCATGAATCAAAATGATCTTGATGAATCAGATGTCCTCAAAAGTAAAATTAATTCATTGAATTTATCACTTCAGAAAAAACAAAGCACAATTGACAGCATAGTTTCAGTCCCGCAAAATGGCAAAGATCTCTACAATGAAATAAAACCGATTTTTCCGCAGATAACATCGTGCACATATTCCGGCGCCCTGAACTTCAACGATACAAGCGGAGCCGGCGATCCATACCGGCTTGTGGTTCTTACAACGCAAAGAAACAAAACTAACATACTTGACAGGACAAAACTGAATGACTGGTTAAAAAACAGGCTTAAAACTGACAAAGTAAAACTGATCATTGATGAAAATTGATGCTAACCGCATGATTGCACGAAAGCTGATCGTCCTATCAAAACTTCCGGGATGAAGGGTAAAAAAAATGTTAACTAAGCTGCTATCTTCTAAATGATTATAACTTGACACAACTCGAGTATAAAGGCTGGGTTTTATACGACGGCATGTGCGGTTTCTGCTCATGGTGGATACCGTTTTGGGAAAAGACCATTAATAGCACAGGGTACGGTATAGCCATGCTGCAGGATAAATGGGTTCGCGAAAAATTAAACTTACCCGGTGAACTGGAAAACAGGGATATCATCCTGCTGTTTGCGGACGGCAGGAAGCTTGTTGGAGCTGATGCGTACATCTTCGGAATGAAAAAAGTATGGTGGTCCAGCCCTGCCGGATACCTGCTGGGTATTCCTCCCTTCCGCCAGGCAACCTGGCTGTTTTACAAGCTTTTCAACCGGAACCGCTTCTTCGTATCAAAGGTTTGCAGACTGAAGCCGGTAGTTCAAAATGTTGATGCAGATCATTGAATTAACGCTTCAAACAAAAGCAGATACATACACAACAATTCGCAGCTTAAACAATCGAATCAGAAATTAAAACTTAAGAACAACTATGCAGGATATTTCCAATAAAAATGAGAACAGCAAAATAATTGCAAGGATCGAAAAGATCAACGCCGACTCAAAGCCGTTATGGGGAAAAATGGATGCGGGTGAAATGCTCTTTCATTTGCAGGAGCCGATACGTGTTTCGCTTGGCCAGCTGAAGCTGAAACGCGGCCTGGCGGGGTTTCTCTTCGGGAAAATTGCACTTAAACAGGTATTGAGCGATAAGCCTTTAAGAAAAGGCGTTCCAACCAGCGATGGATTCAAACCAATTGGTAAATATGAAATTGAAACGGAAAAGAAGAAGCTCATAAAGCTGGTTTCATCGCTGACCGAAAATAGCACCCTTGTTATAGGAAAAAATCCGCACCCGTTTTTTGGAATACTCACCCCGGAGCAGTGGAGTATATTAACATGGAAACATCTCGACCATCATTTAAAACAATTTGGCGTATAGCTCATCCTGTTGTTTTAATCATTATTTCTAACTGAATGTAAATCATTGTAACCGGCTTCCAATAATGGAACGCCGGTTTTGTTTTAGTATGTTAACACTAATAATTGAAGCATTAGTCCGGATTCTCGAACTAATGCAAAAGCGGCCGGAAAGATCGCATCTCCAAAAGGTGTATCTTCCGGCTGTTCTTATATACGATAAATTCCTGCAATACAGCAATATGGACTACGTGATTTAAGGTTGAAAAAATTCTGTAAATCAGCTATTTTACCATGCAAACTTCATCCAAACAAATGAGTAAAAAAGATAAGAGAATTGACACATACCTTGAAAAGTCAGCTGATTTTGCAAAACCTGTTCTTACCCATCTGCGCAAGCTTATTCACAAAACCTGTCCGGAAGTTGAAGAAACCATCAAGTGGGGAATGCCTGCGTTTGAATATAAAGGACCGTTCATGGGTTTTGCAGCATTTAAAAAACACTGTTCAGTATTTTTCTGGAAAGCCGCACTGATGAAGGATAGCAGGATCCTTATGGGGAAAGAAACGAAAAGCTCAATGGGTAATCTGGGCAAGATCTCTTCGATCGAAGACCTTCCCGGAAATCCAATCCTGGTGCGGTGGATAAAAGAGGCGATGAAACTGAATGACGAAGGTGTAAAATTTAACAGGGCTGATAAGCCTAAACATAAGCGTGCAGAATACAAAATGCCCGCTGAGTTTCAGAAAGAACTTAACAAGAATAAAAAGGCGAAGAGTGTGTTTGAGAGTTTCGCGCCATCGCACAAAAGAGAATACCTGGAATGGATCTGTGAAGCCAGGACGGATGTTACCAGGGATAAACGCATAGATACGGCAATTGAATGGCTTTCGGAAGGAAAATCAAGAAACTGGAAATATCAAAAAAAGTAAATATGAAAAAACTATTAATACTGCTTCTACTGGGTTTTTCTGCTCCCGTTTTTTCGCAGCTCTTCCAAAGCGATGAGGAGGTAATATTTTCTTTTAAGCTCAAATCAGGCAAGTATGCAGTTCTGTTAAAAGGTAATAACGAAAGCTACCTCGTGTACAGGTTTGGTACAAATAAAAAAGTTGAGCTTGAATACCCTGCCGAGCTTAACACTGCTTCGTGGCAGAAGTTCACTTACAGCTATTATTACAGGGGCGGAGGAAAAGAGAACGCGGGGCTTGACCTGAATTATGTTACCTTTGAAAACAACGGATTTACTTATAAGCTCTATGATGAATATTCCGCAGAAGACGATTCCCGAAATACAGGAGTTCTTGTAACGGATACCGAAGGCAAAGAGCGTGATATTACCGGTACAAAAGGATCAGCCAAAGGATCGCTGGTTCAATTGAGATATAATGAAAAAATCAGGACCGGACAGTGATTCTGTTTCTGATACAGAAACATTCATCATTTCTTAAACAAAACCGGATTTTGAAGTAAGAGATGCCCCGGACAGTTTCTATGCTGCCGGATTTTTGCTTGACTTCCAATACTTGGCACCGTTCAGTGTCCTGTCAAGGTATCCCTTTTCAAAGAGCTCACGCCTTAAAAGCTGGTGATCGTTAAAGGTATGATTTGCTTTCAGTATCTCATTCACTTCTTTTTCTGTGTACTCCCTGTTAACTGCAAATTTTGTGGCAAGGTACTTGATAGCTGCCAGCTTTTTATCCTGTTTAGCGGGCCAAAGCTTCAGCTTCCCATCTTTATCAAGAAATCCTTTTAGAATGTTATCAAAGTTAATCATTTCGTTTCCTGTTCTTGTATATGTATAAAATTATAAATGATAACAGCAGGAATCCCCCTGCTATTATTGTTGGTAATGTTACCTGTTCCATTTTTCGAGGTAGTTTATGACCGCGAAACGGATATCATTTCTCAGGTCATTTTTATCTGCTGCATCCGGCTCGGTAATTTTTACAATTGCCGGATTATCTTTCGTTAAATACCCAAAATTCTGTTCCATGCCGCTCATCAGGTAATCTGATACTGCTGCATTGTAAATCCTGTTCTCATCTATCAGTTTGCCGCCCACTTTGTACCCGGCGGCAGTTTGCTCCAATCCGTAATACAGCAGGTATCCGCCGCTTCCGGGCTGGCTGAAACCGGTTTCTATGATCTGTTTAAGCAGCGAACCTTTCATCTGAACCTGGAATATCTTCCCGCCGTAAGGCAGCACGCGGATGATATCATACTGTGTAACTTCACCAAGCAGCCTGTCATCAATCCTTATAGCGCCGCTGTTGAAAAAAGCCAGATTACTTCCAGAAGAAACATCAAACATTGCATTTGCTATAAGGTAACCCAGCGGGCACTGGCTGTAGCGTATTGTCTCTTCCCTGCCGTCGAGTGTATCGTTTTTCAGATCGATAACCATTTTAAGCGGATCAAAACCTTTATCAATAAATCCCTTAAATGCCCTTGTCAGCCATGTATCTACAAGATCTTTAACAGCAGGATCCTCCGGCACAGTGGCATCTATATTCACAAGTTCACTCTTAATTTCCTGCAGTTTGTTTGATTCATTGAATATGAGCCTGTGTACATAGATGGTTCGCGCGTTGGCATCTGCCTTGGTGATGATTGTCTCGCCGACTTTATGATACATATTAACATGTTCATGTCCGCCCATAATGAGCTTCAGCTCAGGCAGTTCTGCTGCCAGCCTTTTATCTTCATCAATACTTAAGTGAGTGATCGCGATCACACAATCAGCGCTGTCTTTAATTGCCGAATAAGTCCGTTTGGCAGACTCATAATAATCATCATATTTAACATAAGGCTGTTTGTTTGCATCAATACAAACACCAAGAACACCAATTCTTACCGGCTGCCCTTTTGAATAACCGGGAGATTCCAGCAGCAGGTAAGAGGGCATCGGAACAGAATTCTGTTTGAAAGGTTCAAGTGACCCCTTATCGTTTTCAAATACATTCGAGCAGAACCACAGGAACTTTGATTCATTTATTCTTTCCTGCAGTACATCCTGCTTATAGTCAAATTCATGGTTGCCAAAAGTAACGTAGTTCACGCCAATAGCGTTCATAACGTCAACCATCTGTCTGCCATTGATACGTTTATCTTCATAGGTGCTTGTACCAAGCGCTGAGGGTGAGATGAAATCGCCTGAGAGTATTACATAAGTGTATGGATTTTTCGCCTTGAGTCCATCGATGACGGTCTTAACGCGCGCAAGTCCTCCGTACCTGCCGCCTTCGAGAGGGGCAATTTCGTACACATCGTTAAGCTGTACAAAGATGACTTCGGAAGTTTGTGAATGTAAGCCTGCAGAAACAAGCAGCAAAAGAAATAATGCGAGCAGTCTCATCTTACGGGATGTTTTGAGATTTATTGAGGCCAATCAGCTTTTGCTATCCGTATTTTCAGAAGCGGAATCATCGGGATCGCCTTCTGCGGGGAAATCACCCGCTTCAACATCTTTAAGCAGTTCCCTTGCGAAGGATTCATTCTCCGGCATCACCTGGAATTCCACCGGGAAAGCATTCATAGCGTATACTGCCTGGGTATTATCACCTTTTGCAAGATACTGAATTCCGGCCTCGTCGAGGATCGATTTTATCACAGCTATGATCGCATGATTACTGGTAGTGTAAACAGTAACCAGGTTTTCATTATCCTGCGGATTTTCCTGTTCTTCGTTTTCTTCAAATGTATCTTCGTTCTCTGTCATATATTCTCCTGTTAGTTTCAGTTATTATTATTAAGGTTTATAACTCTTTATCTTAAATGATAAAATTATCGTAAAAATTCCGCTCAATATTGCGAAAGCCCCGAATATCATAAGCATAACACCTGCGCCAGTTACCAGGTTGCCCGCGAGTACAATTCCGAACAGTACAGAAATAACTCCATTGAGTATCATGAACCATTCATTGGAGATTACTTTGCGCAGTTTTATCGCTCCGATTATTTGTATCAGACCCGAAAGTATCGCCCATGCTGCTATGAAAATCATAATTCCGCCCAGTGCGGAAACAGGGTTCAGCAATACAACAATTCCCGCGCCTAAAAAGATCAATCCCTCAAGTATCCGAAGTCCCTTATTATCGGTTTCTCCCAGAAAAGCTAGGGTCAAAATGAAGAATCCGGAAAGTATTGCAAAAAATGCGAAGAAAGTGATCAGTGAAAATATTACAATATATGGTGAAAACAGCGCAAGCAGCCCAAATAGCAGGGCAAGCACACCTCTAACTGTTACAAGCCACCAGCTTTTCTGTAATGATTCCATAATAATTATATTATTTTGTTTGCGGAATGCTCAATTTTGTGATTTTTTAATTCGAAAACAATTCAATGATTTCTATAGCTTTTTCAATCTGTTCATCACGCCCATCTGCAATTCCTTTGATGGTTTTACTGCATGGAATTGTTGGTGAGATACCTATTCCATGATGCCTGCTGCCGTCATGTTTTAGGACTTTCATTCCGGTGTAATACGCTGTATAGCCGCCCGGCAATTTAACCGGATTTATATTTCCGTTTGTACCGGCAGTGGTTTCACCTACTATTTCGCCGAGTTTATAGGCTTCAACAATTCCCATCAGACTTTCACCGTAGCTTATAGCTCCAGGCCCGGTGAGAAAGACTATTTTTCCTTTGAATCGGGGCTCAATCGGCGGTATTGTCCATCTGCCGCTTGTATCGAAACCTGCAAAATTTTCGTGATCCGGATAAATTATCTGCGGAGTATTCCATATTTGTGAAAGCAATGGCTTATCGGTTAGATATCCTAAAAAGCCATAACTAAGTCTTGGATAGCACCTTACATCAAATATCAATCCCTTAGCTGAAGCAAGTTTTTCTGCCATTTCATCTATTTGCTGAAGTTTTGCACGGGAAAGATCTATATAGTAAATGCCGGGTTTTAGTTCATCAATTACACCCGGTGTTTCAACTGCCTTTAATCTTGATGCCAGAAGCTGAGCAGGTGAAACATAACGCGTAGTTTCACGTTCTATGAGCTTATCATCTCTTAAAATTCCCAGAACCAGAGCGCTGTTTTCTGCACCCCTGATAAGCTTTGATGGCAGCAGTAGAAACCTTAACCCATCCGTCGCACTTGATATATATTTCCCGGTATTTGCCGCTGTTTCATTTACAGGAATTCCGTTTATTGAAACAATAACATCTCCCAAATGGAATTGACTATCATTACCTAAAACGTGACTTACAACATAACTGCCTTCTGCGTAAGCCAAAGAAAACGGCGGGGAGAAAAGTACTTTATCATCACCTTCAAACTCAACCCTGCAATGCCCATCGTTAAGATTTGCCAGCAGCAAGTCAAGCGATCTGACAAATTCAATCTCACTTTTACAATTGCATACAGACTCAATCGCTTCATCCAATGCTCTATCCCAATCAATATCATAGAGCTCAAAATAAGGATATGAATGCTGAACCACATTCCACAATATTACAACTCCCGCAAGTCGCAAATACTTATTATCATTTGTCATTGAATCAATATCTATCAGCGAAAGCTCTGTTTTCAACTTTAGAAGCTTTGCGGGATCTGCAAGCGGAAGTGTTCCGGAATTATCAGAATAGAGTGCAAGAGGTACAATACAGCTCAACTCCTGCGAAATTGGTTTTTGTATCAATTCGCCGGGTTTTGGATATTTATCGAACAATTGTTTTTCGAAATAGCTATCTATCATACAGCATTTAGTACCTTTGTGTGCATTGTATTCAATAACTTCAACTATTGCACTATCCTTAGTTAGATTCCACCCGGCCGGCGGCTGGTTCGGTTCATGGTCTTCAAAATCCCATGAATATGACTCTTTACCTTCTCCGTCTGTATCATTTATAACTTCCAGCTTGATGCCACTAATATAAAATATGCCCTCTGCCGTTTGTTTACATCCTATTTCCAGACTTGAAGCCTCCTTCGGAACCAGAACATCCAAAGTGTATTCTTTATATGTATCAGAATCCAGATATATCTCATTTCTTTCCAGTTTGCTCCCATCTTTTCCATATATATCAATAAAGAAGCATGCTTCATATCCTTCGAAATCAGTATCAATACAAAGAAACCCCTTCGCACTAATTCTTTTGCCTCTGAATTTCGAGGCGTCAACTTTTCGTGAAATTTCAGTATAATTTATCTCTGGGATTTTAAGTCTCCCTATTCTTGCCTTCTTAAACTCATCAAATTTCTGATTCTCATTCAGGCTCATACCAAGCCTTTGCCAGGCAACGGTTGTTAGTCCGGTTGTAATATGAGGTATGATCTTGGTTAGATCATACTTTAATCCCTTTTCAGTCTCATAGATCTCGATTGCAGGGGCAACCGGGAGAAATAGCTCAAGCAAAATTTGCCTCAACTGGGCTGAATCCGGAGCATCCTCAACTTTCTGTATTCCTAAAATCGCGAATTTATCCCAATCAATAGAGCTTGCTTCATCCGATGGGTGGAACAACCTTACATAACCATACAGCTTTGCAAAGGCATGAATGTTGTCTATAGTATTTTTATCCATATTTTCGATAAGTTAAGACACACTTTTAATTACAAAAAATGAGATCAGTTAACAGGCTTGAATCCGGGGAACATCATCCTGCTTTCTTCCAGCTCACCGATCGTGCCGTATTCACAGGCTTCTTCGAACCTTTTCCACATTTCGAGTACAACGGGGTGTGAGTGGGCTTTTTCAATTGCATCAGTTGATACCCATTCGAAAACCTCAACTATAGTCCCATTGGACGCCTGCATAATGTAAGCAGGCCTGCTGGACGCAAGTCCAAGCGACTGCAGCGTTGGAACATGCTCCAACACTATATGTTTTAAAGCCTCATCCTTGCCTTCCCTGGGTTTGAAAACTGCAATAACAAATATTCCCATAACTAGTTTTATTTTATGTATTTCTGTAGAGTAGAGAGCTATCCCCGTAACTTAAGAAACGGAAATCATTGTTTAAAGCATATTCATACACCTTATTCCAATCGCTGCCAATAAATGCGGCAACAAGGAGCAGCAGAGTACTGGATGGCTGGTGGAAATTGGTTACCAATCCCGAAAAAACTTTGAATTTATAGCCTGGAACAATGATAATGTTCGTTCTGCCATGAAGTTCCCCGAGTCTTTCTGACTCCATAAACTCTTTGACCGCTTTAAATGCCGCGGTCTTATCTTCTGCAGCAGTAGTGTATGGTTCCCATTGGTCAATGGTTATTTCCCCGCCGGAATATCTTCCCTGAAGAAGCTGGACACCAAACCAGTATACCGATTCTATTGTACGCATTGATGTTGTGCCAACTGCAATAATATCTCTATTACCGGGCATCGAGCATATTTGCTCAACAATCGAGCCTGGAACCGAAAAGCTCTCAGAATGCATTGTGTGTTTATCGATGCTTTCTGTCTTAACAGGCTTGAAAGTTCCGGCCCCAACATGAAGCGTTACAAAACCCCTGACTATCCTTTTTTCATTCAAGTCCTGTAATACCTTTTTTGTAAAATGCAGACCTGCAGTTGGGGCGGCAACAGAGCCTTCAACTTCCGAATAGACTGTTTGGTATCTTTGCGAGTCATCGGTTACTGTTTCACGCTTCATATACGGCGGCAGGGGCACATTGCCGAATTTTCCCAGTACTTCAGCAAAAGTAAGTTCAGCGGGCTGCCAGCTTAGCTTAATTATGAAGGTGTCTCCCTGCCGGCTGATTAGCTCGGCATCCAGTGAGAGTGTTTTTGTACCATCGGTACGGGTTGATTCAAGTTTGCCTGATTTCCAGTGCTTCAGATTGCCCACAAGGCATATCCACATAACTTCAGTCTTCTTCTGAAGCGCAATTGAGAGTTCACTTTCTCCGTAAGGCTCAAGTGTGAAGATCTCAATCTCTTTTCCTGTTTCACCGGTGAACCTAAGCCGTGCATTAATTACACGGGTGTTGTTAAACACCAGCAACGAACCAGGCGGAATGAATGCAGTAATACCGGAAAACACATCTTCCGAGATCACACCATCTTTGTAAACGAGCAGCTTAGAGGAATCTCTTTCAGCTAATGGATGCTGTGCAATCTTATCAGAAGGAAGCTCGTAGGTATAGTCTTTAATAAGTATATTTTGGGGATCGATCTGCAAATTATTGAAATGTAAGATTGTGAGATGTGTTGCATGAAACTTTAAAGATCAAACGTCAGGCATAAAACGGAAGATGAATAATTAGTATTTCAGGACTGCTTTCACATCATCATAGAACTTATCCACCCACATTTTATACATTTTGCCGGAGGGGTGAAGTCCATCCGGGGCTATCAATGCAGGATCATCAATTCGGGATATTTCTGTGATATCATAATACCTGATCCCGTAATTTTCTGCTTCTTCCTTTTTTACCTTATTGAATTCATCTATATCCTCAGCGATCTTTTTCCTCTCCCTGCCTTCGGCAAAAGGCGTAACACCCCAAT
>WBZT01000608.1_pt1 | contig 28475 bp, 26 predicted proteins | sample 5204241 | NCBI WGS metagenome assembly WBZT01 (sample SAMN12344358, study PRJNA552823) | activated sludge metagenome | biome: Activated sludge suspended growth; feature: Nitrification reactor; material: Wastewater; isolation source: activated sludge from nitrification reactor of wastewater... | reverse complement strand
ATCCATCCGCCAAAACCCGCGATCTTGTTGCACGCACTGGCGCCACCTTACTCTATCTTCCCCCTTATTCTCCCGACCTCAATCCCATCGAACACGACTTCGCCAACCTCAAGAAAATCCGCGAATATAACGAACAGACCTCCCTGGATTCCCTCGTCAAAATATATAATTAATTATTAAAATTACTATATTGCTGGGAAGATTGGTCTGGCGTCAGTCCCGGTGGACGGGGCGGATGTCGATGTAATGGGGTCCCCGGTAATTTGCCCCCCGTTGCAGGGGGAAGCTTGCTGTTGAGCAAAAAGGCCCATCATCCGACGGGCCTTTTTGCTGGAGCCAATAGCCACTTCTGGCTCTTCAGGTCCCGTCAGCCTGACGGTGGCGCCGCTAGCTGGGTTTGCGGCACCAGCTCGCCCAGAAAATCCCGGTGCAGAGCCGCCCAGATCAGAATTGGTGTGACCGCCGGCAGAATCAGATATCCCAGCTGATAAGCCAGTGCCAACAACTCCCGTGTTAACGGTGTGGTGTCCATCTGTAGGGCGACGGCGGGTTCCATGTCAAAGACTAGGGTCTTGAGCGCCTCGCAGACCACACCCCAGACCGGTATCGGCAACAGCAGTAAGCTACCCATGACCGCGCGGTAGAGTTTTTCGCCCCAAGCCGTCGGCGCCGCCAGGGTCAGCGCCAGCAGCATCGGTAAGCCGTAGGCGTATTTCAGCGCGTTGATCGTGAACACCAGTTGCCCACGTATGCTGGGCGACGCCGAGCTATCCGCCGGCGCGGCCATGACGAACCGGGTGACGATATCGACCGCCGTACCCTGTTGTTCGACGGCGGCGATAGCGTGCGGAAACAGATGGCTGAGGACAAGATGTGCCCAGCCCGCGACCGGCATCAACAACAGTGGTGCCAGCACGTACCAGAGTACGAACATAGGCACCAGCCACAGCAGGGTGCGAAGCAGGAAGCGATCGATCGGGCGGCGCGGCATCATGGCGAGACCGCCGGCGCCGGCAGCGTTCGCACCCACAGTAGATAGACGATCAAGCCATCCAGCATGATCAAGGCTTGCCAGAGATAGAGGTGCGCCCATTCGAACCAGACCGGGTTCCATTGCAACAGATAGAACAAGCTGACGATTCGAATCACGTTCAGGATTTGAATGGCCAAGAAGCCGAGCCCGAGCCCGATAAGTTTCTGTTTCCAACTGGCCGGGGTGGCGGCGATGGCGGCCAATACCACGATCATCGCCTCGACCCCGTTGCAGCCGGGCTGAATGCTGACCGCCGCGCCCGTCTCGACATTGCTCAGCACGATGCCATGCGCCCGCACCGTACTGTCGAAAGCCTGAAGTACGACGGCGCTCACTTGGGCCACCACTGCGGTGAACGGCTGGATGATCCAGATCTGTACCGGTTCCAATAGTTCGACGGTAAACAGCACCAGAAGAATCGTTGCAAAAGTAATCAAAGGCATGATGCGGGGATCTCGCGGACAAATCATGACTCGGCGGATACGGGAGCGGGGCGATCGCTGGTCCGCCGGAACTCTGAGACGCTATCTTAACGGGTCGCAATGACTTTTTCCCCTCCACGCATCTAGTGGGTTCCGATGCGCGACCAGGGGGATGTGACGATGCTGTCCGAATTCCGACCCCTGGCTGTGCTAAAATCCATCGTCTTACGGCTGCCCCAAGCGGCCGGGTTGGGTGCTGACGAGGGTCCTGCATGACTGATATCGCCAAAGAAATCCTGCCGGTCAATCTGGAAGACGAAATGCGGCAGTCCTACCTCGATTACGCCATGAGCGTGATCGTCGGGCGGGCACTGCCGGACGTGCGCGACGGCCTGAAACCGGTGCATCGGCGGGTGCTGTTCGCCATGAGCGAACTGGGCAACGACTGGAACAAACCGTACAAGAAATCCGCTCGCGTGGTCGGCGACGTGATTGGTAAATACCACCCGCACGGCGATTCTGCGGTCTACGACACCATCGTGCGCATGGCTCAGCCCTTTTCCCTGCGCTACATGCTGGTGGACGGGCAGGGCAACTTCGGTAGCATCGACGGCGACGCTCCGGCCGCGATGCGCTACACCGAGGTGCGCATGGCCCGTGTTGCCCACGAACTGCTGGCCGACCTCGACAAGGAAACGGTCGATTTCGTCCCCAATTACGACGAATCGGAGCGCGAGCCGTCGGTCTTCCCGACCCGCTTGCCCAACCTGCTGGTCAACGGCTCCTCCGGCATCGCCGTCGGCATGGCCACCAACATCCCGCCGCATAATCTGACCGAGGTGGTGGACGCCTGCGTGGCGCTGATCGACGATCCGACGCTGAGCATCGCCGAACTGATGCGTCACGTTCCGGGACCGGATTTTCCCACCGCCGCGCTGATCAACGGCGCCAGCGGCATCCGCGAAGCCTACGAGACCGGTCGCGGCCGAGTGCGGATGCGCGCCAGAACCGAAATCGAAACCGACGAGCTACGCAACCGGCAGGCGATCGTCGTCACCGAGTTGCCTTATCAGGTGAACAAGGCCCGGCTGATCGAAAAAATCGCCGAACTGGTCAAGGACCGTAAGCTGGAGGGCATCACCGAACTGCGTGACGAATCCGACAAGGATGGCTTGCGCATTTACATCGAACTGCGACGCGGCGAGGCCGCCGAGGTGGTGCTGAACAACCTGTTTCTGCACACCTCGCTGCAATGCGTGTTCGGCATCAACATGGTGGCGCTGGTCGAAGGCCAGCCGCGTTTGCTCAATCTCAAGCAGATTCTGGAAGCCTTCCTGGCGCACCGCCGCGAAGTGGTGGTGCGGCGCACCGTATTCGATCTGCGCAAGGCCCGCGAGCGCGCTCACATCGTCGAAGGATTGGCGGTGGCGCTGGCCAACCTCGATCCTCTGATCGCGTTGATTCGCGCCGCCGCCGATCCCGCCGCTGCCCGCGTTGCGTTGCTGGAGCAGGTCTGGATGCCGGGTTCGGTGACCGAGCTGTTGGCCCGCTCCGGCGCGGCGGCGTCGCGGCCGGAGGATCTTCCGGCGGAATGCGGCCTGAGCGAAGCCGGCTACCGGTTGTCGCCGGCCCAGGCGCAAGCAATTCTGGATTTGCGACTACACCGGTTGACCGGGCTGGAACAGCGCAAGCTGCTGGACGAGTATCAGGATTTGCTGTCCCGCATCCAGGATTTTCTGGAAATCCTTACCGTGCCGGAACGCTTGACGGCGGTGATCCGCGCCGAGTTGCTGGAGTTGCGTGCCCAGTACGGCGACGCCCGTCGTACCGAGATTCTGCCCGACGAGCAGAACCTGAATCTCGAAGACCTGATTAACGAAGAGGCCATGGTGGTTACGCTGTCGCATGCTGGTTACGTCAAATCACAGCCCTTGTCGTTGTATCGGGCGCAAAAGCGCGGCGGGCGTGGTCGGGCGGCCACCACCTTCAAGGAAGAGGATTTTGTCGACAAACTGTTTGTCGCCAGCACCCATGACACCATTCTTTGTTTCTCCAATTGCGGCAAGGTGTACTGGAAGAAAGTCTACGAACTGCCGCAGGCCAGCCGGACCGCGCGCGGTCGCCCCATCGTCAACCTGCTGCCGCTGGAAGAGGGCGAGCGGATCAACGCGGTATTGGCGGTGCGCGAGTTCAGCGACGATCATGACGTGTTTTTCGCCACCGCCAACGGCACGGTCAAGAAGACGCCGCTATCGGCCTATTCCCGGCCGCGTCCCAGCGGCATCATCGCGATCGACCTGCGCGAGGGCGACCAGTTGGTGAATGTGGCGCTGACCCATGGTCAGAGCGATGTGATGCTGTTCACCGATGCCGGCAAGGTGCTGCGGTTCCCCGAGACTGAAGTGCGCGACACGGGCCGCTCCGCTTGTGGGGTGCGCGGTATTCGTCTGGGTGACGGGCAGAAGGTCATCGCCCTGATCGTGGTGGGCGAGGGCACGGTGCTGACCGTCACCGAAAACGGTTATGGCAAGCGCACGCCGGTCGATGATTATCCGCGCCGGGGTCGGGGCGGCCAGGGCGTCATCTCCATCCAGACCTCCGAACGCAATGGTCTGGTCACCGGCGCGGTGCAGGTCGAGAACGACCACGACATCATGCTGATTACCGACGGGGGGACGTTGGTGCGCACCCGGGTCGAGGAAATTTCGCTGGTCAGCCGCAATACCCAGGGCGTGAAGCTGATCAGCTTGCAAGGCGACGAGAAACTGGTCGGGGTCGAGAAAATCGAAAGCATCGGCGAGGTGGACGTCTCCGGCGACGCGCCGGGCGATGATGAAAGCGCGCCGCCAGAGGATGCCCAGGGCGAAGGCGACGAGGGGCCGGCATGAACGAAGCGGACAGCCTGCGTGCGCTGCGCGACCGCATCGATGCGCTGGACCGGCAAATCCAGACGCTGATCTCCGAGCGGGCGCGTTGCGCGCAGCAAGTGGGCGCGATCAAGCAGGCTGCTGGCGCCACCGGCAATTTTTATCGCCCCGAACGCGAGGCGCAGGTGCTGCGCCGGGTGCTCGAAACCAATCCGGGGCCGCTGAGCAACGAAGAAATGGCCCGGCTGTTCCGGGAGATCATGTCGGCCTGTCTGGCGCTGGAAGAGCCGCTACGCATCGCCTTTCTCGGCCCGGAAGGGACCTTCACCCAGGCGGCGGCGCTCAAGCACTTTGGCAAGTCCATTCACAGCATCCCCTTGCGGGCCATTGATGAGGTGTTCCGCGAGGTCGAGGCCGGTTCCGCCGACTACGGCGTGGTGCCAGTGGAGAATTCCACCGAGGGGGTGGTCAACCATACCCTGGACATGTTCCTGCAATCGCCGCTACGAATCTGCGGCGAGGTGCAGATCCGCATCAACCATCACCTGATCACCCGCGCCGCCGAATTGACGGCCATCCGTCGCATTTATTCCCACCGGCAGTCACTGGCGCAATGCCGCGAATGGTTGGATGCGAATTTGCCTCGGGTCGAACAGATCGAGGTGAGCAGCAACGGCGAGGCGGCGTTGCGGGTCCGCGACGAAACGGACGCGGCGGCGATCGCCGGCCAGTGCGCGGCGGATATCTATCAGTTGCCGACCCTGGTGCGTAACATCGAGGACGAGCCGAACAATACCACTCGTTTCCTGATCATCGGTACCCAGCCGATCGCCCCGTCCGGTGACGACAAGACCGCGCTGCTGGTGGCCTCGCTTAACCGGCCCGGTGCGCTGTTCAATCTGTTGGAGCCACTGGCTCGAAACAAGGTCAGCATGAACCGCATCGAGTCGCGGCCCTCGCGGCGCGGCATGTGGGATTACGTGTTCTTCATCGATCTGGATGGTCATGCCCAGGACGAGCCAGTGGCCAGCACGCTCACCGAGCTGCGCGAGCAGGCTAGCCTGTTTCGGGTGCTGGGCTCGTATCCGAAGGGTGTGCTTTGAGGCTGGTGGTCGGAATTGACCCCCCTGGATGACGGGGGATCGGCGTGTGGCGTCGAGGTGGTTTGAACGCGGCGGTGCCCCACTGCCTTGGTACGAGCAGCGATCTTCGAACTTACAAGGAACTCATTCTCCATGTCCTGCGATTTCTTCTCCCTCGCCGCTCCCGGTGTGTGCACTCTGCAACCCTACCAACCTGGCAAGCCGGAGAATGAATTGCGCCGGGAATACGGCCTGAGTGATATCGTCAAGCTGGCGTCCAACGAGAATCCGCTTGGTCCAAGCCCCAAGGCTATGACCGCCGTAAGGGAAGCGCTGGGCGAATTGGCCCGCTATCCAGACGGCAACGGTTTCGAGCTTAAAGCGGCGCTGTCCACCAAGCTCGGTATCCCGACCTCGGCGCTGACGCTCGGCAACGGTTCCAACGATGTGCTGGAATTGGTGGCGCGAGCCTTTCTGACGCCGGAGCACGAGGCGATATTTTCCGAACACGCATTCGCCGTCTATCCCATCGTCACCCAGGCTATCGGCGCGATCGCGCGCGTCGCCAAGGCCAATCCGCCCGGCCATGCCATGCCCCATGGTCACGATCCGGCGGCCATGCTGGCGCTGATCAGTGATCGGACTCGGGTGATGTTCATCGCCAATCCCAACAATCCCACCGGTACCTGGTTGAAAACGGCGGAACTGGAAGCTTTGCTGGAAGCCGTTCCCGAACGGGTCATCGTGGTGGTGGACGAGGCGTATAGCGAATACGTCGAGACCGAGGCGGACTGTCCCAGTGCCCTGCGCTGGCTTGAGCGTTTTCCCAATCTCGTCGTCACCCGCACTTTCTCCAAGGCTTACGGCTTGGCCGGGTTGCGGGTCGGGTACGCGGTATCCCATCCTCAGGTGGCCGATCTGTTGAACCGGGTACGCCAACCGTTCAACGTCAATAGCCTGGCGCTGGTTGCGGCGGCGGCGGCGCTGGATGATGTCGAACACCTGGAGCGTGGTCAGGCAACCAATCGCGCCGGTATGAAGCAGTTGCAGAACGCTTGCCGGCAATGGGGTCTGAGCTGGCTGCCATCGGCTGGCAACTTCCTGTGCGTGGACCTGGGCCAGCCGGGGCGGGAGGTTTTCGTGGAATTGCTGAAGCGCGGCGTCATTGCCCGTCCGGTGGACAACTACGGCTTGCCACGCCATCTGCGGATCAGCATCGGTACCGAAGCGGAAAACGCGCGCTGGATCAAGGCCATGCACGATATATTACGAGGTTGATATGGTGACGGAGCAGCCGTTGATCCAACGCTTGTGCGTGATCGGTGTCGGTCTGATCGGAGGGTCGCTGGCCCGTGCGCTCCGGCAGGCCGGCGAAGTGGGCGAGGTGATCGGTTCCGGGCGTGGCGAGGACAATCTGCGCGCTGCCGTGCGATTGGGCGTGATAGACCAATATGACACCGATCCCATTCGCGCGGTGGCCGGTGCCGATGTGGTGGTGGTCGCCGTGCCGCTGGGCGCCATTGAGCCGGTATTGCGCGCCATCGTTCCGCATTTGGCCCCCGCCGCGGTGGTGACCGATGTCGGTAGTGCCAAGGGTAGCGTGGTGGCGGACGTCGAGCGGATTTACGGCCATATCCCGCCGCATTTCGTGCCCGGTCATCCCATCGCTGGTACCGAGCAGAGCGGGGTGGAGGCTTCGTTCGCCACTCTGTTTCAAGGCCGACGGGTGATCCTGACGCCATTGGCGGAGACAGCCGCCACTTCGCACCATCTGATCAAACGGATGTGGGAATTGACCGGCGCCGAGGTGGTGGACATGGGCGTGCGCCATCACGACGCGGTATTGGCCGCCACCAGCCACTTGCCGCATATGCTGGCCTACACCCTGGTCGATACCCTGGCGCGACTCGACGACCGGGCGGAGATTTTTCGCTACGCCGCCGGCGGCTTCCGCGATTTCAGCCGCATTGCATCCAGCGACCCGAAAATGTGGCACGATATCTGTGTGGCCAACCGTGAGCAATTGCTGGAGATGATCGCGCTGTTCAGCGCCGATCTGGCTCGGTTGGCCGAGGCGATCCGCACCGACGATCGCGCCGCTGTTCTCGCCATGTTCCAGCACGCCAAACGTGCCCGCGATAACCTGTATCTGGAGTGATGAGGCCATGAACGCGGTTCTGGACTGGTTACCCCGGCATCGCCTGACGGTGGCGGACTATCACCAGATGAGCATGACAGGTGTTTTGGCGGAAGATGCCCGTGTGGAACTACTTGAAGGGGAAATCTTCGACATGGCCCCGATTGGCAGTTTGCACGCGGGATCGATCAAGCACTTGGTTCGTTTGCTCATGAGCGCAGTGGGCAATCGGGCGATCCTGTCGATTCAGGATCCAATTGTGCTTGATGAGCACTCCGAACCGGAGCCCGATGTGGCGCTATTGCGGCCTCGCGCCGATTTCTATAAAACTCGCCATCCTCAGGCTAGTGATGTGCTGCTGATCATTGAAGTGGCTGATTCCTCGCTGCGCTACGATCGAGAAGTCAAGCTGCCGTTGTATGCGCGGCATGGCATCGCCGAAGTCTGGATTGTCGATCTGGTTCTGAGCATCGTGGATGTACATCGTCAGCCGCAAGCGGATCGCTATCGAGAGTCACTGCGTCTGAGCCCGCCCATACGACTGGCCCCACTGGCCTTCCCGGATCTCGACCTTGATCTGCGCGACCTGTTTTGATCCGGTTCGCACCGCCATTCAACTCAATCTCCGATCCAAGATTCCCATGACCGATCTGACCTATACCTTAGAACTTGGCGGCGCTCTGCGTGGGCGCTTGCGGGTGCCTGGTGATAAATCGATTTCCCACCGTGCCATCATGCTCGGCGCATTGGCCGAGGGCATGACCACCGTGACCGGTTTTTTGGAAGGTGAGGACTGTCTGGCGACGTTGCGGGCTTTCCGCGCCATGGGCGTGCGCATCGACGGCCCGGACCGGGGCCGGGTGACCGTGCATGGCGTTGGCCTGCATGGGTTGCGTCCACCGACCGGTACGCTGGATATGGGCAATTCCGGTACCTCGATGCGATTGATGAGCGGTCTGCTGGCCGGGCAGGTTTTCGATACGGTGCTGTCCGGCGATGCTTCGCTCAATCGCCGGCCGATGCGACGAGTGACCGAACCGCTAGCGCTCATGGGCGCGCGTATCGAAGCCACCGAGTCAGGCACCGCGCCATTGCGGATTCATGGTGGCCAGCGCTTGACCGGTATCGATTATTCGCTGCCAGTGGCCAGCGCTCAGGTCAAGTCCTGTTTGCTGCTGGCCGGGCTCTATGCCTCGGGCGTCACTCGGGTCACCGAACCGGCGCCGACCCGCGATCACACCGAACGGATGCTGGAAGGGTTCGGTTATCCGCTGGCGCGTGAGGGCGACCGCACCGTTGCTATCACCGGCGACGGGACGCTCTTGGGGACCGAAATCGATGTGCCGGCGGATATCTCCTCGGCGGCGTTCTTCCTGGTCGGTGCCAGTATCGCGCCGGGCTCCGATCTGCTGTTGGAACATGTCGGCATCAATCCGACCCGTACCGGGGTGATCGACATCCTGCGCCTGATGGGGGCCGATATCGAGGTGTTGAACCCACGACTGGCCGGCGGCGAGCCGGTGGCCGATCTGCGGGTGCGCCACGCACCGTTGCATGGCGTCCAAATCCCCGAAGATTTGGTGCCGTTGGCCATCGACGAATTTCCAGCGCTGTTTATCGCTGCCGCCTGCGCGGAAGGTATCACCGTGCTGACCGGTGCCGAGGAGTTGCGCGTCAAGGAAAGCGACCGTATTCAGGTGATGGCCGACGGTTTGACGGCACTGGGCATCGCCGCTGGACCGACCACGGATGGTATCGTTATCCGGGGCGGCGCGCCGTCTGGGGGTACGGTCGACAGCCATGGCGATCACCGCATCGCCATGAGTTTCGCCATGGCCGCGCTGCGATCCCGCGATCCGGTTTCGATCCGCGATTGCGCCAATGTCAACACTTCCTTTCCCGATTTTGTGGCTTTGGCCCACGCCGCTGGGCTGAATCTGGTGGCGTGGGAGGCGGCATGAGCGACGAAGTGCCGGTGATCGCCATCGATGGGCCGAGCGGAGTTGGTAAGGGTACGCTCTGCCAATGGCTGGCGGCGCGGTTGGGCTGGCATCTGCTCGACAGCGGCGCGCTGTACCGTCTGACCGCGCTGGCGGCGCAGCGTCGTGGACTGCCATTGGAAGACGAAGCTCGGGTGGCAGCGGTGGCTGTCGCGCTGGATGCGGTTTTCGTGGCCGACGTTGCGGGAACTTCACGGATATTGCTGGACGGTGTGGACGTGGGCGATATCCTGCGTGGCGAAGCCGCCGGTAATGCCGCATCCCGGATAGCGGCGCTGCCGGCGGTGCGGGCCGCGTTGTTGCAGCGGCAACGGAATTTCCGCCGTCCCCCCGGTCTGATCGCCGACGGCCGGGATATGGGTACGGTGGTGTTTCCGCAAGCCGGACTCAAGCTGTTCCTGAACGCCAGTGCCGAGGAGCGCGCCCGACGACGATATAAGCAGTTGATTGAAAAAGGCATGGATGCTAATCTTGCCGGCCTTATTGAGGAGATTGCCGAACGCGACGCTCGCGATGCCCAACGCGCGGTGGCCCCGCTCCAGCCCGCTGCCGATGCGGAAATGCTGGATACCACCCGATTGAGCGTGATGGAAGTGTGCGAGTGGGCGCTAGCGCTTGCGGTTCGCCGACTGACGGTAAGGGTAATCCCCTAGGGTTCCAGTCTTTACGTCGGCGGCACCCTTGACTACGCTTTAACGTCACCGAATTGACCGAGTGCCGGGACTGGGCGCTCTGGGCGCAAGCCCTGAAGGTTTCCGTTGAGGCGGAAGCGCAGTCACTCGAAGCCGGTTCGGGCGCCCCGTCGTTGCCGAACCTCATGCAAACCAACCCGTGGCGGCTCGTGCCGCCGGTTTTTGAGCTATAACCCATGACTGAAAGTTTTGCCGAACTGTTTGAACAGAGCCTGGCCGATAAGCAGATGCAGCCCGGCGCCATCGTCCAGGGATTGGTGGTGGAAATCCGGGCGGACACCGTGGTGGTGAACGCCGGCCTGAAATCGGAAGGACTGATTCCGCTCGAACAGTTTTACAACGAAGAGGGCGTGCTCGAAGTCAAGGTCGGAGACGAGGTCGAGGTCGCCCTGGACGCCCTTGAGGATGGTTTCGGCGAAACTCGGCTCTCCCGCGAGAAGGCCAAGCGCGCCCGGGTCTGGAGTGCCCTGGAAAAGGCATTCGAAGGCGAGGAAATCATCAAGGGCCTGATCAGCGGCAAGGTCAAGGGCGGCTTCACCGTGGATATCGGTGAGATCCGTGCCTTTCTGCCCGGCTCGCTGGTGGATGTGCGGCCAGTGCGGGACGCCGCCTATCTGGAAGGTAAGGAACAGGAATTCAAGGTCATCAAGCTGGACCGTCGCCGCAATAACGTGGTGGTTTCGCGCCGAGCGGTGGTGGAGCAGGAATACAGCGCCGAACGCGAAGCGCTGCTGCAGAATCTGCAGGAAGGTCAGATCGTCGAGGGCGTGGTCAAGAATCTCACCGACTATGGCGCCTTCCTCGACCTTGGCGGTATCGATGGCCTGTTGCACATCACCGACATGGCTTGGCGACGGGTCAAGCATCCTTCCGAGGTAGTGGCCGTCGGCGATCACATCCAGGTCAAGGTGCTCAAGTTCGACCGCGAGCGCAACCGCGTTTCACTGGGTCTCAAGCAGTTGGGTGACGATCCCTGGATCGCGTTGGCCCGCCGTTATCCGGTTGGGACGCGGGTATTCGGCAAGGTGACCAACATCGCCGACTACGGTTGCTTCGTGGAGATCGAAGAAGGCGTCGAAGGTTTGGTCCATGTCTCCGAGATGGACTGGACCAACAAGAACGTGAACCCGAACAAGGTGGTGGCACTGGGTGATGAAGTCGAGGTGATGGTGCTCGACATCGACGAAGACCGCCGCCGCATCTCGTTGGGCATGAAGCAGTGCCAGCAGAACCCCTGGGAAGAGTTCGACCAAGGCCATGCCAAAGGCGATCGCGTTTCCGGCAAGATCAAATCGATTACCGATTTCGGTATTTTCATCGGCCTGGACGGTGGCATCGACGGTCTCGTGCATCTATCGGACATTTCCTGGAATATGCCCGGTGAGGAAGCGGTACGTCAGTACAAGAAGGGCCAGGAAGTCGAGGCGGTGGTGCTGGCGGTCGATCCCGAGCGCGAGCGCATTTCGTTGGGCATCAAGCAGCTCGATAAAGATCCATTCTCTAATTTCGTCGCCGATCATCCCAAGGGCAGCGTGATCATGGGCCGCGTGGTTTCGGTGGATTCCAAGGGGGCCATGGTCGATCTGGGCAACGGTGTCGAGGGGACGCTACGTGCTTCCGAACTGTCGCGCGAGCGGGTTGATGATGCCCGATCCTTGTTGAAGGAAGGCGAGGAAGTCGAGGCGAAATTCATCGGCGTCGATCGCAAGAATCGCACCATTACCTTGTCGATCAAGGCCAAGGATATGGCCGAGGAAGCGGAAGTTATGCAGGACTACAGCCGAAAATCCAGTACTGGCGCGACCTTGGGGGATATTTTCAAGGAGCAGATGGGCGCGCAAGACGAATAAAGCCTGTAGCAATTTCCTCCCTCCCGCAAGGGAGGGAGGGGTAGGTATTTTTCGATGGGGGGCTTCATGACAAAATCGGAGTTAATCGAAATTCTCGCGCGCAAACGCGGCGATGTTCCCTATAAGGATGTGGAACAAGCGGTCAAGACCATGTTGGAGCAGATGAGCGAATCGCTGGCGGGTGGCGAGCGGATCGAAATTCGTGGCTTTGGGAGTTTTTCGCTGCATTTTCGCCCCCCACGGATCGGCCGAAACCCTAAGACCGGTGATGCCGTGACGCTGACCGGCAAATATGTGCCACACTTCAAACCGGGTAAGGAGTTGCGCGAACGAGTCAACGACTACCACGCTTATCATGACGGTGGCGATGGGTTTTTGTAATATTTCCATTGATCCGGCAGGTGGTCGGCTGTCATTGGCCGTTCAAAAACCCACGGTATAGAGTGGGTTTTTTGTTGAGAGGCTGGAAGAATGCTCACAAATCAATAGACTCTTTCGTTCTATCGATTTCAAGCCGCTCCGGCGGTGGGGGAAGCTGATGTTCTGGATTAAATTCATTCTGATTGCCGCCATTCTGCTAGTCGTATTGCTGTTGGGGGTGGAATTTTCCACGCTCAATGCCAATGACGTGACCGTCAAATACCTGTTAGGCGAGGGTGAGGTGAAGGTGTCGCTGGCGCTGGTGGTGGTGTACGCCTTCGCCGCCGGCGTATTGGTGACCGCGCTGATCGGAGCCTTCGTTGTATTGCCATTGCGCTGGCAAGTGGCCCGGTTGCGTCAGGCTGTATCCGGCAAGGAGCAGGAAATCAACTTGTTGGTCAGGAAAGCAGGCCGGGAAATGCGTTGAGCGACCGGCGCTGCTTCGCTGGACCATGATGGAATTGCTGTGGTTGTTGTTGCCCATTGCCGCTGCCTCTGGCTGGTGGGTGGCTCGGCACGACCATGCGCGGCGGGGCGAAGCAACCGTGCGCAGCGCCGAGTATTTCAAGGGCTTGAATTACCTGATCGACGACAAGCCGGATCAAGCCATCGAGGTTTTTACCCGCATGGCCGACGTGGATCAGGATACCGCCGAAACGCATTTGGCTTTGGGGAACCTGTTCCGTCGTCGCGGTGAAGTGGACCGGGCGATCCATATCCACAGTAGCCTGATCGCACGAACCAACCTGACCGACGATCAGCGCCGCCGGGCCATGCTGGAACTGGGCGAGGATTATTTGCGCGCTGGCTTGTTCGATCGGGCCGAGGCCTTGTTTCAGGAGTTGGTGGACCAGCCCGATCACATGGAAGTGGCGCTGTCCCGCCTGATCCACATCTTGCAGCAGGAAAAGGACTGGCGCCAGGCGATTGTCTATTGCGATCGGCTGGAGCGGATCGGTGGTGAGTCCAGGAGGCGGCAGACCGCGCATTTCTGCTGTGAACTGGCCGAGGAAGCAAACTCACGCAACGAACTTGCCGAAGTGAAAACGTGGCTGCTCGACGCGTTGGCCCGCGATCCGGATTGCACTCGGGCCAACCTGCTGCTGGGCAATCTGGCGATGCGCGCGGGCGACCATCAGGCAGCGATTCTGGCTTTTCAGGCGGTGGAGCGGCAGGATCGCGGCTATTTTCCGGAAGTGGTCACGCCTCTCGGCCAGTGCTACGGTACGCTGGGCCATCTCGATCAATGGGTGACCTACCTGTATGATGTCCAGCAACGGGACCACGGCGGACGGATCACGGATGCGTTGGCCGAATGGTTGCTGCGACAGGAAGGCGAGGAGGCGGCGCTGCGGTTTCTCGAACGCGAACTACGGGAGTATCCGACCCTGCTCGGACTGCGCCGGCTGGTCGAGATTAAGTTGGGGCGGGGCGAAGGCGCGGAATACGCCGACTTGAAAGCCTTGCACTGTATCAGCACGCAGATGCTCAACAATGCCGCTCGTTACCGCTGCGATAACTGCGGTTTCGTCGTCAAATCCCTGCACTGGTGTTGCCCTAGTTGCCTGCAGTGGAGCACGATCAAGCCGATACCCGACCTGGTGATGAAAACCAGTGCTTAGCGGATCTTGTTGTGACGGTACGAACCGCCAAGTTTTTGCCAGCTAAGATAGGACCTTTGCATCATTTCTAGCATTTTTTGTCACAACACGCTTCATAAACGTTGCATTCGTATTTTTATTGTCTATGTTTATGAGTGCTGGTGCGGGCGCGCCAGCAAGACACAATCTCCAATTTCATATTTTCGGAGGATGCTGATGAGATTGATAAATGTGATCTTTGGTTTGTTGCTGGCCTTCTGTTCCGCTGTGGTGTTCGCGCAAGCGATCGATATCAATACGGCGACCGCCAAGCAGTTGGAGGGCTTGAAGGGGATCGGCCCGAAGAAAGCAGCCGAAATTGTGAAGTATCGAGAGGCCAACGGTCCCTTTGAGTCCGTGGAGGATTTGAGTAAGGTGTCCGGTGTCGGTGCAAAGACCTTGGCCGCCAATAAGGATATGTTGATGGTCGGCGGGGCTGCCATGCCGTCGACGCCGAAGATGCCCGATGTGCCCAAGGCTGCCATGCCGTCGACGCCGAAGATGCCCGATGTGCCCAAGGCTGCCATGCCGTCGACGCCGAAGATGCCCGACGTGCCCAAGGCTGCCATGCCGTCGACGCCGAAGATGCCCGACGTGCCCAAGGCTACCGTGCCAGCGACGCCGAAGATGCCCGACGTGCCCAAGGCTGCCGTGCCGTCGACGCCGAAGATGCCCGACGTGCCCAAGGCTGCCGTACCAGCCGTGCCGGTTGAGCCAGCCAAGCAGTGATCATCGCGCGGTCTTAAATTTTGCGAGAAGTCGTATTGGCCGCCTCTTGGGCGGCCAACGTCCTATAATGGCGCGTTTCCCGGCAGCCGCCGCAACTCATGATCGGGATCGTGTTCATGTTTCGTCCCCTGGAATTGTTCATTGGCTTGCGCTACACCCGTGCCAAGCGTCGCAATCACTTCATTTCCTTCATTTCCCTGACTTCGATGCTAGGCATTGCCTTGGGGATTACCGCCCTGATCACCGTGTTGTCGGTGATGAATGGGTTTCAGCAGGAGCTGCGCGGACGCATTCTGGCCATGACCGCCCATGCCACGATCAGTCGCTGGAGCGGGCCGCTGGAAAATTGGCGGGCAGTGCGGGATCAGGTGCTGCAAAATCCCGAAGTCCAGGGCGGAGCCCCGTTTATTCGCGGCGAGGCGATGCTGAATAATGCTTCGCTGGTCAGCGGCGCGTTGATCCAAGGGATTCTGCCGGACGAGGAGCAACAGGTTTCCGATATCGACGGCAAGATGGTGCAAGGTTCGCTGGACGATCTGCGCCCCGGCGGTTTCGGCATCATTCTCGGTAAGGAACTGGCCAATGCCCTGGGGTTGATGGTGGGCGACAAAGTGACGGTCATTACCCCGCAAGCCACCGTGACCCCGGCCGGAGTATTACCCCGGCTCAAGCGTTTCAATGTGGTTGGGATCTTCAAGGCCGGCATGTACGAGTACGACCGAGGGTTGGCGTTGGTGCATGTCGCGGATGCCGGCAAGCTATTTCAGTACCCAGATGGGGCAGTCAACGGCGTGCGCTTGAAGTTGCGCGATCTGTTTCAGGCACCGCGATTGGCCCGCCAGCTCGCCGCGCGGTTGCCGGACGGCTATCTGGCCCGCGACTGGACTCAGGATCATGCCAGTTTTTTTCGGGCGGTGCAGATCGAGAAAACCGCGATGTTCGTGATCTTGACCCTGATCGTGGCGGTGGCGGCCTTCAATATCGTATCTGCCCTGGTGATGGTGGTGACCGACAAACAGGCCGATATCGCCATCTTGCGCACACTGGGTGCAACGCCGCTCAGCATCATGGGTATCTTCATTGTGCAAGGCATTACCATTGGGCTGGTCGGCACCCTGCTGGGTTTGGCTGGTGGAGTAGCGCTGGCGACCCATGTCGATGTTGTGGTGCCCTTTATCGAGCGGTTATTCGGGGTCAAATTTCTGGCCCCGGACGTGTATCTGATCAGCGACTTACCCTCGCAGGTTCAATGGGGCGATGTCGCGACCATCGGTCTGGTGGCTTTCGGATTGGCGATGCTGGCGACGCTGTATCCCGCTTGGCGCGCGGCGCGGACCCAGCCAGCGGAGGCGCTGCGTTATGAATGAGGCCAAGGCGATGGAAGCGGCGAACGATGGAACGGTGGTGTTGGAATGCCGCCAGTTGGCGAAGGCGTTCCGGCAGGGCAGCGAGCGCTTGGAAGTGTTGCGGGAAGTCGATTTTCAGATTCGGCGCGGCGAACGGCTGGCCATCGTCGGAAGTTCCGGTTCGGGTAAGAGCACGCTGCTGCACCTGTTGGGTGGTCTGGATACGCCAACCGCGGGTTCGGTGTGGGTGGCGGGCCGGGAACTGAGCCGGTTGGGCGATGCCAACCGGGGGCGGTTGCGCAATCGTTGGTTGGGATTCGTCTATCAATTTCATCATCTGTTGTCGGAGTTCACGGCCTTGGAGAATGTGGCGATGCCCTTGCTGATTCGCGGCGAGGCATCAGCCGAGGCGGCGAGACGGGCGGCGGAGTTGCTGGAGCGGGTCGGGCTGGGCCAGCGATTGCGGCACAAGCCGGGCGAACTGTCGGGTGGCGAGCGCCAGCGGGCGGCGGTGGCGCGGGCCTTGATCACCGAACCAGCCTGTGTGCTGGCCGACGAACCGACCGGTAATCTCGACCGGCATAGCGCCGAACAGGTATTCGAACTGATGCTCGAACTGAACCGTGATCTCGGCACTAGTTTCGTGGTGGTCACCCACGACCCGGTGTTGGCGACCCGCATGGATGCAGTGTTGCGGTTGACGGATGGAGTGTTGGCGCGAGAGTGTTGATACGACGATGATCGCCCATGCGTCTGGGAGCCGTCGCTTTTTTGCTGGGGATTCTGGTCTTGCAGACGCTGCCGGAACTACCTGGCCGCGTTTGGACCTTGGGGTTGCCCGGTGTGCTGGCGGTGCTGGCGTTCGTGCCCCGCTGGCGACTGCCGGCATGGAGCGCGACTGGGTTTCTGTGGGCGCTGTGGTTGGCGCCGCCGCCTGTTCCGATACCGGTGGAACTGGAAGGTGTCGATATGTGGGTGGAGGGCTGGATCGCCACTATCCCCGACCGTGGAGGACGCAGCACCCGTTTTGAGTTCGTGGTCGACCAGGCGCTGGTGCGGGGCGAGGAGTCCGCCACCTTGGTCGGCCAACGCTTGCGGCTGTCGTGGTGGAACGATTCCACCGGCATCGACAATGCGGCGAAAGCGATTTCTTCCTTACAGGTTGGCGACCGCTGGGGCTTCGCGGTACGACTAAAGAGGCCGCATGGCCTGCTCAATCCGGGCGGTTTCGACTATGAGCGCTGGTTGTACGCCAGAGGCATCGTCGCCACGGGCAGCATCCGTTCCCATCCGACTCCCCATTTGCTGGCCGAGGCCGAACGCTATCCCTTGGATCGGTACCGCCAGCAGGTAACCGAAGCCTTCGACCGCCTGCTGCCCGGCAACCCGCAAACCGGGGTATTGACCGCGCTGGCGGTGGGCGAGCAGGGCGGCATCACCCCTTGGCAATGGGATGTGTTCAACCGCACCGGTGTCGGCCATCTGATGTCCATTTCCGGCTCGCACATCGGCCTGATCGCCGGGATGATGTTCGCGCTGGCTTGGGGATTCTGGAGCCGGATTCCGGCGTTGGCCTTGCGCTGGCCAGCCGCGCGGGCGGCGGCGCTGGTTGCCTTGATTGGAGCGGGTGGCTACGCGCTGTTGTCCGGTCTGTCGGTGCCGGCGCAACGCGCTTTCCTCATGTTGGCGGTGGCGATGACCGCGTTGATTTTCCTGCGAGCCGCCGCATCCAGCCATATTCTGGCCTTGGCGCTGCTGACGGTGTTGATCATCAGTCCGGAAGCGCCTTTGCTGGTGGGGTTCTGGTTGTCATTCGGCGCGGTGGCGGCGATTCTCTACAGCGTCGGTGGGCGCTGGCGAGCACGCCGGCTGTTTGGCCAGACGATCGATTTGCAGTTGAGTATCACCTTGGCCTTGTTGCCGCTGTTACTGCTGTTTTTTCAGCGATTCCCGCTGCTTTCGCCACTGGCTAACCTGATCGCCATTCCCTGGATGGGCTGTACGGTGCTGCCGTTGACTTTGCTGGCGGTCCTAGCGGGCTGGATCGGTCCCGCTGTGCAGGCCCCGTTGCTGGAAGGCGCGGCGCTGACCATGGAGGGGCTTTGGCGGATTCTGCTCTGGCTGGATCATTGGCCGGGCATGGTTTGGTACAGGCCGGAGCCACCCTTGTGGGCGCTGGCGTTGGCCCTGCCGGGTGTGGCGCTACTGTTGGGGCCTCGCGGCCTGCCGGGTCGCTGGCTGGGGTTGCCACTGTGTCTGCCCCTGTTGTGGCCACCCGCCACCACGCCATCCTCTGGTGGGGTCTGGTTTACCCTGTTGGATGTGGGATCGGGACTGGCGGCGGTGGTGCGGACCCAGCATCATGTGCTGGTTTACGATACCGGGCCGCGATTGGGAGAAACGCTGGATGCCGGTCGGGCCGTGGTCGCGCCTTTTCTACGCCAGCAAGGGGTGATTAAGCTGGATATGCTGATCGTCAGTCACGCCGACAAGCAGCATACCGGCGGCGTGCGTTCGTTGCGAGAGCAGATGCCGGTCGGGCGTATTTTAACCTCATCGCTGGAACAGACGCCGATTGATGGCGCCGAACTCTGTCGGGTGGGCCAGGAATGGGAATGGGACGGCGTGCGGTTTCGACTGTTGCATCCGCCGGCGACGGGATTCGTTGATGACGAAGCTTCCTGTGTACTCCAGGTGATTGGATCGGCCGGTCGCGTGTTGTTGCCGGGGGATATTGAAACCCGCGCCGAGACTGCCCTGACCGCGATCCACGGCGCCGAACTGGCCGCCGAGGTGTTGGTCGCGCCGCATCAGGGCCGGCGCAATCTATCGGTGCCCTCGTTTCTGGCGGCGGTGCAACCACGCTACATCTTGTTTTCGACCGGCTATCGCAACCGGTTCGGTTACCCCCGCCCGGAAACCGTGGCCCGCTATCGGGCGACTGGCGCCACGCTACTCGATGCTTCCCACGAAGGGGCGCTCACCTTCCGGCTGGAGCCGGGTCGGCCATTGACGCCGGAGCGATACCGACGCGACCACCGTCGCTACTGGACCGCGCCCTGACTGAGGCGAGCCCGCGACAAATCCGCTAAATCCAGTATGATTGAACGCCCACTACGAGATTGGGACAAAGTGACGATGCAAAGCGGGATGGAGAGAGGATGGCATGCCTGAATTGATCAAGGCCGGCGGTTGGCTGATCGTGCCGATTCTGGTCTGCTCGCTGGTGGCGGCAATCATCATTTTCGAGCGCCTGCTGGCGCTGCGGCGGGCGCGGGTGCTGCCAGGGCGATTGATGACGATTCTCCAGCACTGGATGGAACTTGGCGCGATCGACCAGCGGGAAATGCAAACGTTGCCACTGGCTTCGCCGCTGGGCCGGATCGTGGCAGCGGGTTTGGCCAATCGCGGCCGTCCCCGTGAAGTGCTGCGGGAGCGGATCGAAGACACCGGCCGCCATGTGGTGCACGAGTTAGAGCGATTTCTCAATACGCTGGGCACCATCGCGGCCATCAGTCCATTGTTGGGTCTACTGGGCACCGTGGCTGGCATGATCAAGATCTTTCAGGTGGTTTCCGTGCAGGGCAACAGCAATTTCAGTCTGCTGTCGATAGGGATCGCCGAGGCGTTGGTGACGACCGCCGCCGGGCTGACCGTCGCTATTCCCAGCTTGTTGTTCTACCGCTATTTCCAGGGCCGGGTGGATGAACTGGTGGTGCGCATGGAGCAGGAAACCTTGCAATTGATCGACTTGCTGGATAGTGGGACAGAGGCCAGGGAACAGCGGCCATGAATCTGCGCCCCCGCCGCCGCGACGATCCTGAACTCAATCTGGTGCCGATGATCGACGTGGTGTTGGTGCTGTTGATTTTTTTCATGGTTGCCACCAGCCTGCGGCACGAGTCGGAACTGGAAATCCGGTTGCCGGAGGCATCATCGGGCAAATCGTTGCCGGACAGTCTGGCATCGCTGGAAGTGAGCATCGATGCGGCAGGCCATTATTCCATCCATGGCATTGAGGGGCGGCTGCTGGATCCGACGACCGATGTGGCGATGTTGCGGGAAGGGCTGCTGAAAGCCTCCGGCGGGCGGGAGCTGCCATTGAAAATCAGCGCCGATGGCCAAACCCCGCACCAGGCGGTGGTGACGGTGCTGGAAGTCGCCGGCCAACTGGGCTTGAGGCAGGTGGATATCGCCACCATGAACGCCGCGGCCACCACCGCGCCACCACCGTCCGCCACCAACTCGTCGCCGACGCCCTGACCATGAACTGGTTGGATCGCCATGGTTATTCCTTGAATCTGGTCGCCGTGTTGTTGTGGCCGCTCAGCTTGTTGTTCGGGGCGGCGGTGCGCGGGCGGCGACTGTTATACAAGCACGGCCTCCTGCACAGCGAAGCGGTCGGCGCACCGGTGGTTGTGGTGGGCAACATCAGCGTCGGTGGCACCGGCAAAACGCCATTGGTGGCCCGCTTGGTGGAACTACTGCGGGAAACCGGCTACAAGCCCGGTATCGTCAGTCGCGGCTACGGTGGTCAGTCCGCCGAATGGCCGCGCCACGTCACGGTCGACAGCGACCCGAGCCAGGTGGGTGACGAGCCAGTTATGTTGGCCCAACGCTGCCGGTGTCCGGTCGTGGTCGATCCCGACCGGGTTGCGGCGGCACGGGTTCTGCTCGAAACCTACGATTGCAATGTGGTCCTGAGCGATGATGGTTTGCAGCATTATCGATTGAGGCGTGATATCGAAATCGCCGTGATCTGCGGGTCTCGCCGGCTGGGCAACGGCGCCTGCCTGCCCGCCGGGCCGCTACGGGAACCGCCCTCCCGCTTGCGCGAAGTCGATTTCGTGATTGGTAACGGCGCGGCCCGCGTTGGGGAATATCTGATGTCTCTGCGCGGCGAAACCGCAGTCAATCTTCACGATCCCTGCGTCAGTAGCGCGTTGGCCGGATTTCGTCACGGCACCGTCCACGCCGTGGCCGGTATCGGCGATCCGGGGCGGTTTTTCGATCACTTGCGACACGCCCGGTTACGGCTGATCGAGCATCCGTTTCCGGATCATCATCGCTTCAAGCCCGAGGATCTGCATTTCCGACAGGATTTACCGGTCCTGATGACCGAGAAGGATGCCATCAAGTGTCGGGCTTTTGCGGCGGAGGGGTGTTGGTGTGTGCCGGTCGATGCGTGGCTTGATCCGGATTTCGAGGAACTCTTTCTCAAACGGCTGGCGGCGATCGCCCTAGCCAGGGGCATACGACGCGAACGAGGAAAACCGAGCCGTGGAGTTGGTACGCATCCCCAGCCCGATGTTTTCCGAGGGTGAGGTAAACGAGATGGATAAGAAATTACTGGAAATTCTGGTTTGCCCGGTCAGCAAGGCACCACTGATCTACGATAAGGCGCGGCAGGAATTGATCTGTTGGGAGAGTCGGCTGGCCTATCCTATTCGCGACGGCATTCCAGTCATGCTGGAAGCCGAGGCGCGACGGCTGGCGGATGAAGAGGTCGATCCGAGTGTGTGAGAGCGGCCCCCGGTTTCGAGTGGCGATTCCGGCCCGTTATGCCTCGACTCGTCTGCCGGGCAAGCCGCTACGGTTGCTGGCCGGACAGCCGCTGCTCCAACATGTTTACCGACGGGCCTTGGCCAGCGGCGCCCTGGAAGTGGTGATCGCCACCGACGACTCCCGTATCCGCGAGGTGGCCGAAGGGTTCGGTGCGGTGGTGTGCATGACCGCGTCCGAGCATCCGTCTGGCACCGACCGATTGGCGGAAGTGGCGGATCGGTGTGGTTGGCCGGATGACGATATCATTGTCAATCTGCAGGGCGACGAACCGCAAATGCCGGCCGCGCTGGTCCGACAGGTGGCGGCGGCTTTGGAGGCGCGTCCCGAAGCTGGCATCGCCACGGCCTGTACTCGGATCCGGCGACTGGAGGAGGTGTTCGACCCGAACGTGGTCAAGGTGGTGCGGGATACCTTGGGCGATGCATCGTACTTCAGCCGCGCGCCGATTCCTTGGCATCGCGAGGCATTTGCGACCGGCGAGAGCGGTTTGGCCGAGCTGCCGGACGATGGTACCGTTTATTACCGCCATATCGGGATTTACGCCTATCGGGCGGTGGTGCTGCGCCGTTATCCTCGCCTGACGCCGGCGCCGACGCCGACCGAGCGGGCCGAATCGCTGGAACAGTTACGTGCCCTGTGGCACGGTATCCGCATCCATGTCGTCGAGGCCGCCGAAGCCCCGCCACCCGGAATCGACACCGAGGCCGACTTGGCGCGGGTGGTGGCGGAGTTGGAACGCTCAGAGCAACAGGTCGAGCGTGGCCAATTCGGGTAAGTCAGGATTGAGGTGGTCGCGACGCGCATCCAATAAGGTAACGGTGAAGGTTTGCGGTGCCCAGCTGCTGGCATTACCGTATTGATTGGTTTGCAGAATCTTGCGGTCCTGACGGTCGCGCAACACCAACGCCGGCTCCTCGCTCAGGATCTCGATGACCTGATGGGGGCGGCCTTGGTAATGCAGGATCTGACCGAGCAATTTTTGCAGTTTTTCGGGATCAATCCGTGGCATGGACGGCGGCCAAGGTGATGAAATTCAAATTCATGCAAGCGGTGCGCGCGATGTTCGGCTCTCCGCGACGGTTGGAAGTAGCGAGGTCGAAGGCGATGGTTAAGGTGTTGTTCGTGTGCATGGGTAATATTTGTCGCTCTCCGATGGCGGAGGGGGTCTTCCGGCGCATGTTGGAAGGGGCTGGCTTGGTCGAGCAGGTTTATGTCGATTCGGCCGGTACCCATTCCTACCATATTGGCACACCGCCCGATAGCCGCAGCCAAGCCACGGCGCTGAGCCGGGGCGTGGATTTGCGCGACATCCGCGCCAGACGGGTGGCGGCGGCCGATTTTGTCGAGTTCGACTACCTGCTGGCGATGGATCGCGCGAATTACCAGGATCTGCTGGCCGCGTGCCAGGACGCGGAACTGCGGTCCCGCATTCGCTTGTTCATGGACTTTGCCCCCGCCTTGCCGGAGCGGGAAGTGCCGGATCCCTATTACGGTGGTCCGACCGGCTTCGAACGGGTCATGGATCTGGTCGAAGAAGGCGCCCAGGGCTTGCTGCTTCATTTGCGCGAACGCTATCGAATTTGAGCGGCGGTAGCCAAGCGTTGGTCCGGCAAAGCGGGGCTGTCGAGCAGCCCCGCTTTTTTCGTCGGTCGATCAGGAAGTCGGTTTTCGATCGGTTTCGGATTCCGATGGTGACGAATCGGTCGATCCAATGGATTGCGGCTCGTTCGGGGTTGATTCCGTCTGTCCGATGTCATCGGCCGCGGCGAGCGTTGCCACCACGACTTCACCCTCGACCTCGACCGAAATCGTGTTTTCTTGGAGAGGCGCGGTGGTGACCGGATCGTGTTCCAGCATGGAAGAGATGGCTTCCGCTTGAGTTGTCGTTTCCAGAGCTTCGGGTTCAAGCTCTGCGGCGATCGCGTGGGGCGATGTGGCCGGCACGTCCTCGGCGGTGGTCGCGGTCACAACTGAGGGAGGCGTCGTGTCGGGCTCTGGAGGGCTGGGTTCGGGAGCTTCCGCCGAAGACGTTGTTGCATCCTGAGTGTTGGGCGCGGCGGTGGCTTCGCTTTCGGTGGCGGTCGGCGCGCCCACGGTATATTCGATTTCGCTGGTGGTGGTTTCCACCTCCACGGCGACGGTCGTTGGTTGGTCTGTCGTTACTTCGCTGAAAGTTGACGGGGTAGGCGGTTCGAGCGGAATCGGTACGGCATCGGTAGTGGTCGAGGTAACCACGGTTTCCATCGGAGTAACCGCTGGTTCGGAAGTTTCGATCGGTGTGGCCGGGGGCGGCAAGGGGTCCGTCGTCGGCGGTTCGGCCTGCGTCGGAGACGAGGCCGTTTCATGATCGCTCCCTGGCTGTTCCGTCTCTTCCTCAGCCACTGGATATTCCATGAGTAGGGACGGTGGTGGGATCAATACTTCTTCGGATGTAGATGTCGCGGTCGGCGGCACAGTGCCTGTGGAGCGGGTCTTGACGGCAGCGGCGGCTCCCTGGGGCAAGCGGGGGCGGCCGCTGCGGATGCGCCGTTGCGGCGTGGCTGAGGGTACCTCGGCGGGCGCGGCGGTGGTTCCGCCCGCGTCGTGCGATTCCGTGTCGCCAGAGCCGGACGCGGTCGCTTGATCGGATTCATCGGGTTCGCCGCCGGAATCGACGCTGGTCGGGGTCGCGTCTGCTGGAGTTGCCGTTTCGCCGCGCCGCCGCCGCCGGCCGCCGCGTCGGCCACGTCGATTGCGCGCACCGGAACTTTCCTCTTCGGTTTCAGGGCCGATGGTCTGCTCGCTAGCTGGTTCGCCGGGAACGACAGGCATCAAGGCTTCGGCATCGAGGCTGGGTTTTGGTTGTAAATCCTCGGCCGGTGGCGTGAGGATGGTAGGCGGTGGCGCGGAAACGGCCGGTGCGCCATTGCTCCCGTTGGAGGCGGGTTCCACGGCGGGCTCCGTCTCGGGCCGCCGATTGCTGCGGTCGCGGCGCTGTCGCTCCGGCTTGGCGGGACGGGTTCCCCCCGGTCGACTGGTTCGTTCTGGCTGGGCTTGCTGTTGTGGAGCCTGCTGGAAGAGGTTGCTCCATAGCCAGCGGAAGAAGCTCGGGCTCACTTCGGGCTTGGGTGTCGGCGCGGGTGGGGGAAGCGGGGCCGGAGTGGTCGGCGCGACGCCCTTGACCGCCGGTTCTTCGTCCGCGCTGCGCGCCGTCGGACCCGCCGCCGGCTCAAGTTGTTCCTCGAAGTCTTCGGCCAGGGTGTACGACAGCAACTGAGCTTCCGACAGTTCGTCCACCCGCAGCCGATTGAGCTTGAAGTGCGGGGTTTCCAGCGATTCGTTCGGTATCAGCATGACGCCGACCCGATGGCGCTGTTCGATGGCGCGGATCGCCTCGCGTTTTTCGTTAAGCAGGAAGGTGGCGACCTTGACCGGCAACTGAACCACGACCCGGCCGGTCTTGTCCTTCATCGCTTCTTCTTGAATCAGCCGCAGCACGCTGAGGGCCAGCGAATCGATGTTACGGATGGTGCCCTGGCCATTGCAGCGCGGGCAGATCATGTGACTGGCTTCATCCAGCGACGGACTCAACCGTTGCCGCGACATTTCCAGTAAGCCAAACCGGGAGATCCGGCCGACCTGTACGCGGGCGCGATCCATTTTCAACGCTTCGCGCAGTCGGGTTTCCACCTCGCGCTGGTTGCGGGCGATGTTCATGTCGATGAAATCGATGACGATCAAACCACCCAGATCGCGTAGCCGCAATTGCCGGGTGATTTCCTCGGCGGCTTCCAGGTTGGTGGTGAGCGCCGTTTCCTCGATATCGGCGCCCCGGGTGGCACGGGCCGAATTGATATCGATGGACACCAACGCTTCGGTGTAGTCGATGACAATCCCACCGCCCGAGGGCAGGCTGACCTCGCGCAGATAAGCGGTTTCGATCTGCGATTCGATCTGGTAGCGGGTGAACAGGGGCACGTTGTCCTGATACAGCTTGAGCTTGTTCAGGTTGTGCGGCATCACCTGTTGCATGAAATCCTGTGCCTGGCGGTGGACGGTGGGGTTGTCCACCAGGATCTCGCCGATGTCGGCGCGCAGGTAATCGCGCAAGGCACGGATGATGATGTTGCTTTCCTGATAGATCAGGAACGGGGCCTTTTTCTGGGAGGACGCGGTTTCGATCGCTTGCCACAGGTGCAACAGGTAATCCAGATCCCACTGCAGTTCTTCCTGCGAACGGCCCACGCCAGCGGTGCGGACGATCAGGCCCATGCCGTCGGGGATGTCGAGGCTGCTCATCACCTCGCGAATTTCTTGGCGATCATCGCCTTCGATCCGCCGCGACACGCCGCCGGCGCGCGGGTTGTTGGGCATCAACACCAGATAGCGGCCGGCCAAGCTGATGAAAGTGGTCAGCGCCGCGCCCTTGTTGCCGCGCTCTTCTTTTTCCACTTGGACCACCAGCTCCTGGCCTTCCTTGATGGCTTCCCGGATGCTTGGTCGACCGCCATCGGCGATGGATTGAGGGTCGAAGTAGTTGCGGGTGATTTCCTTGAAGGGCAGAAACCCGTGCCGGTCGGCGCCGTAATCGACGAACGCCGCTTCCAGTCCCGGCTCGACGCGAGTGACGCGACCTTTGTAGACGTTGGACTTCTTCTGCTCCCGCGCGGGAGTTTCGATATCGAGGTCGTAAAGTTTCTGGCCATCCACGAGGGCCACGCGCAACTCTTCCTGCTGAGTTGCGTTGATCAGCATGCGTTTCATCGAAAAGATTCCCTGCGCTCGACCATCACCGGTGGCGACGCGGTTGTCGCCGAGGCGTAACTGGAATGACAAACGGCCCGACGATCGCATACAGTGCGTCGGGCAAAGTCCAGATGCGCCGCGAAGTCGTAACCAGTCGGCTGGGAGCGCGGTCAAGAGCCGCTTAGAATAGGTCGGGTGAGCGGCGGATAAACCCGTTTAACAAACCCTGCCCGCCGGTGTCGCTGGCGTGCGGATGTGAAAACCGATATCGTGTATGAATCCTGTTTCGCCGGCCTTTCGGTCCAATCGGCGACAACTGCCACGAACTATAACAGTCCGACTGGTGCGCTTCAAACGATGCCTGCTTCCGTGTCCACCGGCGGGGTACGCCACCTGGAGATTACCCCGGAACATGCCGGGCAGCGTCTCGACAATTTTCTGCTGCGCGAGCTGAAGGGCGCGCCCAAAAGCTTGATCTATCGAATTCTGCGCAAGGGGGAAGTCCGGTTGAACGGCGGCCGGGTGCAACCGTGCCAGCGGCTGCAAGTCGGTGATAGGCTGCGCGTTCCACCGGTGCGGCTGGGCGAGCGCGAGGACAGGGCGTTCCGGCCGCCGCCGGGCTGGGCGGAACGTTTGCAAGCGGCGGTGCTGTACGAGGATCGCGAGGTATTGGTGCTCGATAAGCCGGCCGGCTTGGCGGTGCACAAGGGCAGCGGAGTCGATTATGGCGTGATCGAGTTATTGCGTGCCCTGCGCCCGAGGGAGCCATTTCTGGAGCTGGCGCACCGGCTGGATCGCGACACCAGCGGTTGCTTGCTGCTGGCCCGGACTCCGGCGGCGCTGCGGCTGATTCAGGACGCCTTGCGGACCGGGCAGGTGGAGAAACGCTATCTCGCCTTAGTGCAAGGCTACTGGAATCATGGTCCGCGCGAGGTGAACCAGCCTTTACGCCGCAACGTGTTGCGCGGCGGGGAGCGGCTGGTTGAAGTGGTGGACGACGGCAAGCCGGCCCTGACTCGGTTTCGCCCGGTTAGCCTGTTCAAGCTGGCTTCGCTGCTGGAAGCGAGCATCGCCACCGGCCGTACCCATCAGATCCGCGTTCACGCGGCCCACATCGGTCATCCGCTGGCTGGCGACGCGAAATACGGCGATGCGGCGTTCGACCGGACGATGACCGAACGCTGCGGCCTGCGCCGCTTGTTCCTGCACGCCCACAGCTTGAGCCTGTCGTTGGGTGGCCGGGATATAGCGGTGAGCGCCCCATTGGATACCGAACTCAAGGGTGTCCTGGAAAGCCTGCGTTTGGCGAGCCTGAGTGGTAGGTAAGCGAGAAATACCCATGACCGACCCGAATCCGAATCCGAATCCGAATCCGAATCCGAAACTGCCCGACGACGAGCGCTGGGCGCGTGAGGTGTTGAGCAAGCTGGCGTTCGCCGCCGTGACCGAGCAGCGGCGGACCCGGCGTTGGGGGATTTTCTTCAAGCTGCTATTTTTTGCATATCTGGTGCTGCTGCTGGTACTGGCTTGGCCGGATAGTCTCGATACCACCGCCAGTGGCGGCAAGCGCCACACCGCGCTGGTCCGGGTTGATGGGCTGATTGCCAGTAGCACCGAGGCCAGCGCCAAGAATGTGATTGAGGCGCTGCGCAAAGCGTTCGAGGATGAGAAAACAGTCGGGGTGATCGTGCAGATCAACAGTCCAGGCGGCAGTCCGGTGCAGGCGGGCGAGGTGTACGACGAGATTCAGCGACTGCGTCAAAAACATCCCAAGATTCCAGTCCACGCGGTGGCTAGCGACGTCTGTGCTTCGGGTGGCTACTACATCGCCGCGGCGGCACAGAATATCTACGCCAACAAGGCCAGCATCGTCGGTTCCATCGGGGTGCGGATGGACAGTTTCGGTTTCACCGATGCCATCGCCAAGTTGGGTATCGAACGGCGGGCGTACACGGCGGGGAACAACA
>WBZT01000607.1_pt1 | contig 28482 bp, 25 predicted proteins | sample 5204241 | NCBI WGS metagenome assembly WBZT01 (sample SAMN12344358, study PRJNA552823) | activated sludge metagenome | biome: Activated sludge suspended growth; feature: Nitrification reactor; material: Wastewater; isolation source: activated sludge from nitrification reactor of wastewater... | reverse complement strand
CATCTGGAACCCAACCCACTTTTCCAATTGTCCGGCCATGGATTGATTGGCCCTGGTCAAGGATGCAACCCAAGGTCTGAATAGCTCGGTAAACCCAACAGAACCCTCGTTCATGACATCCTCCCAATCCGGTTTTTCGAAATGACTGGGATGAAGTATAACAAAAAATGTTGCGTCGCGACAATAAATTCCATGCCTTGCGTAAGGGCATGCGAGATCCACACTTTACTATATAAATCATTGCATTGTAAGAGTTCCATCCCTATTGCGACCCACGCGAGACCAAGGTCACGAAGCGTTCGCAGCCTCCATAAAACCATATTATTTTTATGCTAAATGATATAATCGGCGCGGAGCTTGGCCGGTGCGGACATCAGGAATCGCCGCGCCGTATCTGTTTAATCAACCCAGGAACACCGTCATGCCCATCGGCACTACCATCACCGAATATTTCATCGAAGAACAGCGGCGCATCAAGGGCGTCTCGGGCGACTTCACCGCCCTGATCAACGATATCGTCATCGCTTGCAAGGCCATTTCCAGCGCGGTCCGCTACGGCAGCCTGGTCGGCGTGCTCGGCGCCGCCGATACCGAGAACATCCAGGGCGAGACGCAGAAAAAGCTGGACGTGATCTCCAACAACATATTCATCAATCGCAACGAATGGGCCGGACACGTCGCCGCCATGGCCTCCGAGGAAATGGCCGACGTCTACCATCTACCGACCCAGTACCCGCGAGGCAAGTATCTGCTGGTGTTCGATCCGCTGGACGGCTCCACCAATACCGACGTCAACGGCCCGGTCGGCACCATCTTCTCGATCATGCGCCGACCCGAGGGCTCGACCGGCGAGCCGACCGAAGAAGACTTCCTGCAACCGGGCGTCCGGCAGGTTTGCGCCGGTTACGCGCTGTTCGGGCCATCCACCATGATGGTGCTCACCACCGGCCACGGCGTCAACGGCTTCACCCTGGACCAACGCATCGGCGAGTTCATCCTGACCAACCCCAACATGCGACTCCGGGAAGAAACCCAGGATTTTTCCATCAACACCGCCTACATGCGATTTTGGGATCCGCCGGTGCGGCGCTACATCGACGAATGCCTGGCCGGCAAGGAAGGGCCGCGGCGCAAGGATTTCAACATGCGCTGGGCCGGCGCGATGATCGCCGACATCCATCGGGTACTGATCAACGGCGGCGTGTTCCTTTATCCGACCGACCGCAAGCTGCGCGCCAAAAACCAGGAAGGCAAATTACGCCTGCTGTACGAGGCTAATCCGATGAGCTTCGTCGTCGAGCAAGCCGGTGGACTGGCAAGCACCGGTACCCAGCGGATCATGGAATTGCAACCGACCAACCTGCATCAACGCTGCCCGGTGATCATGGGATCCAAGAGCGAAGTCGAGCGCATCGTCTCCTACCATCTCGAAGCACAATAGCTCGCACGGCTACCCGCCCGTCTCATTCTCGCGATCGGACGGGCGATGGGCCAAGATTCCTTCCGGTGGCGACAAGATTCGAGCCGAGAAATCCGGTGTCTTCGCTTTGGTCTCTTACACTACCCCGCTCCATCATCTATAGCTATTATGAACAGGTAATTCCGATGTAAACCACCCACGATTTTCCGCCTCTCGATCTTGCAGAGATAATTGCATGGAACCGACGCCTTCCCGTCCAGTACCGCTCGCCGGCAAACTCAAGCGTATCGAGGAACTCGCCGAGAAGCTCGTTTACATCAAATGGAGCCGGGAGTTTTTCGTGCTACTGCTGCGAGCGACGCAGGATGTCCTGGCGCTGGCCCGCCCACGGCCCGAGCATCACAAGGTCGTGGTATTGGCCGAACGGCTCGAACAACAGCTCAGCGAATGTCTGGATAAAGGTGATTTGCCCAAGGGGGCCGAGCGTGAGCGCCTGATCGCCATCGTGGACGCACTCTGCCGCGCGGCACCTCTCTCTGACGGCGATCCAGGCCGGATCGATCCAGTTACGCAAAAACCGACCGAACCCCGCACCGTGCCGCTGTTTTCCCGGTGGGAAAAGAGCGAACGGCCGCAGCCGACGACCGGCGGAACCTCGACCCCGAAGCTATGGTTGGTGGCACCCGACTCGGCGAACGGGCTGGCGCGCAAGATCGAACAACGGGGCGGCTTTCAGGTCCGGCGCTGCGCCACTCTGGCCGAGGTCCGCGCGCTGCTGGCGCAATCCGAACAGCCGGCCGCCCTGATCATCGACCTGGACTTTGTCGCCGACCACCAACCCCCGCTGGAGCAGATCAGAACCCTCAGGCAATTGCTGGCTCCGGAATCCCCCCTCTTTTTCCTGGCCGACCGCGGCGACATCGCCGCCCGGCTCGACGCGGTGGAAGCCGGTGGGTCCGGCTACTTCATCAAGCCAGTGGATATCGCCCTGTTGCTGGAAATCCTGAACGAGCGGGTACTGAAAACGTCCAACCACCGCATCCTAATCGTCGACGACGCGCTGCTCACCGCCCGCGAAATCGCTCGCTGGCTGGATAGCCGCGGCATGGCGACGCAGGTGCTCGCCCAACCGCTGCAGATTCTGCAAGCCATCGCCAACTTTCGGCCCAACCTATTGATTCTAAATATAGATTTAAAGGAAACCGATGGCTTGACGCTGGCCCAGGCCATCCAGCAACATGAACTGTTGCGCGAACTCCCGTTGATTCTGCTGTCGGAGCGCGCTGACAGTGGTGAGCGACTATCGGCCACCAGTTTGAGCGGCGAGGCCCTGCTCGGCAAGTCCCTAAACCCGGAACTACTCTTCGCGGCCGTCGCCAAGCGTTTGAGGCAGCGGCACGGCCTGTACCGCAAGCTGAGCCAGATCAGCCACCGGGATACCGTCAGTGGTTTGTACAACCGTCCGTACTTCCTCGCCCACCTGGAACGAGCGCTGATCACCGTCGATGTCAATACCCAGCCGGTGGCGATCATGCTGATCTCCCTGGACAACTTGCATGTGATCGAAAGCCATGATGTGGCCACGGCCGACGAGATCGTCGAACAAGCCGCCAAACGCCTGCAAACCGCTCTTGGCCCCGACCCGATCGCGGCCCGGTTCGGCAACGCCGTCTTCACGGTTCTGCTGAGCTTCACCAGCCAGGAGGCACTGCTGGCCACGGCACACGCGGTGCAGGGAGCGCTGGAAACCGATGCCTACCCCTTCAACAGCGAGGGCTTTCAACTACGCACCAGCATCGGCATCAGCGTGGCCACCCCCGCCCTGCGCGAAACCGCCCTCCTGATCCAGCAAGCCGACATGGCCTGCGGCATGGCCCGGGACAGCAAGGACATGCGGATTCTCGTCCAGCATGGTCAGAGCGCCGAACAGGAGACGGACCACCCGCGGCAGCGTCGCTTGCTGGAGGAGATCCGCGAAGCCGTGCAACAGCAGCGGATGAATCTGTTGTTCCAGCCGGTGGTCAGCCTGCGCGGCGATACCACCGAGCGCTATGAAGTGCTGCTGCGGATGCGCAACCGCGAGGGCTGGGAGTTGCTGCCGGAAACCGTGTTCAGTCTGGTCAAGCGCCACCGGATCGGCATGGTGCTCGACCGCTGGGTCATCGCCCATTCCATCCGCATGCTGCGTGAGCGACAGATGCGTGGTCATTCGGCGGTTCTGTTCATCAATATCTCCCCCACCATCCTGCAAGACGACGAACTCCCGGACTGGCTGCACAGCGGCCTGCAAAAAACCGGCGTGCCGGCCGCCAACCTGGTGTTCGAGATCGCCGAAACCACCGCCGAACTCAACCGGCAGGCGCTGCTGCCCTTTTTACGGAAGCTCAAGCAACTGGGCTGCGGCCTCTCGCTCGACCATTTCAGCGGCCACGAACGCGCGCAGGCGCTCGTGCAACTCCTGCAGGCCGATTACGTCAAGCTGGCTCCCCGGTTCACCCAGGACCTGCTCAACGACAAGGCACGCCAGCAACAGCTCGGGCAGATGACGCGCGAGTTGGCCACGCTGGGCGTGACCACCATCATCACCGGCATCGAGGATGCGAGCAATCTGCCAGTGCTGTGGTCATGCGGCATCGATTTCGTCCAGGGTTATTTCCTGCAACGGCCGCACACCGACATGAGCTACGATTTTGATCAAACGGTGCTGTGACCGGCGATGCGGGTCGATCTGAGCACGGGACTGCTGGACGTTGCGCGCCAAGCACCCTCGCCCAACCACGACGACCGACCGACCGGCTCGGTGATCGACCTGATCGTGATCCACGGGATCAGCCTGCCGCCCGGCGAGTTCGGCGGATCGTGGATCGACGCGCTGTTCGCCAACACGCTCGACCTCAGCGCGCATCCCTATTTTCAAACCCTCGCCGGACTGCGCGTGTCGACGCACCTGTTGATTCGGCGGGATGGCGAAATCGTGCAGTACGTACCGTTCCAACGCCGGGCCTGGCATGCCGGCGAGTCCGCATACCGCAACCGCCATCGTTGCAACGACTTCAGCATCGGCATCGAACTGGAAGGCACCGACCACCTGCCCTACGATGCGCGTCAGTACCCGATACTGGCGGCCCTCATCACCACCTTGCGCGCGGCCTACCCCGCCATCACGCCGGAACGGCTGGTCGGTCATGCCGACATCGCGCCGGGCCGCAAGACCGATCCGGGACCGGCCTTCGACTGGATCAGGCTGCGCCGGTTGCTGGGAGAGACCAGCGCCGCTAAATGAAACAGGCCGGATCGGGACTTTCGTCCACCGGCGGTTTCTGGACGATGGGTTCCGCCGCCGGCTCCCGCGGCGCCTCTTCGCCCCCCAGCAACGCCGCCGCCTGGCCCACCCAAGCCGCGATCAACTCGGCCGCTGGCCGGTTCTCGCTCAAATGGCAACCCTGACCGGCCCACAAGGCCATGAAATCGGTCAGATCCCGCTCGGCGGCAGTCTGGCGCAGCTCCTCGGTCAAAAACAATTGCAGCGGAAAACCGGGCAGATCGGCTTCGTGCGGGTGCAGTTCGTTGACCAAGCGGTTGCGCAATACCCGGCCAACGCGGCCGGTGAAAACGCGGCTCAGGGTGGTCGCGATTTCGCTGCCTTCGCTCAGCAACGCCTTGTAGGCGGGAGACGCGCCGCTTTCCGGGCAAGCCAGGAAGGCGGTACCCATTTGGACGCCCGTCGCGCCCAGTATCCGGGCGGCGGCGATGCCGCGCCCGTCCATGATGCCGCCGCCGGCGACGATGGGCACCCTGATGTGCTTGGCCAGCAACGGCACCAAGGTCAGGATACCGACCAACCCCTGCTCCGGGTGACCGATGAAGGTACCGCGATGCCCCCCGGCCTCGGCGCCCTGGGCGACGATGAAATCCACCCCGCTTTCTTCCAGCACGATCGCTTCCAGCAGGTGGGTGGCGGTCCCGAAAGTCACGATTCCGGCATCCCGCAACAGATCCAGATACACGGTATCCGGCGCGCCGAAAATAAAGCTGACCGCCGCCACCCGTTCTCCCATCACCACATCCAGCAGTTCTTCGAACACCGGCGGTTCCGGCGGCAAGGGCGGTTCCGGCGGCAACCCCAGTTCGGCCCGGTATGGCGCCAGCAATTCGCGGGCGCGGGCGAGGCGGGCGAGGTCGCCGGGAGCCGCGCCGCCCAGCGCTAGGTTGACGGCAAACGGCCGGTCGGTGAGGGCGCGCATCTCGGCGATGGCTTGCCGCAAGGCTTCGGGTTGCGGATAGCCGCCCGCCAACGACCCCAAGCCACCGGCGTTGCTAATCACCGCCGCTAGTTGCGGGGTACCGGGACCACCAGCCAGCGGTGCCTGAATGATCGGATAGCGGATGTCGAGTCGTTCGGTAAGCGCGGTATGGGACCAGTTCATGAATAGCAGCTCGTCACTGAGGCGTTAGCGTAAATGGGCAACCCGGCGACGACCGGGCTTGGGTCATCTTAACGTCTTCAAGCGTCGCGCTCATCCTTCACCCAACAACCGGCGAACGATGAACCCCGCCAGCATTACCCCGAACAACGCCGGCAGGTAGGAAATCGTTCCGTTCACCGCGCGGGGTCGACCCGGCGTATCGCCGCCGACCGGCCGATGCGGCAACGGCGGACGGCGTGGCTCGTCGCTGTAGACCACGGGATAGTTCAGCGGCGCGTCCAGCGCCCGCAAGCGGCGACGTAACTCACGGGCCAACGGACACATCTGGGTCTGGTTCAATGGCGCCACCCGCACCCGAGTCACGTCCAGGCAATTACCCGCCCCCAGCGCCGAAATCACCGGTACGCCCCGATGCTGGCAGGACGCCACCAGCGCCGCCTTGCAGGCGATACTGTCGATGCAGTCGGCAACATAATCATAAGGGGCGGCAGTCAGCAGGGCTTCAGCCGCCTCCGGCTGGAGAAACTCGCCAAGCAGGGTCAGTTCGAGAGTGGGATCGATATCGCGCAGCCGCTCGGCCATCAGCTCAACCTTGGGTCGATCGAGGGTGGAATGCAGTGCCAGCAATTGGCGATTCAGATTGGAGGGCGACACCCTGTCGTGATCCAGCAGGGTCAAGCGACCGATGCCGGCCCGGCCCAACGCCTCGGCGGCGTAACCGCCGACCCCACCCAGTCCCGCCACCAGCACATGCGCCGCCCGCAACCGGGCCAGCCCAGCGGTGCCGATCAGGATCTCAGTGCGAGCCTGAGGGTACGGCATCGGGAATTCCGAACAACCGGCGGGCATTGGCGCTGGTGGCGGCGGCAATCTCGGTCGGATCGGCCCCGCGCAGTTCGGCGACGCAAGCCAGCACTTCCGGCAGGAAGGCCGGCTCGTTGCGCTGGCCCGGATGCGTGCTCGCTGGCTGATCGGGTGAATCGGTCTCCAATATGAAACCGTCCAACGGCAGATAACGGATCAGGCCACGCAGCCGGGTGGCACGCGAATAGGTCAACGGCCCACCGAAGCCGAGCAGGAAATCCAGATCGAGCAACCGCCGGGCCTGGGCCTCGCTACCGGAGAAGCTGTGCACCACCCCGCGCACGCCGGCAAAACGCCGCAGGTACTTGATGACCTGATCCACCGCGTGACGGGCGTGAATGATCACCGGCAGATCGTGACGGCGGGCCAGTCGCAGTTGTCCGGTGAAATACTCGGCTTGCGCACCGGCATCGAGGTCGGGCAGGTAGTAATCCAGCCCGATCTCGCCGATGGCGGTGGGCTTTTCCCGAACCACCCAGTCCTCCAGCGCATCCAGATGCTCGGGTCGGTGCTCGGCCAGATAGGCCGGGTGCAAGCCATAGCTGGGATACAGCCCCGGATAACGCGCCGCGACCGCCCGGAGCTTCGGCCATAGTCGGGCGCTGACCGCCGCCAGCACTTGCGCCTCCACTCCGGCGGCCCGCGCTCGCTGATAGGCAGCGTCGCGGTCGCCATCGAAGCTAACGTCGTCGAAATGAGTATGACTGTCGATCAGGATGGGCATGGGAACGTGGCTCAGGCAATCACGATCCGCACGTTGGCGGCACGGCCGAACACCGAGGAAGGAGTGATGCCGAACATGTTGCGAAAGGCCCGACTGAAGTGGGAGGAATCGGCGAAACCCACACTCAGCGCCGCATCGGTCAGTGTGCTGTCCTCGGCGATCAGCGCCGCCACGACCCGCATCCGGTGCCACTGCCGAAAGCGGCGGATCGGCACGCCGACTTCCTCCTTGAACAAGTGCAGCAGCCGGGTTGGCGACAGGTTCACATGCTCGGCCAGTTCGTTCATCGAATAACCGCAAGCCAGATCTTCCTTCATCAGCCGGATTACCCGCTGGATGCGACCATCCAGCGAGCGCGGGCGGTCCTCGGGCCGTGGTGGCGGAATCAGACGCTCCAGCAAATCGTGAATGACGGTGGCGTCCGGCTGGCACTCCCAAGCCTCGCTCAGAACCGCCAGCACCTCGTCTTCGTGGGCCAGGTCGTACAGGCATTGCCATTCGCCGTCGAGCATGAGGTTCTGGATCGCCGGGTAATCCGAACTCTCCGGTTCGATGAACAGGATCGCCATGAGAGCGCCGCCAACCTGGATTTCGTGCAGACAACCCGGCGGCACCAACACGCCGCGACTTTCTCGCCAACCATTGCTTTCGCTTTCCAATACGCGAAGCGGCTGGTCGATGCCCACGCACAGCGCCGCCGAACCCAAGCGGTGCTCGGAGATATCCGGCAGATACCCCATGAATAAAACGCGGTTTTTCCAAATATACAGCTTGCTCAATAGATTGATTTCTCAGTGATAATGGTGAATCAAGGTAGGGGTTTATCCCTCGCGCCACCGCCACTTGCCGCGGGAAACCGGCCATTCCCACCGCCAAATGTCCCTCGCCAGTGGAGTTGCCACTCGTCGCGGAAGTGTAGTGTTCCGGCGCGAGGCTAGCCAGTTCCGACACATCGTCGCCATTTTCGACAAGCCTCGTTCCCCATACAACCCGGAATCTATCGCCAGTGACGCCCCCGCCATGATCATCGGCAAGAAGGCGGCGGCGATCCTGGTCGCGTGAGATGGGCCTTTCCAGCGCCGTCACGACCGCGCCAAACCTGGCCAAGGTCCTTTTTGCGCAGATGTAAAAGGGTCTAAACTATCGGCTCTGAAAGCAAGATTCATGAAGGCGATCCCCGCTTTTTCGCCACTAACACCGACGAGCGCGACCAATGAACGACCAGAACCATGATGTCATCGTGATCGGCACCGGCCCGGGAGGAGAAGGGGCCTCGATGAAAGCCGCCAAAGAAGGCAAGTCGGTGGCGGTGATCGAGAAACACCACTTGGTCGGCGGCGGCTGCACGCACTGGGGCACCATCCCATCCAAGGCGTTGCGCCACTCCATCAATCGGATGCTGGAATTCAACACCAGCTCGACGTTTCGCAATGCGCTTGGCTCCTCTCTCAAGCTATCCTACCCTGACCTGCTGCGCTCCGCCGAATCGGTGATCGCTCGTCAAACCGCCATGCGCCGGGATTTCTACGAACGCAATCGTATCCAGCTACGGCACGGTCAAGCCCGGTTTCTCGACGCTCATACCCTGGAAGTGCGGGCCGGTGGCGCCATTGAGCCGGTCGTCCTCAGCGCCGATGCCTTCATCATCGCCTCGGGCTCGCATCCGTTCCGGCCGCGCGACATCGACTTCAACCACCCGCGCATCTTCGACAGCGACACCATCCTCAGCATGTCCACCACCCCGCGTTCGATCCTGATCTACGGCGCGGGCGTGATCGGTTGCGAGTACGCCAGCATCTTCCGCAACATGGGCTGCAAGGTCGATCTGGTGGACACCCGCTCCCAACTGCTGTCCTTCCTCGACGACGAAATCGCTCACGCCCTCAGCTACCACCTGCGTGATCAGGGCGTCATGATCCGCCATAACGAGGAATACGAAGCGGTGGAAGGATTGGCAGACGGCGTGCTGACACATTTCAAGTCCGGCAAGAAGATCAAGGCCGACGTGCTGCTGTGGGCCAACGGCCGCACCGGCAACACCCAGAACATGGGTCTGGAGGAACTGGGCATCACCCCGAACAATCGTGGTCAGATCAAGGTGGATGACAACTACCGCACCGCCCTGCCTCATATCTACGCGGTGGGCGACGTGATCGGCTACCCCAGCCTGGCCAGCGCCGCTTACGATCAAGGCCGCTTCGCCGCCACCCACCTGATTCATGGCAGTTGCGACCATCACTTGGTTGATTACATCCCTACCGGTATCTACACTTCCCCGGAGATCAGCTCGGTCGGCCGCACCGAACGCGAACTGACCGATGCCCGAGTGCCCTACGAGGTGGGCCACGCCTATTTCAAGAGCTTGGCGCGCGCTCAAATCACCGGCCGTACCGTGGGGATGCTCAAGTTGCTGTTCCAACGGGACACCCTGGAAATTCTCGGCATTCACTGCTTCGGCGACCAAGCCGCCGAGATCGTCCACATCGGGCAGGCGATCATGGCCCAGCAGGGCACGGCCAATAACATTCAGTACTTCGTCAACACCACATTCAACTATCCGACGATGGCCGAGGCGTACCGGGTAGCGGCGCTGAACGGTCTGAATCGACTGGCCTGAGGGAGGGTTACTGACTCATGGATATCACCCCGTATCTCAAATTGATGGTCGATAAGAGCGCCTCCGACCTGTTCTTTCACGTCGGCGCCCCGGTGAACATCAAAATCGGCGGTGTGGTGCGTCCGATCGGCAACAAGGTACTCGGACCGGGCCAGGTGCGCGAAATCGCCTACTCGGTCATGAAAGATGATCAGATCAAGGAATTCGAACACGAATGGGAGTTGAACTTCGCCATTCCGCTGCAGGGGGTCGGCCGCTTCCGCTCCAACGTATTCAAGCAGCGCGGCGAAGTGTCCATGGTGATCCGCTACATCAAGGGCGACATCCCTCAGGTGGAGGAACTGGGCCTGCCGTCCCTGTTGCGGCAACTGGTGATGGAAAAACGCGGCCTGATCCTGCTGGTGGGCGCCACCGGCTCCGGTAAATCCACCACTCTGGCGGCGATGATCGACCACCGCAATTCCAGCGCGCCGGGCCACCTCATCACCGTCGAAGACCCCATCGAATTTACCCACCAGCACAAGAAATCGGTGGTCGCCCAACGCGAAATTGGCATCGACACCCACAGCTACGAACATGCGCTGCGCAGCGCCATGCGCGAGGCACCCGACGTGATCCTGGTCGGTGAGGTCCGTGAACGCGAGGTGATGAAATATGTGCTCACCTTCTCCGAAACCGGCCATCTGGTCTTGTCCACCCTGCATGCCAACAACGCCAACGGCGCTCTGGAACGTATCGTCAACTTCTTTCCCGAGGAGGTCCGGCCGCAGTTGCTGATGGATCTATCGCTCAACCTGCGCGCCATCATCTCTCAGCGGCTGATCCGCGCGCTGAACGGCGGGCTGGTACCGGCGGTGGAAGTGCTGCTGAACACGCCCTATATCGCCGACCTGATCCAGAAAGGCAAGATCGATTACGTTAAGGATGCCATGGAGCAATCCACCGAATCGGGCACGCAGACCTTCGATCAATCACTGTTCAAGCTCTACAAGGAAGGCAAGATTTCCAAGGACGAAGCCATCAAGAACGCCGATTCCAAAAACAACGTCGGCCTGCAGATCCGGCTGTCCGAAGGCACGGGAGCCAGCAGCGGCAAGTCGTCCAACCTGGCCGATCTGGCCATCCACGATGAAGAAGAACATCCGGGACGAATGTTTTGAAGACCGAGCCAGCCGCGCCGATCGCCCGCCGCATGGCGGACATCGCGCCGTTTCACGTCATGGCGCTGCTGGCTCGCGCCAAGGAGTTAGAAACCATCGGCCGCTCCATCGTCCACATGGAGATCGGCGAACCGGATTTTCCCACTGCTGAACCGATCGTCGCAGCCGGTCAGCGAGCGCTAGCGGAAGGTCGTACCCGCTACACTGCCGCCGCCGGCCTGCCGGAACTGCGCCAAGCGATCAGTGACCATTACCGGGAACGGTATGGCGTCGAGATTCCCGTCCGGCGCATCCTGATCACCCCCGGCGCGTCCGGCGCGCTGCAGTTGGCGACAGCGGCCCTAATCAATCCTGGTGACCGGGTGTTGCTGGCCGATCCCGGTTATCCCTGCAACCGGCATTTCGTCCGGCTGGTGGAAGGGCAAGCGATCGGCGTTCCGGTTGGACCGGAAACCGGCTACCAACTGACGGCCGAATTGGTCGAGCGCCACTGGGACCAGCGGACGACGGCGGTGTTGCTGGCCTCGCCGGCCAACCCCACCGGCACCGTGATCGCCCCCGAAGCGCTGGCGGCCATCATCGCCACGATCGAAGCACGCGGCGGACGGCTGATCATGGACGAAATCTATCATGGCCTGATCTATGGCGCGCCGGTTCAGACCGCGCTGGCTTACTCGGATCGGGTACTGGTGGTCAACAGCTTCAGTAAGTATTACGGCATGACCGGTTGGCGGTTGGGCTGGCTGGTTGCACCGGAAGATTATGTCGACGCAGTGGAAAAACTAGCGCAGAACCTGTTTCTGGCGGCATCCACCCCAGCACAGTATGCGGCACTGGCGGCCTTCACCCCGGCGACGGCGGCGATTTTCGAGGCCCGCCGGCGGGAGTTCCTGGCCCGGCGCGATTTCTTGCTGCCGGCGCTGCGCGAGTTGGGCTTCCACATCCCCGTAACCCCAGATGGCGCGTTCTATCTCTACGCCGACTGCGGCCGTTTCACCGACGACAGTTACGGCTTCGCCCTGCGATTGCTGGAAGAAACCGGCGTTGCCATCACGCCGGGCATCGACTTCGGCAACCATTTACCACATCGGCACATCCGCTTCGCCTACACCAACGCCATCCCACAACTGGCTGAGGGAGTGGAAAGACTAAGGCGGGCGCTGTGAATGAACATCACAGCGCCACACGACGCATCGCGAAATCGGTCTTGGCTTCCGTGGGTCTATTCCCGTGGCAGCGGCTTTCCAAGTCAGCTTGACCTCATTGGCGATCACAAGATAAGACTGACCGCCACCGTTGGTGACCATCGCCGTTGACCGGAGCGCGCGCAAAAACAAGATCCGACCTTGCCGCTCCGCCGCCATCCTTGACCCCCTACTGTCCTTCTTTAATCCATCGCATCGCGCAATGAAATCCAATCCTGTCGCGGAACCGCTCGACCACTTGAAAAAAAGCTCTATGATTGAACCGCCTTAGAATTATTTTACTCGGCGGATACCGTATTTCTCACAGCGACAAAATCATGCAAATCAATCAGGCTTCCATTGCTGTCGAGAAAGCTTGTACGGCAGCATCCTTGGTGGACAAGTTGCGCATCGCAATGGGTCCACATCCCGACTGGGTCATCGTGTTCCACACCGGTTCCGTTGCCCCGGAATTCGCTCAGCAGGTGGCCAAAACGGCTTTTCCGAGCGCTGCCATTCATGGTTGTTCCTCTTCCTCCGCAGTGTTCAGCAACGACGGCATCGTGGAAGATCCCAGCATCGGCGTTTTAGCGATCACCGATCCCGGTGGGGCTTTCGGCACCGGTCATGCTTCGTTTGCGCAACTGGCACCAGCCGACGCGGCGAGCCGTGCCGTGGAGCAGGCGCTGACCGCCGCCGACAGGAGCGGCGCCATACCCGATTTCATCTGGCTCAGCGCCGTGCCGGGTTGCGAAGAAGCGGTGATCGCCGGCATTGAGCAAGTCGTCGGCGCCAGTGTGCCGATCGTCGGCGGCAGCGCGGCGCTGAACGGCCTAGGCGGAACCCTCAAGACTTCCGAACAGGCTGGTCGCTGCGTCGTATTCGACCGTGACGCCATCGTCGATGACGGCCTATTGTTGAGCACTGGGTTCGTCACCGAGCGGGTCTGTCACGGCTTCTTCGGTGGCTACCGCGCAACCGAGAAAACCGGAATTGTCACCGCCGCCGAAGGGCGCACCCTTCTTACCATCGACGGGCAACCCGCCGCCCAGGTCTACAATCGGTGGAGCGACGGTTTGATCGCCGCGGAAGTGGCTAATAACGGCGAGGTGGTGATACAAACCACGATGTCCCCCATTGGAGTCACGGTCGGACATGTGGGCACCGCACCGCTATATGGATTGGTACATCCGGTGCAGGTTGAAAACGGCGCGCTTCGAGTTCATACCGTGATCCCCGAAGGCAGCCGTGTCACCTTGATGACTGGAGATCAAGATATCCTGGTCCACCGCACTGCGGAACTGGTGGAACGTACGCGAGCGCTATTCAATGTGTCGGCACCACGAGCGATGGGTGGCTTGGTATCCTATTGTGCTGCTTGCGCGGGGCCTTTGGCGAAGCGCGGCGCTGAAATGATCGACTTGGTCCGCGATGCTTTAGGAGGGGCGCCTTTCCTGGGCGGATTCTTCTTCGGCGAACAAGGGCGATTCTGGCACAATCGCAATGCCCATGCCAATCTGATGGTGTCATTGCTCTTGTTCGAGGATTTCCACGCTCCGTCCCCCTCGGGCAAGAAGGCGGAATTCATCCCTCCAGCTTTTCAGAATGACTTGGCGCTGGGCTACCAGATCGTCAAGGCTCAACTTGATGAGGCGCATAGGATCAACGCGCTACTGCGCGTTGGCTTGGCTAAACTGGCCCAAGCGCGCAGCCGCGCCGAGGTATACAAGGCAGTCGGCGATTCCCTGACTGAAGTCATCGACTTCGACGGCTTCGCCGTCCTGCGGCAGATCGAGGAAGTCATGGTATGCACCGCGTCCTCGGCAAAGCAGCTTATTGGGGCCATCTGGCGCGACGATAATAACGGCATACTCTACGCGACACACAAACCGACTTTGCTCGGAGATGCCCATAAGTCTCGTTTTTGGGGTGATAACTCGCGATTTTTTCAGGCGCTTCATCCAGGATCGGCTATCCATCTGGGTTTCCATGCGGAGAACACTCCAGTACACATTATTTTGACGCATCATGCGGTCAATGGTTTTGATTTGGCCGATCGCGACATTCTAGACATTATGAGTCCATGCATCCGTCAGGCATTCGAAAATGTCGCGCATCTAAGACAGATGGAAAAGTTAGCCACCACCGATAGCCTGACCGGAATCAGCAACCGGGGCCATTTCCTGGAACTGGCAACACTGGAACTAGCCCGGTCGAAACGCTTCGGTCGCCCCACCGGCATATTAATGATCGATGCTGATCACTTTAAGGATATCAACGATAGGTACGGTCACGATGCCGGTGACGCCGCGCTACAACAGTTGACAGCCACAGTTCAACACGAATTGCGGGAAGCCGATCTCTTTGGACGCTTGGGGGGAGAAGAATTCGCCGTGCTGGTCGTCGAAGCCGATAGTGCGAAAGCCACACAGGTGGGCGAACGGATCCGCGCCGCGATCGAGTCCACGCCCATCGTTCAGCACGGCTACTGTTTCGGGATGACGGTCAGCATTGGCGTCGCTGTAAGCCCAACATCGACCGCTGGGATAGAGACTCTCCTGGCAGAGGCTGATCGGACCTTGTACGCTGCCAAAAGAGCCGGGCGCAATCGAGTCCGAAGCACCAGCGATGTACCCGATACCGTGGACTGGTCTATCTGAATCGCAGGCTCAGGGTTTGCCTTTTGCGACCCTGTTCCCCAGCAGCAACTTCCCAAGTCGGATTGACAGCGTCCAAGATCGGAAAACAAGCAAAAGGATCACCCATTCTGGCTCAGCACGTCTTCCACCGCTGCTACATTGGCCCGCAGATGCGCCGGATTCAGCGTGCCGACCACCACGCTGCTCACGCCTGGTTCGGCGAAAATCAGTTCCATCGATGCCCGCACCGGATCAATGCTCGCCGCCCGATCCAAGTGGCCGCTGCGCAGACCTTTCTTGATCAACACACCCTTGCCAGTGACGTGGGCAGCCTGGATGACCGACCATTCCTCGCGCTCGGACAAATTGTAGGTGAGCATCACCACATCGCAGCATTCCAGCGCCCGCAGACCACCAGCCACGGTCTTGGTCGACATGCCGACCGACCGTACCCAGCCCGCTCGTTTCAAGTCCAACAAGGTCGGCAACGCCCCTTCCTGCTCCAGGATGTGCAGATCGTCGCCGCTGGAATGAATCAGCACCGCATCCAGCGCCTCCACGCCCAACCGTCGCAGGCTGCGTTCGACGCTGGCGCGGGTCGCGGCGGCGGAAAAGTCGAAACGCGTTTCCTCGTCCTGGAATTCCTCGCCGACCTTGGTGACGATCACCCAGTCTCGCCGGCACCGCCGCAGCAAACGGCCTAATCGCTCCTCGCTTTCACCATAGGCGGGGGCGGTATCCAGCAGATTCATTCCCAGATCCCAGGCCAATTCCAACAGCTTCAATGCTTCCCGATCCGACGGCAGCTCAAACGGCTGGGGATACTTGACCCCACGATTGCGCCCGAACTTCACCGTTCCCAAACCCAGCGGACTGACCCGCAACTCAGTCGATCCCAGCGATCTCAGCTCCATTCCAGATCGTCCCGGTCCCAGGGATAAACGGCGATCTCCGGCCGTGGCCAGTCCGTCAGCGCCCGCAAATCGGTCGGCCGAGGTCGCATATCCAGTGACAGCAGCATTTCCTCAATCTGTTCGGCCAGCAGCGGAGCCAAGGCCAGCTTGGTCGGCCAGGCGGCGATCACCCGCCTGTCGCGGGACACGCTGGGCCCGGCCGGCCGGCCGCCATCGGGTTGCCGGGCCTCGGCACGCTGGATAGAGAAGGTCGCGAATTCCACCGGGTTCCAGTCCACCCACGGCAGCAGCGCGCTCAGTTCTCGCCGCGCCACGCGGATCTGTTCATGACGGTCGCGCTTGATCCCCTCCTCCGCCAACCCTCCGCCCAGGTACCAGACTAGCCGACCGCCGACATCGTAATGGCTGGTCACGGTCAACCGCGGCAGGTCGCTGGCACCCAAACAGTGCGCGTACAGCGGTCCTGGCAGATTGATGCCGCGCGCCAGCACCATGTGCAGCGGGCGTAGCTGCTGCGCCACCCACGGCAGTCCAATGTTACCCGCGCCAGCGGTGAACACGGTGATCGCCGGGCGGAGCACTTGTTGTGGGTACCCAACGCAGTGCAGGGTAATCGTGCCGTCCGCTTTCAGCGTCACCGGCCCCTGGCTGCGCACGATGGCGTCACGGTAACGTTCGGCGAACGCGGTCAGGACCGAAGCCACCTCCAGAATCGGCTCGTCCAATCGATACACCGTGCCATGGAACGCCGGGTGGCGCAGCGCCACCGGCACGGCGTGGGCACCCTCGGCATCCGCCGCCACTTTATCCATACGGCTACGCATCAGCTTGCTGGCGAAAAACGCCGCCAGTCGCGAAATGGGGGCGCCGGTCGCCCACAGATACTGGTGTCCGGCCAGCAGTCGCGCGCCGCGCAGGTCGATCGCGTTCTCACCTCTCAGGCAGCGCCGCCATAGCTCCGGCATTCCGGCAACGGCTTCGGCGGACTGGCTCACTTGCCCGTGCAGGCTGTACTTGGCGCCGCCGTGAACGATGCCCTGGGCGCAAATGGTCTGACCGGCGCCCAGCCGCTCGCTTTCGATCAGCAGCGCGCTGTAACCCCGCTCGCGTAGCCGGGCCAACAACCACAGCCCGGCGATGCCACCGCCGACGATGGCGACATCCACGTTCAGGATGCGTTGGATGGTGCTCACGGTCGCTTGAGAATGCGGGCAATGGTGCTGGTGGTGGAGCAGCCCTCGATATAATCCATCACCACCACCTGACCGCCGTTGTCCCAAACGCAGCGGTTACCGGGAATTTTCGCCGGATCGTTATCGCCGCCCTTGATCAGATAATCGGGCTTGACCGCGCAGATCAATCGCTCCGGCGTGTCCTCGTGGAATGGCACCACCCAGTCCACCGCCGCCAGCCCGGCCAGCACCTGCATCCGCTGTTCCAGTGGGTTGACCGGCCGATCGGTGCCTTTGAGACGGCGCACGGACGCATCGTCGTTCACCGCCACGATCAACCGGTTGCCCAGTCGCTTGGCCTGCTCCAGATAGGTGACATGCCCGGCGTGCAGGATGTCGAAGCAACCGTTGGTCATGACGATGGTCTCGCCGTGCGCCTTGGCGTCGGCCACCGCCGACAGCAGTTGTTCCTCGTCCAACACCCCGCGCGGCGGTTCGTCGTGTTCGTAGAGCGCCCGGCGCAGTTCGGAAACGGTGACGCTGGCCGTACCCAGCTTACCCACCACGATGCCCGCCGCCAAATTGGCCAATACCGTCGCCGCTGGCAGCGCCAACCCGGCCGCCAATCCAACGGCGAGGGTGGCGATCACAGTGTCACCGGCGCCGGTGACGTCGTAGACCTCGCGGGCGCGTGCCGCCAGATGCAGCGGTTCGGCGCCGTCCCGCAACAGGGTCATGCCCTGCTCGCCGCGGGTGACCAACAGCGCCACCAATTCCAGATCCCGGCGCAGCACCTCACCTTTGTCGACCAATTCCACCTCGTCGCGACAAGGGCCGACGACCGTTTCGAATTCGCTCAGGTTGGGCGTCAACAGGGTCGCGCCCCGATAGCGATCGAACTTGCGACCCTTGGGGTCGACCAGCACCGGTTTTCCGACGGCGTGGGCCAATTCGATACAGCGTTCGACCGCGCGCAGAGCACCCTTTTGATAGTCGGACAGCACCGCCACGTCGGTTTCCGGCAACCAGGCGGCGAAGCGTTCCTCCAGAGCACTCGGTTCGAAACCAGGGAAGCCGTCCTCGAAATCCAGCCGCAGCAACTGCTGGTTGCGGCTCAATACCCGCAGTTTGGTGATCGTCGCCTGACCGGGCTGCCGGATCAATTCACAATCGGCGCCCAGTCGCCGCAACTTGGTTTCCAGCACCGTCGCGGCCTCGTCGGCGCCAGCCACGCCGAGCACCCGGACCCGACCGCCGAGGGTGGCAATGTTGACCGCCACATTGGCCGCGCCGCCTGGGCGTTCCTCGACCTCCTCGACCTTGACCACCGGCACGGGCGCTTCCGGCGAAACCCGCGAGCAGGGACCATACCAGTAACGGTCCAGCATCACATCGCCGGCGATCAGCACTCGGGCCTGTTCGAAATGGGGAATTTGCGATTTCATGGGCTGATTGGGGGATGTTACGCGATGGAGGCATGATAGCATGATCCAAAATGGAGCTTGGTATGGTTCCCGCCCGCGCCTCGCTTGCCCTCGACCCATCTCACGGTCCAAACGATGAATAGCAAGGATCTCTATTTGCGGCTGCTGCGCTACGTCCGGCCTTACGGCCGCATGTTCGCGCTCTCGATCCTGGGCACGACGGCGGCGGCGGCCACCGAGCCGCTGATTCCCGCGCTGATCCAGCCGCTGCTGGATGGCAGCTTCGTCGCCAAAGACCCGCATTCCATCCGGCTGATGCCGCTGTTGATGGTGGCGGTCTTCATCGTCCGCGGCATCACCGGTTTCATCGGCACGCTGGCGATGAGCTGGATCGCGCACCAAGTGGTGACAGATTTGCGCGATGCCTTGTTCGCCCGGCTGCTGTCGCTGCCAACCCGCTATTTCGACGATCATTCCGCCGGCAGCCTACTGTCGCGCCTGACCTACGATGTCAGCCAGGTGATGACCGCTACCACCCAGGCGCTGGTCACCCTGATCAAGGACGGCTTGTCGGTGATCGGCCTGTTGGGCTGGATGTTGTACCTGAACTGGCAACTGTCGTTACTGGTCCTGCTGATCACCCCCGGCATCACCATCATCATGCGCTTGGTCAGCCAGCGGCTGCGGCGACTCAGTCGTGAGCTACAGGAATTGATGGGCGGCCTCACCCACGTCATCGACGAGGTGCTGCAAGGTCATAAGGTGATCAAGATTTTCGGTGGCCAGGACTACGAACGACAACGCTTTCATCGGGTCAATAACCGGGTTCGTCAGTTCAATCTAAAGCTGGCCGCCGCCTCCGAGGCCAGCGGGCCGCTGGTACAACTGCTAGCAATCATCGCCCTGGGCGCGGTGATCTATTTCGCCTCGCTGCAATCGGCGGCCGACCAGATCACCGTCGGCGGTTTCGTCTCCCTGTTCGGGGCCATGGCCATGCTGCTGACGCCGATCAAACGCCTGACCAAGGTCAACGAACAATTGCAGCGCGGACTGGCGGCGGCGGAAACCATCTTCGCCCTGCTGGACGAGCCACCGGAACCGGATCGAGGCATCCGCGCCATCGGTCGCGCCCGTGGCGAAGTCCGCTTTCATGCGGTCAGCCATCGCTACCGGGACGACGGCGGCGAGGTGCTCCACCAACTCGAACTGGACGTGCGCCCCGGCGAAACTGTCGCCCTGGTCGGCCCCTCTGGCGGCGGTAAAACCACCCTGATGAGTCTGCTACCGCGTTTTTACGAACCCGAGTCCGGCGACATCCTGCTGGATGGCGTGCCGATCCGCGAGCTGCGACTGGCCGAGCTGCGTGCCAACATCGCCTACGTCAGTCAGGATATCGTGCTGTTCAACGATACCGTCGCCGCCAATATCGCCTACGGCGCTGGCTTCCAGGTCGGCGAGGACGACATCCTCAAAGCCGCCGAAAGCGCCCACGCCATGGAATTCATCCGTGAACTGCCCCAAGGCTTGCAGACCCTAATCGGCGAGAACGGCGCGCGACTGTCGGGCGGCCAGCGCCAGCGTTTGGCCATCGCCCGCGCCCTGCTCAAGAACGCGCCGATCCTGATCCTGGACGAAGCCACTTCGGCGTTGGATACCCAGTCCGAACGTAAAGTCCAACAAGCCTTGGATGCCCTGCGCCAGGGTCGCACCGCCTTCATCATCGCCCACCGCCTGTCCACCATCGAGAGCGCCGACCGCATCGTGGTACTCGACTGCGGTCACATCGTCGAGAGCGGCACCCATGATGAACTATTGGCCTGTGGTGGCTTGTACGCCAGCCTGTATCAGATACAAACCCACAGTTAGTCAACAACAAAGTTGCGAATTACATAATTGTATTGTCTAATAAGCAACACTTCTGTTCCATGCGAGCCCAAGATAGCGGTTTGGGCTCGGAGAGCTTTCTCTAATGCACGGCAATATCGATTCTTCAAAAAAGCTGGCGCCGATGGTGCGTCGGGCTTTCCGACAAGGACTTGAAGCCGCCAGTCAAGGCGAGGATCAGAACCCCTACGTCCCGGATAGCTATCTGTATCATGCCTGGATAGCGGGATGGGCGGCGTTGGCTCGCGGCTGGGATAACGCCGAGGATCTGCGGCCTTCCTGAAACGCCTTTCTTCCACCCGCGGCAACGTATGCTCGGGTTTCATTGCTTGCGGTCGATGCCAGTACCGGCGCTGCCGGCCCCCAAACCTGGCCGGAGTACCCCGAAGCTGATTTGCACCCCGACACTTGACCCTGGTTGCCCAGCGGGTCCAAACGAGGGCATCGTTGTCTTCTTCCCGCAGTGGAGGGTACCTGTAGCCACCGATTCCTCCCCATCACCCTTCCGGTCGATCCGGGCCGAACCGAGGCGGTGCGTCCGACCGGCGGAATGCTAAACTTGGTCCATCCATACCCATATCGATCGATGACCTTGAGTATTCATCCATGAACAAACCGTTACTGCTACTGCTGGCGAGCAGCCTGCTGAGCGTCGCCCCAGCTTGGGCCGACGGCGACTGGGATCGGGCTAGGACCGCGCACGAACGCGGCGACTACGCCGCCGAGGTGGCGCTCGTCCGCCCCCTGGCGGAAAAAGGTTTCGCCTTCGCCCAGTTCAACCTGGGCGTGTTGTACGACAATGGCCAAGGCCTGCCTCAAGACGACGCGCAAGCGATATCCTGGTATCGGAAAGCGGCCGAACAGGGATTACCACAGGCGCAGATCAACCTGGGCATCATGTACGAGCAGGGCGAGGGCGTGCCGGCGGACAACGTGGAGGCATACTTCTGGTACACGCTGGCCGATTCCCAGGGCGACGCTCAGGCGCCACAAGCCAAGCGGGACATCGCCGAAAAGATGAGCGCGGCCCAGATCGAGGAAGCCGAGCGGCGGGCCAAGGAATTCAAGGCCAGCCATTCCTTCACCGTCCCGCCCACTCCCGAAATCGTCCCGGAAACCGGGCACGGCAACGGCTGAGTCTCGACTGACCCGCGACTCCAGCTTACGAGGCGGGATATACGGTCAGTTGTTGGCCGGCTTTCAGAGTGCCGCCGGCGCTCAGGCCGTTCCATTGCGCCAGTTGCCGGGAAGGAACGCCGTGCCGCTTGGCGATCTTTTCCAGAGTATCTCCCCTCTTAACCGTGTACATACTGGGTCCCACGAGGCGAGCGCCCGGCACGTTCGCTACCAGATTCTGGGCCTGTTCCCAGGGCAACAGGAGGGTATAAGCGCGGGCTGGTGGCTCGATCTCCGTCTTGAAGCCCGGATTGAAGCGTAAGAACTCATCAATGGAGATGGCGGTAAAGGCCAAGCTGTCAAAAACCTTGACGTCCGGCGTTGTCACGACTCTGAACAGATAGGCTCGATTGTCGATGGGCGGGAGTCGCACGCCATAAGTTTGGGGATCGGCGACCATCTGGGCCAGCGCCAGTATCTTCGGCACATAATCCTGCGTTTCCTTGGGCAGTTGCAAATCCCAGTAGAGCGATTGCGGCCGCGAGTCGGATGCGGTGGCCACTTCGGGCTCTCCGGCGACAGGCCGGGCTTCCGCGCCTGACCGAACCGCCTTACTGGCCTTGATGGCCTCCTGAACGGTGCCAGGCCCCGCATTGTAGGCCGCCAACGTCAGCAACCAGTCACCGGCGAACAGCTTGTTCAAATCGCGCAGATAGCCCAGCGCGGCATCGGTTGAAGCATGAATATCGAATCGACCGTCGTAGCCGTCGGCGATCAGCAGACCGCGCTCCTCTCCGGTGGCTGGAATGATTTGCCAAAGACCGGCGGCTTCCTTCGGGGAGACGGCGGTCGGCTCGAAAGCGCTCTCCACCATGGGTACGAACACCAGGTCCATCGGGAGGCCGCGCCGGTGGATCTGCTCCACCAAGTAATGGAGGAAGGGCTTGGCACGCCGCGAAAACAGATACAGGTAAGCAGGATCACGCTTGAACGCCTCGATTTGTTCGGCGACTCGGGGATGTTGCACATCGGCCAGCCGTAACTCACCGCGCACCCGATTCCAGAGATCCTTTCCGCCGGCGGCAGCGGCCGATCTAGACAAACTCTTGCCCGTTTTACGGTTGGACAAACGCGGATTCCGCTTGGCCGTACTGGTTGCGACCCGCGTGGGTTCAACGACCGCCGTCTCGGGTTTCTTGGGGGGGTTGCGCGCCACCACATCGGCGGCTTTTCCCGACCGTACCGACACGACCACCCGAACTCTGGACCCGGCGCTCTTTTCGGCCGTCCCGACGCTCCGGTCTTTTCCCTGGATGACGACATCCTGAGATGCGACGACGGGTTGGCGGTCGGCAGTGGCGGTTCCGGCACTCTGGCTTCTTCCCTGGATGACGGCATCCCCAGACTGAGTGCCCGGTTGGCGGACAGCGACCGCATCGCGCCGGTATTCCGACGCATCGCGGGTTTGCCAGTAGTCCACATAAGGCGCGGGAACCGTCGCCGCTTGCTCGGCGGCCGGAGCTTCCGTCAAACCGCTCAGCGGTTGCCAAGCGGCACAGGCGCTCAGACCCAAGGCGCTGAAGAGTGTCGCAAAAATTTCTGGGATGGGTTTCGGCATTCTTCGTTATTCCCGGCTTTGGGTCGAAAGTGTGAAAAAGGCGCGCCTCAAACCGCGCCGACCGCGACCGCCCGCCGGGGGTCGCGAATCCATTCGCTCCAGGAACCGGCGTACAACCGCGAGCCACCCAAACCGGCGGCTTCCATCGCCAGCAGGTTGTGACAGGCGGTCACCCCGGAGCCGCAAGCGTGGATCACGGTGGCCGGCGACCGGTCGTTCAGTGCCGCCGCAAATCGCTCCCGCAGTGCGGCAACGGGTAGAAAATGCCCCTCTGGCGTCAGATTGCCGTCCGTCGGCAGGTTCAACGCGCCCGGAATGTGGCCGGCGACCGGATCGATCGGCTCCATTTCTCCCCGGTAGCGCGCCGCTGCCCGGGCGTCCAGCAATACCTCCGTCGCCGACAGGGCCAACACCTGCTCCGTGCTCATCCACAAGCGGTCGTCCGGCCGGGACACGAAGGCGGTCGGTCGTGCGGCGGGTATCTCGGCAGTCAGCGGCAAGCCTGCCCGCCTCCAAGCCGGCAGGCCGCCATCCAGCACCGCGCAGGCGGTATGGCCCAGCCAGCGCAGCAGCCACCACAACCGCGCCGCCGCCAGCATGCCACCCATGTCGTCGTAAGCCACGACTTGCGTGTCGTGACCGATGCCCCAGGCGCCCAGCTTTTGCGCCAAACGCTCTGGATCGGGTAGCGGATGCCGCCCCGTGGCCGGCGTGATGGGATCGGACAGATCTTCGTCCAGATGAGCGTAATGGGCGCCGGGAAGGTGGTTGTCGCGGTAGGCCCGGCGGCCGGCCTCGGGATCGGCCAGACTGAAGCGGCAATCCATCACGACCCAGTTCGGGTCGTTGCGGTGAGTGTGCAGCGTGCTGGCATCGATGAGAGTGGTATGGCTCATGGTTTTCGAAGCGCCGGTTGTCGGATCTCGGGAGATGGAGGCTAACGCAATCGCCGAATTCTAAGGTGCCGTCGCCAACCATTCCAGTCGGGTTTGACCATGCTCGCCAACGCGCAGCACCTCCAATAGCTCCGGCAACCACCGGTTCAGCGTTTCATCGAGTCGCCACGGCGGGTTGACGACGATCATCCCGCAGCCGTGCATCCCCAACGGCGCATCGTAGGGATACAAGCCCAGTTCCGCGCACAGGATCGCGGGAACGCCCAACTCCCGCAGCATCCGCTGAAACCGCAGGCTGGGCACGCGATCAAGGATCGGGTACCAGATCGCGATGATGCCGCCGGCCCAGCGCCGATGAATGACCCGGACCGCTTCGACCAGGTGCTCAAATTCGTCTTTCCGTTCGAAGGCCGGATCGATCAATACCAAACCGCGTCGCTCCGGGGGCGGCAGGAACGCCTTGAGACCGACGTAACCGTCCATGCGGTGAACCGCGATTTGCCGGTCGCCGGCAAATTCCGCCTTGAGTGGTGGATACTCGGCGGGATGCAGTTCGGCCAGAATCAGCCGGTCGCCCGGTCGCAGCAGGGCGCGGGCGATGCGCGGCGAGCCGGGATACCAGCGCAGCGCGCCATCCGGGTTCAAGGCCCGGATCTCGGCCAGATACTCAGCCAGTTCCGGGCCCAGCCCCGATCGATGCCACAACCGGCCGATGCCAACCGCGTGTTCCCGGTTCTTGCGAGCCACCGCCGATTCCAGATCGTAGCGACCGGCACCGGCATGGGTGTCGAACAGACAAAACGGCTTGTCCTTGCGTCGCAGCGCACCGATCAGTTGCACCAACAGAACATGCTTGAACACATCGGCAAAGTTGCCGGCATGAAAGCCGTGCCGATAGCTCAGCATCGCGAATCAGTGCGGCAACCCGGACACCAGCCGGTTAGTCGGCATACTGTCGAAGGCGCACCGGGCGCCGCCGCGCGCCCCACAGCCCAGGCTGCGCTTCGAATACCCCGGCGCAGGGCGTGCCGCAGGTTTTGCAGTGACCGTCGGCGGTCAGATTCCAGACCCCCAGGGTGTACCAGTCGCGGCCGATCAGTTTTTGGCCGCACTGGTGGCAGTAGGTACTGTCGCCCTTCTCGTCGTGCACGTTGCCGGTATAGGCGTAGCGGATGCCGTTCTTCATGGCGATCCGCCGAGCCCGGCTCAAGGTCGAGGGCGGGGTCGGCGAATGATTCAGCATCTTCCAGTCCGGGTGGAAGGCGGTGAAATGGATCGGCACGTCCGGCCCCAGGTTTTCCATCACCCACTGCGTCAGCGCCTCCAGTTCCGCATCCGAGTCGTTCTCGCCGGGGATCAGCAAGGTGGTAATCTCGAACCAAACGTCGGTTTCCCGCTTCAGATACACCAGAGTATCTAGCACTGGCTGCAAGTGGCCGCCGCAGATCTTCCAATAGAACTCCTCGGTAAACGCCTTGAGGTCGACATTGGCGGCGTCCATGTATTTGAAGAAATCCCGCCGTGGTTCGTCGCAGATGTAGCCGGCGGTGACCGCCACCGATTTGATGCCGTATTCCCGGCAGGCGGTCGCGACGTCGATGGCGTACTCCATGAAAATCACGGGGTCGTTGTAGGTGTACGCCATGCTGCGGCAACCCAGCTCATGGGCAACCCGAGCCAGCTTCAGCGGCGACGCTTCATCGGCCAGGGTATCCATCTCGCGCGACTTGCTCATGTCCCAGTTCTGGCAGAACTTGCAGGCCAGGTTGCAGCCGGCGGTGCCGAACGACAGCACCGGTGTGCCCGGCAGGAAGTGATTGAGCGGTTTCTTCTCGATCGGGTCGATACAGAAACCGCTGGAGCGGCCGTAACTGGTCAGCACGATTCGTCCATCGTGACAACCGCGCACGAAACACAAGCCCTGCTGGCTCTCATGCAACTTGCAGAAACGTGGGCAGACATCGCATTGCACGCGGCCGTCGTCGAGGACGTGCCAGTACTGGGTTGGGAAAAACTCGTTGGTGGCGGTAATGCTCATGATGGCCTCCTTTGCAAAGGCTCTCGTCGTTATCGGGTCGGCGTTGTCGCCGATGACCATAAAACCATTGTTGAATTTTACCATTTTGCGACTAATTCCAGGTTCTATACTCTAAATATGCCGATGTTGGCAAACTCATCGGGAGGGCGTCGTCATGCAAACCGTGCGTACCCCCGCCGTGGCGGGGTTGTTCTATCCGGCGGATGCCGCAGAGTTACAGACCCAGGTTCGGGGATTCCTGGATCAGGTCGAACCACCGGCCGAGCCACCACCGAAGGCGATTATCGTTCCGCACGCCGGTTATATCTATTCCGGCCCGATCGCGGCCTCGGCCTATGCCCGCCTGCGGGCGGCGCGCGACACGATCCACCGGGTCGTGTTGCTGGGACCCAGCCATCGGGTCGGTTTCCGGGGCATTGCGGTGAGCGGCATGGAGGCGTTCGCCACGCCGCTCGGCCGGATCGCCGTCGATCGTGCGGCGGTCGAACAGCTGGAGCAACTACCCGAAGTCGGCTGCCTGGAACAGGCTCACGCGCGGGAACACAGCCTGGAGGTCCATCTGCCCTTCCTGCAGGAAGTGTTGGGCAGCTTCAAGTTGGTGCCGCTGGTGGTCGGAGAGGCCCAGCCGATGGAAGTCGGCGCGGTGCTGGAAGCACTGTGGGGCGGGCCGGAAACCCTGATCGTCATCAGCTCCGACCTCAGCCACTATCACGATTACGCCACCGCCCGTCTGTTGGACGACACCACCTCCAGGGCCATCGAGGCGCTGCGCCTCGAAGACATCGGCTATGAACAAGCCTGCGGGCGCAATCCGGTCAACGGTCTATTGTGGGTGGCCCGGCGCAAGGGTCTGCACGGCGAAACCATCGATCTGCGCAATTCCGGCGATACCGCCGGCTCGCGCGACCAGGTGGTGGGGTACGGTGCCTATGTGTTCCATTGAAACGCTGTCGAAGCCGGACCGCGCCGCCTTGCTCGAAGTGGCGCGGACCTCGATCCGGCACGGCTTGCGACACGGCCAGGCGCTGGAGGTGGACCCGACCGACTACCCGGAAACTCTGCGCCCGCCGCGAGCGACCTTCGTGACCCTGGAAATCGGCGATCAGTTGCGCGGTTGCATCGGCGCGCTGGTGGCCCGCCAGCCGCTGGTGCAAGACGTCGCCGCGCACGCCTTCGCCGCCGCCTTCGAAGACCCCCGCTTCCCGGAACTGCGGGAGAACGAATTCCCGAAGCTGGATATCCACATTTCGGTGCTGTCGCCGCCAGAACCCTTGTCATTCAGTTCCGAGGACGAGTTGCTGGCGCAACTGCGGCCGGGCGTGGACGGCCTGATCATCCAATTCCGCCACTACCGCGCCACTTTCCTGCCGGCGGTGTGGGAACAGCTACCCGACCCCTACGTATTCCTGGCCCAGCTCAAGCAAAAAGCCGGCCTGCCGCTGGATTTCTGGTCGCCGGAATTGAGCGCCGAGCGTTACACCGCCGAGTATTTCAGCGATGCCGATGTGATCGACTCCTCAGCCTGAACTCGCCGTAACCGGCGCAGATCGGCCGGCGTGTCCACATCCCAGCCCGGCGACAATTCGGCCCAGTCCGCTCCCGACCGACGCAGCCGGCGGCGGGTCGCCGCCAGCACGGCCGGCGTGCCCCAGGCGATGCCGCGAAACAGCGCTGGTCGAGGCTGGCGCAGGCCGACCAGCAGATAGCCACCGTCCCGGGCTGGTCCCAGCACCGCATCCCGCCTGGCGGCCAGCCGAGAAACGGCTCCGCGCAACTCCGCCGCGCCCAGCGATACGCAATCGCCGCCAATCAACACGGCGAATCGATGCACGGCCAGTGTCCGGTTCAGCGCTTGGTTCATGCGCCGGCCCAGATCGCCGCCGCATTGTCGGCGCAGACGCACGCCATACTCCCGCCGGCAAGCGGTAAAAAACCCATGCCGCCCATCCGGCGCGCACCAAAGCTCGACCGGGCACAACCGAGCCGCGCGGGCGATCGCCAGAGTCCGGCGTAGCAGCTTCTTATAGAGCTCCGCCGCGCCACGGGTTCCCAAGCGCCCGGCCAGCCGGGTCTTGACTCGTCCGGGAACCGGCGCCTTGGCGAAAATCAGCAAGCGTGCGGCGGGAAATTCGTAAGTCTGGTTCATCGGTAATAAATCCGGGCCAACCGCGCCGGATCGGCGCCGAGAAAGTAGGCCAGCCGCAATCGCCACATCAGCAAAATGGTGCGCGAGATACCGTCGCGCTCCCAACGCCGGCTGGAGGTTTGAAGTCGTTGCCGCAGGCAAACCGGCCGGCCGTATGTTTTCAATCGCCGACACAGGGCGATGTCCTCCATCAGGGCAATGGACGGATAACCGCCGATTCGCTCGAACAACGCGCGCCG
>WBZT01000606.1_pt1 | contig 28535 bp, 24 predicted proteins | sample 5204241 | NCBI WGS metagenome assembly WBZT01 (sample SAMN12344358, study PRJNA552823) | activated sludge metagenome | biome: Activated sludge suspended growth; feature: Nitrification reactor; material: Wastewater; isolation source: activated sludge from nitrification reactor of wastewater... | reverse complement strand
ATGCTGGCGTGAACCGCACTCAGCGCGTCTTGCAGCGTTTCTTCCGGTAGTTTGTTGATATTGGTGGCCAGCAAATCGGCAGCTTCTACAGTGCGGATAGGCAGATCCTCGGTGTTGAGTTCTGCAATGAGTCCAGCCGCTGCGCCAGCGATAATCAGTAATTTTTCGCGCTCTTTCATGAGCAGCTCCAATTCGCTACGCAACATACTGTCTTCGGCCTGATGATGAGTGTTTTGCATTGTAATGTCTAAGTTGGTTACGGATAGGTAATATCTTGCTAGGCTTACTTTGTGCTGTCAATCAAATCGCACAATTGGGCACTTCTGTATTGGCTGGAATAACGTCCATATTGTGTTTTACACAAGCAAGATGTTTTCATAGTCATGAGATTTTCGGTTACAATACCAGATTAATTTACATCTAGTTATGTGGGTTTTGCGAAAGTGGCGGAATTGGTAGACGCACTGGATTTAGGTTCCAGCGCCGCGAGGCGTGAGAGTTCGAGTCTCTCCTTTCGCACCAGACTTTTTAATTATTAACTTAAATAGGACAGCAGTATGGCAGCATCAGTTGAAACTATCAGCAACCTCGAGCGTCGCATGACCGTGACATTGCCTTTGGCGCCGCTGGAAAACCAGATTCGCCAACGTTTGACGCAAATTTCCCGTACCGCTAAGTTTGCAGGTTTTCGTCCAGGTAAAGCGCCTATCGGCCTGGTTAATCAGCATTACGGTGATCAGGTGCGTGATGAAGTATATTCGAAGGCGGTGGAAACTAGTTTTGGTGAGGCCGTGCAAGAGCACAAGTTGCGTGTTGCAGGGTTCCCAGATATTCAACACAAGCCTTTTGCCGAGACTGCTTCCGAGTTTGAATACACGGCGACATTCGAGGTGTTTCCGGAAATCAAGCTGGGCGATTTGGGTAAAATCAAAGTGGAAAAGCCCACATTGGAAGTAGCGGATGCGGACGTTGAGAAAACGCTGGATGTGCTGGTGAAGCAGCGTGTGAGCTATACTCCTGTGAAGCGTGGTGCCAAAAAGGGTGATCGAGTAAATGTGACCCTGACAGCTAGCCTAGAGGGTCAGCAGGTAGAAGGCACGGGGAATAAGGGTCTTGATATGGTACTGGGCGAGCCTGGCCGCTTGCCAGCATTCGACGATGCAATCATTGGCGGTAAAGCTGATCAGACCAAAAAGTTTGAAATTACCTATCCGGAAGATCACAACTCACCACAAGTGGCCGGTAAAACGGTCGCTTACGAGGTGACTTTCAACAGTGTCTCTGAGCCTGTGTTGCCTGAAGTAGACGCCGAGTTCGCCAGAAACCTGGGTGTGGAGGATGGAGACGTAGGCAAGATGCGCGCGGAAATCAAGAGCAGCCTGGATCAGGAAGTGGAAAAGCGTGTTAAAGCGCGTGTCAAAGAGCAGGTGTTTCAAGGTTTGGTCGATATTGCCGATATAGAGTTACCTAAAGCGCTTGTGAGTGCAGAAATTAATCGCATGATGCAGGCTGCTGCCCAAAATCTGCAGCAGCGTGGCGTGGATCCGGCTTCCTTGAAACTGGATCCATCAATGTTTGAGGAGCAGGCGAAGCGTAGTACAACTCTGCGTTTGGTTCTTAGTGAGGTGGTTAATAAAAACAATCTGCAGGCCAATGCTGATCAGGTACGTGCAATGGTGGATACATTCGCGCAAAGTTTTGAACAGCCGGAAGAACTGGTTAAATGGTATTACGCGGATGTTAAACGTCTGGATGAGCCTGCTGCGCTGGCTACTGAAGAGAACGTAGTTAGCTGGGTGATGGAAAAAGCCAAGGTAAGCAATAAAAAGATTAAATTTGACGATTTGATGGCGAATGCTTAGGAAAGAGTAATATGCAGACCAGAATGCAGGCGAAGACACACGAAATGTCCCACTCGTACGAAACACAAGGCCTTGGCTATGTGCCTATCGTAATTGAGCAGAGCGGCCGAGGTGAGCGTTCGTACGACATTTACTCCCGCTTGCTGCGTGAGCGCGTGATTTTTCTGGTAGGGCCGGTAAATGACATGTCGGCCAACCTGATTGTGGCGCAGATGTTGTTTCTGGAGGCGGAAAATCCTGACAAGGACATTTTCCTGTACATCAACTCCCCAGGCGGCTCTGTCACAGCTGGTATGGCGATTTACGACACCATGCAGTTCATTAAGCCAGATGTCAGTACTTTGTGTATCGGGCAGGCGGCCAGCATGGGCGCGTTGTTGCTGACGGCCGGAGCCAAGGGCAAGCGTTTCTGTTTGCCGAACTCTCGTGTGATGATTCATCAGCCGTTGGGCGGGTTCCAAGGTCAGGCGTCTGACATTGAAATTCATGCCAAAGAGATTTTGTATCTTAAAGACAAATTGAATAACATCATGGCGCATCATACCGGGCAACCTGTGGACGCGATTGCCAATGATACCGACCGTGACAACTTTATGAGTGCCGATCAAGCGGTTGCCTATGGGTTGGTGGACAAGATGATTGCATCGCGCAGCGATGCAGCTTAAGATAGCTGCTAGTTGAGTAGGGTACGTTAGCAAGGAAGAGTACATGGCCACCACTAAAGGCGAAGGCGAAAAATTACTGTATTGCTCATTTTGCGGCAAAAGCCAGCATGAGGTCAAAAAGCTCATTGCAGGGCCTTCGGTCTTCATTTGTGATGAGTGCGTTGATCTCTGTAATGACATCATAAAAGAAGAAGTCCAGAGCCAGAGCGATATTAAGCCTACTGACAAGTCTCTCCCCAGTCCACAGGAAATCTGCAAAATACTGGACCAATACGTGATTGGTCAAATGCAGGCCAAGAAAAGTCTGTCCGTGGCTGTTTATAATCACTACAAGCGGTTGGGTCACAATCATTTGGGCCAAAATGCTACTAAAGATGATATTGAAATCCAGAAAAGCAACATCCTGCTGATTGGGCCAACAGGCTCCGGTAAGACCTTGCTGGCGCAGACCTTGGCACGTTTGCTGGATGTGCCTTTCGTGATGGCAGATGCAACCACACTGACCGAAGCGGGTTATGTGGGTGAAGATGTCGAGAATATCATGCAAAAGCTGTTGCAGAAATGCGATTACGATGTCGAAAAAGCACAGCGTGGCATTGTCTATATCGACGAAGTGGATAAGATTTCACGCAAGTCAGAGAATCCTTCTATTACACGCGATGTGTCTGGCGAGGGCGTACAGCAAGCTTTGCTGAAACTGATCGAAGGCACAGTGGCTTCTGTGCCGCCGCAAGGTGGACGTAAACATCCAAACCAGGAGTTTGTACAGCTAGATACCACTAACATTCTCTTCATTTGTGGCGGCGCATTTGACGGCCTGGAAAAAATCATTCGCCTACGCTCCGAAAAAGGCGGTATTGGTTTTGGTGCAGAGGTAAAAAGCAAGGACGATATGCGTGCCGTAGGTGAGGTATTGCGCGATGTAGAGCCGGAAGATTTGATCAAATTCGGCCTTATTCCGGAGTTTATTGGCCGCTTGCCTGTAGTGGCAACGCTGGAATCGCTGGATGAAGTTGCTTTGATGAGTATTCTGACAGATCCAAAAAATGCACTTACCAAGCAATATATCAAGTTATTTAAAATGGAAGGCGTCGATCTGGAGTTCAGAGAAACTGCTTTGCTCCTGATTGCTAAAAAAGCGCTGGAGCGCAAGACAGGCGCTCGCGGGCTTCGCTCCATCATGGAGCATGCGCTGCTAGACATTATGTATGATATTCCGTCTATTGAGAATTTATCCAAAGTTGTGATTGATGAGGGGGTAGTTAATGATGAAACACCACCTATCCTTATTTATCAGGACGCTCCCAAGCTAGCTGAAAACGTCGGCTAATCAGTTTGCACTCGTTTGAACTATTGCAATTAAACCTGAGAGGTTTATAGTAGTCTTATGCTGCATAGCGCTTGAATAACGCTCTTTTGACCCAATCTAGGTGTTGTTCAAGCTATCTACAGGAACCTGAAAGTATTGTATGTCAGAAGAAGTATTGTCCAATATTGAATCATTATCGTCCGCTGAACCGCGGAGGGTGCCTTTGTTGCCGCTAAGGGATGTGGTGGTGTACCCGCACCTGGTAATTCCATTGTTCGTTGGCAGGACAAAATCCGTGCGAGCGTTGGAGATAGCATCTGATGCTGACAAGCAGATTCTATTGGTAGCACAAAAGTCTGCGACGAAAGATGACCCTACTGTCGAAGATCTGTATGAAATCGGTACCTTGGCGACTGTCTTGCAGATGCTTAAGTTGCCAGATGGCACTGTGAAAGTGCTGGTGGAGGGGATTCAGCGTGTGCGCGTTTCAGATTTTATTGAAACAGCAGATTGTTTCATGGCGCATGCGGAAAAGATAGAAACTGTCGAGCACGCAGATAGCGAGGTCGAGGCGCTGATGCGCACCGTATTGGCGCAATTTGATCAGTATGTAAAGCTGAATAAAAAGATCCCTCCGGAGATTTTGCCATCACTATCTTCAATTCATACAGCAAGTCGTTTGGCAGATACTATTGCTGCGCATCTGACATTGAAGCTAGAAGAAAAGCAGATTGTGCTGGAAAAGTTGGATCCAGTGGATAGGCTTGAGCATCTGCTGCAATTGATGGAGTCCGAGATTGACATTCTGCAGGTGGAAAAACGCATCCGTGGTCGTGTAAAACGGCAGATGGAAAAAAGTCAGCGGGAATACTATTTGAATGAGCAGGTAAAAGCTATTCAGAAAGAGCTGGGCGAGCAGGATGAAAGCGCTGAGATGGAGGAGTTGGAAAGACGTATCCAGGGCGCAGGAATGCCTAAAGAAGCTCTGTCCAAAGTGAACTCGGAATTCAAGAAACTCAAGCTGATGTCGCCGATGTCAGCCGAAGCTGCTGTAGTGCGTAACTATATTGATACTCTTGTGGGCCTGCCGTGGAAGAAAAAAACCAAAATCAGCAAAGACCTGGTGGCAGCAGAAGCTGTGCTGGAGGCAGATCACTATGGGCTGGAGAAGGTCAAGGAGCGTATTATCGAATATCTTGCCGTACAGCAGCGCGTAGGTAAGGTGAAAGCGCCCATCCTGTGCCTAGTAGGCCCACCGGGTGTTGGTAAAACTTCGCTGGGGCAAAGCATCGCCAAAGCGGTTAACCGTAAATTCGTGCGTATGGCATTAGGCGGCGTGCGCGACGAGGCTGAGATTCGTGGTCACCGCCGCACTTACATTGGCTCCATGCCGGGCAAGATTCTACAAAGCATGAGCAAAGCTGGCGTGAAGAACCCGCTGTTTCTGTTGGATGAGGTGGATAAAATGGGTCAGGACATGCGTGGCGACCCATCCTCTGCATTGTTGGAGGTGCTCGATCCCGAGCAAAACCATACTTTCGCCGATCATTATGTGGAAGTGGAATATGATTTGTCCGATGTGATGTTTGTGGCAACAGCCAACAGTATGAACATCCCCGCGCCATTGCTGGATCGTATGGAGATTATCCGCCTTGCCGGTTACACCGAGGACGAGAAAATCAATATTGCCAAAAAATACCTGCTGCCTAAACAGTATAAGGCACATGGTCTGAAGAACTCCGAGATAGATGTTGCCGAGAGCGCATTGCGTGACGTTGTCCGCAAGTATACGCGTGAAGCCGGTGTCCGTAGGCTAGAGCAGGAAATCGCTAAGATATGCCGCAAGGTAGTTAAGGAACTGTTAATCATGAAGTCTCGCAAAAAGCTTCAGGATACGGGTGAATCAGCCAGGGCGATTAGAAAGATTAATGTGACATCCAAGAATCTGGAGAAATATCTTGGGATTTATCGTTATGACTATGGTGTCGCAGCTAAAGAAAATCAAGTCGGTCAGGTGACTGGTTTAGCATGGACATCGGTAGGAGGCGAATTGCTGACAATTGAGGCAGTGCAATTACCGGGTAAAGGCAAAACAATTACCACGGGCAAGCTGGGTGATGTGATGCAAGAGTCTGTACAGGCGGCCATGAGTGTAGTGCGTAGCCGCTCCAGGCGTTTGGGTATACCAGATGATTTCTATGAGAAAAAAGATATTCACATCCATTTACCGGAAGGCGCCACTCCTAAAGATGGCCCAAGTGCAGGTATTGCATTAACTACGGCGATTATTTCCGTGTTGACGGGCATTCCTGCGCGTGCTGATGTGGCAATGACCGGTGAGATTACCTTGCGTGGCGAGGTGCTTGCTATTGGTGGGCTCAAAGAAAAGCTGCTCGCAGCCCATCGTGGTGGGATCAAAACCGTGCTAATTCCGGAGTCTAACGTTAAAGACTTGGTCGAGATCCCAGAGAATATCAAGAACCATCTTAATATTCACCCTGTGAAGTGGATAGACCAAGTGCTGGAGTTGGCTTTGGAGCATATGCCTACATCCATAGAAGACGGCATGGCTGATGCAACAACAGTACAGTCCGAAGTGGGTTCCGAGACGAACACTTCAGTTACTCACTGATTATTGGGTTAAAGTAAGAAAATATTCATTGAAATTGCAACTAAAGCCTTGACACGGGCTTTGGCGACTTGATATAAAAGCAAACGCAGGAAATTCCTGTCATTTTATTAACCTAAAGGGGATTACACGTGAACAAGTCTGAATTGATTGACCAAATTGCTAAAGCAGCTGGTATTTCTAAAGCTGCCGCAGGCCGTTCTCTCGACGCGGCAACAGCTGCGATCACCAAGGCTTTGAAAAAAGGCGATATGGTGACTTTAATTGGTTTTGGTACATTTTATGTAGGTAAACGTAGCGCACGTAGTGGTCGTAATCCTCGTACTGGCGCAACAATTAAAATCAGCGCAGCAAATTCTCCTAAATTTAGGGCTGGTAAAGCGCTTAAAGATGCTGTAAACTAGCGGACTTTGTTGGTTAACGGAGATTAACCAACAAGCACTGCAAGTTATTTTAAGTATTAAATGAATGCAGGGTGCTTAGCTCAGTTGGTAGAGCGTCGCCCTTACAAGGCGAATGTCAGCGGTTCGACCCCGTTAGCACCCACCAAATAAACATTTGCCTTGATTTAACAAAGAGTGCTTAGGCACTCTTTGGTTTTGTAGAGAGCAAAAAACGCTTATAATGGCGCCCTTATAAGCGAGCAGTATAGCTGGAGCGGTAGTTCAGTTGGTTAGAATACCGGCCTGTCACGCCGGGGGTCGCGGGTTCGAGCCCCGTCCGCTCCGCCAACAAGTCTGAGTTGTACCAGTTTTGATGCAGCTTAGTGTAGAAGCCCCGCCAATAGCGGGGCTTTTGCTTTTCCAGATTCTCTGCAGTCCATAAACTGCCTCTTTCTTCGGAATTTATCTTTTTTCTCAGTTGCCCATTTTGGCAGTCCTCGCTCTTTATTTGCTAAAGTCCAGCAGCAACACCGGCTACCAATACGATCTGAGCCACAACCGTACCAACCTCACCATCGGCGCCAACAACTACGCCTACGGCATAGATACCGCTAACCCGCTCACTGTCACCTTAAGCGGGCAGGGCAACGGCATCGTCATGGCCGATGCCATCCGCATCGTGCCGGACACTGCGACGCAAACGCAGAACAACACCTACTTCGTGCATACCGACCATCTGGACACCCCGCGCCTGATTACCAGCTACAGCAACCAGAAGCGCTGGACGTGGTACCCTGAGAACAGTGAAGCCTTTGGGGCCAACCTGCCCAACGAGAACCCGGCCACCCTCGGCGTCTTCACCTACAACCTGCGGTTCCCCGGGCAGCTTTACGACCCACAAAGCCAACTGAGCTATAATTACTACCGGGATTACAACCCGAGGACGGGCAGGTACATTGAGAGTGATCCGATAGGGTTGGCGGGGGGGATTAATACTTATGGATACGTCGAAGGCAATCCACTGAGTTATGTGGATCCGAGGGGGTTGGATGTGATAAACCTTAGTAATTTTCCAGTAAAAATTAGAGGTGAAGATTGGAAACCTTGGTATGTCCCACCTCAAAATACTAGCAATGTTAGCCCAGACGGGGTACAAAATCCAGTTACAGGGGAGTGGACTAAGTATAGAGGTAAAGATTTTCTGCCAGACAATGATGTGATTGTTTGGCCAGATGGTTCAACATCCTGTATCCGAGGAGTATGTAAATATTTACCTGAATCAAAAGGACCAAAAATTGATGATACCTTTGGTGGCTCAGACAGTGAGTTCAAAGAAAAAGCACCTGGATGCAAGTAACTGCAATGATTAAATTTATAAAATACCTACCATTAGTAAGTTTATTAAGTTTTATTGTTTTTTTATTAGTGATAAGAGTTACTTATGGATATTGGCCATATTATGGACACCCTGATGCTGGAAATTTTAAAGGCTTTTTCCTCTACCTAGATATTTTTGTATTTTGTTTAGTTCTTATGGCAATATTTTCATTACCGATAGAACTGTTTTTTCACTACAAAAACAGAGTGCAAAATAGTCCTCAAAAAATCTACTATATTGCCTATTTGTCTTTAATTCTTTTCATATACTTTGATTTTTGGGGTTTTGTTGACTGGTTTCTGGATTAATAATAAATGCAGAATAAATGGGGACAGACCCCTATTCCTACTCGTAGTACTGTGCATCGCCATGGAGATATCCCAGGCACAATCGAGGATTTTTATCATTCAACTTCATGCGCTATGAAACTGAAGGCTTAATGAGGCGCGCTTTAACGGGCGAGCTACCAGAGGAATGCAATTGCATTAATTAATATGAAAGTTTCAAATAAGAATTCGTCGTATTTCTGGATAGCAATCCTGGCTTTAGGCGCAAGTTTAATTGCATATAGGGCAGCTTATCTTTTTGTGCATTCAACAATTTTAGGGATTGCGATTTTATGTCCAGGGTATATTGTTGGAATGGTTGCGGCACAAAGCGATATTTTGTTTATTCTCATCAGTACCTTAAGCAATTTTATTTACTATCTTTTTATATTTAGGGTCTTTGGAAAGGTTCAAAAAAATAAATAACCTCAGGCAAGATAAACTCTAAAACACCTGCTCCGCAGACTAATAAATATGAGCCTTACAGAAACAATAGGGGACGTACCACGTTTTCCGTAAATAGGGGACGCGTAAATAGGGGACGTACCACAAATAAAATAGGGGATAGACCCCTATTCCCACTATTTACAGGGTACTCATGAAGCGGCGGGGGCAGAAGAAGATGTAGGTAGCTGTGGACAGACCCCTATTTCACGTATGGTAAAAACTCTGATGGAAAAAGGAATCCAAATGATCCAGGAAAATATCGAAATTTCCCATAGCAGCCTATATTGTCTAATTTTTCTTGTAGGAACTTTTTTCCTCACTGGCTGTGAGGAGGTGTCGCCGTACTCGTATAACTGCAAAAATTTTAATGAGCAGTATTTGACTAAATTATCCAAGAACGAAGACATTGATTCTGCTAGAGAGCTTGCTAGCCTTTATGCCGAATGCAATCCTGAAAATAATGAAAAATATGAAAAGTTAGCATTACAATGGTCAGAAAAAGTAATGAGCTACAAGGGAGCAAATGAAAATGATTTAGCATTGTATAGAATACTTCGTAATTTGGATGCCGATACTGGGGAGCCTGAGCAGAATTAATAGAATCAATAATAAAGAATAATAGGGGACAGACCACGGTTTTCATAAGAGAATGTAGCTATTGACTCACTGCACCGCCAACACAAAAAGCGAGCCTTGAGGCTCGCTTTTTTATTTCCATACCTTTCTGCTAACGGGCAATACATGCGTTGCAGGCATGCTTGTGGTATATTGTCGCGTTTATTTAATTTTCTTTTTCCGCTTGAGTTCTTATGTTAGACGCAATTCGTAAACACACCCAAGGCTGGCTGGCCAAACTGATTCTGGCGCTGATTGTTATTCCGTTTGCATTGTTCGGTATAGATTCCTATTTGAATAATGCAGGCAGCGGTGTGGCCGTTGCCAAAGTGGATGGTAGCAAGATTTCCCTGCAGGAATATGGTATCGCAATGGAAAATGTCAGGAACCGTTTGCAAGCGGAAGGGCAGAAAGTGGACGCTCAGATGCTGGAAAGCCCCGCATTCAAACAATCTGTCCTGGATGGCCTGATCTCAAGACGTCTGGTAGGAAATGCAGTCAAGACGTTGCGCTTTACGGTCACGGACGATCAACTGAGCCAGCACATTTTTACGATGCCGGAGTTTCAGGAAAATGGCAAGTTCTCCGAAGAGCTCTACCACAAGACATTGGCGCAAAACAAGCTGACCGCAACCAAATTTGAGGCCAGCATCCGCACTGACATGATTGCACAACAAGCGCGTGAAGGCGTGAGCAGGCTTGCATTTGTGACGCCTGTGGCGGCAAGCCAGACGCTGACTTATCTGCATCAGCAACGTGATGTCAGCACAGCCGAAATCAAGACAGCGTCGTTTTTGTCTCAGGTAAAGGTTACGCCGGAAGAGGTAAAATCTTATTACGAGCAGCACAAGGATAAATTCAAATCGCCGGAACAAGTGAAGCTGGAATTCGCCTTGCTTTCCGTTGCGCAGTTGTTGACGCAGACTTCTGTGACGGAAGGGGAAGTCAAAGCATTTTATGACGAGAATGCCCCCAAATTTCAAGGTAACGAGCAGCGCCAGGCTAGCCATATCCTGATTGCTTTTGGTGTTGGTGCTGCAGATGCCGACAAGGCGGCGGCCAAAGCGAAGGCGGAAGATATTCTTGCTCAGGTGCGCAAAAGCCCGAAACGCTTTGAAGAGCTGGCGACCAAATATTCGCAAGACCCGGGCTCTGCCACCAAAGGCGGCGATTTGGGCAGCTTTGGCCGCGGCGCGATGGTGAAGCCGTTCGAGGACGCGGTGTTTTCGATGAAAGTAAATGAGGTCAGTGACATCGTTGAGTCCGAATTTGGTTATCACATCATCAAATTGACGGGTATCTCTGGCGCTTCGTCCTCGTTTGAGAGCATGAAGCCGCAAATCAAGGGTGAATTGATGTTCCAGAAGGCGCAAGCTAAATATGCTGAATTGAGCGAAGACTTTGGCAACACAGTCTATGAGCAGTCCGGTAGCTTGCAGCCGGTCGCCAAGAAGTTTAACTTGCAGTTGCAGACCAGTGGCTGGATGAGCCGTGAAGATGGCGCGAAGTTCTTCAAGAATGAGAAGATTATGGCACAGGTGTTTTCCGATGAGGTGTTGAAGGAGAGGCGCAATACGGAGGCTATTGAAGTGTCACCCAATAACCTGATTTCCGCCCGTGTGCTGGAATACAAGCCAAGTGCACCACGTAGCTTTGATGAGGTGAAGGGTGGCATTGAGGCTGTGCTGAAACTCGAACAGGCGATGAAGCTGGCAAAAGAGAAGGGTGAGGCTGTATTGGCCAAATTGAAGAACGGCCAGAAAGATGGCGAACTGGAATGGATCCCGCCTGTGACGGTAGATCGCAAGAACGCCCAAGGTTTGACGGATGGCGTGATGAACCAGGTGTTCAAAATCAGCACGAACAAACTACCCGCATATGCAGGCTTTATGGACGATAAGCGTGCTTATGTGCTGGTAGAAGTGAGCCATCTGGATAATCAATTGGCGGGCGATGCTGCTGCCAGAACTGCCGCTGAAAGCGATTTGCAACGCGCTGTAGAAGCGGAGTATGTCGGGGCTTATTTGCGATCCCTGAAAGCGAAAGCGGATGTTTCCGTAAACAAAAAGTTGCTGGAAAGCAATAGCCAGTAAGGTATGGCGATAACGCAGGCATGAAAAAGCGGACATTTTGTCCGCTTTTCTATTTTAAACGATGCTCTGGAAGCCAGTATTGATGCGCCTTACAGAGCATATGTTTTTAACTATTCTATTTGCCCGGCCGCGGTAATGTTCATGCCGCCGTCCACATAAGTAATCTCACCAGTCACGCCGGAAGCCAGATCGCTACACAGGAAGGCAGAGACGTTGCCAACTTCCTCAATCGTCACATTGCGGCGCAGTGCCGCATGGCGCTCGTTAAAACTCGTCATTTTATCGAAATCCGCAATACCAGAAGCGGCCAGTGTCTTGATAGGGCCTGCAGACACCGCATTGACACGAATGCCGCGCGGCCCCAGGCTTTGCGCCAGGTAGCGCACATTGGCTTCCAGGCTGGCCTTTGCCACGCCCATCACGTTATAGTTTGGCATGGTGCGTTCTGCGCCCAGATAGCTCAAGGTGAGCAGGCTGCCATTGCGGCCCTGCATCATCGGATAAGCGGCTTTGGCCATAGCGGAGAAGCTGTAGGAACTGATGTCATGCGCGATGCGGAAGTTTTCACGGCTGATGCCATCCAGACTAATCGTGTCCAGATAATCGCCAGCCAAAGCCGTTTTTGGTACAAAGGCAATCGAATGCACTACACTGTCTAAGCCATCCCAGTGTTTGGCAAGAGAGTCGAATAATGCCGCAATCTGCTCATCGGATGCGGCATCGCAAGGCAGTACGATCTTCGAGTCGAAATCTGCTGCCAAATCAGCCACGCGCTGTGCATGCTTCTCGATTTGATAGGTGAAGGCTAATTCAGCACCTTCGCGTTTCATTGCGGCCGCAATGCCGTAGGCGATGGAGCGGTTGCTCAGCAGTCCTGCAATCAATACTTTTTTTCCGGCTAGAAATCCCATGATTCATCCTTACTTGTTAGAGTTGCTTCGGGGGTCTAATGCATCTCTCAACCCCTCGCCAAGCAGATTATACCCCAATACAGTGACCAGAATGGCCAAACCGGGAAAGAGCGACAGCCACCAGGCAAACTGGATATACTCTTTCCCATCGGTCAGGATGTTGCCCCAGGAGGCTTGCGGCGGCTGGACACCAAGCCCAAGGAAACTCAGGCCGGATTCCAGTAATACCGCGCTTGCGACGCCTAGCACCGAGCTGACAATGATGGGTGTCAGGCTATTTGGCAACAGGTGGGTGAATATCAACCTAAAATCCTTGGCACCAAGTGTGCGGGAAGCCATGACAAATTCGCGCTCGCTCAGACTTAGGAATTCTGCGCGCACCAGTCGTGTTACGCCCATCCATGAGGTAAGGCCGATGACGATCATGATGTTGATGATGGAAGGGGTCAGGAAAGCAATCACGGCCAGTATCAGGAAGAAGCTGGGAATCGACAGCATGATGTCCACCAAGCGCATGATGACGGTATCTACCCAGCCGCGATAATAGCCAGCCAAAGCGCCTAGCACGATACCAATGGCTGTAGAGATGCCAACGGCCACAAGGCCTACCAGCAAGGAAACGCGCCCGCCGTAAAGCATGCGGCTGAATACGTCGCGTCCCAGACCATCCGTACCCATCCAGTGCGTAACGGAGGGTGCCAGCAGGATAGATTTCACGTTGATTTCATCAGGGTCGTATGGGGCAATGACGGGCGCCAGCAGCGCGAGTACCAGCACCGCAAGGATGATGACGAAGCCTGCCAATGCCAGTGGGTTGGAGAGAGTTTTTTTGAGCAGGCCGTTCATTAGCGTGCAACTCCTCGCCGTACACGCGGGTCTGCCCAGGCATAGGCAATGTCTGCCAGCAGGTTGCCAATCAAGGTCAATGTTGCGCCGATGGTCAGTATGCCCATTACCACCGGGAAATCGCGCATCAGCACGGCATCATAGAACAGTTTACCCATGCCCGGGATGGCAAAAATGGTTTCAGCGATGACCGAGCCGCCAATCAAGCCAGGTATTGAAAGACCAATGATAGTGATAAGCGGTAGCAACGCGTTGCGCAAGGCATGTGTATAGACCACGCGCTGCTCGTTCAAACCCTTGGCGCGCGCCGTGGTGATGTAATCCTGCTGTAGTACGTCCAGCATGCCATTCTTGATGAACAGCGTGATGCCCGCCAAGCCGGTTATAGAAGGGATGATGACAGGCATCATCAAGTGACTCAAAGTATCCTTGATTTTTCCCCAAGTACTAAGTGTTTCGTAATTTAGGCTATGAATGCCGGAAATTGGCAGCCAGTTGTTGACCACGCCCAACCAATACATCAATAGCAGAGAGAGCCAAAAGCCAGGGATGGAGAAGCCGATAAAATTGAACAGGGTGATGCTTTTATCCTGCCAACTCCTGTATTTGCGCGCGGCGATCACGCCAAGCGGAATAGCAAAGCTGAGCGTAATAGCCAGTCCCAGCACGTTGATGAGTAAGGTGATTGGCAGTGCTTCCTGTATCATGCCTTTGGTGACATTGCCGTCTTTGTCGGTCTTTTCCCAGAACACCGGTTTCTGGTGGCTGGCGAAAGAGTTGCCGAAGTCCAGTGTTGCCATGCGTTTCAGCCACAGCCCATATTGCACGATGACAGGCTTGTCCAGATTGTACATTTCGCGCAGTTTCTGGCGCGATTCCTCGCTGGCTTTTGGGTTGAATGCAGCCTCATTACTGGTGATGTCGCCCGGCGCCAAATGCATGATGAAGAACGAAATCAGGCTGATGCCGACCAGCATCGGAATCATCCATAACACGCGCTTAATCAGGTATTTCAGCATTAGTTTCCTGCAATCTCATTCCGGCGCAACTGGGCTGGAATGTACCATTTATGCGAATCGTAGCCTACACCGGCAGGCGGGATGGGGTCGATAATACCTTGTACGCGCTTGTGGATGGCACTCAGGCCGTAGCCTGCGGAGAGGTAGACCATGGGTGAATCCTCGAGCAGTATTCTGGAGAACTCGTGGTAAATCTTCTTGCGTTGTTCCAAATCAAATTCGGTGCGGCCTTGCTCTAGCAATTTGTCCACTTGCGGGTTGTTATAGCCGATAAAATTGAACTGGCCGGGTGCCTGCTGGCTGGAATGCCAGATATTGTACTGGTCGGGGTCGAGACCCAGGCTCCAGCCCAGAATTACAGCATCAAAATTACCGGGTTTGATAAAGTTTGTCAGGAAAGTGGCCCATTCATACTCGCGTATGCTGATGTCGATGCCGACTTCTTTTAGTCTGCGCTGAATGAAAACAGCGGTTTTCTCGCGCTCCTTGTTGCCATTGTTGGTGATGAGTTCAAAGCGGAGTGGCTTGCCATCTCGTTCCACAATACCGTCACCATTGCTGTCTACAAAGCCTGCTTCCTTAAGAAGTTCGCGCGCTTTGGCCGGATCGTAAGAATAGGGTTTTAAATCCGGGTTGCTCCAGCGTGTGCCAGGTTTGTAGGGTGAGGCGATATTGATGCCCAGTCCCAGATACACGCCATCAATAATTTCCTGCTTGTCGATCGCGTAATTGATAGCTTTGCGCACGCGTACATCGTCAAACGGCTTGCGCTTGAGGTTAAAACCAAGATAAGTGTAACTGTTGCCCAGCTCTTTGTATAAGTTGAGCTTTTGCTGGAGCTCAGGGCGCGCGGGAATAATGCGTGCGTAAGTGATCGGGGTTAGCCCCATAGTGTCGATATTATCGGCCATCAGCTCCAGAAACTGTGCGGCGGTATCGGGAATCATGCGCGTTACCAACTGGTCAATCTGCGCAGGGCCTAATGCTGATGAGGGATTTCGGGTGAGCGTGATATGCTCGCCATGGGCCCATTTACCCAGCCTGTAGTAGCTGCTGCCGACCGGGTTGCGTGCAAAGGCGGTGCTGTGTAAATCCTGGCCCTCCAACAGATGCTTAGGTAGCACCTGTAAGCCTGCCCAACTATCCAGCGCGGGAGAAAATGGTTGTGCGTATGTGACCTGAAAAGTGAGCGGATCTGGAGTCTGGGCGTATTTGACCAACGAGAAATCCGAGGCATAGGGACTGGCAGTTTTCGGCTTGATGACGGCTTGCCAGGTAAACAGTACGTCCGTGCTGGTAAGTGGTTTGCCATCTGCCCACTTGAGATTGGGTTTGAGCTTGAAAGTAATGGTTTTCTTGTCTTCTGAAACTGTCCAGTTTTCTGCAAGTTCGCCTTCTAGGTCAAGATTGGCGTTATATTTGAGCAGGGTGTTAAAAATATTGGAGGCAATTGCACTAGCGGAAGCTTCCCCCGCTATCATGGTAATCAATGTACTGGGTTCGCCAATGGAGGCGCCGATCAGGGTTCCTCCTTCGACAGGGGGATATTTTTGCAAAAAGTCCTTATTGTCGGTTTCTACGGTTTTCTGACCGCACCCGGACAAGCTTACGATGAGTAATAGACCCGGCAGCAGAGAAAAATGCAAAGGTGTTCTGCTGTAATACATCGCTGAATGACCGGGGATTATTTTATTTTTTTGCCAACATGAGCCCTAAGGCGCGCAGAAGATGTTTTTTTGGCTTTGTGGGAGATGTGTCTGGATTTAGCCTTAATGCTTTTGCCACTAGCGCGGGCATGACGGGTTGATTTGGTAGCGCTGTAAGCGCCACGTTTTCTGGCGTTGGTTTTTACCAAGGGCTTACTGTCAAAATTATCCTGCACACTGGCAAAATCGCTTCCCAGCCGTTTATTGGAGGCGAGATCGTATTTGACCGGAACCAGCAAGGTTTGCGAATGACGGAACTTGTTACGTACGGGCAGATCGTTGACGTTTCTTAATTCGGAAACATGAATGCCAAACTTCCTGGCGATGTTGTCCATACGTTCGCCCCGCTTGGCATAATAGGTCTGCCAATTAGTGAGTGGCTTATCGTAATTCGCCAGGTTTTCGGCAAAACGATCGGCCGCCCAGGTTGGTAGCAGTAGATGGTGTACGGTGCCGTTGGCAGTAATGACCGGGCGGTTATAGCCGGGGTTGAGTGCGATGAATTCATCATAGGAAATCTCGGCCAATTTAGCAGCCAGCCTGGCATCAATCTGGTCTGGCGCGTTGACGCGGGTAAAATATGCGCGGTTTGGAATGCCTTGTAGTTCGAGGCCGTATTTTGCCGGTTCAGTCACGATATTCTTGATGGCCTGGAGTTTGGGTACATAGTTCTTGGTCTCGGCAGGCAAATCTAAACTTTGGTAGTCTGTGGGCAATCCTTTGCGGCGATTGCGCTCAATAGCGCGCTGCACCGTGCCCTCACCAGCATTATAAGCGGCCAGTGCGAGATCCCACGCGCCGAACATACCATGCAGCTTCTGAAGGTAGGTAAGTGCAGCATTGGTTGCAGCGGTCACGTCTCGGCGGTTGTCTACCCACCAGTTTTGTTTCAGGCCAAAATCTTTGCCGGTGGCCGGCACGAACTGCCAGATGCCGGATGCGCGGCTGCGAGAGTAGGCTTGCGGATTGTAGGCACTTTCAATCATCGGTAGTAGAGCGATTTCGCTGGGCATGCCGCGCTTTTCCACTTCCTGTACGATGTAAAACAGATATTTCTGGCTACGCTCCATCATGCGCTTCACGTAATCTGGGCGTGAGGCATACCAGGATTCATGTGCGGATGTGTATTCGGACTCGATATCAGGCATCGCATAGCCGCCCTTGATGCGTGCCCACAAATCTTCTTCGGCGTTCTCGGGCTCGTCGGCATTCAGGTTTTCGACCAAACCTAGCAAGGGGTCGCTCGACAAGTTGCTGGTTTGGTGTTGGCTGTCATCGATGATTTCTATCTGGATGCCAGCGGCATTGGTTTCGGCCAGTGCAGAGTGAACGTAGGCGCTGGAGGCCAATAAAAACGCTAGCCCGAGGCGGCGACTGAATTGCATCAAAATGGCGGTTGGTCGGGTCATCAAAATGTGAAATGCCTTCATCATCGGATTGTTTGTACAGGTCAGCGCATCTTAAATGTAGACTTGGCGTGGTGTCAAGTAAAGTTTCACTTAATATTCTTACATTATCTTTATGATTAGTAATTGTTTTTAAGTGTTCTTATGGCAGTAAAAACTGAAAGTTCGCTTGAGTTTATTGCTTGTGAATTTAGGGTAATTCCAGCTTGTTGGCAGCGCAGAAAGGGGTTGGTTTTTAGCTCGATATTTATGGTGCTGGGTAGGGTAGGTAAGTTTTGATCTCGTAAATATCTGACTTCACTCCGCCGTTTGATCAGATCGGGGTTGTTAGGTTCAAGCGTCAATGCGAATTCGATGTTCTGCTGGGTATATTCATGTGCACAATAGATCATGGTTTCCGGAGGCAGTTTTTTAAGCCTGTTCAAGGATTGCAGCATCTGGGCTGGTGTGCCGTCTAGCAAGCGGCCACAGCCTGCGCCAAACAGCACATCGCCGCAAAACAGCAGGTTGTCACCCAGGTATGCGATATGATCCTGCGTATGCCCGGGCAAATGCATTACTATAAACTCCAATCCAATCAATGGGATGGATACTGTATCGCCTTCTCCAACCGCATGATGCTGGAATATATAGCGCCCATATTGGGGCGCATAGACATTGGGCTGATGGCGCTGCAACAAGTTTGCTACGCCGCCGATATGATCATCATGATGGTGGGTGATGAGTATATCGGTCAAACGCAGGTTCAGGCTATCCAGTTTTTCCTGCACCGGTACCGCGTCTCCGGGGTCAATGACGATTGCATGCCGCGTATCGTGCAAAAGCCAGATATAATTGTCGCGAAATGCGGGAATAGGAACAATTTGCAACATGCGGAAAGACCGATGCGTTAGGATGATGAGATAGTACAATTAAACACCAGTTATTTTCATCACTCAATGCAAAAAACACTTCAAGATTTTTGGCTGGAAACAACGTTAGGCCGATATCTGCTGCAACAGGAACAGCAGATATTTGACGATTCGGTTAGCGATATTTTCGGTTTTTATGCGGTGCAATTGGGTATGGCGCCGCTGCAGGCTTTGAAAAGCTCCCGTATTCCCCACATATTCCAGGTGAATGGGGAGCAGAGCCATATGTGCTGTGATAGCGGCTATTTACCATTCGCTGAAAGCACGATAGATTTGATTTGTATGCCGCATACGCTTGATGTGAGTGAGAACCCCCATCAGGCTTTGCGTGAGGCGGAACGGGTACTGGTGCCAGAAGGACATCTGATACTGACCGGGTTCAATCCGGTCAGTTTGTGGGGGCTGCGCAAGGTGCTTTCTGGTAAGCAAGAATATCCTTGGCAAAGTCCATTTTTCGGCCAGACGCGGATTCGTGACTGGCTGGCGTTGTTGGGGCTGGAACTGGTGGATAGCCGGATATTCGGCTTTATGCCACCGGTGAGTAGCGAGCGCTGGTTTCATCGACTGGCTTGTATGGAAAAGGTCGGGCAGCGTTGTTACCCGATGCTGGGCGGCGCGTATTGTATCGTGGCAAAAAAACGCGTAGTCAATATGACTCTCTTAAAACCAAATTGGAAAAAGGCTGCTATAAAATCCGGGTTGGTAGTCGGCAGCCACAAAAAAACCAAATCAAGCCAGAAAACCAAACACCAATGAATGATATGCAAAAATGGGTGGAAATTTACGCAGATGGTGCTTGCAAGGGCAATCCCGGCATAGGGGGCTGGGGGGCTCTGCTGCAATATGAAGGGCGCGAGAAAACAATCTATGGTGGCGAACTGGATACAACTAATAATCGCATGGAGCTAATGGCAGTGATACGCGCTTTGGAAACGCTGAACAGGCCAAGCAGTGTGCGTTTGTATACGGATTCTTCCTATGTACAAAAAGGCATGACCGAATGGCTGGCTGGCTGGAAAGCCAAGGGCTGGCGTACAGCGGATAAAAAGCCGGTGAAGAATGCAGATTTATGGACACAGCTCGATAAACTGGCACAGCAACATCAAATGGAGTGGATTTGGGTGCGCGGCCATGCTGGGAACGATGGTAACGAGCGTGCCGATAGTCTTGCGAATCAAGGCGTGGCACAGATTTTAGGAGCAGTGGGATAATGATACGGCAGATTTTTCTGGATACCGAAACGACAGGCTTGTACCCGGATCAAGGGCATCGCGTGATTGAGATCGGTGCGGTGGAGTCTGTCAATCGTCGTCTGACCGGCCAGAACTTCCATGTGTATTTGAATCCTGAGCGCGAGATTGATGCTGCCGCACAAGAAGTGCATGGCATCACGCTGGAGTTCTTGCAGGATAAGCCGTTGTTTGCCGAAAAGGCCGGGGATTTTTGCAGCTTTATTCAAGATGCCGAGTTAATTATTCACAATGCACCATTTGATGTCGGGTTCTTGAATGCCGAGTTTGGCCGAATCGGGCTACAGTCAGTGAGCGAGATTTCGGCTAAAATCACTGATACGCTGAAGATGGCGAAGGATGCACGCCCCGGTCAGCGCAATAACCTGGACGCGCTTTGCAAACATTTTGGCATTGACAACACGAGGCGCACTTTGCACGGTGCCTTGCTGGATGCGGAGTTGCTGGCAGAGGTATACTTTGCCATGACACGCGGCCAGGATAGCCTGATGATGGATCTGGTGCAGCATGAAGTCGCGCAAGGAGTGGAGTTGCAGATGGAAGCAGTTGGCAAAGTGAAAGTCTTGCATGCGGATAGGGATGAATTACTAGTGCATGAAGCCTATATCCAGTCGCTGGCGAAATCTGGTGCAAAACCTTGGTAATATTTAGGCAAGAATTCGAAGAAAGGTAATATGAATAATTGTATTATTGTGACAGGCGGCGCCGGGTTTATCGGTAGCAACTTTGTAAACGCTTGGGTGAAACTGGGGCTAGGTAAAGTCATCAACCTTGATAAGCTGACTTATGCCGGTAACATGGAAAACCTGTCCGAGATCGAGCATGATTCTGCACACGTTTTTGTGCATGCAGACATTGGCGACCGCGATGTTGTAAGCGAGTTGCTGCGTACACACCAGCCGCGCGCAGTAGTCAATTTTGCTGCGGAAAGCCACGTGGACCGCTCTATCCATGGCCCTGGCGAGTTTATCCAGACTAACGTGGTAGGTACCTTTAACTTGCTGGAAGAGGTGCGCGCCTACTGGGGTGACCTGGGTGAAGCAGATAAAGCCAACTTCCGCTTCCTGCATGTTTCTACCGATGAGGTGTATGGCTCACTGGGGCCGAGCGATCCGGCATTCAAGGAAACGAACCGCTACGAGCCAAATAGTCCATATTCCGCGTCCAAGGCGGCTTCTGACCATTTGGTGCGCGCCTACCACCATACCTATGGCTTACCAACATTAACCACGAACTGCTCGAATAACTACGGCCCGTATCACTTTCCGGAAAAATTGATTCCCTTGGTGATTCACAATGCGTTGGCAGGCAGGCCCTTGCCGATTTATGGCAATGGCAGCAATGTGCGCGACTGGCTGTATGTCGGCGACCATTGCAGTGCGATTCGCCGCGTGCTGGAAGCAGGCAAGCTAGGTGAAACTTACAACATAGGTGGCTGGAACGAGAAAACCAACCTGGAAGTCGTGCATACCTTGTGCGATATTCTGGACAAGAAAGCCCCCAAAGCACAAGGCAGCTATCGTGACCAGATTACCTTTGTGCAAGATAGGCCAGGGCATGACCAACGTTACGCGATTGACGCGACCAAGATTGAGCAAGAGTTCGGCTGGAAACCTGCAGAAACCTTTGAAACCGGTATTCAGAAAACCGTGGATTGGTATCTTGCCAACCAGGAGTGGGTGCAGCATGTCACCAGCGGCGAGTACAAGAACTGGGTCAGCAAAAATTATGCGGACCGCGGCGAGGAGATGGCCTGATGAACCCCAACAAGACATCTATGAAAGGTATCGTGCTGGCAGGCGGCTCCGGTACGCGCTTGTATCCGGTGACACAAGTCGTTTCCAAGCAGTTGTTACCTGTGTATGACAAACCCATGATCTACTATCCGCTGTCGGCCTTGATGCTGGGCGGCATTCGCGATGTGTTGGTGATTTCCACGCCACAGGATACACCGCGTTTTGCCGAGCTGCTGCAAGACGGCAGCCAGTGGGGCATGCATATCCAGTACGCAGTACAGCCTTCACCGGACGGTTTGGCGCAGGCTTTTATCATTGGTGAACAGTTCATAGGTCAGGATCCATGTGCGCTGGTGTTGGGCGACAACATTTTCTATGGCCACGAGCTGAGTGAAATGGCGGAGAAGGCGGCAACACGGGAAAAAGGGGCTACAGTGTTCGCGTATCCGGTGCACGACCCGGAGCGTTACGGCGTAGTCGAATTTGATGCCAGCGGACAAGCTATCAGCCTGGAGGAGAAGCCCAAAGCACCTAAATCGCGCTATGCGGTAACTGGCCTGTATTTTTATGACAACCGTGTGGTGGATGTCGCTAAAAACATGAAACCATCGGCGCGAGGCGAGCTGGAAATCACGGACGTGAACAAGCAATATCTGGCCTGGAACGAGTTGCATGTGGAAGTGATGGGGCGCGGCATGGCTTGGTTAGACACGGGCACGCACGAATCCCTGCTGGAAGCGGGCACGTTTATCGAAACCATCGAGAAGCGCCAAGGTTTGAAGATTGCCTGTCCCGAAGAGATTGCCTATCGCAAGGGTTTCATTGACGCGGCGCAAGTGGAAGTTATGGCAGCGAAATACGCCAAAAATGGTTATGGCCAATATCTGAAACAGATTCTGAACGAAAAGATTTTTTAAATGAACGTTGTCAAAACACAGATTCCCGAAGTGCTGATTTTTGAACCCAAAGTATTCGGCGACGCGCGCGGGTTCTTCTTCGAGAGTTTCAATGCCAAGGTGTTTCAGGAAGCGACCGGTCTTGACGTGCAGTTTGTGCAGGACAATCATTCCAAGTCCGCACAGGGCGTACTTCGCGGCCTACATTACCAGATCGAACAAGCGCAAGGAAAACTGGTGCGCGTAACGGCGGGCGAGGTATTTGATGTCGCGGTAGATATGCGTCAAAGTGCCGCGACTTTTGGTCAGTGGGTCGGTGTGCATCTCTCGGCGGAAAACAAGCGCCAGCTGTGGATTCCGCCTGGTTTCGCACATGGATTTTTGGTGCTGAGTGAATCCGCAGAGTTTCTGTACAAAACCACTGATTTCTATGCGCCGCAGCACGAGTGCTGCATTCGCTGGGATGATCCGTCTATTGGCATCGAATGGCCATTGCAGGACGCGCCGCTGCTGTCTGTCAAAGATCAGGCGGGTTTGAGTTTTGCCAATGCCAGGAAATTTGCTTAAGGTTTCAGAAGAAAATCCCGTGAAAATTCTGCTCACAGGCGTCAACGGTCAAGTGGGACATGCCCTGCAAGCCAATCTGGATGCGGATCGCAGGCTAGATGTTTTGCATGATGTGATTGCATTGTCGCGCGCAGAGTTGGACTTGAGCGATGCGGATGCGATTCGCCGCGTGGTGCGCGAAAGCAAGCCAGACCTGGTCGTCAATCCTGCGGCTTATACCGCGGTGGACAAGGCAGAAAGCGAGCCGGAACTGGCATATGCCATCAACGCCACTGCGCCGCAGGTACTGGCGGAAGAGGCGGCGCGCATTGGTGCGGCGCTAATCCATTTCTCGACGGATTACGTCTATGATGGCAACAAGCAGGGCAAGTATGTGGAAAGTGATGCCGTTAACCCCATCAGCGTGTATGGCAGAAGCAAGCTGGCGGGCGAGGAGGCGATACGTGCTGTAGGTTTGCCACACCTGATTCTGCGCACCAGTTGGGTGTATGGTGCGTACGGCAAGAATTTCCTAAAAACCATTCTGCGACTGGCTGCGGAGCGCGATAGTTTGCGTATCGTGGCAGATCAGTGGGGCGCGCCCACCAGCAGCGAAAGCATTGCCGATGCGGTGACCAAACTAATCAAGGCGTGGAATATTGAAAATGCGGCGCAAACCGGCGTTTATCATTTCACTAACGCGGGCGAGACGACTTGGCATGGCTTTGCAACGGCTATCGTGGCGGAATATGAGGCGCTGCAGGGCGAGAAGAACTGGCCCGCATTGAAAGCGAAGCAAACGGATATTCAACCAATTGGCACGGCGGATTATCCGACACCTGCCGTCCGTCCGGAGAATTCCAGGCTGGATAACAGCAAACTTAAAAGTACCTTCGATATTGCCTTGCCGGATTGGCGCGCTGCACTGCGGCAGGTGATGCGCCAATTACCTTAAAAAGATTTTAGCCGATTATTGCATCCGCCCAACTATTGGGCGTTTCGTAAAGCCGCACACGCTCGAGCTTGAGGTGATTGCCAAACGTGTCGTGATATTCGTTTCTCAGGATACGAAACGCTTCTGCCGCCATGTTCTCCGCGGTCGGCACAGTCGGGAAAACCACGGTTTTATGATTGGGCAGGTTGTTCAAAAAATCAAGAACTTCAGTATCTTTTTCGTAAACCAGAAAAGCGTGATCCCACACATCCACCACGCTTTCACGGGCGATGCGCTTCACATCGGCAAAATCCATCACCATGCCGTTCTCAGATGCGGATTCCAGTGCGATGATGTCGCCGCTTAGGGTGATTTCCATCGCATAGCGATGACCGTGCAGGTTGCGGCACTGGCTTTTGTGGTGCGGAATGCGATGTCCGGCATCGAATTCCAGTCGGGTTGTGATTTGCATGCCGCTATTATAACAGCAGGCTTATGCTTGTGATTGCAGCCAAGTGATGAAGTCATCATATGCCATAGGTTTGGCAAACAGGTAGCCTTGGCATTTATGTATGCTGATTTTCTTGATCAATGCAAAACTTTCCTCATCCTCGATACCTTCAGCTAACACTTCTTTCCCTAAACTGTGGGCGAGTGATGCGATGGATTCGACGATTTTAAAGTCATCCTTGGAACGCGCGATGTTTCTGATAAATGATTGGTCAATTTTAATAAGATCTATCGGCATGGTTCTTAACCTGGATAAGGAAGAAAATCCGGTACCAAAATCATCTAGGGCTAGCTTAAAGCCGAGCTGGCTAAGGTTGTTTATTACGGAATTAGAGGTTTCGTTCAACTCCAGAATACCTTCTTCGGTAATCTCCAGCACGATGTTTTTGCTATCGAGTTTCCACAGGTCTAGCGCTTGACTGAGTAAGTGTGGTAATTCGGCATCATACAAATCTTCGGCACGCAGGTTAAATGTCAGGTAAATATCATGTGCGTGGTTTTGTGTCAGCTCACTGGCCATTCTGCACGCAGAGTTAGCTAGCCAGCGCGTGAACAGCTTGCCCTTGCCAACTTTGTTAAGGATATCAATCGTATGGCTTGGATAAATATGGTATTGCGCCAGTTTCTGGCAGCGCAGAAGCAGTTCAGCACCTTTGCATTTGCGGGTTTTGCTATCCACGATCGGCTGCAAGTACAGCTCGAGTGAGTCGGACGAGTATGCATTCAGCACCTCGTTTTCCAGGTGGATTTTTTCTGCAATCTGCTGGCGTAGATTTTCCGTGTAGATGACCAGATATTGCGTGGTTTGAACAGCGCTTTCCAAAGCCAGCCTGGCATTTTCCAGCAGCGTTACAATTTGCGCCGGATGATCGCTCTGCGCAGCACCGATAAAAGGCACTACGAGTACGGACTGGTGTTCGCCTTGCATCATCTCTTCGAATGCGCGAAACAGTTTTGCAGCTAATAGGTTTATTTTTAATGTGTTTTCTATTCCGGTCAGCAGGATTTCAAATTGCAGGTTGGCGTTATAGAAGAGTTGGGCGTTGTCAGGTAAGTGCTTTACCAAAGTTTCTTTTATGCTTTGGTTGAGTCGAACATGCTCCTGGTTGGAGAATATCAGATTGTGTTTGAATGGATGGAATTGAACCGACAAAACTGCCAGCTGACCTGTTGGTGCAGAGTTGGCGGCTTTAGCGGTTAGAATGGCAGAAAGTTGGGCAGAGCGGGGTAGCTGCGTGTTCGTGTCAAAGTTGATTACCCAATCCAGTTGGCTACGTTGAAGGGCATGATTTGTCTCGTAAAGGAGGCTGAACAGAAAAAGACGCAGTTGTGTGATGTTGGCATTAAACCACCCGCTCAGGTGAAGTGAGCTTAGCAATTTTTCAATAGTCAGTAGCGACACCCCATGCTGAATAGCATTCAGCCAGAGATAGATCAGGCGATTGATGTTATCAGTGAACTCCTCCAGTGTGAGGCTGTGATGCCAGTTATGCAATTCCTGAAACAGTGCGCTTGACGTTACTTTCTGCGCTTGGGGCAATTGCTCGTATACCCTTTGCAACTGGGGCTGATTTATTTTTATTTTCCTGCAAAGCGCTTCCGGGGTTAGTCCGTGTTGCAATATCTTTTCTGCAAGCTGGTCCGGCAGGTAGCTGAAGTCAACTTCTTGTGCTTCAACGCTTGTTGCTGCTTCATATTGCATTCAGGTAATCGCCACAGTTAAATGTAGAAATCCTCAGGATTCAGGCCATAGCTGTCAGGAGGGATGCCTCTGACGATTTTATATGGTTCACCCGAAGGCGTGCTGGGTTGTAGCAGCAGATTGAGCATGATGGGCGCCTGGTAACGGGTTTTGTCAGGTGCCAGCAGGATCATCAGCCTGGGTAACAAACGTCGCACCTGGTTTTGTTGCACCACCAGCGCGACTTCGCCAGTGTTCAACTCCACCAGTGAACTAACCGGATATATACCCATGAATTGTACAAGCTGGTCAATGAGCTCCTTACGGAACTGGCTACCGCCTAGGTTGTAGATCTCATCTAGCGCTTTTTGGTGATATATCGCTTTGGCGTAGCTTTTGTTGCTGGTAATAGCGCAATATGCGTCTATCAACCCGGCTATTTGCGCAGGTAAGGTAATCTCATTTTCAATTAAGCCCTTAGGGTAACCACTGCCGTCAGCCCGTTCATGGTGTTGCGCAACGATCAGCGTTGTAGTCATGGGAATATCCGGTGTTTTTTCAAGAATCTTCAGTCCTTCATCCACATGTTTTTTGGCATACTCATATTCTTCCCGTGTGAGTTTTCCTTCTTTCAGCAAGATATCGGGAGATAATTTAGCTTTCCCTATATCCTGCAATAATCCAGCCAGCCCTAGCTCTTTGACTTGCGGTTTGGAGAGAGCAAGAAAATTGCCAAAAGCCATCATGGTAATCGAGACATTCAAGGCATGGTTGTAGGCATGACTGTCGGTCTGTTTGAGTTTTGCCAGCCATAATAGCGCATCCGGAGAGCGTCCAATACTGTCTACCATATTGTCCAGAATATCGCTGACTGCACTTAAATCTAATTCTCTTTCATGTGCGATGGCGTCAAAAATATTGCGGGTAGCAATCTGGGATTGTTCGTAGACCGGGTATATCTGGGCAATTTCTTGCTCTACCGGGAATTCTTCTTCGTAAATCGCAAGTTTATAAGCTGTATCTGTGTCATCCGCTGAATTGTTTTTTTCGCGATCGGGGGCTCCATCCACTGTGCTTTTGACTTTGTCCCGGTGGAAGAGTCCGCCCAAAAAGTTACTTATTCCTCCGAACAATGACTGGGTCTGCGGTTGTGGCAACGGAGTTTGGCCAGCCTTAGCAGTTGGTGGAGATGTAATCCCATCGGCTGCATGGCGCACGTTGTAAGCCACCCCTTCTTGCTGGTTTTGTGGCACAGCAGCGTGCTTTCCGGCTACGTCGTTGTTTTGGCCTTTCAGGTCTTTGAGAATATCCAGAAAGGAGATTCTTTGCTTCCCGGCACCTAATACCTTTTTGGGTGCTGTCGAGCTTTTTGCCTCTGTAGAACTGGTGGGTGCCTTGGCACGAATTACACTGCCTTCGCGCTTGATGGCAACATTAATTTTCGGACCGGTAGCAAAATGGGCGCCAATAGATTTGGTTCTGTCGATATAGACAAACTGGCAAAGCGACTTCAGGACTTCAATATCAGCCTCATCCTCAAGCACAAATCCTTGCAACATAAACGGTGTGCCTTCCCATGGCCTGTCAAGCTCAGCCACGTACATGCCCAACGCTAGTTGGTTTGCTCCTAGTTTCTCGTGTTTGATATCCATTAAGCATTAAATCTTGCTAATGTTGCAATGTGTGTTAACGCACTTTCTGCCAACGATGATAGATGATAACCACCCTCAAGTGAAGAGATAATGCCATGAGATTTGTGTTTGATTGACCAGGCGCAAATTGTTTCTGACATCCAGCGATAATCATCCGTTTCCAGTGCCAGGTCGGCCAGTGGGTCTTGCACGTGCGCATCAAAGCCTGCCGAGATAAAGAATAACTCCGGTTTAAAAGCATCAACGGCAGGTTTGAATTCCTCTTCAAAGGCCTTGCGCATAGATTTCCCATTGCTTTTGGCAGCCAAAGGGATATTAATCATGCGGTCGCCACGAGTATCGGCACCGCGATGTGGATAAAACGGGTGTTGAAAGGTGGAACACAGCATCACTTTCGGATTGGTTTTGAAAATATCTTCGGTGCCATCGCCATGATGCACGTCAAAATCAACGATGGCAACGCGTTTCAAGCCGTATTGCTTTATCGCATGCGCCACACCTACGGCGACATTGTTGAAAATGCAGAACCCCGCGCTATTGGCATGTCCGGCGTGGTGCCCCGGCGGTCGTACGCAGTTGAATACTGTACGTGCCTTACCTTGCATCACTAAATCTGTGGCTAAAACCGCCGCGCCGCTGGCGTGCAGGGCGGCGGATAGGCTCATCGGCCCCATTGCGGTATCGCCATCCAGTCGTACCATGCCGGCTTTGGGGGCGATTTTGAATATGTAATCCACATAAGCCGCGCTATGTACGCGCTTTAACTGCTCTTGGCTGGCGGCTGGCGCTTCGTAATAGTCCAGCATGTCGTGGATGTCCGATTT
>WBZT01000605.1_pt1 | contig 28549 bp, 29 predicted proteins | sample 5204241 | NCBI WGS metagenome assembly WBZT01 (sample SAMN12344358, study PRJNA552823) | activated sludge metagenome | biome: Activated sludge suspended growth; feature: Nitrification reactor; material: Wastewater; isolation source: activated sludge from nitrification reactor of wastewater... | reverse complement strand
ATCGCCCGGTCCGCGGCGTCGATCGCATCGTTGAGTTCGGAATCGGGCAGCCACGCCGCGGCGCCGAAACTGCAGTGGGCTGGCAGGGTAGGAAGCACTCGCTGCAGCACTGCAACGGTCCGTGACTCGTCGGCGCCGACGAGCACGATGACAAACTCGTCGCCGCCCGACCTGGCTACCAGGTCGGAGCGCCGCAGCGCGCCCTGCAGACGTTCCACGACCTCGATCAGCAGCCGATCCCCGGCCGTGTGGCCGAGCCGGTCGTTGTAGGCCTTGAAGTGATCGACGTCCAGCACCGCCACGGTGGTGGGTTCACCCCGCCGGTGGGCATAGGCCCGCACCAACTCCGCGCGGTCGCGCAGACCCAGCCGGTTCAGCGCTCCGGTGAGCGGGTCGTGCTCGGAGGCGTCCACCACCTGCTGCACGAGTTGCCGGACGGTCAGCGCGGTGAGCGCGATGAACACGTAGCCGATCAGGGCGGCAGCGGCCTGGTCAACCGCCGACCATCCGACGGCGAACACGAAGGCCGCGCCGGTGACCGTCAGCCAGCGGTAGAGCTGCCGGACGCTCAGACAGAACACAGCGAACAGGCTGAGCACGAGCACCTCGATACCAGTCAGCATCGGGCTCAGCGGCCGGGCACTGACAGCCACTTGCACCGCGGCCACCAGCGAAGCGGCGTACATGGCGATCTCGAACGTGAACCGCTCCGGCCGTAGCTGCGGGATCAGGTTGAGTGCCGCGAGCGCGAGCCAGCAGAACGCGACGAGACCGTCGACGAGATCTCCTCGGGACCCGGCAGACAACGCCGCGAGCGGGGCCAGAGTCAGGGCGGCGAGAATTTGGAAGATGCCGAGCAGAGCATGCAGCGGACGCCGGGCCGTCCACGGGATGAGGCCGCGGTCCAACTCGGTATCGAGCATCGCGCACCTCCCGTTCTTGGGGCACCAGGGTATGTGCCAGGTACGACATTGCAGCGGAGGCGCGCTAGCTAGCTGCAGAACTGTGGATTCGAGCCAGATGCGGCCCCGATCCTTACGTTTGGGAAAGGCGCTGCGACAAACGCACGGATGCGGGTCACATATGGCCCCAATCCGCCGCTTTGTCAGCTAGCGCGACGATCGCCGGCGCTACCACCGGCGCGGCGGGCGCCGCGACCTGCAGGTCCGGGGCGTCGACCGGCTCGCCCGCCTGTAATGCCAGCGGTAGCACGCCCGCCCACACCGGAGCCGTGAGGTCGGCGGGATCGTCCTCGGGCGGGCCGTCGCCGACTTTCACGGACCACTCCTGCAACGGCAGTTCCAGTACCGACGTGGCTGCGAGTTCCTTGCGGGTTGGCGCGCGCAGAGTTTCCCAACGGCCGGGCAACAGGTGTTCAGTGAGAAGGCGAAGGGCGTCCAGCGGGTCCGGAACCGGGCGGGCTTGGCCGAATACCATCGCGCTGCGGTAGTTCATGGAGGACTCAAAGGCGCTGCGGGCGTACACAAGTCCGTCCAGCAGCGTCACCGTCGCGCAACACGCAGCACCATCGGCCAGGGCACGCATGAGCCGGCTGCCCGTGGAACCGTGCAGCAGCAGGCGATCACCGTCGCGGGCACACGCCATAGGCAGCACGTAGGGCTGACCGTCGTCGACTATGCCGACGTGCGCCACGAGGCTGGCGTCCAGTACGGCATTCAGCGCGTGTCGATCGGGGCGGGATTTCTCGGGCACCCGTCGCACTGTCGTCCTTGTCATGCCGCATCCCTCACCATGTGTGAAGAGCCGATCATGGGGTATTTCGTGGCCATGGACCTCATCTTGTGGATCATTGCAGCAGTACTGGTCATCGGCGGCATCGTGGCGCTTGTGCGTGGCCAGGTTCTGTGGGGAATCGTCCTCATCGTGGTCGGCCTAGTCGTGGGCCCGGGCGGGGTCAGCCTCTTCAGTTGACGTCGGTGAGGCGGGTGCGTGCCGGAAGGCCCGCACGAGGATCGGCACGCCCAGGCCCACCACGCCGATCAGCGTCATCGAGGTACCGACCCACTTTGGTGCGCCCAGCAGCGACACGCCTCCAGCCGCGACCAGTACCAGCAACAGCCAGCGCAGTTCCTGGCCGTTGTAGCGGCTCGACACGCGGGCTCCGATGAACACGCCGGGAATCTGACCGATCAGCAGCGACACCACGATCTTCCAGTCCACCTCGCCCATGCCGGCGTGCGCGATGGCGCCCACGACCAGCATCGGCACGGCCTGCACGATGTCGGTACCCACCAGCCGGCTGGGCAGCATGGCGGGGAACAGGATCAGCAAGCAGGCCGCGATCAGGGTTCCCGAACCCACCGACGTCAGCCCGACCAGGATTCCGACCACCAGGCCAACCAGCCCAGCGATCGCCAGCCGACCGCGTGAGAAGTACATGGGCGCGTCGCTGTGGTCGTCGGCGTACTTGCGCAAGCGCAATCGCAGTGCGGTGATCAGTACGGCAACCAGCAGGACAACGCCGATGATGCGCTTGAGCGTGCCCTCCCCGGAGTCGGTGTCCGCCAGCATCGAGAACAGCCAGGTCCCGACCAGCACGCCGGGGACCGAACCCATGGACAACCAGCCGACGACTGGCCAGTAGGGGGTGCGGCGTTTGATGTGCACCGACGCGCCCACCGGCTTCATGACCGCGGCCGAGACCAGGTCCGTGGACACGGCGATCGGGGCCGGCACGTTGAAAAGCAGCAACAGCATCGGCGTCACGATGGCGGCACCGCCCAGGCCGGTCAGGCCGACGACGACGCCGGCGAACAGTCCGCCCAGGGACAACCAGGGGTCGATCACCCCGACATTCTGCGCGGTCCGGGCGCCATTTCACCGGCAATTCCGCAGGAATCGACCGGATGTTGCGCACAGCCCTCAGATGAACGGGGGCGTGGGCACCTTCTTCCACGAGGCGGCCAGGTCCACGCAGTAGCGCAGCGGGTTTCCGGAGGCCGCTGCCGACTCCCAACCGGCCCGCCAGGCACGCACCCGGATGTAGGGGCCGCCGTAGCCGCGGTAGACCCGTTTGCCCCACGGGTTCGGATATCCGAACGGGCTGCGGGTCGGCCGGGCGTCGTCGTAGGGATCCGCACCGGCGTAATCAGCCTGCGCGGCCCACTGGTCGAAGGCGTTCATGCGCAGACTGCCGTTGGCCTTCGCGCGGCGCACAACCGCTCCGGACAGGCAGTCGGCCATGGTCTCGGGGGCGAAACCGTACCTGTCGTATTTGGAAGCGCCGACTTCGTAGCGGTCGGCCCGGGTCTTGTACCAGCTGTCGATCCCGTTCTCCTGCAGGATCTGGTGTGCCATTTCGTGGGCCAGGACGTTCACCTGGGAGGCCGCCGGGTAGCCCTTGCGCAATCTCGCGACGGAGACGCCAACCCGTTTCGCGTCCTGCCGCAGGATCTTGGTGCCAGCCTGGCGCGCGTAGCGCCGGGTGGACTCGTCGGCGATGCCGAGCATCATGTAAACCGTCGAATTGTCAGGGCAGTAGAACGAACTGAAGACGCCACCGTCGGATAGGTCGTGGCAGGGGTTCTTCGGGGGCTTCAGGCGAAACGTCACCACGTGCGGCGCAGTCCAGCGGGCAGCGGCGCTGGAGGCGATCTGCGAGTAGGCGGTGTCCAGGACAGGTGCCGAACGCTGCACGCATTTGCGCACGGTGGCGGGGGCGGGGTCAGAGGGGCACTGCACACCAGCGGCGGCGGCCGGGGACGCGGCCAAGATCAGCGATGCGCTGAGTAGAAGACGGATCACGACGGTCACCCTAATGCCGGTGCTGCGTGGCGTGCCGGTGAACAATGGCGGTGTGAGTGACGTGCAGACAGTACAGGCCAACGGCATCGAGATCGCCTACGAGACGTTTGGGGACGCCAACCGTCCGCCAGTCCTGCTGGTGATGGGTCTGGGCACCCAGATGATCGCCTGGCCCGACCAGATGTGCCAGGAGATCGCCGACCGTGGATTCTTCGTCATCCGTTACGACAACCGCGACAGTGGGCTGTCGACGCACTTTCACGACGAGCGGGCGCCTTCCATCGTCGATGTGATGGTGCGCCGCCGCAAACCCCCGTACACGATCGACGACATGGCCGCCGACGGGGTGGGGCTGATGGACGCGTTGGGCCTGGACTCGGTGCACTTGGTGGGCGCTTCGATGGGTGGGTTCATCGCGCAGACCATGGCGATCAAGCATCCGCGCAAGGTGCGCAGCCTGACGCTGATCATGACCTCGACCGGCTCCCGCCGGGTCGGCAACCCCAAGCCCGCAGTGTTCGGTGCACTCACCAAGCGGCGGGTGCGGCTGGATCGGCAGTCGGCGCAGCAGGCGGCCGTCGAGACGTTCCGGATCATCGGCTCCAAGGGCTACGCGTTCGACGAGGAGTACCTGATGGACCTCGGCGGCCGTTCCTACGACCGCGGCCATGACCCCGGCGGGTACCTGCGGCAACTGGCGGCGATCATGGCCCAGCCCGACCGCACCGAGCAACTGCGCCGGATCCGGATGCCCGCCCTGGTCATGCACGGTCTGCACGACCCGCTGGTCAACGTCAGCGGCGGGCTGGCGGCCGCCAGGCTGCTGCGTAACGCCAAGTTCGTCGGGTACGCGGGCATGGGGCACGACCTGCCACGAGATTTGTGGCCGGACTTCGCGTTGGAGATCGGCGGGCTGGCCGAGCGTGCCGAGCAGGAGTGGCACGCGCACACGAAGTCGCAGGCATGAGACTCGCGGCCGTGTTGGTCGCCCTGCTGCTGGCAGGGTGCGCATCCGGAAGCTCTGAACCCACCGTGAGCGCGTCGCCTTCCGGCGCGCCGGTCCCCGCCGAGTTGCTGCCCGGCGATGACTGGGTGCTGTTCACCTCGCAGCTGGTGCCGGACGCGCCGCAGTTCAACGTCACGCTGCGGTTCGACGACGGCAAGGTGTCGGGCAAGGCCCCGGTGAATCGGTACTTCGGAACGGCCGCAGTGGGCGACGGTTCCGTGACGTTCGGGCCGCTGGCAACAACCCAGATGGCCGGATCACCCGAGGCGATGACGGCCGAAACGCAGTACCTGGAGGCGCTGGCCGGGGTCACCGCGTGGCAACTGTCCGGTGAGGTGCTGACGCTGTCAACCACGGACGGGCTGTTGCAGTACGGGGCGCCCGACTCCGCTGGCGCGTTCGCCGTGACGTTGCTGGGTAAGCCGCGCGGTGCGGCGAAGGCTGCTGCGATCGACGCCGGGTACGAGTGGCGGGTGGTTTCCATCGACGGGGAGTCGCTGGTCGTGACACAGGACTACCGCCCGCAACGGATCAACGCCTCCATCGAGGACGGTATCGTCACCGCGGTCACGGTCGGCTGATGGACTCCCGCGTCGTCGCGTTGCACACCGGTAGCCGGCTCGTCACCGACATCACCGGTGAGGCCGCGAACTTCGTCGCAGGCAAAGGCGACGGCTTGCTCAACGTGTTCGTTCCACATGCCACCGCGGGAGTCGCGCTCATCGAGACCGGTTCGGGCAGTGAATCGGACCTGGCCGATGCGCTCGAGCGCTTGCTGCCGGTGGCCGACATCTACCGGCATCGGCACGGCAGCACCGGGCACGGCCGCGACCACGTGCTACCGGCATTCGTCAGTCCCAGCCTCGTGATCCCGGTTGTCGGGGGCCGGATGGCGCTGGGCACCTGGCAGAGCGTGGTCGTCGTGGATTCCAACGGTGACAACCCGCAGCGGGAAGTGCGGCTGTCGTTCGTGGCCGGCTGAGGAATCCGTTAGCGTGCCGGGCATCGGTTAGCTTTCAGGGCGCCCAAAGACCCGTCCGTGGTGCTCACGGATGCCCGGAATGCTCACCGATCGGCCCTAGGCGTCAGCCCAGGGTGCCGACCTCGAAGCCGGCCAGGGTCTGCTCCGGCTTCGGCTGGCCCTGGTGCTGGCCGTCGAACGCGCTGGTCCCGTCGGTGCCGCACAGGTTGAGGATCCGCTGGGCACCACCCGGGTGTTGGTCGATCCACGACGTGACGTTGGTAGACCGTGCCGTTGATGGAGGTCCAGCAGTCGGTCGCGGTGTTGTGCTTGGCCACCTGGGCGGCGGTGAACGTGGCGGCGCCGGTCGCGGTGGCCGTGGGGCTTGCGCTGGGTTCCGGCGTGGCGGAGGGCTCGGCTGTCGCAGAGGTATCAGTGGACACCTCGCCCTCCCACACGGAGCGGGCGCCGGTGTCGCCCACTTTGAAGATGAAGAACAGGCTCGCGCCGGCCACCACCAGCGACACGACCACGGCCCCGATCGTCAGGCAGCCCCGGCTGCCGCGTGCCCGCACCAGCCACATCAGCAGACAGGCGAGGAACAGCACGCCAGCCACGATCGGCATCCGGTCGCCCCACTGCGCGTGGTCGAAGCCGGGCTCACCGACCATCTTCTGCAGCTGCTCCCCGGACTCCTTGGCGACGAACGCCGCACCGAGGGCGACGCCGGCGGTCAGCGTGACCAGCCAGCCGAGTTTCTCGCCCACCTTGGGGATGAGCGCCATCAGGATCAGGCCGATCGCGGCCAGGGGGACGAACACCACGGCGGCGTGCACGACCAGAGGGTGCACGGGCAGGCCTTGGATGAGAGCGAAGGGACCGGAGGCGGAACCGTCTTCCAACGGAATCATCGAGGAGATCACGTTCGTGAGTATGCCTGAGTTGAATGATCAACCACTGGCTTTGCGCGTAGCCTTAACGCGGTCCTAACGTGATCCGGCTCACACGGCTGCGGGCCACTCGTCGTGTCCTGCGCGCCGCTCGTCGCACCCTCGCGGACCTTCCGTGACGCCGTCCGCGCCGCTCACCGCAGCGGCCCGCGAATGCGATTCCACCTCGCACGGTGACTTCATACCGTGTGCTCACCGCGGGCGGTGAGTGTCCGGGGGACTGATGAGAGGCATAACCCATGACCATCAACAACAACGTGCCGAAGGTCGGAGGTGGCGGCACCCCCGATCCCGAGGCGTACGTGACTGCGCAGCGCAGCCCGGAGTTCCAGGAGTTGCGCAAGCGCTACCGCGGGTTCGCGTTCCCGATGACCGTCGCGTTCCTCGTCTGGTACTTCGCCTTCGTGCTGGCCGCGGTGTTCGCTCCCGTGTGGATGTCCCAGCCGGTCTGGGGCAACGTCAACCGCGGCATCGTGTTCGGTCTGCTGCAGTTCGTTTCCACCGGGCTGATCACCTGGCTGTACGTGCGGCACGCGAATCGCAAACTCGACCCGCTGGCCACCGAGATCCGTGAAGAACTTGAGGGGACCCACTGATGACTTCGACTGCAGGCAGCCCCGCTGTCAACATGGCCATCTTCCTGGCGTTCGTCGCCGTGACGATGGTCATCGTGATCCGGGCCTCGCGCCAGAACAAGAGCGCCTCGGACTACTACACCGGAGGCCGCTCCTTCAGCGGTGGCCAGAACGGCACCGCCATCGCCGGTGACTACCTGTCCGCGGCGAGCTTCCTCGGTATCACCGGCGCTATTGCGCTCAGTGGTTTCGACGGCTTTCTCTACTCCATCGGCTTCCTCGTGGCCTGGCTGGTCGCGTTGCTACTGGTGGCTGAGTTGTTGCGCAACACCGGCAAGTTCACGATGGCCGACGTGCTGGCCTTCCGGCTCAAGCAGCGCCCGGTGCGCACGGCGGCTGCCATCTCCACGCTGGCCGTGTCGTTCTTCTACCTGCTGGCCCAAATGGCTGGTGCCGGTGGTCTAGTCAGCCTGCTCATGGGTGTGACCGGCGGTGTCGGGCAGTCCATCACGATCGCGGTTGTCGGCGTGCTGATGATCGTGTACGTCCTTGTCGGCGGCATGAAGGGCACCACGTGGGTGCAGATCATCAAGGCCGTCCTGCTCATCGCGGGTGCGGCGCTGATGACCGGATGGGTGCTGAGCAAGTACGGCTTCAGCCTGTCCCACCTGATGGGCGCGGCTGCGGACAACAACCCACTGGGCGACAAGCTGTTGCACCCCGGTGCGAAGTACGGCAAGACGACGATGACGAAGATCGACTTCATCTCGCTGTCGATGGCGCTGGTGCTGGGCACGGCTGGTCTGCCGCACGTGCTGATGCGCTTCTACACGGTGCCGACGGCCAAGGAGGCCCGCAAGTCCGTGGTCTACGCGATCAGCCTGATCGGCGTCTTCTACCTGTTCAGCCTGGTGCTCGGCTTCGGTGCCGCCGCGCTGGTGGGTGCCGACGTGATCGCCAAGGCGCCGGGTGGTGCCAACTCCGCCGCGCCGCTGCTGGCGTACGAACTCGGTGGCACGCTGCTGCTGGGCTTCATCTCCGCGGTCGCCTTCGCAACGATCCTGGCGGTGGTTGCCGGGTTGACCATCACGGCCAGTGCCTCCTTCGCCCATGACGTGTACGCCAACGTCATCAAGAAGGGTGGCGTCTCGGCCGAAGCCGAGGTGCGGGTCGCCCGAATCGCGGCAGTTGCGATCGGTGTGGTCGCGATCATCGGCGGCATCCTGGCCAAGGACCAGAACATCGCGTTCCTGGTGGCGCTGGCCTTCGCGGTGGCAGCTTCGGCGAACCTGCCGACGATCCTGTACTCCCTGTTCTGGAAGAACTTCACGACGCGCGGCGCGCTGTGGAGCATCTACGGCGGCCTGATCTCCTCGATCACGCTGATCATCTTCTCGCCGGTGGTGTCGGGCAAGCCGATCCCCGAAGGCGCGACGAAGAGCCCGTCGATGCTGCAGGGCGTGGACTTCCACTGGTTCCCGCTGGACAACCCCGGGCTGATCTCGATCCCGCTGGCCTTCTTCCTCGGCTGGCTGGGCAGCGTGACCGACCCGAACAAGTCCGACGTCGTCAAGTACGCCGAGATGGAGGTGCGCTCGCTGACCGGTGCCGGTGCCGAGAAGGCCACGGTCGCGCACTAGCGCTCACCCTCCCCCAGACCCGGCCGGGTGGTGCGAATTGGCCCCGCCACCCGGCCGGAACTCATCTTCTGAAAGGACCGCCATGACCCTCGCCAACCTCGCCACCGAGACCCGCAGCTTCCCGCCGTCGCCGGAGTTCGCTGCCCAGGCCAACGCCACCGCTGACATGTACGACGACGCGGCTTCCGACCGGCTCGGCTTCTGGGCCAAGCAGGCCGCCCGTTTGGATTGGGCGACGCCGTGGACTGAGGTGCTGGACTGGTCGAATGCGCCGTCTGCGAAGTGGTTCGTCGGCGGGGAGTTGAACGTCGCGTACAACTGCGTCGACCGGCACGTCGCCAACGGGCTCGGATCGCGCACGGCGATCATCTTCGAGCCGGAGCAGGGCGAGGCGCAGAGCATCACCTACGAACAGCTGCATAAGCGCGTGTGTCAGGCGGCCAATGCGCTGACCTCGCTGGGCGTGCAGGCCGGCGACCGGGTCGCCGTCTACATGCCGATGATCCCCGAGGCGGTGGTGACGATGCTTGCGTGCGCCCGCATCGGCGCCCCGCACTCGGTGGTGTTCGGCGGCTTCTCGGCCGAAGCCTTGCGCAGCCGGATCGAGGACGCTGAAGCCAAGGTCGTGGTCACCACTGACGGGCAGTTCCGGCGCGGTGGTTCAATGCCGCTCAAGCCCGCGGTCGACGAGGCGGTTGCGCACTGCCCGAGCGTCGAGCACGTGCTGGTTGTGAAGCGCACGGGCGGCGAGGTTGCGTGGACCGAGAAGGACATCTGGTGGCACGACGTCGTGGCGACCGCGTCTGATGTGCACGAGCCGCAGGCATTCGACGCCGAGCACCCGCTGTTCATCCTCTACACCTCAGGGACCACCGGGAAGCCGAAGGGCATCCTGCATACGTCGGGCGGCTATTTGACACAAACCGCCTACACGCACCACAACGTGTTCGACCTCAAGGACGACGACGTGTACTGGTGCACCGCGGACATCGGCTGGGTGACCGGGCACTCATACATCGTCTACGGCCCGCTCGCGAACGGCGCGACACAGGTCATCTACGAGGGCACGCCGGACACCCCGCACAAGGGCCGCTGGTGGGAGATCATCCAGAAGCACGGCGTGACGTTGCTTTACACCGCGCCGACCGCGATCCGCACGTTCATGAAGTGGGGCCGGGAGATTCCGGACGGCTACGACCTGTCGTCGCTGCGGCTGCTCGGGTCGGTCGGTGAGCCGATCAACCCCGAGGCCTGGATGTGGTACCGCGACGTGATCGGAGGTGGGCGCTGTCCCATCGTCGACACCTGGTGGCAGACCGAGACTGGCGCCATGATGATCAGCCCCTTGCCTGGGGTGACGGAGTGCAAGCCCGGGTCGGCGATGGGGCCGCTGCCCGGCATCGGCGCCGTCGTGGTGGACGACCACGGTGAGCCGGTTGCGGCTGGCGGTGGCGGTTACCTCGTGCTGAGCGAACCGTGGCCGAGCATGCTGCGTGGGATCTGGGGTGACAACCAGCGCTACGTGGACACTTACTGGAGCCGCTGGTCTCACTACTACTTCGCCGGCGACGGCGCCAAGCTCGACGAAGACGGCGCCGTGTGGCTACTGGGCCGGGTGGACGACGTGATGAACGTGTCCGGGCACCGCATCTCGACGACCGAGGTGGAGTCGGCGCTGGTGTCGCATGAGGCTGTGGCTGAGGCGGCTGTCGTCGGGGCTACGGACGAGACGACCGGCCAGGGGATCGTGGCGTTCGTGATTCTGCGAGGCGGCGTCGAGGACGGGCCGGAGTTGGTGCAGTCGTTGCGCTCTCACGTGGCTACAGAGATTGGGCCGATCGCCAAGCCGCGACAGATCATGGTGGTTCCGGAGTTGCCCAAGACGCGGTCCGGGAAGATCATGCGGCGGTTGCTGCGGGATGTTGCTGAGAACCGGGACCTCGGGGATGTGACGACGTTGGCTGACCCGACGATCATGAACCTGATCAAGGGTGGGCTGGGTTAGGCGCTCGCCTCGACAGAAGGGCTAGCTCATCTCCCGCGGGTCCAGCCGCGTCAGCCCCTCGATTCCATCGAAGGCCGGGTCCGGGCTGATGATTTCGGGGATGCCGTGCCGTAGGGCAGTTGCCGCGTGCACTGCATCCCGGCCGCCCATCCCATGGCGGTCGATCAGGCTGAGCGCGACGTCCAGGATCTCCCGATCGAAGGCGTACAGCCGGCAGCTCTGCGCCACCCGTTGCGCCTGTCGAATGGCATTACCATCACCCATCCGCATGCGGTGGAACACCACTTCCTGCACCATCTCCACGGTCGCGCACAACTCGAGCTCCTCGTCGTCGATGACTGCCCGGCAGGGTTTCTTGAGTTCGTGGTCCTCGCCCAAGGCGTAAACGAACACGGCCGAGTCGATCAGGGCAGGCCTCATTTCAGTGCGTCCTTCAGCACGGCGGCCTTGTCGAACTCGGGGTCCGACGTTGCACTGGTCCGCATCCGCAGAAGCGCGCGCCGGGCGGCCAAGCGTCGCGTAACGTCCTCTTCGAGCAGCAGGTCGATGGCATCCCGGACGGTCGCGCCAACGCTTTGCCGGCGGCGGGTGGCTTCCTTCTCCAGTCGCTCATATCGATCATGGTCGAGCAGGATCTGCATACGTCTTTCAAGAGCTGACATACACATACATTCACATGTGCGGATAATGCTTGCAAGTGTCGAACAGATGTTCTACACTAGAAGCAGTCGAGGAGGTGATATGCCGGTTCCCAGCCACCCTGATCTGCGCTCAGCAGTCGCTGCGCTGCCGGCGGGTCACCCTTCGACCTGGAACGTCGAGCAGGCCAGGGAGGGCATCCAGCAGCTGGTGGCGATGGAGAATCAGCTGGCTGCGTGGAAGCTGGCGGCGATCGCCACCTTCGACGCTGCTGATGGGGCCCGGGCCGATGGGCATCGCACGACCGGGGACTGGCTGGGCAAGACCACCCGGATGTCGCATGCCGGTGCCGAGGTGCACACCGCCCGCGATCTGCGGGACGTGCTGCCTCTGACAGCCGAAGCACTCGAGGCGGGGCAGATATCCGCCGAGCATGTCCGGGCAATCCGACGGGCCTACCGGGTCTTCGACGACTTCGCCGAGGTCGAGCAGACCCTCGTGGAGTACGCCAAGATCTCCACCGCCCGGCAGCTGCGCACCCTCGTCGACGTGATGGTCCAGCAGTACGCCCCCGACGGCTCCGACGAGGACGCCGAGAAAGCCCTGGACAAACGCGAGCTCTACGTGTCACAAGGCTTGGAGGGCTGGTGGCACCTGAAAGGCCTGCTCGACCCCGCCACCGGCGAGAAGCTCAAAGCAGCGTTGGACGTTTTCAGTGACCCGTGCGGGCCGGACGACGACCGGGACGCCCCCGCCCGCCGCGTTGACGGGTTGCTGGAGATGGCTGAGCGAGCGATGGACCCCCGCGCGGTCGGTCACGGCCACGTCACCATCACCCTCACCCCCGAAGAGGCCGAATCCAACCTGGGCGTGACCTGGCCGTCCGGATCGCTGGCCTCCCGCACCGACCTCGCCCTGCACGCCTGCAGCGCTGAGGTCTCGTATGTGGTCGGCCACAAAACCGACGTCGCCTGGCAACCGCTGGCCGTCGGCTTCGCGCAACGGTTCGCCACACCCGCCCAACGCCGCGCCCTGATCGCCCGCGACGGCAACACCTGCGCCCACCCGGGCTGCACCGTCCAGGCCTGGCGGGCAGTGGCCCACCACATCATCCCGTGGGATGAGGGCGGTCCGACTGACCTGTCAAATCTGGTGCTCTTGTGCCGGTACCACCATCGGCAAGTCCACTACGGCCGGCTGAAGGTGATCTTCAAAGAAGGCCGAGCCACCACCGCACCTGGACCCCGAGCACCACCCTGACGCGCCGATTCCCCCGCGGGAGCGGGTGACCTCACCTTGATACATGCGAGACCTTGATTCTGAAGGGCCCTGCCGCCGAGGCGTGGTCCGCGACGAGGAGATGGCATGCGCGTCAACGTGGACAACTTCGTACGGGCTGAGACTGCGTTCCAGTTCGATCGGTGTGTCGTCGCCGGGAAAGCCAGGCTTGAGCGACACGAACGCTTTGATCCGCTCGCCTCCGATGTGGCCATCAGTTCGTCGAATAGCACAGCGCCCGGGATGTCGGTGGGATCGTCCAGCACGATGATGTTGCGCAACGTCGGCAGCTGGTCGCGGACGGGCGCGATCTTCTTGCGGTACAAGGCGGCCGTCGTGACCATAGCGACGCCTTCGCCTATAGCAACCCGCTGCCGTATGGGTTCAGGCCGGAATGCGCTGAACAACGGTGCGAACACACTGCGTGCCTTGAGCGTGCCGAGTACTGCTGCGTACAACTCCGGCACTCACCCGACCAGGCTGAACACCCGATCGCCCGGCCCGATACCCAATGGGCGCAGGGCATTGGCGAAGCGGTTGGTGCGGCGAGCTAGTTCCGCGTACGTTACGTCCTGCTGCCCGTGTTTGGTCAGGCAGCGCAGAGCGACGTGGTCCCCCCGGCCGTGTGCGACATGTCGGTCGACTGCTTCATACGCGATGTTCAATCCGTCGTCCGGAAGCCCGTCGAGCCAGCCGCGTGCGTCTCTCCAACTGAACGGGGCGCCATACTCAGGCAGGTTGGGTTCAACGAGAAGATCCGCAGGATCCTTGCGGATGACGGGGAGTTCCGAAAACCCACCCAGATCTCCGGTATACACCTGGCAGATGTCCCAAGCAGCCGTTTCAGATCACCTGAATGGCGCTACCTTCAGCCCATGACCTGGCTACTGGCGCTGGCGGCGATCACCGGCGCGGTTGTGCTCGGCGTGCTGGTTGCCCGCTGGGTCCGCGGCCGAGCGCGGATGGGCACCGAGTCGCAGATGGCGACGTATCGGACGCTGCACGTGGCAAGCCAAGCCGCACCGAATCTGCGCGCCGGACTCACTCAAGCTGGGTCGCAACGCGCCATCAAACACGTGCGCGCGCTGCTCGGGGTGCCCGCAGTGGGGATCACCGACCGCTTCACCACGCTGGCCCTGGACGGGGTGGGCGACAAGCACCGGGAGCGAGTGATCGAGCACGCGCAAGCCGCTTTGGACGCGGGCGAGGCGGTGGTCATAAGCGCCGACCAGGCGCGCCAGGTCTCGGAGATGTTCCGGACCGGCATCGCTGCGCCGCTAACCAGCGAGGATGTCGTGATCGGTGCGCTGGTCGCGTACACGAACACACCTGCGGGCCCTGCTCTGATGCGCGCGTTGGAGGAGGTCGCCGGCTTCCTCTCGGGGCAGCTCGAACTCGCCGAACTTGATCGCACGCGAGCGCGCACGGCGGAGGCCGAGGTCAAGGTGCTGCGCGCGCAGATCAGTCCGCACTTCCTGTTCAACTCGTTGACCGCGATCGCGTCGTTCGTGCGGACAGATCCGAATCGTGCCCGGGATCTGCTGCTGGACTTCGCCGAGTTCACCCGCTACTCGTTCCGGTCGCATGGTCGCTACACCGCTCTGGCCGAGGAGTTGCGCAGCGTCGAGCAGTATCTGCTATTGGAACAGGCCCGCTTTGGTGACCGGCTGCAGGTGAAGTTGCGCGTCGACCCCGAAGTGCTCAGCGTGCGCATCCCGTTCTTGTGTATCCAGCCGCTGGTCGAGAACGCCGTGCGGCACGGGCTGGAGAACCGCGAGGCACCGGGCACGATCAGCATCACTGCTCTGGAACGGGGTCCGGAATGCTGGATCAGCGTGGAGGATGACGGTGTGGGAAACGAGCCGGACGTCATCCGCCGCAGCCTGTCGGGCGAGCCGGGCGACCATGTCGGGCTGGCCAACGTCGACGAGCGACTGCGGCGGGCGTTTGGAAACGATCACGGGCTGGTGGTAGAGACCGCTCCCAACGCGGGTGTAGACTGCGTGGAAACTCTCGCGCTGACCGGCACACACGAGCTGCCACAACTGCGCGTCACCCGTCGCCCCGACCTCCGCCGGTGTGTCCTCGGCCGTGATTGTTGCCGTCACACCTGGAAATACCCGCTGCATCATCCCCGTTGCACCCCCGGACCGAGTTTCTCATGCCGTGGGCTGTGTCGGACCTGACTGCGATCGTGCTGGCATGTCGGCTTTGGGGACACGATGGTTCTCATTGGTGCTGATGCACCGGATGCGGGATGTCAACACACGCAAGGTGGAGGAAACCCTGGCCGACATCGGGGTCCGGCGCGCCGAACTGCGCGCAGCCCACACGCAGTGGGCCCAGATGGCGTATGCGATCAACGCGCCCAAGGGCGCAGAAGCACTACGGGTTGTCCTGGGGCCAACGGCATCGTCAGCGCACAGGACCTTCGGTGACCTGCACTGCCGGATCCAGTGTTGGAAACTTCCGCTATGGCCGGACCTGGCCCTGGAGGCGTTACTCGCACCCGACGGTTCCGTCTGGAATCTCTGGCTGACCCGGCTGGGGCCACCGCGGCCATTCGCGTTCGACGAGTTGGAGCCGTGGAGTGCCGTCGTGGGCGACCTCGCGGCATCGTTCGCGGATGCCGACCAAGAGGAGGGGTCCGCCCCCCATCATTGGACGGTTCGATTCACCCACGACGGGGTTGGATATCGAGCGCGGTTCGTGTATGGCTTACTCCAAACCATGGAACCCGCCGCTAACACGGGAGCTCAGCGACAGAATTCGATGGTGATGGGCTCAAGAACTGTCGTTAAGCCCCCGGATTGGGTGCCGCATCCATCTCGTAGGTGAGCCACATGGTGCGGGTTGCGAATCGGTCGTAGACCGATCGCGCGCGGTAGTTGTCGTCGGCTGTCAGCCAGGCAACATTGACCCAACCGCGCCGGCCAGCCTCATCCCTCAGCCAGTTCAGGGCAACCTCTACGGCACCGGTTCCGCGGAAGGCCGGATCGACGATCAGGTCGTCGAGGAATCCGGCGGTCGTGCCGAGCAGCGGCACCGGGTATTCACGGAAGTGGAGCAAGCCCGCAATGGCGGCGGACTCATTCTCGATAAGCCCGCATTCCAGATTGTGCTCGGGATCGGTCACCCAGCCCCAGACGGTGTCGCGCACCTCGTCGGTGACCGGCACCTTGTAGAACGTCAGGTATTGCGTGTAGAGGGCGTACCAGCGGTCATGATCAGCGGCAGCGGGTTCCCGCACTCGATAGTTCGTCACGCTCGGCATCGTAGGAACTCATCGGCCGGTGTGCGCGGCAGGAACACCGATGGGCGATCAGAGCCGCCGATACATGACCAACGCGTCGACATACCCCAAGGTCCGATGGCGGAACGCCTCGGGAATCCGGCCGACAGTTTCGAATCCCATCCGGTGCCACAGGTCCACGGCCCGGGTGTTCGTTGCGATCACGAGGTTGAACTGCATGGCGCGAAATCCTCGCTCCCGGGCCCGCACCAACGAGTGTTCACACATGGCCGCAGCCAGTCCCCGACCCCGGTACGCGGGGTCGGTGGCATATCCACAATTGCTCACGTGTGCCCCGGGACCCCCATGATTCGCCTGAAGGTAGTAGCTGCAAGCGATGACACCCTCAATCTCGCCGACCCACACCTCGTGCCCCGGATCGAACCACCACTCCAGACCTTTCGCTGCAGTGGTACCGGGAGGGATGGCGAATACGTCCCCCGCCCGGATCGGCTGAGAGATGACATGCCAGATCGCCTCGCGGTCGTTCTCCTGGGCTGGGCGCAGAGCAAGCGCTGGTGGCATGTGAACAGGATTTCAGATCGGGTGGCGTGCGGCGCTCGCGCCGGGTTAGACTGTTCGGGCGAACGGGACCGGGGTCGACGGGATGGATGAAGCGAATGCGCAAACGCATGGTGGCCGGTGGAGTGGCAGCAGTCGTGGTTGCATCGGGACTGCTGATCGGGTCGGCGGCGACGGCGACCGCCGCGAAGTGCTCCCAACCGGCCGCCGAACACGAACCGCCCTGCAATCCGGCGCTGCCGGACTCCCCCTGGAGCGTTTCCCACCGGAACAGTTACGCGCAGGCGTCCTCCCCGTATCGAGGGTTGGAGTCCGGGGATGTGGACGTCCAACATATCGATCTCCCTGGCACCCCCGTGGCACTGCAGTTCAGCAACAAGTACAAGAGCGGCAACCGGGCTGTGTGGGGTTCGCTCGTGGCGGCCCAAGATGACCGCGCCCTGTTCAAGGTGAACGAGCGGACTGGTGAGCTCATCGATCTGTACATCCCCGCCGAAAGGGAGCCGAACCCGCCGGATCCGCAGGGCGGGGGCATCACCGGGTCGTACAACATCCTCGATCGCGATGGTCACTTCATCGTCCCCCGACAGCGCCAGATCGAGGTCTACGGCGACAAGAAGAAGGGGAAACTCTCGTCGAACATCACGCTGATCAAGCGCTTCGATCTGCCCCAGCGTGCATTGTGCCGCCCCGACGACACGATCGCCGGCGCGACCATGACCTATGACGGCTATATCGCCTTCGCGACCGAACTCGGTGTCGTGGGAACGGTGCCTCGACAACCCAAGAAGATGAAGAAGAAGAACGTTCGCACGCTCTACTTCAACAGCGAGCAAAAGTGCGCCGACGAGAGCATCCCCACAGATCAACTCGAAGAGGTCTCGAACAGCATCGCTGCCGACGAGAACGGCGGGATCTACGTCGTCACCTCCAAGCGGATGCGGCGTGTGAACCATGATGCCGACACCAACACCCTCACGAAGGCGTGGAAGGCGCGCTACAACGCGGGAAACTCCACCTCTCCGATACGCCTGGGATTGGGTTCCGGTTCGACGCCCTCGTTGATGGGCACTGGTGACCAGGACAAGTTCGTGGTGATCACCGATGGTCAGGACCTGATGCACGTCGATCTGTTCTGGCGCAACAAGATCCCGAAGCGCTGGGATGGGCTGGGCAAGAACAAACCCGCTCGAATGGCCTGCGAGACACCGGTGAAGTTCGGCGACCCGAACGCCACGGCCTCGCTGTCCGAACAATCCGTAACCGTGAACGGCTACGGGACGATGCATGTGAACAACCTGCTCGACTACGACTTCGGCAACCTGCCCGAGGGTCCGCTGCGCAATGCCACCGCAGCGCTCCGCGGCGGCGACCCTGCAGCCGCACCGCACGGGGCGGAACGGATCGACTGGGATCCGGCGAAGATGAAGTGCAAGAAGGTCTGGGCCAACAAGAAGGTGTCGATCCCGAACGCGATTCCGTCGATGAGTTCACCCAGCAATCGTGCGTACGGGATCGGTCAGAAGCATGGTGAGTGGGGTGTCCAAGGGTTGAACTGGCGAACCGGGAAGTCGAAGTTCTTCGCTCGGGCCCAGGTCCACGAGTGTTCCGAGCAGGTCATCGAATGGCTCAGCAGCACAGGGCTAATGGGCTTCTTCGGACCGCTGCTCAACGAGATGCCGAACAGTTGCGAGAACTCGTTCTACGCGGCAACTGAGGTCGGCCCCCGCGGCACGATCTTCTCGGGGACATTCATGGGAATGACGATCTACCGACCCGCAGACTGAGCGAGTTCGATGAGCGCCGGGCCGGTCAACCGGTGGACCGTCCAGTCGCTCATCGGATCCGCCCCATGGGCGGCATAGAAGTCCCAGGCCGGCGTATTCCAGTCCAGGACCCACCACTCCAAACGTCCATACCCTCGCTCGACACAGATACTGGCCAATGTCTGCAGCAACGCTTTGCCATATCCGAAGCCCCGCAGGTCGGGACGAACATACAAGTCCTCGAGGTAGATCCCATGTTTTCCCAGCCACGTGCTGTAGTTGAGGAACCACAACGCCATTCCGGCCAACTCCCCATCGTGCTCCACGACGTGGCAGTAGGCCGCGGGGTGGTTGTTCGGCGTTTGCGAGCCGCCGAACAGTGCGTCATTGAGATCTGACTCTGTGCATATGACGGCGTCCGGTTCTCGTTCGTACTCGGCCAACTCCTTGATCATGGCGAGCAGTTCGGGAACGTCGTGGGGTGTGGCCTGACGGATCTGAGCGGTCATGACCGAAACCTACCTGCCGTCGTCGGCTCGCCCTTGGCGTGCGAGCCTTCAACCGTGACCGCCGACCTCATCACCGACAATTTCCGCACCCCGCTGGGCTGGGGGTCGGGTCACCTGCAGACCATCCGAAGCCGCGTGGTTCGTCGTCGATATGACCTCGCACGCTATGGCAGCCAGCGGGCGGTCCTCGTCGACTTGGACGATGGAACCGGCGATCGACTCATGGTGCAACTGCACCAGGCTCGCCGGGCGCCGGCCGGCGTTGGTAGACGTGGGCTGGTTGCCCTCATTCACGGGTTGGGGGGAACGGCAGAATCGGACTATGTGCGTGCCACCACCCAAGGGCTACTGGCGGCCGGGTTCAACGCAGCGCGGATCGACCTGCGCGGCGCCGGTCTGTCGGGCGAGACCAGTGCCCTCATGTACCACGCTGGGCGCACCACGGATCTTCGAGCGGTACTGGGCCACCTCGCCGAACTCCCCGAGGCGGTGGGTACATCTGCACCAGCGATCGCCGTAATGGGGTTCTCCCTCGGGGGCAATGCTGCAATCAAGCTGTTGGGTGAACCGTTGGACGGCCTGCCCGTGTTCGGCGGAGTGTCGGTTTCCGCGCCGTTGGACCTCGCTGTCGGGGCCGAACATCTTCATCACATGATGTTCGGGATGTACGAGCGGTATCTGCTCAGCGGCCTGTCGACGGGCCCGATACGTGGCCTCGTCGATCTCCCCGACCGCGAACATCCGGTCCAGGATCTGCTCCGGCGACTCCGTCGTTGACGCCCCCGTCGTGCGACCGGGCTGTTCGGATTCCCTCCCGGACCGGGGCAGCAGTTTGATCACCACGACCACGATCACCGCGATCAATCCGACCCACAGCAGGGTCATCAGCCAGCACGGTGGCTTCGCTCTCCCGCCGCTGGTACGCCGAGTAGAACGTCGGCAAATAGCCGATCAGCAGGCCGATGACGATGGGGCCAGTGGCGGCGGCCACGAAGTCCATCGCCGTCAGCGTTGCGCGATCCGTGCTGGCGTAGCCGAGCGTGAACAGGCTCGACCCGGCCTCCCGCAACTGCGTCATGAACGGCAGCGTCGTGGTCGAGTACATGATGAGCCCGTAGGCCAGGAAGAACATCAGCAGCCACATGATCAGCGAGGTCACGATCGCGACCGGTGCGAACCACGACAGCACTCGATCCCGGAAGAAGTAGTCGCCACGCCGGGCGATCAGCCGGAACAGCCCGAGCAGCGCGGAGTTCTTGACCCGATTCAGTCCGGAACTGCCGCGAGAGTGGATGAGTGTGCGCATCACTGACGAGACGGCGGCGAGCCAGAGGGCCATTCCTGCGACGAGGGCCAGGATGCGCACCTGATCACATTAGCCAGAACCGGGCGTACCCTTGAGCCATGCGCAGGATGATCGTTGCCGGATTGGTCCTCGGCTTGGCGAGCGTCCCTGCCGCCGCCTCGCCGATCCCGACCGGTTTTGCGCGGATCACCGTCGATGAGGGCTGCCTCGCGCGCGTGGTGAAGGGTCCGTACAAGAAGTCCGTCTCCGGGCGCACTGAACTGCCAACGGGGAAGTACCGCATCGTGGTGAAGCCGAAGACCTGCAAGTCCACCAAGCGCACCGTCACGGTCCACGAGGGCAAGCTCGTGAAGGCCCGGGTCGTCAACGAAGTGCCGCCTGTGGAGCCCACGCCGACCCCGACGCCTTCGCCCAGCTGACGATCAACCGCCAACTCCCCGTAGCCTGCTGCGGGTGAAGGATCCACATCGCTGGTGGGCGTTGACGGCCATGTCGCTGGCCATCTTCCTCGTGGCTGTCGACGGGACGGTGCTCAGCCTGGCCACGCCGAGCATCGTGCGGGACCTGCAGCCGACCGCGGGCGAGGTGCTGTGGATCGGCGACATCTACTCGTTCGTGCTGGCCGGTCTGCTCATCACGATGGGCAATGTCGGCGACCGGGTCGGACGCAAACGCCTGCTCTTGATCGGCGGCACCATGTTCGCGGTATTGAGCGTCGCCGCGGCTTACGCTCCCACAGCGCAGTGGCTGATCCTGTGGCGCGCGCTGCTCGGCGTCGCCGGCGCCACGCTCATGCCCTCGACGTTGGCGCTCATGCGGTCGACGTTCACGGATGCTGCGGAACGGTCGTTCGCGATCGGGGTCTGGAGCGCGATGGGCGCCGCCGGTGCTGCCGCTGGCCCCTTGTTCGGCGGCGTGCTGTTGCAGCACTACTGGTGGGGTTCGGTGTTCCTGGTGAACGTCCCGATCATGGCTCTCGTGCTGATCATCGGCCTACCGACACTGCGGGAATCGCGCGACCCGAATCCCGGTCCGCTGGACGTACTGTCCGTGGTGCTGTCCATGGTCGGGATTCTCAGTGTCGTCTACGCGATCAAGGAAATGGCCATCCGCGGGTTCGCACCCGAGTACGTCGTCGTGGGCGTAATCGGAGTGGCCGCATTGGTCTGGTTCGTCCTGCGCCAACGCCGTCTCGACCATCCGCTGGTCGACGTGCGGTTGTTCGCGTCCGGCCCGTTCAGCGGCGCGGTCCTCGGCATGCTGCTGTCAGTGTTCGGCCTGGCCGGCGCATTGTTCTTCTTCTCGCAGTACCTGCAGTTCATCAAGGGGTTGGAGCCGCTGGCGGCTGGGCTGTTCGAACTGCCCGCAACTCTGGCCGCGCTCGTGGCAGCGCTCGCCGCCGGGCGCATCATGCGGCGCTTCGGCCGCGGTCCGGTCACGGCGGTTGGCCTGCTGGCCATCGGGGCCGGGATGGCCGCGATCGCCTTCGCACTCGACGACAGCCACTACCTCGCGTTCGCCGTGCCGCTCGTCCTGATCGGTGCGGGGGACGGGGTCGCGCTGACCATTGCGTCGGACACCGTGCTCGCGGTCGCTCCGAAGGACCGGGCGGGGGCGGCGTCGGCGGTGTCGGAGACCGGCTACGAACTGGGCACAGCCCTGGGGATAGCGCTGCTCGGAAGCATCCTGACCGCCGTGTATCAGGGAACGCTGAACCCCCCTGCCGGGCTTCCCGCAGGGGTTCGGGAGGCGGCCAACGAGTCGCCGGGGGAGGCGTTCGAAGCGATGGCGGGACTGCCAGACGACGTGGCTGCATCGCTCACCGATGCCGTCCACGTGGCGTTCACGCACGCGCTGCAGGTGACGACGTGGGTGGGGGCGGCGGTCCTGATCGTGGGCGCGGTGGTGACCTACCGCCTGCTGCCGGGACGTTCCGAGGCGGTCAACGAGATGGTCGCGCACTAGCCTCGAAGACGTGGAGATCACCTGGCGGGTTGAACCCGGCGAGCAGATGCCCGCGCCGGCGACGGGCGAGGAGGCGGTGTTCACTCTGCAGCGGGGCAATCGGTTCTTCGCCGATCTCGATCGCACGCAGACGTGCGTGATCCCGGTGTCCGCGGAGGAACTCGGCTTCGGTGGCGAGCATCCGCAGGCACCCATGGCCGCAGTGCTTGGGTGCGCCGACGCCCGGGTGCCGCTCGAGCTGGTGTTCTCGCAACCTGCCAACGACCTGTTCGTCGTGCGGGTGGCCGGGAACGTGCTGGGCGACGAGACATTGGGCAGCCTGGACTTCGCGGTGGAACGGCTGGAATCGCTGCGGGCGATTGCGGTGGTCGGGCACACGGGGTGCGGCGCTGTGGCTGCCGCGGTCGATGCGTATCTAACGCCGCAGGACCATCTCGCACTGTCCGCCCGGCTGCCGTTGCGCGGCATCGTCGACGCAGTCCTGCCGAGCGTGCGGGGAGCAGATGTCGCACTGCGCGGACACTTCGGGGAGGACGTCGCGCAGCGCCCAGGCTTCCGGCCGGCGTTGCTGGATGCGGCGGTTGTGCTCAATGCTGCGACGACCGCCGAGGCGCTGGCCCGGCTGTTCGGTGATCGCACGCACGTGGTCTTTGGGGTGTACCACCTGGCGAGCCGGCTGGTCGGGGTCCCGGATCTCGGCCGGGAGTGGCGGCACGGGCTGTTTGCTCCGCCTGCTGACTTCCCGCAGTTTGCCCTCGACCTCGTGCGCTCGGTGCACGTGCGTGAGGTGCTGGGTTAAGCCACCTGCAGGCTGCGCTTGGACAGGCCGAACGCGTACCCCTCGATCGGCGTCGCAATCGCACCGTCAGCGGAGCCGAGCGTCACGAACAGCGGGGTGAAGTGCTCCACGGTCGGGTGCGCGAACGGCAGGCCGGGCGCATTGCAGCGGAAGGCAGCAAGTTCGTCGAGGTCGTTGCGCGACAAGGCTTCGGCCGCCCAGGCGTCGAACTCCTGACTCCAGCCCGGGATCTGGTTGCCGAAGAACATCTCAGGGGTCAGATAGGGCAGGCCGTGGGTCATGAAGCCGGAGCCGATCACGAGGATGCCGTGCTCGCGCAGGGCCTGCAGGTGACGTCCGAGTTGCACCAAGTGACGCGGGTCGTTCGTCGGCAGACTCAGTTGCAGCACGGGGATGTCGGCGTTCGGGTACATCACCTTGAGCGGCACCCAGGCGCCGTGATCGAGTCCGCGCGAGGCGTGCTGGTGAACGGGCATGGGTATGACCTTGTGCACCAGTGCGGCGAGTTCCTCCGCGGCCGGAGTGTCGTAGCGCATCCGGTAGTAGCGCGGGTCGAAGCCGCCGAAGTCGTAGACCACGTTGGCCGGGGCGACGGCGCTGAGGCTTAGCGGTGCGGCCTCCCAATGCGCCGAAACGATCAGGATGCCGCGCGGAGTGGGCAGGTCATCGGCCCAGTCCAACAGCTGGCGCATCCAGGGTTCGTCCTCGAACAGCGGCGGCGCGCCGTGGCTGACGTAGAGCGCGGGTAGCGGCTCATCCCCGTCCTGCCAGGCGGTGCGCTGGGCCTGCCGGCTGCGGGCTTCGGCCTCGAGAGTGTCGAACGCGATCATGCCTCACACAACATTGTTGAACTCCCAACTATTCCCTGAGCGAAGGGTGACGGCGGATCTTGACCCGGTTCTCCGGTGACGACACACTGAGCGCGAGGTGATTCACATGGCACGACTGGAACGGGCTGCACCGATTGCGGCCGTTGGGCTCATTCTCGGTGCCTCGGGAATCGCAGCATACGCAGCCAAGACCGCAGATGACGACGTCTTCTATGCGTGCTTGAAGAAGGGCCGGCTGACCGACGTCGGCACCTCGAAGCCGTCGAAGTGCCCGAAGAGCGACATCGTCAGCTGGAACAAGCAGGGCCCGACCGGAGCACCCGGTGCGCAGGGCGTCCCGGGTGCGAAAGGTGAACAGGGCGTTCAGGGTCCGCAGGGGCCGCAAGGTCCGGAAGGGCCGCAAGGTCCCGCGGGTCCCAGCGTCACGCTGCCGGCGCTGGTCTGCGACACATTGGGCGTGAGCAAGCAGGACGGGGATTCCAGCCTCGTGGCGTTCCTGAAGCTCGACGGCATTCCGGGCGATACCGTTTCCGCCAAGCACAAGGGCGAGATCGACATCTCCTCGTTCTGCATGGGCGGCGCCACGTCCCCCGACGCCGGGATCTTCACTGTGGAGAAGACCCCGGACAGCTCAAGCATCGCAATCCTGCAAAGCCTCGCCGACGACACCGAGATTGCGACGGCTCAGGTCACGGTGCATCCCCAGGGCAACGACAGCACCGTCATGAACAGGTATGCCTTCACCGGTGTCAAGGCGGCGGGATTCCGCTTCGGCGGGCACGACTCATCGGCCGAGGACGTGTCCTTCTCCTGGTCCTCAGTCACTATGACCCCCTACACGCAAGGCGCTGGGGGGACCTGGACGCCGGGGACGCCGGTGACCCTCGACGCACCCGCTACCAGCGATCAGACGGTCCCGGTCTGCGATGGCATGACGACGACAGCGGACCCTGTGAACGCGCCACAGTACGACGGATTCCTCAAGATCACCGGAGTCACCGGCGGCTCGCAGGTGGCCAAGCACGAAGGGGAGATGGGCATCCAGTCGGTCTGCTTCGGTGCCTCTCGAGCGACCGGGAAGCCTTCGTACACTTCCGTATTCCTGTCCAAGAGGGGCGACCAGGCCACTGCTGTGCTGCAGCAACTCGTGGCCAGTGGTGCAGAGGCCACGGGTGCGCAGGTCAGCATGGTGCGGACCGGTACCTATCCCACCCGGCTCTACGAGTTGAGCTTCACGGGGCCGAAGGTGGCGGAGATGCGCACGGGCGGACGAGGGGGTCCGCGCCACGACGACCTGGCGATCTCCTACGACTCCGCGACCTTGAGCTACTACGCGCAGAACAAGGACGGGAGCGCAGCAGCGCCGGTGAGCGTGACCCTGACCAAGTGAGCGCTTCGTACGACGAGGTCGCCTACCCCAGTGTCCCGCTGGGACAGACCCAGCCGGACCGGATGGCGGTCATCGCGCATCTGCGTGGTCTGGAGCCGGCGGATCCGCAGATGGCTCGCGTGCTGGAGATCGGTTGTTCCGACGCCGGGAATCTGGCCGCCCTGGCCGCGTATGCCCCGGACGCCGCGTTCGTGGGAATCGACCTGTCTGCCGCCGCGGTGGCTCGTGCCCAGGACGCGGTAGCCGCGCTGCCCAACTTGACCGTCGTGCAGGCCGATCTGCGCGACTTCGACCAGGGCGGGTTCGACTACGTCATCGCCCACGGCGTCTACTCCTGGATTCCGCGCCCCCAGGACCTGCTGGAATGCGTGGCGCGCAACCTCGCCCCGCGTGGGATTGCGTACATCTCCTACGACGTGAAGCCCGGGGCACACCTGCGCACGATGGTCGCCGAGATGCTGCTGCGGGAGTCCAGCGGTATTGCCGATGCCAGAAACCTCCTGCGGGTAGTCGAGAAGGCGGAGGCGGCCGGCAAGTACGCCGAGATCCTGCGCGCCGTCGCGCGACGGACGTCGGCGAAACCGGACTATGTGCTGCTCCACGACGAACTCGCCGCCGAGCACCATCCAGTCTTCTTCGACGAGTTCGCTGCTCGCGCCTCTGAGGTGGGGCTGGGATATCTGGGCGAGGCGCATCTCGCGGACTTCGCGCGTCCGGTCGCGGACGCGCCGACCGGTGAGATAGAGCGTGAGCAGTGGTGGGACTACGTGTCCAACCGCACGTTCCGGCAGAGCCTTTGGACGCGCGATGCCGCAGGGCCGATCGACGCGGAAGCTCTCGGCGAGTTGTGGCTTGCGGCGCCAGCCCAGCACCTGCAGACCCGCAGTCAGCAGTCACGTCTGCGGTTGTTACGGGACGTGGAGGTGAGCGTCGACCAGGCCACGCGCGACGACCTGTTGCGATTGGGTGCTGCATGGCCGGGCTGCGTCCAGGCGTCAGACCTGAAGACCGACCCCGCGGCCTGGCTGCAGATGCTCGCTGCCCGGGCCATCGAGGTCCGGTACCGGCCGGTGCCGTGCGTGCGGCCCGGTGCTGCTCCCCGGGTTGTGGACTACATGCGGGAGCAGGCCGCCGCCGATGGGCTGGTGACCACGGCTCGGCACGAGACCCTGCGGCTCGAGGACGAGCTCAGCCGCACTGCCGTTTCGCTCATGGACGGGCAAACCACTCGCGCGCAGATCGCCGATGAGTTGCGGGTACGGGCCGACGACCGGGTGCGATCGGACCTGGATGCGTTGATCGAGTCGCTCGGCCAGTCCGGGCTGTTCGTCGCGAATCCGTGAACATCTCGGCAATCCGTGAACACAGTTTCACGGCATTCTGTGTTCACCGATTGCCGAAACGTTCACCGATTTGAAGCGCTACGGGCGCAGCACGTACCTCTTCACCCGCTTCCACGGCTTGTAGGCTGCAGTGCCGCGCGCAAACTGGACCACGGTCACCCGCACGGCCCGGTGCCCGACGATCTTGATCCGGATCGTGCCGTTCTTGCTGCGCTTGACCTTGCAGTACGACGTCTCGCCAGCTGCCGAGGACTTCAGCGGGGTGCAGTGGACCTTGGTGTGGATCTTCTGCCCCTGGTTGGTCTGGCTGGACGGCAGGACGCTGGGGTCCTTCGGCAGCGGATTGGCGGTCTGCTTGGCCTTCTCGACCGAGACCTGATCGGACGTGCGGTTGTTGTCCGGGTTCGGGTCCGGAATTGGCGAGGTGACCTCGGCCGGGTTCACGACGGAGGGGAAGGCGCCTGCGACGACGTCCACCCGGATCGAGAACTCCGAGGACTGACCGACGATCAAGCCGGTCGGGTGGGTGCAGGTCACAATGCGATTGGCCGCAGTGCACTCCCAGCCGTCACCAGTGGCCGCGACGAACTCGTTACCGCGGGGCAGTTGGTCGGTCACGGTGAGCGGGCCGGGGTTGTCCGACGGTCCGTTGTTCGTCACCTTCAACTGCCAGATGCCCTGCTTGCCGATCGTCCAGGGCCCGCCTTGGTGGGTCTTGACGATGGCGAGGTCGGACTTAGCGATGACGTCCACCGTGGAGATCGCCGGGTCCGGGTCGCCACCAGGCTGCGGTGAGGTGGTGGTCACCGTCGCCGTGTTCTTCAACGTGGTGCCGCCCGGCACTGCCTGGTCCACAGCGGCAGTGACCACGATGTCGGACGGGGAGTCCTTCACCGGGAAGTCCGCCCGCTTGCAGGTGACGGTGGTGCCGGTCCCAACGTCGCAACTCCAGTCCTTGCCGGTGGCGGCAGTCGCCCGCAGTCCCGGTTCGAGCACGTCGACGACCTGCACGTTCTTCGCCTTCGCGGGACCGGCGTTTGTCACCGTGATCGTGAACTGGGTCTTCTCGCCGGCCGCGACCGGGTTCGCGCCCGTGGTCTTCTTGGTGATCCCGAGCTGGACCTCAGAAACGACAACATCCTCGACGGAGTCCTCGTTGTTCGTCAGGTCGTAGTCCTCTGTGGTCGGCGTGACCTTGGCCGTGTTCACGGCCTCCGGAGTGCCGGGTGCCTCGAGCACGTCGACCGTGATCTTGATCAGATCCGCCTGAGTGTTTGGCTGCATGTCGACGTCACTCGTGCAAGTGATCTTCGTCGCCGGTCCGCTCTTAGGCGTGCAATCCCAGGCGCCGCTGTCGATCGAGGCGATGGACAGCCCGGCGGGCAGAGTGTCCTCGACCGTGATCGGCGCGACCGAAACTGAGGGGCCGTTGTTCGTCACCGTCAGTGTGTAGGTGACCTGACCGCCCACGACGTACGGCTTCGTGCGGCTCTTCTCGATGGCCACGTCAGCCAGCGGTCGGGGCGTCACGGTGTCGTCGTCGCTGTTGTTGATCGGCTTCGGGTCGTAGGTAGGGCCGGTCACCTTGGCGGTGTTCTTCAGATCGCCGGTGGCATCGAGGGCGACACTGACGTGCAGCAGCAACGGCGGCAGGGACGAGCCCTTGGCCAGCGTTTGGCCGGCCTGTCCAGTTGTGCAGGTGATGATCTGGCCGTTGGGCGTGCAGGACCAGTCGCTCCCGGCGCTGTTGTACGTCACGCCGGCCGGCAGCGTGTCCTCGATGGTGAACGGTCCCATGCTGGGGTCGGGCCCGTTGTTCGTGACATCCATCCGCCACACGAAGTCTGTGCCCGGGACGACCTCATCGGCGCCGACGTTCCACGTCTTCGGGTAGTCGGTCTCGTGAGTTTTGACGAGTTCAAGGTCGGCCGAGGCGATCTCGGTGTAGGCGGTCGCGTTCTCGGACTCGTCAGTGCCCCAGGCGGCCGTGGGACCCAGATCCCAGCTG
>WBZT01000604.1_pt1 | contig 28569 bp, 25 predicted proteins | sample 5204241 | NCBI WGS metagenome assembly WBZT01 (sample SAMN12344358, study PRJNA552823) | activated sludge metagenome | biome: Activated sludge suspended growth; feature: Nitrification reactor; material: Wastewater; isolation source: activated sludge from nitrification reactor of wastewater... | reverse complement strand
CGTCAACCCCGAGACGGCACGTATCGTCATCGATTCGCGCGAAAACTTCCAGCGGCTCACCAATTTTGCCGCCGAGTACACCCCGACGGTCGCTCCCTTGCTGGAGCACTACGTTGGTGAACGGCCGCTGTTCGACCTGTATGGCGTCGAAGAAGAATTGCAGAAAGCCCTCGCCCGCCGCGTCGATCTGAAATCCGGGGGGTACCTGATCATCGATCAAACCGAGGCCATGACCACCATCGACGTCAATACCGGCGGTTTCGTCGGCGTCCGCAACTTCGACGACACCATTTTCAAGACCAATCTCGAAGCCGCGCAGACGATCGCGCGCCAACTGCGCCTGCGCAACCTGGGCGGCATCATCATCATCGACTTCATCGACATGGAGAACGAAGAGCACCGCACGGCGGTCCTCAGCGAGTTCAACAAGGCCCTGGCGCGCGACCATACGCGTCTGACGGTCAATGGCTTCACCGCGCTTGGACTGGTCGAGATGACCCGCAAACGGACGCGCGAGTCGCTCGCGCATGTGTTGTGTGAGGAATGCCCGACCTGTGGGGGGCGTGGCGAGGTCAAGACGGCGCGCACCGTGTGTTACGAAATCCTGCGCGAACTGCTGCGCGAAGCCCGTCAGTTCAACGCACGCGAATATCGCGTGCTCGGCAACCAGGCGGTGATCGACCGCTTTCTCGACGAAGAGTCGCAGGGTCTGGCCATGCTCTCCGACTTCATCGGCAAACCGATTTCACTTCAGGCGGAGCCCAGCTACTCGCAGGAGCAATACGACATCGTGCTGATGTGAGCTTTTAGGGCGTCCCGCCACGGAGTGCGAACACCACAGCTCGAAGAGAGCGAGCTGATGGCCGAGCCCTTGCCGACGCGTGACAACCGGCAATCCATCCTGTTTTATGAAGCTGCCGAGGGCGGTGCCGGCGTCCTGACCCGCCTCGCGACCGAGTCCAGCGCACTGGCGACCGTGGCTGCCGAAGCGCTGGAAATCATGCACTTCAAGCGCCCAGCCGGAGGACAGTCGTGGGTCAGGGCGGCGCTCGACGACGAGTTGGGCGACGACGGCCAGCCCCTCTGCGAAGCCGGCTGCTACAAATGCCTGCTTTCCTACTACAACCAGCCTGACCACCCGCTCATCGACCGACAGGACAAGGAGGCTGGTGGCCTGGTGCTCGGGATGTTGTGCCGCCTGACGCAGTCTGAAGCCAAGCTCGGCACGCACGGGCGTGCGCCCAAGCAGCACAGCGCCGAGCTGGCGCGCACGGCAGGCAGTTCGCTGGAGCATGCTGGCTGGCTTATGTCGAGCAACATGGCCACCGCCCGACCGTGGGCAGCACACCATCGCCTCGGCGCAGACCTGCGCAGACTTCTTCTACGACGAATACCCGTTGGCGGTCTTCATCGACGGCCCGCACACGTAAGATCGGGATTGACCTTCTGCCGCAACCCCGTCGACAATTGTGGAAATCTTCAACAATTGAGGCTCCCGATGAGTACCGTCAACTTCAGCGTCCCGGAAGAAGTGAAGCGGGTCTTCAACGAGACCTTTCAGGGCCAGAACAAGAGCGCCATCATCGCCGACCTGATGCGGGAAGCCGTCGAGCGGGCACGCAGCCGGCAGCGAAGCGAGGCCGCGGGCCAACGCATTCTGGAGCGCAGAAAGCACGCTCCCGCCGTCACTGACGCGGAATTTCGCGCTGCACGGGAATCCGGCCGGCAATGACATGATTGTCGTCGTCGATGCCAGCGTGGCCATCAAGTGGTTCCTGGCCGGAAAATCCGACGAAGATCATGCAAACCTCGCCGAACTGCGCTACCTCCTAGACCCGGCCGAAGTGATGGGCGCCGACTACCCCTCCGAAACTTTCCGCGTGCTCAAGGAAGGAGAAATCCACGCCTACGGCGAGTACCGCACGCGGCGGCTGGTGCTCGAAGCCTGGGACGAACTCAACATGACAATTCCCATGGAGATGGCGAAATGCTGACCCAGCTGCAGATCAAGAACTTCAAGGCATGGCAGGACACCGGGCCGATTCGCCTGGCGCCGCTGACCGTGATCTTCGGTGCCAACAGCTCCGGCAAGTCCAGCTTAGGTCACCTCTTGATTGCATTGAAACAGACCGTTGCCCTCGCCGACCGCAAGCGCGCCCTGCATCTGGGCGACGAGAATTCGTTGATTGATCTGGGCACTTTCGCTGACGGCCTATATGCTCACGATTTGACGCAATCGCTTGAATTTTCGCTGCGCTGGCGCCTGCCTTCGGCGCTGACCGTGAAGAACGCTTTGGATTCCAAGCAGATTTATCGTGGCAACGAACTCCGGCTTTCAAGCACTCTGCGCGCCGACAAAGCCGAGCAGCCACAGACCACAGCATTCAAGTACGAGTTGTTTGATCGGCAGAACGGGGTTCTCTCCGTCGGGCATGCGCGCGGCACGCCACAGGCGACGCTCGAATGTTCTCCGCTGAGGCTGGTCCGTGCGGTCGGCCGAGGATGGCCAGTCGAGCCGCCGGAAAAGTTCTACCGTTTCTCCGACCGTACCCTGCTGCGCTACCAGAACGCGGACTTTCTGGCCGACTTCGCGCTACGGACCGAGCGTGTGCTGGAACAGTTGTACTTCCTTGGACCGCTCCGTCAGCCGCCGCGCCGCAGCTATCAATGGTCGGGGGACACCCTCCCGGACGTGGGGGCACAGGGTCAATACGCCATTCCCGCGCTGCTGGCCGCAACTGCGCAGGAGCGAAAACTTAATCGTGGGCATAGACAACGTGTCCAGCGGTTCGACGAGTTCATCGCGCGCTGGCTGGCCGACCTCGGCGTCATCGACAGCTTCGCCGTTCGACCGGTCGCCAAGGGACGCAAGGAATATGAAGTGCTGGTGAAGACGCATCCGAAGTCGCCCGAGGTCCGGCTGACCGACGTGGGCTTTGGGGTGTCGCAGGTCTTGCCGGCACTGGTGCAGGCTTTTTACGCACCGCCTGGTTCGACGGTGTGGATGGAGCAGCCGGAGATTCACCTGCATCCGATGGCGCAGTCCAACCTGGCGGACGTGTTCGTCAGTGCGGTGAAGTCCTACGAGGACGGCGCGCCGCGCAACATGCAGTTGATCGTCGAAACCCATTCGGAACACTTCCTGACGCGGCTGCAGCGGCGCGTGGCCGAACAGGTGATCGATGCCAGCGACGTGGCGATCTATTTCGTCAATCGCATGGGGGTGGTGGCAGAAATGGAGGAGTTGCGCCTGAACATGTTCGGCGAGATCGAGAACTGGCCCGAAAACTTCTTCGGCGACGAGATGGGTGACATCGCGGCGCGCACGATGGCGGCAATGCACCGACAGGCCGCCATCGCCGATGGGGAAGGTTCGTGAACGCTGTGGTGATCGACACCAACGTATTGTTGGTAGCCAACGGGAGTCATCAGGACGTGTCTGCAACATGCCGTGCCGAGTGCGTCAGCAAGCTTCTGGCGCGCCAGAAGGCAGGCGTGGTGGTGATCGACGATGGTTTCAGAATCCTGAAGGAGTACCAGCACAAGACGCGTCCGAACCAACCCAAGGGCGTGGGCGACGCATTTCTCAAGTGGCTGCTGCAAAACCTCGCCAATGACAAGCGCGTTCATCGCATCGCGATCACCGAGACACAGCCTGATGCATTTGCCGAGTTTCCTGATGCCGCGCTGCAGCCGCAGTTCGACGCGCCTGATCGCAAGTTCGCCGCCGTTGCCCATGCGCACCCGGACAAACCGCCGGTCTGGCAGGCCGCCGACTGCAAGTGGCTGGCTTGGTGGCCGCAACTCGCGGCACATGGCGTCAAGGTCGAGTTCCTTTGCCGCGCGGACGTGCTGCGGTTTTATGCGTCCAAGTTCCCGAAGCAACCGGTCCCCGAACTGCCGGATCGCCCATGACCGACTTCTTCCGTTTTCCCCACACTCCGCATCTCGCCTGGCTCGGCACGGGTGAACCGCGCGATGACAAGGTGTTGTCAGCGGCCGAGGCGAGGGCGCTGCTCAGCACCGACGTCGTGGTGGAGGAAAAGCTCGATGGCGCCAACCTGGGGCTGTCGGTCGGCGGCGACGGCCACGTGCGGGCGCAGAACCGGGGGCAGTTCCTGCGTCCACCCTTCGGCGGCCAGTTCGCCCGCCTGGGGCCGTGGCTGACCGCCCATGAGGATGCCCTGTTCGACGCCCTGGATACGCATCTGATCGCGTTTGGCGAGTGGTGCGCAGCACGGCATTCGCTGGACTATACGGCGCTACCCGACTGGTGGCTGGTGTTCGATGTTTATGACCGGCGCAAGGGCCGCTTCTGGTGCACCCGCCGCCGCGACGACTGGGCGCGCAGCCTGGGCCTGCCAATGGTACCCGCGCTAGTGCATGGTTCGGCCGATCTGCCGGGATTGAAGAACCTGCTCAGCAAGCATTGCAGCCGATATCGCGACGGACCCATGGAGGGTGTGGTGATCCGGGTGGAGGATGAGCTTTGGCTGCACCAGCGCGCCAAGCTGGTCCGGGCTGAGTTCACGCAGCAGATCGAGAGCCACTGGCGGGGCCGCACAATGGCCTGGAATCAACTCGAAGGCATGCCCCCTAACGATCTTTGGACCGAATCATGAAAAACACCGTTTTCATCCGCCGCGTTCGGGCGAAGAATTACAGGAGCATCGCAGCGTGCGATGTGGAACTCGGGTCTGTTTCGTATCTGGTGGGTGCCAACGGCTCGGGCAAGGGCAACTTTTTGGATGTGCTGCACTTCGTCAAAGACGCTTTGCAGGGCTCCCTGGAAAACGCACTGCAGGTGCGCGGTGGCTTGTCCGAGGTGAGGCGTCGTTCCGGCGGCCACCCGACACATTTTGGAATCCGACTGGATTTCCGGCTGCCGGATGGCCGCGACGGCTACTACGCCTTCAATGTCGGCGCCCGCCCGGCGAGTGGTTTCGAGGTCCAGCGAGAAGAGTGTGCGATCGGCGCGCCGGATGTCGGCCCCAGCTTTCTGATGTCCGGGGGGGTTCCGGAAAAGACCAGCGAAGAGGTGTTTCCGGTCAGCACCCCGGATCGCCTGGCGCTAGTCAACGCCGCCGGATTGCCCACCTTCCGACCCGTCTTCGACGCGCTGGTGAGCGTGGGTTTCTACAACCTGAATCCGCGTGCCATCCGCAAGCTTCAGATTCCTCCTGTCGAAAACATCGAGGTGGCTCCTCTTCTCGCGGGTTTTACAGAGGGAGGGGCTGGACGCTTACGCCGCGACGCCGCAGCGGCCAAGGTGAAACTGGCGGATCTGAGGCAAGGCGGACGGTTGAGCTGTCCATTTGCAACGGGATGAGGGGTGCGCCAGTTTCATCAAACTGACAACACCGGGGCCGGCGATTGGCAAGCGCCGCCGGATGCTACCTGACCACGCCGCTGCTCAGCCTCCGCACCTCCCCCCGCAAGCCATCCACCTCGACCTCGTCCCCGTCCTGCAATGCCGCCAAAATCCCCGGCAGATTGACCACTGCCGGCAGGGCGAACTCCCGGGCGACGATGGCGCCGTGGGACAGGTAGCCACCGGTTTCGACCACCAGCCCGCCGGCCTTGAGAAAAAGGGGGGTCCAGCCCGGATCGGTGGCGGGGGCGACGAGGATTTCGCCGGGCTGCAGGGCGACACCCTCGGCAGGGTGACGCAGGCGACGCACCTTGCCGCGGGCGACGCCGGTTCCGGTAGCGACGCCGCGGAACCGGCTCCCTGCCGGGATGGCTGGCTGCTGCACTTGGTCGGGCAGCGCTGGCGCCCCGCAGGGAGTCAGCGTCAGCCATTCCGGGGGCGTGGCCGCCTGCCAGGTGGCGAAACGCTGCGCCCGGTCGGCCACCCGAGTCCGCAGGCCAGCGGTAGGGATGAGGCCGTTGGCGTAGCGTTCCAGTTCGGCAGGCAGCAGAAAAAAAACGTCTTCGGTTCGGGCCAGGGCGCCCTCGCCGGCAAAGCGCTCGCCGATCAGCAGCCAGAGGCGGCGTGCAGTCGCGAGCAGGGCGATCATGGCGCTGCGAGCGGCTTCCCGACGGTTGCAGTCCCGATTGGCGGCGCGCACCTGAGCCCGCAAGAGGGACCGGCGCCAGAACGGCATCTCTCGCCGGATACGCGCCCAGGCCGTGCGCGCCGCCGTCTGCTGGCGCGCGCGCAACGCCGCGGCGTCCACCTCGGCCAGAGCCGGCAGTTGCGCCAACAGGCACTCCGGCTCCTCCGACCAGCGAGGATTGCGAACGTAGGTTTCGTAATGGCCGCGATGACCGTATTCTTCGAGGAAGACGGCGAAGGCGGCGGCGAAGTCCGGGTCGTGGAGAGGGCAGGCCGGATCGGCAGTCCGTCTGGCGCGGTGGGCAAGATCGAGGAGGGCATAGCCCTGTGCTGCCGTGACGCTGGGTTCGCCACCAGCCAGGAGCGCCGACCCGAGGGCCTCGCTCTCGCCGGGGAAGACGCGCCCCAGGGTATCGAGCAGGAGGCTCAGGCTGCCACCACCGGAGCCCTGCAGAAAAAACATGCCGTGGAATTCCCGCACCGGCTTGAACAGGCGGCGTAGCAGTCGCCCGATGTCGTCCGGGCTCCTGGGCAGCGGCACATCGCGCAGCTCCCGCGCCAGAGCCCGCGCCGCTGCCACCTCGGCATCCCCCCTGCGGGCCAGGGCCGGGGCACGGCGGAGATAGCGGAGCATGTTGCCGAAGCGGCGCCAGCGGTCGCGCCAGGTGGGCGGCACGGTGGCGATGGCGGGCTGGTGACCACCCATCAGGGCGTTGAAATGTTCGGGCAGGATGCCCATGCCGTCCCAGGCCTCCCACTGCATGATTGAAGCTTCGAGGTAGAGGTAGCCGTCGAACAGGCCGGCGCGTTGGGCGCCCGGCAGAATCGGGCAGCCGGCGATCTTCCAGCCCTGCTCCAGCAGATCGTTGCAGCCGCGGCGGGAGAAGTTCCAGTCCATGGGTTGCAGGGGCGCGGGCATGACCTCACAGGTGTTGCCGCGGGTCCAGATGGCCGGCTGACTGCGCAGGCCGGCGTAAGTGTAATGGGGCCGGCGGGTCACCGGGCGAATCTGCGTGAGCCAGAACTGCTGGCCATCCCAGACCCATTCCAGGTCAAAAAACGGGGCGACGAAGTCGAGGGCCAGGGCAGCGTCCCGCAGCAGCGACGCCAGGGCTTCCGCCTGGGCGGTGTCGAAAACCGGCGCCGCCGCCTGCGTCGCCGGCACCGGCACACGCCGGGTGCCGCCCGCCAGGGCGGGAACGCTCATGGTCGCCTTGGCGCCGGGCCGGAATTTCAGCACGCGCCAGGTATCGCCTGTATCCTCGGCGAAGACGATTTCGTCCCCGGCCGCTTCGCCACCGACGAGACTTTCCCCCAGACCCCGGTTGGCGTGGACGAGCATACGGTCCTCGCGCCCACTCACCGGATCGCAGGTGAAGGCGATGCCCGAGGCCACGGCAGTCAGCAATGGCATGACCAGGACCGCCATCGCCGGCTCGCCGCCGATGCCCAGGCGCTCCCGATAGGCCGCCGCGGTGGGCGTATCCAGCGAGGTCCAGACCTCCGCCACGGCCTCGGCCAGTGCGTCGGCACCCAGCACGTTGAGACGCGAAAGGAAAATGCCGGCAAAGGATGCATTGGCGGCATCCTCGCCCACTGCCGACGAGCGTACGGCCAGAGGCCGGTCGTTCCAGCCGCGAGCCAGCAGTTCGTGCCGAAGTGGTGTCACCAACTCCGCCGGCATGTCTTGTCGCCGCTGCTTGCTCCACACCGCGGGGATGACGAAAAAATCCGGCACCGGCAGGCCATAGCGCCGCAGGAGGCCAAGCTGCCGCCCCTTGCCACCCACCGCCTCCGGCGCGGCATCGGCGGCAGCAGCGGCTGCGATCAGTTCGCAGCCGGCATTCATGGCCGCACCGCCATGCCGTCGCAGAAAAGATCGAGCATGCGGGACAGTTCCTCGGCCAGGGGCAGGCGGTCGTCCGCAAGGCAGCGTAGCAGCGTTGCCAGGTGAGCGAACTGAAAGTGCATCGCCAACAGCGGCGCCGGCAGGTCGTTGCGGAATTCGCCGGCGGCCTGCCCCTGCGCGATCAGCTCGGTAAAGATCACGTCCATGCCACTGCGCTCGCGCCCTTCCGCCGGGGCGCACATGTCGCCCAGGCGATGGCGGATGTAGGGCAGCAGGAAGACCCGTCGCCCCTCGCACCAAGCTGCCTGTATTTCAAGAAAGCGCCGGAGCTGCGCCCGCCCCGGCGCTGCATGGGCCAGTTCCGGCTGGATCGCCGGCCAGGCCTCCCGTAGGTCGGTGTGAAAAATGTGGCGCAGCAGCGCTTCCTTGACCGGGAAGTAGCGATAGAGGGTCATCTTGGAGACATCCGCCGCCTCGGCGATGCGCTCCATGGTCACGGTGTCAAAGCCGCTGGCCTCGAACAGCGCCCAGGCGGTCGCGGCGATATGGTCGAGTTGCTGCCGCCGCTTGCGTTCCCGGCGGCCGGTCTCGGTACTCGCCTGATCACGGTGTTTTGCTGTATCGACCATGTTGCCGACTCCTCTTCTGGGCAAATTCCGGGCGCTGCGTATTCCGGCGGGTATGAATGGAAGAGTTGGGAGGAACCGACAGACCTCCCCTCCCCTCCCCTCTCGCATGCTCCCCTCGCGGGGGAAGGGTTGGGTGGCATCGTTGCACACGAATTCGTCGAATCCTTGCGAAAACACATCGCCACAGCCGTCAGTCCGCTCTGCTGGCCTTGGCAAGGACATCGAAGCCCCCCAACCCCTTCCACGGCCCGCGCTGCATCGCGGGCCGGCTACGGCGGCACATGGCAGTGCTCCGCGCAAGAAAGTCTTTACGACGTATACAATTATACGACGTAATAGAATACGCCGACTGCAGGGCGCAACGCAAATTGGCCCGATCCAGCACTTGGGCCAGCAACCCCTGGGAACGAATCGACTCAGGGTTCATCCGGCAACGAGTTGATCCTGCGGGGTAGCCGCAGTCTGCAATGACAAGTGGTCAGAAGCATTCCCGTCTCTCTTCGTCACGCGCCATGCACGGCGCACACGCTCGCCTTTGCGCCGTCGCCAGGAGCGACGCAGGGTTCATGCAGGGGCTCGGGAAATCGTGCTGGCACCAGCCGGCACCGGGGCACGTTCCGGCCGACCAGGTCGAGCCCGTACCGTAGGCGGACGAATACGCAGTGCCATCGGCGGTTCGCCCAGACCGGTGCGCGTCAGCCAGGCAAATACCGATTCGACGGTGACGGTGTCGATCTGCCCCTCCATGCGGCGGCCGAAAGGATGGTCGTCGAAGCTGATGTGGGCGGTAAACATCCGCGCGCCGAGGCGGGTCGCCGCCGAAAGCGGCACCGTCGCGGGCTGGTAGCCGCGTCCGCGCAGCCAGGCTCGCGCCTCGGCGCGGCTGTTGACGTGGGGATCGCGCAGCACGGCCAGGGTTTCGATGACCCACTGGTTGCTCTGCTGGTAGGGGCCGGCCCAGGGGTAGGCAAGCATGTTGTAGCGTGGCTCGTGCACGAGAGCGAGCAGCGCGTTGTCGGTGAGCAAAGGCGCCAGCGCGTCAGCGTCCTTGAGCGGCAGCAGGCCGGCCTCGTGGCGGAACAAACCGTCACCGAAGAACTCGGCCAGACCCTGCCGGTAGATCTGCGCGCGGTCGCTGCCGCACTGGTTCAGTTTATGCACGACCCGCCAGGCGCCGCGACCGTCGAGTGCTGCCGTGTCGCGGTAGACGAAGCCGAGGTGCGTATAGCGCAGGCCGTACGCGCTCAGATCCTGCCCGATACGGGCGAGCAGCGCGACGCGCAAGCCGTCGCGCGCAGCCAGTTCGTCGAGCTGTGCCGCGACGCTGACGGCCAGATCCAGATCGCGCGCCATCGCCGCGAGTGTCGGCCTGCGCGGCGTGCAATCCTGGCCCGCCCAGGCCGGCAATAGAGCACACAGGACGAGGACGGCGGTCCCCCACAGGCACAGGCGACGACACAGTTGGCTGCGCAAACGACGTCGGGCGTCCATCAGCGCACCCGTTCGTTATAGAGCAGCGATTCACCCAGGGCGTTGGGCACCAGGCAGATCACTTCGCCGGCGGCGGAAAGCAGCCAGCCGGCGCTGATCGCCGTCGCCGAGAGAACGGTACCGGTGGCAACCGCTGCGGAAGCCGCGGCCTCGCCGGAAAAACGCAGGCTGGCGGTGGCGCCATCGGAAACCCGGCGCACCAACCACACCATTCCTGTCGCCGATGCCTCGACGGCAACGACTGTGAGCGTTACGCCTGCGCCGAGAATCATCAGCGGCGCCACGCTCAGGGCCGCCACCGGCAGCGAGAGGGCCAGTGAAGATGCGACACTGGCATCCGGGGCACCGCCATGGGCGCGCGCCGGCGGGCTGAGGACGAAGGGAACGAGGCAGCAAGCGGCGATGCAGCCGAGCAAGCGGCGGCGGGATAGCACGGTTTTCATGAGTTTCTCCTTGGCTGAACGTGATTGGTAGTGAGCGTCAATCGGTGTGGACCGCATCCGAAGCAGCCGCCGGCACCGCTTGCACGCGCAGCGCGTTGCCGGCAGCGACGTTCAGTTCGCGTTCCAGGCGTTCGACCTCATGCCCGTCGCGCAGCGTCTTGGCCAGCGTAAAGGCGGTCGAGATCAGGTAGAGCCAACTGACCACCAAGTAGGCCTTCCAGGTCGGGCTGATGTCCATGCGCCACAAGCCCCAGCCGGTAAGCGCCATCGCCAGGGTGAAGGCGCCCCACACCACCAGCGGCCACCAGGGGGTGTCGCTGTCGGCGCTGGCTTGGTCGCGCACGGCCTTGGCAAGCACCAAGGCCGATGAAAGACAGAACAGATAGCCCATGACCATGAAGGCACGGTCGAGATCGGTGCCGGGCAGCCAGAGCAGGCCACCGGCACAGATCAGGATGGCGAGGGCGAAGGAAATCCACACCTGCATGCGCCAGGCGCCAGTATCGCGAAGTACGACGATGTGCTTGTGTCCGCTGTCCATTGACAATCTCCTGTGTTGTGCGTTGAACGACAGCCGAACTTTCGCCCATTGGCGTCGCTGGTACAAGATAATCGGTCGATGTGCCAGAATTTCGGACGACTGGTATCGTAATATGGTACTTTTTGGAGGTGGCGCGATGAGCACGACGGCCGATCTGATCCACTTGCTGAAAGCTGAGCTGAAAGCCGCAGGCCTGACTTACGCGGCGCTGGCAAAAGAGCTGGGCATGGCCGAATCCAGCGTCAAGCGGATGTTCGCTAGAGGGGGTGACATGCCGGTGTCACGCATCGACGACATCTGCCGCGTCATTCGCCTCGATTTCGCCGAACTGGCGCAGCGCCTGGCCGACAGTCGGCCGCTGATGCTGGAGCTGACTCTGGCGCAGGAGAAAGCGGTGCTCGCCGATCGCAAGTTGCTGGTGGTGGCGATCTGCGTGATCAGCCAGATGTCGGCCGAAGCAATCCTTGCCACTTACGAACTGACCGAAGCCGAACTGGTAAGCGCACTGGTGGCGCTCGATCGCATCGGCATCATCGACCTGCGACCGGGCAACCGCTATCGCCTGAAAGTGGCGAAAGGCTTTCGCTGGCTGCCGCACGGGCCGGTGATGGAATACTTTCGCAACGAGGTGCTCGACGACTACTTCGCCGGCGGCTTCGATGGCGAATCGGAAATGCTGATGGTGGTGCATGGCGAGATCGGCCACGGCCTGGCCAATTCCTTCCGCGAGCGGCTGACGCGCGTCGGTCAGGATTTCTCCAACCAGCATCTCGCCGACCGCAAACTGCCGCCCGAGCAGCGTCGGCCCTACACCATCGTCATCGGCATGCGTTCATGGTTGATGGCCTCGCTGGCGCAGATGCACCGGCCGAGGAAGGAATGCTGACGATCTGCCAGCGACCGACCAAGGGTCACGGTTGCTGCCCGGCGCGCAGCGGTCGCCACGTCGTGCCGAAAGGCCCCGGCCCCAGGGTCAGGGCAGACCGTACCTACCCCAGTACCGGCCGATTGGGCTGTTTTGCCGGGTTTCCTGCCCGTCAGACGCTTCAGACGACGAGCAATCGCCTGACCTCTGCCAGCCCCGCCGAAAGCATCGCCAGATCCTGGGGTTCATTGCCCTTCAGTTCATCGAGCACCGCGCCGGCTTCCGTGGTGGTCGGCAGGCTGCCACCGAGAACCTGCCGCAGGAGGTGCTGCCGCAGGCTGGCCAGCTCGCCGCCGAGCTGCGCGCGGGCCCTTGCCTGCCAGCGGTTGCCGGCCGGCAGACGGGAGACGGCAGCGGCCAGCCAGTCCAGATCGATCTGCCCTTCGAGAACGGCGAGTGCTCGTGTCACGTCGTCCAACGGATAGCCACAGGCACGCGCGAGATTCACCCGCTCGAACGCTGCAACGATCGCCGCACGCTCGTCGATCAACGCGGTGATGGCGACTGCGCCGCTCCGACCCTGACGGATGCGGTCAATGGTAGCGGCGACTGCACTGCCGTATTCGGTCATCAACTGCGCAAGGCGAGTCCCCCGCAGATGCTGCGTCAGCACCAGCGGCGTCGCTGCCGCCAGCATTGCCCGCAGCCCGGTCATCCACGCCAGTTGCCGGCTGGCGTCGACGACCAAGTCCAGTGACTCGATCTCGTGCCACAGCGTTTCTGCGTCGAGTACGCTGCTGGCGGCATACCACGCGCCGGCCACCTGCGCCGCCGAGGCCCCCGTTTCGTCACCGAGCTGCAGGACAAAGGTCGTTCCCATGCGGTTCACCAGACGATTGACGAGCTGCGTGGCGATGATGTCGCGCCTTAGAGGATGCACCGGCAGCAGTTCGCTGGCATGCGCGAGCAGGGGCGCCGGAAAGTAGGACACCAGCAGTTGATGCATGTCTTCGCTGTCGGGCAGGCTCGACGCCAGGAGGGTTTCCTTGAGCGCGATCTTGGCATAGGCCAGAAGCACCGCGATTTCCGGTGCGGTCAGGCCGCGCTTCTGCTGCGCGCGTTCGGCAAGACCCTTGTCGTCGGGCAGACATTCGATACCGCGATGCAGGGCGCCGCGGGACTCCAGGTGGCGAATCAGACGGCCATGCACCTCGATCAGGCTCGCTCCGGCTGCCGCTTCGAGGGCAATCGCCTGTGTCTGCTGATAGTTGTCGGCCAGCACCAGCGAGGCGACCGCGTCGGTCATCGAGGCGAGCAGTGCGTCACGCTGCTTGCCGGTCATGTCGCCACGCCGGATCAGCCCGGCCAGCAGGATCTTGATGTTGACCTCGTGGTCGGAGCAATCGACGCCAGCCGAATTGTCGATGGCGTCGGTGAAGATCCGGCCGCCATTGAGCGCGAACTCGATGCGCCCCTTCTGCGTCAAGCCGAGATTGCCGCCTTCGCCGATCACCCGCGCCTTGAGCTGACCGGCATCGACCCGCAGAATGTCGTTGCCGCGATCGTTGGCTTCCTGATGACTCTGGGAGCTGGCCTTGACGTAGGTTCCGATGCCGCCGTTGTAGAGCAGGTCGACCGGCGCCTGTAGCAGAGTCTTGATCAGTTCGGGGGGCGTCATCTGGCTGGCGGTGCTGCCCAGCCACGCGCGCAGCTCGGGTGACAGCGGGATCGACTTGGCCGTTCGCGACCACACGCCGCCGCCCTCGGAAATCAGAGCCGGATCGTAGTCCGCCCACGAAGACCGCGGCAGCGCAAAGAGGCGTTGCCGCTCGGCAAAGCTGCGCGCCGGGTCCGGGTTCGGGTCGAGGAAGACATGCCGGTGATCGAAAGCGGCCAGCAGCCGGATTTCGGAAGAGAGCAACATGCCATTACCGAAAACGTCGCCGGACATGTCGCCGATCCCGACGACGGTGAACGGCTGCGTCTGCGTATCCAGACCGATTTCCCGGAAGTGCCGCTTGATCGCCTCCCAGGCACCTCTGGCGGTAATGGCCATTTTCTTGTGGTCGTAACCGACCGAGCCGCCCGAAGCAAAGGCATCACCGAGCCAGAAGCCGTACTCGATGGCGATGCCGTTGGCGATGTCCGAGAAGGTCGCCGTCCCTTTGTCGGCAGCGACGACCAGATAGGGGTCGTCGCCGTCGCGACGGCGCACGTGATTCGGCGGCACGACCCGGCCGTCGACCCGGTTGTCGGTGAGATCGAGCAGGCCCCGGATGAAGGTTGAATAACAGGCGATTCCCTCGGCCTGGAAGGCCTCGCGCTCGCCAGCCGCCGGCAGGCGTTTGCAGACGAAGCCCCCTTTCGACCCCAGCGGAACAATTACTGCATTCTTCACCATCTGCGCCTTGACCAGACCGAGCACCTCGGTGCGGAAGTCTTCCATGCGGTCGGACCAGCGCAGACCACCGCGCGCCACCCGCGCACCGCGCAGGTGCACGCCTTCGACCCGCTCGTTGTAGACGAAAATTTCGTAGAGCGGCGCCGGCGCGGGCAGGAAGGGAATGTCTCTGGACGAGAACTTGAAGGACAGGTAACTCTTGGCCTGACCGTCAGGGCTCGGTTGATAGGCGTTCGTCCGCAGCGTTGCCTCAATGACCGTCTGCAGCGCAGAAAGAATCCGATCATCATCGGGATTGCCGACCTGCAACAAGGCCGTGCTGACTTCATCGGAAAACGCTCTGGCGCGTGCCTCGTCTGCCACCGGAGAAAAGAGTGCCTCGAACAGGTCGACCAGTGCCCGCGTTATCCGGAAATGCGTCGCCAGACAGCGCTGCACATAGGCCTGGCTGAACGGCAAACCGGCCTGCCGCAGGTAACGGCTGTAGGCGCGCAGGATGCTGATCTGCCGCCCGTCGAGACCTGCCAGCAGAACCAGGCGGTTGAAACCGTCGTTCTCGGCCTGGTCGCGGAACAGCTTCTCGAGCAGGTCGATGAAGGATCGCCGGGTCGTCTCGTCGTCCAGCGCCGCAGCCTGCGGCAGGCGCACTGCGAAGTCGGCAATGTGCAGGTCGCTCCTGGGCAGACTGAACGGCTGTTCGGAGAGTACCGTCAGTCCCATGTTCTCGAGGACCGGCAGAATCGCCGATAGCGGTCGCGGCCTGCCGCGACGGAACAGTTTCAGGTGCTGATGTGAGCCATCGTCACCCTGGGCTGCGCTCAGCTTCACCTCGACACGGCCGCTCTGCTCGGCGGCTTCGAGATGTTCGAGGTCGGACACCGCTGAAGCCGGTGTGACCCGTTCCTGATACGACAGCGGCAGTTCCGGCGAATAGCGACGCAACAGGCGGTTGCCGCGCTCCTCGCCATAGTGCCCGACGAGATTCTGTTTCAGTTCTTCAGCCCAGCCGCGCACGATGCGTGCCACCTGCCTTTCGATCGCGTCGGCATCGTAACGGTAGTTGGTGCCGACCGGCGTACGGGCGATGAAATGCAGACGTGCCAACCGTGACTCGCCGAGCATGACAAAATAGTCGACGCGTTCGGCAGCGAGGCCTTCATGAAGGAGCGCCGAGATGCGCTCGCGGATGATGGTGTCGAAGCGGTCGCGCGGCATATAGACGATCGCTGAAACATAACGCCCCCAGGCATCGTCGCGCAGGAAGATGCGCACCTGCTCGCGCTCGTGCAGGGACACGATGCCGCTGGCGATACGGACCAGATCCGGGTGAGCGATTTCGATCAGCTCGTCACGCGGATAGGTTTCGAGTACGTTGAGCAGGGTCTTGTCGCGATGGCTGCGCGGCAGGAAGCCGAGATCTTCCCGTACGGCGGCAATCTTGCGCCGCAGCAGCGGCGCATCGGTTGCCGCCACATGGTAGACGTGTGCCGTGTAGAGGCCGACGAAAGCACGCAATCCGACGATGTTGCCGTCGGCGTCATAACGCTTGGCGGCAATGAAATCGAGGTAGGCCGAGCGATGAATCGTCGAGCGCGCGTCCGCCTTGACCAGAATCACGGGCAGGGGATCTCTGGCCAGTTCCGCGACGACGCCGGGAATTCCCGCCAGGCAACGGCCAAAGCGGGGATGGTCGGCGCTTCGGAGAATGCCGAGTCCGCTGCCGGCGACGCGCGCGAGCTTGCTGTCGCCGACGGCCGCCTGGTAATCCGCATAACCGAGAAAGACAAAATTGTTGGCCGCGATCCAGGCCAGATACGCCGCCGCTTCGTCGGCTTCGGCAAGCGTCACGGCGGCCATCTCGGTGTGTGCTTCGCGCATGCGCTCGTGCATCGTCGGGCCATCTTCGACGGCCGCGCGCACGTCAGCGAGCACGCCCAGAATTTCCTGATGCAGGGTATCGATCAGTCCGGCCTCGCCAATGCGATCGATCTCGAGGTGGATCCAGGACTCCGCTCGACTGCCGGCAGCGCCACGCGGCCGCGTGGCCTGCAGCCTGCCATCGACATCGCGCTCGGCGCCCAGCAGAGGATGCAGCAAACGATGGATCACCAGTCCATGGTGGTAAACCAGCATGGTGATCGAATCGACCAGAAACGGCATGTCATCGGTGATGACATCGATCACGGTGTGCGGAGAGTGCCAGCCATGCCGGTCAAAATCCGGGGTATAAAGAGCGGCCGAGGCTTGTTTCGGCGCGCGCACCTCGCCCAGCCGGAAATGCTGGACCGCCGCCCCGAGAAGCTCTTCGGGACTTGCGTCCGTGGCGCCGCCCAATTCCACATCACCGAAGTAGCCATCGAGGAACTCGCCGATGCGCGCCGAAAGGTGCTGCTGCTCGGCGATTTCGCGCAGATTGCGGCGCAGGTTATGGGTAGACTCGCTGATCAGTGCCATGCCGTTCTCCTTCTCTCGAATCGATCGGGTATCGCCTTGCTGGCCACTGACGCCTGCGCCACTCCAGGCAGGCCCTGAGTCAGACGGTACTCAATGGTGCAGAATCTTGGCCAGAAACTGTTGTGCTCGCTCCGAACGAGCGTGTTCGAAAAAAGCCTCCTTGCTGTCGTCCTCGACGATACGGCCCTGATCCATGAAGATCACCCGGTTGGCGACGCGTTTGGCGAAGCCCATCTCGTGCGTGACGCACATCATGGTCATCCCCTCCTGTGCCAGCTCGGTCATCACGTCAAGCACTTCGTTGACCATTTCCGGGTCGAGCGCCGAAGTCGGTTCGTCGAAGAGCATGCAGATCGGGTCCATGGCCAGCGCTCTGGCAATCGCCACACGCTGCTGCTGCCCACCGGAAAGCTGGCCCGGATATTTCTCCGCCTGCGCGCGCAGGCCGACCCGATCGAGCAACTTGAAACCCTTCTCGCGCGCCTGCTCCTGGGTACGCCCGAGCACCTTGGTCTGGGCAATGGCCAGGTTATTGATGATGCTCATGTGCGGAAAGAGTTCAAAATTCTGGAAAACCATGCCCACCGTCGAGCGCAGCTTGGCAAGATTGGTTTTCGGATCGCCGACGGACACGCCATTGACGATGATTTCGCCACTCTGAAAGGGTTCGAGGCCATTGACACATTTGATCAGTGTCGACTTGCCCGAACCAGACGGGCCACAGACGACGATGACTTCGCCCTTGTGCACCTGCGTCGTGCAGTCGGAGAGGACATGGAAGGAACCGTAATGCTTGCTCACCTTGTTCATCGTAATCACGAAAAGTCTCCTCGATTCATGGCTGCAAGCGGCATCAGGCCGTCTTGAGCTTGTTCTGATAGTAGCGAACGATTCGCGACGCGGTGAAGCAGATCACGAAATAAACGGCACCGGCAAAGAGCAGCAACTCGACCAGACGCCCATCACGATCCCCGACTTTGTAGGCCGCACCAAAGAAGTCGGCCAGGGCCGAAACATAGACCAGTGAGGTATCCTGGAAAAGGATGATCCCCTGTGTCAGCAGCAAGGGAACCATGTTGCGGAAAGCCTGCGGCAGCACCACCAGGCGCATCGCCTGGCCGTAGGTCATGCCGAGCGCGCTGGCAGCACCCATCTGGCCTTTCGGAACCGACTGGATGCCGGCACGAATGATCTCCGAGTAGTAAGCCGCCTCGAACAGCGCAAAGCCGGCAATTGCCGAGGAAAGGCGCATGTCCGAACCGCGCGGGAAGCCGAAGAGGCTTTCCAGCAGATGCGGCACGATCAGAAAAAACCACAACAACACCATGACCAGCGGAATGGCCCGGAAAAGATTCACGTAGCCGGCCGCGAACCATGACAGCGGCTTGACCGGCGAGAGGCGCATCAGGGCCAGCAGGGTGCCCCAGACAATTCCGAAAATCACCGCGCTGACCGTGATCTTGAGGGAAATCTTCATGCCCTCCCAAAGAAAAGGCAGCGCATTGGGAATCGAAGACCAGTCGAATTCATGCATCTCACTTGCCTCCAAGATAGCCGGGGACGCGCACATGCTCTTCCACCCAGCGCATGCCGAACATCACCACCACATTGATCAGCAGGTAGGCGAGTGTCACCGCGATGAACGACTCGTAGGGCTGCGCCGTGTAATCCACCAGTTGCCGGCCCTGGGCGGCCAGTTCCAGCAGGCCGATCGTCGAACATACGGCCGAATTCTTGAAAATGTTGAGGAACTCCGAGGTCAGCGGCGGCACGATCAAACGCACCGCCATCGGCAACATCACATGGCGATAAGTCTGCGGCAAGGTGAAGCCCATCGCCAAACCGGCGTTTTTCTGTCCCGGCGGCAGCGAATTGATCCCCGAACGCACCTGTTCAGCGACACGCGCGCTGGTGAATAGCGCCAGGCAGACCATCGAGGCAAGAAACTGCTGCATGATCGGGTTGGTCTGCTTGAAGGCGTTGCCGAGGGCCTCGGGCAGCAGCTCGGGCATCACGAAATACCAGAGAAAGAGTTGCACCAGCAGCGGGATGTTGCGAAAGATTTCGACGTAGGCCGTGGCCAGCCCCGACAGCCACTTGTTCGGGACCGTCCGCAGGACGCCGACCACAGCGCCAAGCGCCAGCGCGATCAACCAGGCCGATAGCGACAGGGCGATGGTCATCTTGAAGCCGTAGAACATCCAGCCGAGATAGGTATCGTCACCCGTTGCCGTCGGCTGCAGAAAAATTCCCCAGTTCCAGTTGTAACCCATCGATGTTTCTCCTCCTAACGGTCATGTCTTTTCCAGACACCCCCGATCATGAAAGCCATGACCGTTTCCCCTCTCCCCCAGCCCCTCTCCCGCGAGGGGAGAGGGGAGGTTCGTGAGTCGCAGAGCGACTTTCACGGTAAGCGGGCTCAATACTCCCAGAAAATCCGTTGCAGTTCCTTGCTGTCCTGGGTCTTGGTCAAAGCCACCAAGGCGAGAATGCGTGCTTTCTGCGGGTTGAGATCGTGCGCGACCACCCAGTCGTACTTGTCGTCGGGTTGCTCGGCGTTGCGCAGCACGAAGCCACCGGCATTGACATGCGATGAACGGATGATCTGAATCCCCTTGCCGCGCAGTTCCTGCAGACTGGGCACGACGGCGCTGCTCACCGAACCATTGCCAGTACCTGCATGAACGATCGCCTTGGCGCCATTGGCCGCAAAAGCGCGGTAGGCCGTATCCGAAGCATTGCCCGCTCCATAGGCGATCTCGACCGACGGTAGCGTGTCGATTTTGTCGATGTCGAATTCGGAATGACGGGTATGCCGCTTGGCGGGCAGACGGAACCAGTAGTTCTTGCCCTCGACGACCATCCCGAGCGGCCCCCAGGGACTCTTGAAGGCTTCGGTCCTGAGGTTGACCATCTTGGCGACATCGCGACCGCTGTTGATCTCGTCGTTCATGGTCACCAGCACGCCTTTGCCACGCGCGTCCTTGCTGGCTGCAACACTGACCGCATTGAACAGATTCAGCGTGCCATCGGCCGACATCGCAGTGCCCGGTCGCATCGAGCCGACCACGACGATGGGTTTGTCGGTGCGCACCACCAGATTGAGAAAGTAGGCGGTTTCTTCGAGCGTATCGGTGCCGTGCGTGATCACGATACCATCCACATCATTCTGCTTGACCAGCGCTGCGACACGCTTGGCCAGAGTCACCAGGTTGGCATTGGTAAAGCTCTCCGAGGCAATCTGGAAGACCTGTTCTCCGCGCACCGCGGCCACCGTGTTCAACTGCGGAATGCCGGCGATCAGCTTGTCCACCGGCACCTTCGCCGCCTGATAGGTGGCGCTGTTGGTGACATCGGCGCCCGCACCGGCGATCGTGCCACCCGTGGCGAGAATCACGACGTTCGGCTGGTCGGCAGCCAGTGCCGCACTGCAGACGAGAAGCGTCGCCGCCATTGCCATCGACCACCGTCTTGCCATTTGATTCAGCATGGTTCCTCCTTTGCTTATGGTCTGTGTTCCATTCCGGGGTCCGGCAGGCCCCCCGGAATGCGCCGTTCCAGGGGCAGATCAGCCAGCCCCGGCACGACAACTTACTCGAACGCCTTGTCGTTGGGCGCCTTGTACAGCTTCTTGACGGCTTCGGAGAGCGGGAAATTGAGGTTCAGGCCTTTCGGCGGGATTGGTTGCAGAAACCACTTGGCGTAGATTTTTTCGGCTTCGCCCGAGGTCATGGCCTTGGCCAGCGCACCATCGACGACCTTCTTGAAGGCCGGGTCATCCTTGCGCAACATGCAGCCATAGGCTTCGAATGATTGCGGGGTGCCGACCACCACCCAGTCGCTGGCTTTCTTGGCTTTGGCCATTTCGCCGTAGAGCAGCGCGTCGTCCATCATGAAAGCGACCGCGCGGCCGGTCTCCAGGGTCAAAAAGGCTTCGCCGTGGTCCTTGGCGCTGATGATGTTCATCTTCATCTGCTTGTCCTCGTTCATCTTGCGCAGCAGACGCTCCGAGGTGGTCCCGGCCGTGGTCACGACATTCTTGCCCGCCAGTTCGGGGAAATCGGTAATCCCGGAATTGGTCTTGGTCATCAAACGAGTGCCGATGATGAAGATGGTATTGGAAAAACTGACCTGCTTCTGACGTTCGGTGTTGTTGGTCGTCGAACCGCATTCCAGGTCGACCGAGCCGTTCTGGACCAGCGTGATGCGATTCGCCGAGGTCACCGGCATCAGCTTGGTCTCCAGCTTGGCCAGCTTCAGCTCGGCCTTGATGGCGTCGACCGCCTTCATCATCAGCTCCTGCGAATAACCGATGACCTGCTGCTTGTCGTCATAATACGAGAAGGGTATCGACGACTCGCGATGCCCGAGCGTGATGACTCCGGTTTCCTTGACCTTCTTCAGCGTACCGGTCAGTTCCTGCGCCAGAACCGGCGCCGACAGCAGGCTCGCCGACAGCGTTGCTGCCAGCATAAGACCTCTGCAATATGGGCTCATTGTGTCTCCTCCATGTGTCTTCGGGTAATTGATAGGTGAAATCCAGGGAAATCAGGCCATCCCCCGATTCCCGGATGGTTTCGATTCTGGCATGACTTGCGCATTCAGCCAAGCGCCAATTGAATGATGATTCGGTCATGAAAGGAAAGTTCCCCCGGCTGACCGCCATGCTTATGGCCGTGATGAGCGTTTTCCTCTCTCACGGCCCGCGCTGCATCGCCCCGATGTTGACCCCATGCCTGCGCATGGCAGCGCACGCAAGCCGTACAATTCCGGCAATACCCTGACCAGACCCACTCAAGCCATGAGGCCTATGCACATCCGCTATAGCATTCGTCCGAGCAATCCTGCAGCGCATCTTCTCGAAGTGCGCTGCAGCCTGGCCGCACCCGACCCGGCGGGGCAGCGTTTCGCGCTGCCGGCCTGGATCCCCGGCAGCTACCTGATTCGTGACTTCGCACGCCACATCGTCGCGATTCGTGCCGAGGCTGCCGGCAAAGCGGTCGCACTCACCAAGCTCGACAAACATAGCTGGCAGGCTGCACCGCTCGGCAAGGGTGTGGCGCTTACCGTCATCTGCGAGGTCTACGCCTGGGATCTCTCGGTACGCGCTGCGCATGTCGACCAGACACACGCCTTTTTCAATGGCAGCAGCGTATTCCTGCGCGCCCTCGGTCACGAACATTTGCCGTGTCTGGTCGATATCCAGCGACCGATCGGCAGGCACTTCGAAGCCTGGCGTGTCGCCACCGCGCTCACTCCGGCATGTCACCAGACTGCCCGGCGACACGCTTTCGGTCTCTACCGAGCCGCCAACTATGACGAGTTGATCGATCATCCGGTCGCCATGGGCACTTTCACGCTGGCCACATTCACGGCCTGTGGTGTCCCGCACGAAATCGCCATCAGCGGGCGTCATGACTGCGACCTGGCGCGCCTGACCGCCGACCTGCAGCGCATCTGTGAATGGCAAATCCGCTTCTTCGGCGAACCGGCACCGATGCCGCATTACGTTTTCCTGGTCACCGCCGTCGACGATGCGTATGGCGGACTCGAGCATCGGGCCTCGACGGCGCTGCTCTGCGCCCGCGACGATCTGCCCTACCCTGGCATGCGCGGCACACCGAAGCGCTATCGCAGTTTTCTCGGTCTGTGCAGCCACGAGTATTTCCACGCATGGAACGTCAAGCGCATCCAGCCCGCGGCATTCTCGTCCTACAATCTCGATGCCGAAAACTACACCACCCTGCTCTGGGCCTTCGAGGGTTTCACCTCGTACTACGACGACCTGGCGCTGCTACGCTGCGGCTTGATCCGGTTGAAAGACTGGCTGGCGCTGGTCGCCAGGACGATCGACAAGGTCCACAACAACCCCGGTCGGCAGCGGCAGACGCTTGCCGAGTCGAGTTTCGACGCCTGGACGAAATACTACCGGCCCGACGAGAACACCCCGAATGCAGTGGTGAGCTACTACACCAAGGGAGCACTGGTGGCGCTGGCACTCGACCTGAAGCTGCGCGCCGAGACCAGTAACCGGATTTCACTGGACGACGTGATGCGCGCGCTCTGGCAACGCCATGGCCAGGGTGAGCCGCGCTGCGGCATCGGCGACGAGGACATCCGGCTGCTCGCCGAAGAACTGTCCGGCCTTAACCTCGAGCACTTTTTTGCCGAAGCCGTCCATGGCACGACCGACGTGGACCTGGCGCAGTTGCTGCAGCCCTTTGGCATCCGGCTGAAGCGTTCGGCAAGCTCCACAAGCCCGTCGCTCGGCGTGCAAACCGGCAGCGACGGCAGCGAGGTCCGATTGACGACCGTCTACGAAGGCAGCCCGGCGCAGGTCGCCGGACTGTCGGCCGGCGACCTGCTGCTGGCGATCAATGGCTTGCGAGTCACGCCATCGACCCTCGACCGCCTGTTGAGTCGCCGTCAGGCCGGCGAAACGGTCCACATACACGCCTTTCGACGCGACGAACTGATGGAATTCACGGTCCAACTCGACGCGCCGGCCAAGGATCGCCACCAGTTGCAGTTGCAGCGAAAACGCAACTCCCTGCGCAAGAACTGGCTGCAGGGGTAGCGCATCGACGATAATCCGCCACGGTATGCTCCAGCCCTGCCGGGCTCCACCCATTGCCTCCTCGTACGCCAGATGACCAAGCTCGCCGACCTCCGCAAAAGCTACGAACGCGCCGAACTCAGTGAGGACGCTTCACTCGCCGACCCTCTCAGGCAGTTCGAGAAATGGATCAGCGAAGCGATCAGCGCGCAAGTCCCCGAACCCAACGCCATGACCCTGGCGACGGTAGACAGCCGCCTGCGCCCGTCCACCCGTGTGGTACTGATCAAGGGCTATGACGAAAAGGGCATCACCTGGTTCACCAATTACGACAGTCGCAAGGGTCGCGAACTCGCTGCCAATCCCTGGGCAGCACTGCAGTTTCACTGGGTCGACCTGGAGCGGGTGGTGCGCATCGAGGGTTGCGTCGAGAAAGTGAGTGCCGCCGAAAGCGATGCCTACTTCGCCAGCCGCCCTCTCGATTCCCGCATCGGCGCCTGGGCGAGTCCGCAGAGCCAGGTGATCGCCAGCCGCAGCGTACTCGTCGGCAATGCCGCTCGCTATGGCGCGAAGTTCCTGCTGCACCCACCCCGTCCACCGCACTGGGGTGGCTACCGGCTGCGTCCCGATACCTGGGAATTCTGGCAGGGCAGAAAGAGCCGTCTGCACGACCGTCTGCGCTACCGGCTGGACAGCGATCAGCAATGGATTCGCGAACGCCTGGCGCCGTGACCTGCGCGGGCGTCGGAATGACCGGAAAGCTTACCACCTCGCTCACCGCCTGGCCCTGAATCGTGCTCCCGACGCAACCCACCCGCAGCTTGCTGACCGGAGCAGACTTCGCCGATGGGCTGGGCCATCAGTCGACCACAGCCGGCACAATTTCCTCAACGACGGCCCGCGTCCCCGTACAACGCCATTTGACTTCCAGATCGTAAAGACGCAAGCCATAGCGTCGCAACGGATCGCTCGCGTAGGCCGGACGCGGGTCCTGCGCCAACACCTCGCACAGCAGCGCCGCCAGGTCCGGCCAGCGAGATTCGTGCCGGCACAATTGCATCGCCGCCTGCCCGCTGAAATCGACCGCCAGTTGCGGCGGCGGACCCTCGACGAAACCGCTGCGGGCCGCCGGCTCGCTCTCGACAAAGGGAAGGTACGGTTTGATGTCGAGGACTGGCGTACCGTCCAGCAGGTCAACGCCGCCAAAAGTCAACACCACCCCCACACGCGTTTCAATGGACAACAGTTCGACCAGCGACAGCCCCAGGGGATTCGGGCGAAACGGGCTGCGGCTGGCGAATACACCCACGCGTTGATTGCCTCCCAGCCGCGGCGGCCGAACCGTCGGGTGCCAATCGCCGCGGCAGTGGTGAAAGACGACACTGAGCCAGACATGCGAGAAAGCCGCCAGGCCACGCACCGCTTCCTCCCGGTCATACGGTCGCAGCAGGCGCAGTTGGCCGCGTGCATGCGGTGCCAGACGTGGTTGACGAGGAATGCCGAAGCGGTCCCGAAAGGGCGTCGCCAGATAGCCGATCGGCGACAAGGTGATGTCAGCCACCGGCCGGGTCCGTAAGAATGCAGGCCCGCACGCGCATCACGGCAAGGCGCATCCGCCTGCTGATCCTATGCATCCACCGCGCCACCTCAGCGACTGGCGAGCGCCAGCACATGCCGGGCCATGGCCTGGACGATGGGCTCGGCCTCGCCAATCGCAGGCGCGAGTTCGAAGCACGTTTGCGGATGGCGCTGTCGCAGTTCTTCGAGCAGCAGCGGCACATCGCGCTTCAGATGCCCACCGCGAGCGATGAACATCGGCACGACCAGGATGCGTTCCCAGCGTTCGGCGATCAGGGATTCGGCACACGCACGCAAATCGGGTGGGATGAACTCGAGAAAGGCCAGTTCGACATGCAGTTCGGGCGCCTGTTCGCGCATCGCCGCGCAGACACGGCGCATCGGGTCGGCCCATTCCGGGTCACGTGCGCCGTGGGCGAAAAGGATCAAGGCTGTGCGTGGCATACGTGCACTGTAACGCATCACGACACCCGCGACACGGGTCAGTGGATGCCGGCCAGCGCGGCGATCTCCCGAGCCTCATCGACGAGATGATCCGCCCCCCAGGCCTCGATCGGGTCACCATCACCAAGATAGCCGTAGCGAACCGCCACCGTGGCCATGCCGACAGATCGGCCCGCCTGGATGTCACGCAAGTCATCACCGACGTAAAGGCAGCGCGTGGGCTCCCTGGCAATCAGCGCGCAAGCCATCTGCATCGGCTGGGCGGCGGGCTTGGCACGCCGCGCAGAGTCGCCGCTGACCACGCAGGCGGCACGTTTGGCGTAACCCAATTGGTTCAGCAGCGGCAGGGTGAAGCGTTGCGCCTTGTTGGTGATGATTCCCCATGGCAAACCACGGCGCTCAAAACCGCCGAGCAGTTCGTCGATCCCAGGGAAAACCGTCGTCTCGACGCAGATGTCCTGGCTGTAATAGCGCAGGAAGCGATCATGGAACTGTGCATAGTCCGGATCGCCCGGCTGCATGTCGAGCCCCGCCTTCAGCAGGCCCCTGACGCCCTGTGAAGTGAGAGGACGCAAGCGGGCCGCCGGAAGCGCCGCCAGGCCGAGATCAGAACGCAAGCGGTTGAGTGCCGCAGCCAGATCCGGAGCAGTATCGGCAAAAGTCCCGTCCAGGTCGAACAGGAACGCTTCAAACATTCTTCACGGTATGCAGCAGGTAATTGACATCGCTGTCGCGGCCGAGAGTGTACCGTCCGGTCAAGGGATGGTAGGTCATCCCGCGCAAGTCAAGCACATCGAGGCCGACATTTCTGGCCCAGCGCAGAAGTTCCGATGGCTTGATGAACCTGGCGTAATCGTGGGTCCCCCTGGGCAGCATGCGCAGGACATACTCGGCGCCGATCACCGCCAACAGGTAAGCCTTCGGATTGCGGTTGATGGTCGAAAAGAATACATGCCCGCCAGGCTTGACCAGCGCTGCGCAAGCGGCAATCGTGCTGGACGGATCGGGAACATGTTCGAGCATCTCCAGACAGGTGACAACGTCGAAGCTGCCGCCCTCCTGGGCGGCCAGTTCTTCGGCCGCGACCTTGCGATAGTCAACCACCTGCCCGCTTTCGAGCAGGTGCAGACGGGCCACACTCAGCGCCTTCTCCGAGAGGTCGATGCCGGTCACTGTCGCCCCTCTTTCGCACATCCCTTCGGCGAGCAAGCCGCCGCCACAACCGACGTCGAGCACGCGCTTGCCGGCGAGTTGGCACTGGTCGTCGATCCAGTCCAGGCGCAGGGGGTTGATGTCGTGCAGCGGCTTGAAGTCGCTGCCCGGATCCCACCAGCGATGCGCAAGCTGGCTGAATTTCTCGAGTTCGCTCTGGTCGGCGTTGATCATGGCATCTCGGGCATTCATCACATCAAAGAAAAAAGCCCTGCAAAGGCAGGGCTTCCGGAACACACGAGCAATTACTTGGTGCCGATGAGTTCGATATCGACACGACGGTCAGGCTGCAGGCAATCAATGGTCTTCTTGCTCTTCGGACCCAGGCACTGATCAGGCTTGGTGACCGGATTCTTCTTGCCCTTGCCTTCGGTATAGACGCGGTTGGCCTCGATGCCCTTGCTGACCAGATAGGCCTTGACCGCGGCAGCGCGCTTCTCGGACAGTTTCTGATTATAGGCGTCGGAACCAAAGCGGTCGGTATGGCCAACGGCAATGATCACTTCGAGCTTGATGGCCTTGGACTTGGCAACCACGTCGTCAAGCTTGGCCTTGCCTTCGGGACGCAGCGTCGCCTTGTCGAAATCGAACAGCGCGTCGGCAGCCACCGTGATCTTGTCGCCCGCAGGCTTGCCCGGCGCCGGTGCCGCCGCCCCCGGAGCCGCTTTGGCGACGGCCGGCTCGCAGACTTCCTTGGGCAGCAGATCCTTGTCGCACTTGCAACCCGCCGGATCGTTGGCTGCCGCTGCCGGGGTCCAGAAACCGGTGCGCCAGCAGAGGCCGGTGCCGCTCATCACGACTTCACCGCGTTGGTCGATGACGTATACCCGGTTCAGGGGAATCGAAGTCTGGGCATGTGCAAGCGAGGCGCCGAAGCCGACCGTGGCGGCGGCGAGCAAGGCCATCATGGAGTTTTTTGCGGTTCTGTTCATCTAGGTTTCCCCTCGTTAGTTGAAGCCTGCGGGCGTGGTCCGCATGGCTATTGCTGCCTCGTTGTTGACCGAACTCATCACGGACGAATTTTATTCTGCCACAAGAGGGCCAGTTTTATCAATCCAGTTTCGTTGTTATCAACCAGTTGCCCGTTTTCAACGCGCATCCGGCCGGCCACCCAAACCTCGGAAACATGCTCACGGCCTAGCACGTAGCAAAGGTGGGAAACCGGGTCGTAACAGGGAAGCAGGGCGACCTCGTCCAGTCTGACGGCGCACAAGTCGGCCGCCTTGCCGCGGCTGATCGAGCCGATGCACGCGTCGAGACCAAGCGCGCGGGCGCCGCCAAGAGTCGCCATGTGCAATACCCGATGGGCATGGATGGCATCGGCGCGCCCGCTCTGTTCCTTGGCGAGCAGGGCTGCCAGACGCATCTCCTGCAAGAGGTCGAGGCGGTTGTTGCTCGCCGCACCGTCTGTACCCAGACCCATGTTGACGCCCTGGGCGGACAGCGCCGTAATCGGGGCAATGCCGCTGGCAAGTTTGAGATTGGAACTGGGACAGTGCGCCACGGAACAGCCGTGCTGCGCCAGCAGTTCGATTTCATGAATATTCAGGTGCACCGCGTGCACGGCGATCAGGGCCGGACTCAGCAGACCGAGACGGCGGAGACGTTCAATCGGGCGCATCCCGAAGCGCTGCAGGCTGTCGTCTATTTCCTGGACAGTTTCATGCAGATGGAGATGGATCGGCAGTTCGATCTGTTCGGCCAGGGTCAGCACCCTGGCAAAACTCCGCTCGCCAACAGTGTAGGGAGCATGCGGGGCGAGGCAGAAAGACAGCAGCGGCTCCCCCAGCAACTGGTCCCGGACGGCCAGCCCTTTGTCCAGATAGTCGTCCGCATCCGCCGCATAGTTGCTCGGAAAGTCGACGGTGATGAGGCCGATCGCGGCGCGCATTCCCGCAGCGAGCGCCGCCTCGGCAGCAGCCCTCGGGAAGAAATACATATCGTTGAAACAGGTGATGCCGCCACGCAGCATCTCGGCGCAGGCCAGCAGCGTACCGTCATGGACAAACTGTGCCGAGACATGCTTCGCCTCGGCGGGCCAGACATGC